>Ga0302271_10002245_pt1 | contig 17562 bp, 9 predicted proteins | sample III_Bog_N1_1_FD_198767 | JGI IMG/M metagenome (GOLD analysis project Ga0302271, IMG submission 198767) | Peat permafrost microbial communities from Stordalen Mire near Abisko, Sweden - III_Bog_N1_1 | ecosystem: Environmental > Terrestrial > Soil > Wetlands > Peat | place: Sweden: Abisko...
TCTTAATCATTCATCCCCCAACAACAAGACTTAATAAAATCAATATTTCGTCTACTTTTTTCTCTTACTAAAAATGTCTATCATTTCAGAGATTATCTTTGCAAGGCAAGGGCATTGAGATCTTCTCGAGTCTTAACGGGATACACAACTTCCTCCATACTAAATCTACGTTCAGCAAGTGGATTGTTCAGAAATATATTGAAAAACCACTTCTCTACAATGGAAGAAAATTTGATCTTCGAGTCTGGGTTCTGTTCACTAACTAAGGCGAACTCTTCGTCTATCAGAATGGATACCTTCGTACATCATCTTCGAAGTATACAATGCAGAACTTTAATGAAGCAGTTCATCTCACGAATTGGAGTGTCTAGAAAGAAATGTAGACCTATGAACGACATGAAGATGGAAACAGATTGCCCTTAAAATAAGGTCTTCAACACATATTTGATACTTAGTATTCTAAAAACAAAGTTGATTATGAACGACACATTTATCCTAGGATCAAGGATCTAATAATAGATCTTGTCTGCAGCTGTGAAGTAAGCTTTGATAAGAGAAATTAATGCTATTTGCGTGATATATTTTACATGTGCTGACACGTATTTTGAATCGACAGAAAGAAATGTTTGGCAAGAAGAAATTGGAGAATTGTTTTGAGCTTTATGGATTTGATTTCATAATCGATGAAGATCTCAGAGTCTGGCTCATCGAAGCAAATAAAAATCCTGGTTTTGGCCTTCCAACTGATACAGCTAAGGCACTCCTGGATGAAATGGCTGATGAGATGATTTCAATTGCATTAGATCCAATTTTTCCTCCACAGAACTCTCGATCAAGTACACTTTCAAGTTTATATATTTTGTGTGAATAATTTGAAGATGTTTAGGTTTTAAACAGAATTCATTTGATCTCATCTACACGATGCAATCCTCTAACCTGAATGAATGCATTCCTAAAAATGAAAGGAGAAGCTTCTAATTAAGTCTATATCCTATCTCTGAAATCGAACCAAATCCTGACTAACTAGAGAAGAGATTTCAGGTGATAAACCCACTGTAACTGTCTGAATACGAAAAGAATCTGGTATCGATGAAGATTGATGAAGGAAAAAGCAAAAAGGTTCTGTCTTTTAGATAAAACTATCTAAGAAATTGCTAAAGTTCAACAACTTCCAAATTACCATAAGAAAGTTAAACAACTAGAGAAATAATCACTGAACCATCAGCCGATAGAATACATGATAAAGATAGATTAATCACAGAGCAATTCAGAGATAAAGCAACTTCTTTTAGTAGTTACAATTAATCATCACTAAGAAAGACTTTCTCCCATGGTTTTCTCTAGCCGTTGATACCTCAGAACAAAGAGATTGCTGCACTGAAACAAAGAAAGAATACTGATTTACTTGCAATACCCAATGGGCTAAATGAAGATTAACATACAAATGATCAAAGAATCTTTTAAAAAACAGAAAATAAAGTTTCATAGAGCTTAGAAAGTTTAGGAAAGTATTTCTTAGTCCGTCAAAGTAGAAAGGAATAAACTAACGTTGATGCGATTCAAGAATCTAATGAGTTTGATGAGATGATTGCTGCAATCGATAAGTCGGATAAGAGTTCTAATCAGAAAATGCCTTTGAAATATTAATATCCGCTAATTCAATCCAAAAAAAACAAATAAGATTATCTATTCAGCAAAACAGCCAACTTAACAGAATTAACTGCATTACTGCATCCAGAGGGACAAAGATCAAACATTTTCTTCTAAAGGAAACAAGATAAAGAAGGATAAGACTTTAAAATTGATAGTAATAAGAAACTCAATCATAAATCATGGAAATAATCTGATTTAACATCATTATTCTATGATGATTTAACTAAAAAAGATAATTTATCTGCGAGGTAAAACACACTGAAATCCAATAGCATTCCATAAAAATACATTATGCCTCATCTTAGTACACAAAAGATGATTCTAACCTTGCCATTTGGATAATCAATTGCTCATTAATCAACCATGAAACATTTCAAACCTAGAAATTGATACTTTCATCTGTTTTGTTTACGAAAAAGTTATTCCTTTTTAATAAAATAGTCTTCTTCGTCAAATTTGTATTCCATTTATAAAATCGCCTTTGTCTTTAGAACAATATTTCTTAGTTTAATGTGACGTAATTCAATAAAGATATCCAATATTTTAATTATCAAACGAAAACAAACAAAAATAAAGAAAGAAAGAACTAGCAAATGTTAAGTCATCTCAGGAAATAGTGCTTCTCACTCAACCAAATCCTTCCAAAACTTAAAACATTTGAAGATGTCCAGAAAATATCTTTCACTAAGCTGTCCATTGATGAAACAAAGCACTTCTTGCAGATCTCTTCATCGGAAGATTGGAAGATAGTAAACATTTATCATATGAGATACTTAGCTGCATGAATATTGATATTGATTTAGGGAGAAAAAGGAGAAAAGATCCAAAAAGAGTTGAAATTTAAAGACTTCATTGAAGCCTTTTCTTTTATGAGCAAAGTAGCTTACGTATCAGAAGAAATGTGCCATCATCCTGAATGGTTTAATGTGTATAACACAGTGAAGATCAACTTAAACACCCATGATTGCAGTGGCATTTCTGTGAAGGACATATTCCTCGCCTTTTCTATTGTAGAATTTATTTTTATCAAAATGCAGTTTATCTCATAAATTTTATTTGAAGAATGAGATTTAGAAGCAGGTCAAGAATCCTAAAAGTCTGACAGATCTAAATGGACTAAACAGGCAACATATACTCGATAAATGGAACTAAATTTGATATTTTATCTCAAATTAATAAATATTTCAAAGTAATTGCATTTACTAGTTTGCAACAAATAATATTTTTGAATTACTTTCAACTCTAAGTATTCTCTTAAAGAAAGTGAGACAGATTTCCTTTAATTTTAGATAGTCATAACAAGACAAAAACAGTTAAGCTTTATGGAATAGTTAGTTATTAGTTTAAACAATTCAAAATATTATTCAATAGTTATTATTAACAAAAACTCAATAATTTGCTTGTGTTCTTGGTAAATCATTTCCCCTTCAAAGTAGTTCTTTCTTCAAGCAATTTCTTCATTTTCAACTAATAAATTGTTAAAATGATCCCCCCCCCATTTCTCCCTCCTCTTTTTTTGAATTTAAGAACAAATTGTTTCTATTTACATTGGATTTGTCATCTAAACAAGAAACGTTGATAACTAATTGATACGATTATTTTATGTTGAATAATCATACCAATATTAGTGATGAAACTCTATTATTATGAGTTAATTCGTTAAGGGAGATATTATTCAGTTTGATTGTTAGAAAGTTTAAGAGACTATTTGTTAAAGGATAGCAATATTTTATTAAAAACTAACAAACAAAAGTAGCAATCTTCTGCACTATCTTAAGCATCTCATCTAAGATTGGATGCAAATCAGCAGATTTCAATAGACTCCTTCCAGTAATGGAAGTAAGTTCCCTTCACGTGTTTCTCCCATGAGTAACAACCAAAATAATCCTTCCACATCATTCTCACTGAATAATTTGCCAATAGGATCGAACGGACACTAGTAGAATAGCGCTTCTAAGTCATCTGGAATCTAATAAACTTATGCTACAAGACAGCAATAGCCTAACGTTACAACAAATAATTATGTTGGAGCAGGAGGGAGCAAGTATTAAACGCGATATGCTTCTGTCTCTCCAGATTCAAAAAACAAATCAGCATTCTCTGAGAAAGTTCAGGTAATTATTATCATGTTTTGAGCTTAATAAAGCTGAGATATTCCTTTTTGACACAGCTATTAGCGAATCAAGCTAAAAGAAGGACTAATGCTCTTAATAGCAATTCAAGCTTCACTCGCATTTCAGATAAACCTCCTAAGGTCAGACCTCTTTTTTAATCTTAGCTAGTTAATGAATTAATAAATATCATAGGACAATTCGTAGATCCAACCATAAAACATACCGACTAATGCATCTTGCTAAAGAGCTTCCTCAGTAAATAGGTACAGTTTAAGGACAAAATATGGTAAAATAAAGTATATTCAATCCAACAAATACACTAAATATTAATTATTTGTTATCAGGAACAAATAAAAATGCTCCTGCTGGGTATTCTATTTCTCTGTTGAAAGACGATCCCTTTTTTCCTGGTCAAGAAGCACTTAAAAAATCATCTTCTTTGCGTGCAGGAAGCTCATTAAAATGTCCAAGTGCTGGTTCTCGAGTTCTAGATAACTCCAAATATCAGCATAACTATTCAATCAATAACACAAACTACACCAACAACAGCAAAAGCAGAAATGATGCAGCAAGTGGTCTCACAGAATTATTGAATCAAAGCTATTAGAATACCATGACATGCAATTTACAGAATCAGATGAATGCCTCTCAGGAGAAAATATTTCAAAATAGAAAGTCATCAGCGCATCAGAACTCCTTCCTTTCAATGAATAACACAGGCTACAATTCAAGCACGCCGTCGACTCTTAATACTCAGCAAAACAACCAGCAAATAAACTCATAACTATTCTCATACCATCTTAACCCTGCTTACATTGACCCTTCCTTCACTGAGAATAATCATCCAGGAGACACTGCAGTATCAAGGTCAACATATTATTGTTCTGGAGAAGATAATAGCGTAGGAGCAATGCATTGCAAGGAAAATGATATTTCAAGTGGAAATTACTTATAAATTCACCAAATAAACTAAGAAAAATAATCATTTTCTAATAAAAAATAGCCTTATCCATACCCTAAATAGCAGTCATTCTAACTGCAATAGCAGTAGTAATAGAATATTCCTCCAAACAATTCTAGTTTACACAGACTTTAACAAATCTCAAACTAGCCATTAAAAGTTCTGCATACTTATTAGAATATGCCTTGTGATATTAAGCTAGATATGGCAGCCATCAAAGTTAAATCAAGTAACAACCACTTTGAAAAACACCAACAAGAAAATTAATGTGAAGGCAATGCTTCACTTCAAAAGAAAGGCTCAGGAATGATAAACATCCCATAGTTTATCAATGCAGGAGCTTCAACATTCTCAAGTACTGCGAAGCCTAATTTCTAAAGTACAAACAAACTCAACAATAGCTTTAATATGAGCAAAGAGCTTTCATTAGTATCTAACGAGAGCAGCTCAAACATTGAAGATATGCATTATTATGCTGTTGATTTTCAGTAAAATTGCAAAAAATGGCTCTCACAAATCGAGCTACAGTTTTGATAAATTGAAAATAATTAATTTTACTTGTTTTTTTTTCGTTATTTTTGATGTGCATTGAAAACAAAGAAAAATAACAAAATATATTGGATTTTTTAATTCTTATTAATTTATTAATAAAAGTGTGATATTTTTGGGAAATAATTAAGGGAAGGAGAAAATAAGGAAATTAAATAATTACTGCAAAACTCTTAGTTGAGAGCCGAAGACCACCAGGCAATAGTTCACGCATTTTCATCATCTTTGCAATTTTAATCCAACCTGCCGGAGTGTACACTCTCCAATCGAGCTAGTTTTTATCCTTTCACTCGATGCTAATGCGTGAAGCCGATCCCATTGTATATATTTATGCTTGTAGCTGTACATGTATTAAATTATCGATATTTTCAAACAAATTGTCTATGTTAAATCATTCAATAAAAATCGAACATTGTTGCATATGTGATATATCATCCACTAAAATATTGTACATCAAACCATACATTACATCTAAATAAAACACAAAACAAATAGGCCATCTATAACAGTAAAAATAAAAACGAAAATGCTAAATCAGCACATAGATTTCAGATATTTGCTTTTTGAAAGGCGCTACTTAGCGGGCACAATAAAAATTTAGAAATCAAAGGAAAAAGAAAAAGAAGAAAAAAAGTTTTAAATTTTCCTCTATGCAGTAAATATTAAAGATAGTTTTTATTTAAACAAAAATGATGGGGAAGAGCTCATTTCCTTTTTCAATGAAATTCAAAATTTAATTAAGAATTCTAACTGAAATCATAATCTTTCCCCTCTCTTCCCCCACTGTATTTATTTCCTCTTGGAATAAGAAAATTAAGTAATAAATTTGTATCAGTAAAACAATAGTTTTTAATTTTCCCCTCGAATCCCTCCTTTCCGCATAAGGTCTGTAGTTTCATGGCACAGTAACTGCAAACTGCCCCTCCAATAACGAAATTGATGTTGAGAGCATTGTGATCCTTTAGAAGTTTGTGGGATGTCTCATCCCATAAACTTTCCTTGCTGTAGGCAAGCGAGTCTTTCAAAAATAAAAATGATCAGAATATATTATTGTATAAATCGGATGTTTTCAAATGAGATAAGAGAGAAAGAGAAAGAGAAAAAGAGAAAGAGAAAAAGAGAGAGAAAAATTGAAATAAAAAGGAATAATTTCAAATAAAATTCAAAAAAAAAAATGAAATAAAAAAAAAATTCTCAAAAATAATAAATAAGAATGAAGGCTCAAAAAAAAGCCTGACTTATGTCATGTTAGGATATATAAGATATTTGAATGCGAATGAAAATCAGCCATTTGGAGGGTTTTCATTTTACATGCAAAAAGCTATGTTTAGGCATATTTTTTTTACTTGTAAAAAAATATCTTCTGCTTTGATATTAGGATGAATTTGTTACGATTTTTTTTCATTCATTTTAGAATAACTATTTTAGGGAAATTTTTGAACTGTTTTTGTTGACATTTAAAATATAAAATGAGTTCAAAATTGATTTATGGACACAATAAACAACAAAAATAATTTTTTAAATACTAAAAATATATCCATCAAAAATACAAATAGTTCTTAATTTGTAAGCTTTTTTATTAATTATTAAAAAGAGCTTACAATTGGACAATATAAAAGGGATATTTTCTGAAATATTACTAAGGATTATCTTTTAATAATTATAGTAAAGTATCTCAAGGATTAAGCATGAGATGCGTAGAAGGATTAAATTGAGAAATCTATGAACAAGGTCTTCCCATGTTCATATTAGGAATGTTGTTGGAGGCAAAAGAATGTTATTATTATGCTTAAGAACTTATTTGGAATGGCAATAATCCAGAAGGACTATTGATAAAGTTGGTTGTATTCTGAATATTGCAGATAATTGTTTGAGATTAAATTGGTCTGATCACAGTTTGATTTATGTGATTTAAATTAGAAGAAGCTCTTAGTTGCTGAATGGAAGCTGAAAGTTCATTGAACGATTGAGAAGGCCTAGAAGATACATTGAAAGGATGCACAGATATTGGTGATTGCTAATTTTCAATTGGAGTTGAAGAAACTTTCAATAAACCTGGGGAATGCATTTATTAAGCCTAATTTGATGAGGGGTGGATGGTATTATGAAGGTAATGCTGTTAATTACTCAGATTTACTTAGTTAGAAAAGTTAGCTGCTGGCTATGAAGAAATAAGATTCTGTTTGTCTTCACCAGCTAAGAAATTCATTTGTTTTTAGGTAAGAATTTTGACATTTTTAGAAGGAAAAAGAGGAGTGACAGGATAACACAACTGATTCTTAGCTGCATTGGGACTTTACAAGATAGTTTTCCCTTAAATTTCATATAGAGAAGATGGGATTTATTCTTTTTGAGAAATCAAATGTCTTTGGTGAGGTTGCTAATTCTCATCATTGCTAGCGATATTAGTGGTAATTAATACATTAGCGCTACGATTTGTGTGGCCACGTGAATGACTTCTCTGTGGGATACTACCTATCTGACTATTATCTTAATTCTACAGTATGTTTGCATAGAGTTGTTTAGCATTTGTGATACGGGTTCTGTGTTTGATGGGTGTTTTCAAAAGCAAATCTTGAATAATGATGTTTTCAGGCATTGATTCTATTTATTCTTCTAGTTTAAATTGAAGTTCACCAATTTCTAAATCGTTTTTATAAAGAGTCACAGACCCTTTTGATTGGCTACTGCAGCCACTGTTTATACTCATGCTTGTATCTGTACTGCTTGATGTATTATTTTTATGAGATACATCAGAAATATCAATATATCCCTACGCTATTTTATCATAATCTCTTATATTCTTTCCTTCTTGGGCTAAACCAGTATCTTAGCAATAGTCGAACACTTCAACCTTGATTCTGTTATTTGATTTGTCTTGGGGACATGAAAATGAAAAGGAATCTGACCAGAAGATTTCGCAATTGTTGTCACTAAATTTAGAGGATTATGTGATTAAAAGGCTTTAATCAGGAGCAGTTAGTACCAAATATGGTCTAATATTTTCATTGTAAGCATAAGGAAGGATAGAAAATCTAAGTGAATCTAAGGAAAAATGTATTTTTTTAGATGAAGAGGAAGATGCAGAATAATCTATGTTCATTGTCTTTTTAAGGGAATAGCTAATTGAAATTTTGATTGACAAATAATTATTTGAGAAAGAGGGGATAATCTCAGTTGATTTTGGTAATACGATTGGCTGATACTCGCTTAAATTAAAAATAAAGAAGCCCTCCTGATAAGTGCTGCTAATTATATTTATCTATCAATAAAACAGATAGATTTTTCTCTCTTAATAAATTTATTAACCTATCCCTAATAAGGAATATTAGGTTTCTTAATTTTTCAGAATTACAATTTCTTCTTGTTTATTAATTTGTATGAAAGAACAAAGCAATATTAATAAGATAAAATAACAATTTTAACTCATTTAAAAAAGGTAGTATTCATACATTTAACTAATTGCTCAAATAAGTTAATTCTTATTATTACGCTTTAATCATTAATAATCAAAAGCAAAGCTAGCGATGCTTTTTCATAATAATGAAGATATTAAATTATTATTTTAATCTATTTGGAGTATTAAATTCATAGATACAATTTTTTACTTATGAAATCAATATTAAACTATTCGATTCTAAAAGTAATAAAATCTTTCTTTCTATTAAAATGGTCTATTCAGCCATTTTTAATATTAATATTTAGTTTATTCTTTAAATACTAAATGGAAGAATAATTAACTGAAGAAAAGAGTTATAAATTATCTTAAATAGATAAATTGATTTCTGTAAAGTGAAAGTATAAGAAAATTGTTCCTTTGATTTACTTTAGTCCTTTGTCTCCTTCAAAAAAGGATCAATTATTTCTTTATTCATTTGACAATTATTCAATTATCATTTAAATTAAGAATAATACTGATAATGATTTATATTAGTTTAAGTTCATTTTAGTGTGCATTAAAAATAGAATGCAGCCAAGCCAACCTCACGTTTAGATAGGCAATAATTAATATAATCTCATCGAATTTACCCATTTGTTTTATTTTTTTCATTTAAGAAAATTTGATAAACCAATAAAATTAAGGATTTTGCGGATAGACACAACAACAGCTTTGAAGGACAGCCTCACAGATAAAAAAGAAAAACATGAATAAGTTCAAAGGCAAAGACCCAGCCTAAGAAGAAGAAGAGTAAAAATAGTCCTTAGACAGCAATGGTTAGGTACAAGAAAATATAATTCGCGGCACATAGCGATCCGATGGCAGTTTCAGGAAGGACATTAAAATCAGAGAAGGTTTCGTTAACACGTTTGTTGCAGAAAGATATAAAATCCCTCAGCGCAGGTATCATCTATCCTTTAGCTTCTCAACTCTTTTTCTCTGATGACTTCTACATAACTGCATCTTGAAGGGTTGAAGGTGCTGAAGTTAATAAGGGAATCGACATAAAAACAAATTGGCTTAGTCATCATGCAAATGAGTCTACAAAGTTAGCATTTTCAATTATTCAAAATGCTGAATAACTATTAAAAATCTTTATTTTTGCAAACAAGGCACACTGAGAATGAGAGCAATTTAGCATGGAGAAACACGAATTATAAAGATTAATAAAACTTCAATAGAAAAAACTAAGAAAAGTAAGTTGCTGAGAAATTTAACTCCATTGACAACGAATTTCCAAACTTGGTGGATGATACAAAAATCGAAGCAAATCATAGATAAATTAGTAATTCTGCAAGTAGATAGCCTGAAAAAGTTTAAAAAGTTGATAGTCAAAACACTCATAATTTGAATTTTATTCAGTTCTCTAATGCTGCCAAGGAAAAAGAGCTAAAAAAATTAAGTAAAAAATTAAGGGAAATCGAAGTTCTAGAATAAAGATTAAGTAAAGGATTAGAATTACAGCCAGAAGCAGCTGAAAAAGTCAGTAAAAAAGACGACATTGTTAAAATGTTTGAAAAATTATCCCTTCAAGACTCTGAAGGATCATGATCTCTCTAATTTCTTTTTTAAATAAATTAGTCTGTGATTGATTTATCTAAGATACATTTTTATCATTTTTTAAGCTGAAAACTACAAATATTTAAAGACATCGACACATATTCAGACATGAAAAATGCATTAGTATCCTTTGTTGAACATTTAAGAATACATGTTGTTCTGAATCATCTTCTCTTGAAAATATCTTTCAATCTTAGTTGTTATCTTCATTCATCTTTTTCTCTTATTTTTATAAATTTTCCAATAGAAACTTACTTGGGCGTCTTTAAAAAAAATTCTCAGAAGAATGATTAGCAATTTCCAATTAATAAGGACTAACAAGAGGTAAAGCGAATTAAGAAGGGCTGATTAGCAATCCTGATTTTTAAGATGGCAGTTAAAGCAAATCTTTTTAACCTGAGTTGATTTGTTGTTAATGAGATTCTAATTATTGATTTTAGTTATCTTTGAATCTTATTAAGCTATTAGTTTATTTAAAGAACTGCTATTATTCTTCTTCAGAGTTATTATCTTCTAACGAACTGAAACTTGGATTCGTGTTGATCTATTATTAAGTAGATTTCCTTGGAGGAAAGTTCTGACGAAACTTTTTATGATGGAATATATGTTACGCTCTCTTTTTCTACATCTCGTCTAGTTGATGCGTTGAAACAACTTAAGAATCTTCGTTCTATTTGAAATAATTTTCTGAACTCTAATTAGATTCTCCCTATTTTTATTTATTTTTCCCTAATTCTAATTGTTTTGGCGAATTCTTCTTATCTGAATTGTTACTAATCGTTTTTTAGTTATTTCTGAGCTTCAAAGAATCTAAGAAATTATTTTCTAATCTTTAAGAAATAGAATTCTATATTTAGTTCTGTCTAATACTCTTTTAAACTAATTGTTCTTTCTGCATTTCTGTTTCCTATCTGATTCTTTCCAACTCTTATTTTTATTCATCTTCATCATGTTTTTGAATACTTATTTGCCTTTTGAAGAATTCGGGGTTATCTTCAAAGAATTCTTATTTGTAAATGTCCTCTGCATTCGGCATTTCTATAAATAATTTCTCCTTCACTTTGTCAACTGGCTATTTATCTTAAGAAGATTAGATTTATTAGTTTCTTTAAAAAATTGTATGTTCTCGAGGTACGATTTACCTTCTTCTTTCTGCTAATTCTTTTTTGTCAACTTCAATCAAATTATCTCGACTTTTATAAAAATTATCTATTTTATAAATATTTAAAGCTTCCTAAGTCTACTATGGATTTGGAAAACCAAATTCATCGTCATCATCTTCATAGTCTTCTGAGTCACTTTCACTTGAAATATCATACTAATCTAAATTACGGAGATTATTTTACACATTCGAGTTATATTTTTTCCAGCTGTTAAAGCACATACTCACGAATAGATGTCTAACCATTGGATTGACATTCTTCAGTTGCCTAGAAGATACCTTAGTGTTTGTCAATGTTGCTTGTTGTTTCTTAATAGATCTCAGTTTTTTTATTGTTTAATGTTCCTCATGTTATAATATTTAATCAGCTTTACTACATTTATCTAATTCACTCTAGGTACTAGCTCTTTCTGTCCTCTCAAAGACACTTGAGAACAGAGTCTTTTTAAAGAAATAATACAGCAGCTCATTAAAATAAACGAATCCATCATAATCACACTTTATTCCCATTTGCATAACATCTTTCTCAGCTATTTATTTCTATTTGATTCGATATTTCCCAGAGATAACTTCCAAGTCAATTTCGGTCACATCCTGGTTCATTTTCTTGACTTATTCGAGAAATCCTTTCAATTTATTTTTGTAATCTGCAAAGGAATTATGTCAGCACAAGCAAGAAATACCCAAAAATTAAAATATGTTACCAAAACCGAGAGGACGAAGAGTTGAGAAGTAAAAGTCCGGAATGTGTCGCTCGTGTATTTTAACTCCTTTAGTTTGACGAGTAAACTAAACCCATTGCTTCTTAAAGTCTTCTTCTGAATATGTGAAATCATTTAGAGGATTATCAGGGTTGATGTAGTTTTCTTCGAATTGCTCGATGATAATTAGAACAAATAGATTCATCATAACATATTGCTGGATCGTAATAAAGAAGATAAAGAAAAGGCAGCTGTAGAAAGATGTGTGATCGATTATGTCAAACATTATGACATACCAGTCCTCCCCTGTGCTTAGACGGAATAGCATCAGGAAAGATCTGTGAAATGTAGAAAAATTCTGGAAATGATCTAATTCGACTCCAGTCCTAAAAATAAGAATAGTTTTATTTTTTAATTAAAAGAGATGTTAGGTTGCTGTTGTGTTACTGATAAGATGAGAAGACGAAGCAAGCCAGGATGGAGAAGATTGCATAGATAAGAAGAAGGAGTAAAGTTGCATTCATGAGAGATGGCAATGCAAAGATAAGAGTCTACAGAAGTTTTTACAGCCCTTCTAACTATTTTAAAAGTCGTAAAATACGAGTAACTCTGAACACCCTAAAGATTCTTGCGATTTACGGTCCTTATGATAGAAACTTAATGAGACTTTGGCCAGAATAACTTAATACTATATCAACCAAAGATACTGCAACTACCATAAAATCAAATTAATTTGAAGACTTATAAAAATAACCATTTATTCCATAAGCTATCATTTTAATTATGCATTCAGAGATGAAAACACAAGAAAAGCCAAGGTTAATGTTAGTGAGGATACTGTCGTATGCTGTCGGAGAAGTTTCGTAACCCATAGCCATTGAGAAAATATTGCAAATAATACAAACCATTATGAAAGTTTCAAACTTTTAAGACTCAGCAATATTCCACATAGTTTTTCGAAATGAATGCTAAGGTTACTGTATCGAGTTAAAATCTGGTTTGGATTTCAAGATGAGACGCTGCAACTCAATCCATTAGCCTTACTCATCAGAAAGATATTTGTTTTTGCTTTTTCGTTGTGCAATATCATAGTGAAAAGCGAGAACAGCTCCAAACAAGTCAATAGAAAAGAAACTGCCGATTAAGATGAAAACCACAATGAATATCGAAAAAAATGCGCTTCCTCCATAGACAGGCCCATCCGAAGTGGCATCTATGAAATTCCAAGAATACTTTGGCCATCCTTCGAAAGTAGAGTAGACAAACAGTGTCAGCATTCCTTGGAGGACATTTTCAAAGTTCATATTATTGGTTGTCCATGTTCCTCCAGCAAGCTCGCACTATCAAATAATAACATTTCAATTATTAGATTTATTTATTAAAAGTAATACCAGCTGCTGATGATAAGTGTAAATGTCGTAGTTTGGTCCAGTTGAAGAAAAATTGCAATAATTCATTTTGCCTTTCATAAGACTGACACCAAGGATTGCGAACATTAGCCAAACAAGGAAAAGAACAAGAATCATATTGAGAATGCCTGTCAGTGATTCTAAGAGAGTTGTAACAATCAGTTTCATAGATTTGTTGTGGTGGAGAAGACGCAGAGGTCTCAAAGTTCTAAGCAATCGAAGGATTTTAATTGCTCCAAGATCAACTCCAGTGTTAGAAACATCAATAAGACTAGTTACCACAACAAAGAAGTCTAATTGCGACCAAGAATCTCTGAGATAAGAGCCTTCATCTAATATTAAACCTTGCGAAATTATCTTAATGAGCGATTCCATAGTGAAGAATGCTGAGAAAAAGATGTCAACATTATTGCTAATAGTGGGGTAGGCACCAGAAGTACTGTTCTAGTTAAAATAAGTGTCTACAATGAGCTTCAATGAATTCAAAACGATTACTCTAATTCAACAAAAATATCATTTATTCTTTGTAAAAATAAACTGATTAATTAAAAGTACTAATACTTTATCTTAATTGATTAGTGTTTACAGAAGTATTAAAGACTCAAATCGTCGGTGCTTCAGCAGAACATAGCAGAACTATCTTAGTTTATTCTCAAAGGAGAACATGTACAGAGATTACCTGCATGCAATCGATTCAAATAAATTAACTTTCTCTTTATCTTAATCTTCTTCTCCTGCAGCTGCTTTCTACTAATTATCCTTACTCTTTGCTAGTTTGAGTTCTTTCATTTCTTTATTGGCATTACTTATTGACTAACTGTGCTAGCTCTCACTTTCATTTTCACTTTATTTATCACTGTTCCCATCAGAGACAGGTTTAGTTATTTTATTAATCTTACCATTATTATTTCCACTGCTAGGATTTGAACCAATATCACTGGAGATCACAGTAGTTTATTGCTAAACAGATGATTTGCCAGCTTACAAAGTATTCTAAGAACGGATCATTGTTGCTGAAGAAGAAAGCAATGATGAATTCAGCAGAGAACTTGCAGAGCTTTAGTTTAAGGTATCTAAGTCATCGACCACATCGACTTACTGAATAATCTATTACTTTTCTCTATCAAATAGACTAGAATTAAATGCATTAATCATCGTAGCAAGCACGAGATTCATGATGATAAAGTTGCCGATGAAGATACAACTAATTAAGTAAATTATCGTGATCGATAGATTCACAGAAGTTCTCAATGCTTACTCAAGGATATCATTCCAATTTTCTATTGTGAGAAGATCGAATACTGAATACGAAGCTTCTAAGAAACTATCAAAATTCATTCGAATTGTCGGAGGGGCTTTGCTGAATTCTCCTCCGTAGATTTACATTCCAATGAGTGTAAAGATAAATAAATAGAGCAGCAGTAACAACGATATGTAAACGAGTTTCCCTGCAATAGACGTAATAACTCTTACAAGGATTTTCATGAATGCTAATTATCTAAGAAGTCTTGTTACACGGAGCACTCGAAATACTCTTAGAATCCTCAAGGATCTGAAAGCACTCAATGAACTGCCTCCTGAAGAACCCGATAGAAACACCATATCAAATATTGAGAGAGCAACAATCACAGCATCAAAAATATTCATTTTATTCGCTACATACCGTGATATTCCAAGACCAATAAGCTTAAGACCCATGTCGACTGCAAAGATATAAGTAAACGCCTTGTTAAACTAATTTAATAGATCTTCATCTGTATTTCCATAAAAGGAGTTTTGTAAAATAAGAATATTGAGATGATAATGATAGAAATATGCTTACTGATTGAAGTGCCATCTAAGGAGAGAATGATTGTGTTGATAATCACACATACCATAAGAGAATTCTCATAGAGCGAAAATTAAACGAACGATAAGACTCTTCGACAGAATGCAATTCGTAATCCGTTTATTCCTCCAATGTTTAGTTTAGTATCATATGAAGAGTAATTCAACGAACGAAGAAGGACATTAGTAGAATGATGCGATTTAGATATTCGAGCAGATGGAAGGACATTATCACCAGACCAATCTTCTTTAATTCTGATCTTCCCTCGAATCATAAGGTTTTTGATTTATTTCTTCATAGTCTAAGCATATTCCAATTCAATTCCTTCTCTCGCAAAATATTCTAATTTTTAAGATTCCTTATCTTTGCCATCTTCATTGTCTTCATCAAGTTGAGACTTATCTCCTTCTGAATTTGAACTCGCACTCGATCTCGGAGATGGCTTAGATGAATCAACTTTGCCAGAAGATAATTTTTTATTTAAGTCATTTTCAGTTGAGAGGGTAGCATAACTACCAGAGTTATTACTGTTATTGTCATAAGAAGATGCTGAACTTCGTTGATATTATTCACTTAGACTTGAATTATTTGATGCATTTTCTGATTTATCTAAAGATGCAAACGAAGAATTCAGACTGAGGTTCACTTTACTTTAATCAAGAATACTTGTAAAAATACTTAAATTCTCTTTAAATTCTTAGCTTAGTTCTTCTTGTCCTTGAAACTCATTATCTTTATCATCAACTGCAGGAAATACCTTTTCCATTGCATTTACGATATCCCAATTATATATCAAACGATCTCCTTATTGCTTCTTACCCTTCTTTTTAACTGGCTGAGACTGCTGAAATCTATTACTATTATTGTCTATTAGCTTCTCTTTAAATGAGGCATTCTTCAATAATGTCTTCTATTTTAAAATACTCTTGACAACCTTTTTTAACTTCGAATTATCTTAGTTAATATTTGTTCTACTTCCAGCTGGACTGCTCGATTCTTTATCTTATTTGCTAATTGAATCAATATTTCCACTCTGAGGAGTTATTTCAACAGGTTTTTCAAAAGAAGGTGGGTGTCCTTAACTTTATGATACATCTACAAGCATTAAAGATGGAATTTTAGGCTGACTCTGAAGACTATTATTATTTTTTTCCATTTCAATATTAAATAAACTGAGCTTTTTGTTAAAAGTATTTTTTCTTTTATTTAATTTATCTTCTAATACATCAGGAAATGATGGAGTTCCTCTTTAGTTGTTGTGTGCATTTAATATGACATTTGGAGATTTAGATAAAGTACCATTACTGAATACATCATTTGTTGTCCCAGCTGGCCTTACATAATTTTTATTTTAATTAATGTATTCTTGATTTATTGACTTATTTTCCCCACCAAGAATGCTTGCATCGTACACACGAACTTGCTGCTTTATCAAATCAGCTGCTGTATTACTCATTTTAAAAGGATATTTCCTATTCTTTTCAACTAAACAAAATATTTTATGAGAAGAAGACTATTGAAATACAAAAAAATGTTACTTTTAGCTCTTTTCTCTTCAAGTAGTTTGCTTTTTAGTTTCATTCTCTTATTTGCTTAATAAAACACACTGAACTTGATTCTCTTGAATCTTTCTATCATTTCTTGCTTTCTGTTTTCTCTTTTAATCAGATTCTCTTTCGGCAAAATATCATCTGAGCAAGTAACAGGTTCAGTGAATAATACTTTAGCAATTAATGGCTTGTTAGCGAATAATTATCTGTAAAGTTATCCTTCGTCTTTGCTGAAAACTTATTTCAAAATAACCTCTTTCTCGGCTTCATTTTTTGGAGTTGATAGTTATTATTATTCAGTTTATTTCTTTTAAGGAATCTCTCCTTGCTGATTCGATTTTTTCTAACAAAAAATAAGCAAAAATATGATGAAAGAATAACAATAAACTACGACTTTACCTTATCACTACTTCTTATTGTGAATTCTCTTGACTTTTAAGAAAGATTCTTTTTGTTTTGAAAGTCATAAAAATCTTCGTCATTGAAGATAATGTCTTTGAATTTATCAATAGGTTGCATAGAATCTTGCTTATTTTTCAATTCAGATCTTGCACCAGTCGGAGTCATTTAGGCATCTCCTTTCTTACTGTTGCTCTTATTCAACTACAATGAGGCAAAAAGACCATTTGGCATTTT
>Ga0302271_10002246_pt1 | contig 17559 bp, 7 predicted proteins | sample III_Bog_N1_1_FD_198767 | JGI IMG/M metagenome (GOLD analysis project Ga0302271, IMG submission 198767) | Peat permafrost microbial communities from Stordalen Mire near Abisko, Sweden - III_Bog_N1_1 | ecosystem: Environmental > Terrestrial > Soil > Wetlands > Peat | place: Sweden: Abisko...
TGTTTTTTTTGTTCTCTCCCAAAGCGAAGTGTATTGATCTAGTCTGGGAAGAATACTAAGATAGATTACTCCAGCGCTTCATTTGATTGACAAAGACTACTTGTTTTTTTGTTTTTGCTCTTTTTGAGAATCCTAAGAATTTTGCTTTGGAGAGAGGAGAGAGAGCAGCTCAGCTAGCTGGTAGTTAGTCAAAAAACAAAACTGACAAAAAATGACTTTAAGAATTATCTTTTTTTAAGGTACATCTGTTGTTCTTTTTGTGCCAGCGGGAGGTAAAGAAAGAATTATAATTTTGACTTGGTGTTGTTGCAGAGTTTGTGTAGCAAATAATAAAAGTGTTTGTTTTTGACTAAATTTAACAGCCCCAAAAAGAAATACCTTTTTATTTCAGATTTCGATTGAGCAGTCATAGTTCCAAATGGGAAATAACATGTACAACCCCTGAAATTATTCCCTCATATAGTATATTGTAATCTCTAGCAGGCTAGACAGTCTAATAGAGGACAAGCCATTATGCAGAAAAACAATAAAAAAAGTACAACTGCTTGTTTGTTGAGATTTGCATATTCCTTGGTTGTTTGTTTAATATTATTTTTTGAATTACTCCCTGCAAAATAATTCTAGCCTCACTTTGTATTCTGAGACCTTAAAAGCAAAAAAATACTACCAAATAATAATAATAATAATAATAACACAATCAATTCATCTAAAGAATCCAAATCATAATTGCATTTGAACAGCCAAAATCAATTCTATCAACAAATATTAATATATAAAATATTTAAACTAAATAATCACAATTGTAAAAAAATTAAATCCTATCGAAAACTGTATCTTTTTGTTGTTGAGCTATATTATCAGCCTGAAGTTAAACCATTCCCTTCTCAATGTGTATCTTCTTCCTCCTCATCCTCATTTTCTTCATCTTCCTCATCCTCTTCTCCTTCCTTTTCGTTTTCTGCATCCTCCAGATCAAGATGAATATGTGGATCTTGCACTCCATTCAGTAAATTCTTCATCATTTGCTCTCTGTATCGTTACAACGCATCACGTACATCCCTGTATTTCTTGTTCTTCGTGATCTCTAAATCAATCAAAACGTATCATAAGCAAACTGCTTTACTGGGAATAATTCTCTTACATGTTAGCAACGGAATAAGATCAAAGAGTGCTCTGTCATCTGCTTCCCCATACCAGCTCTAGATTAACACCCCATTCTTCGGTTGTCTACAGAAATTCTCTGGTAAATTATCAATGATCAGGATCTTCGATAAGTCTCTTCCAAGCTTCGATAGATCCTACAAAAATATCAACAACAAACACAATTTAATCATTCGATACAACAGACTCTCTCTCTCTCTTTTTCACAATGTTCCATACCTTAATGTAATTCCTCCCATCAGTAGAAGTATGCTGCCTATACAGCCGATGCGAAATACTCTTATTATCAATCACATCTAGAATGAAATCAGCATATTCCTTGATTGCTGCAGTGAATATCACAATCTCATAATGCTAAGCCATCACCTACAGAAACACCTCCGCATTCGGTCTAATCAAGAACTAACCTCCTTCATTAGGAATCTACCAAAACCATGTAAAATACAATTAGAATATTTACCCCAAAAAACCTAAGATAATCCCATCCCTAAATCTCAATAAATCATCCTATCATACCTCTTGATAATGCACAAGTGTCTCATCTAGATCAAGCACTAAAGTGTGTCTATTTTAATCCTTCATCTGTGGCAAATAAGGTGCCTTAACACTTCCCCTTACAACTTGCTCATACCCATCATCTTCATCATCTTCGTCTTCTTCCTCGCCATCAATATTATACTCATCATCTTCAATGCACTCTTCATCCTCGTGATGCTGTTGTTATTCTTGCTTGATTATTCCTTGATGAGGAGGATTACCCTATCTGCTTCCCTTGCTAGTTGTAGTTGATTCAGATTTCTTATATTCCTCAATGTTTTACTTCTTCTTCCTTGACGTCATTCCGTTTCCTGAATCCTTAGTTCCTGTTGCAGTAGTAGCAATACTATTACTATTAGTAGCATTACTACTACTTTTTTTATCACTATTCTTATTGTTCTTGCTATTTTTGCTACTATTAATACTATTCGCATTATTAGCTTCAATAAACGGTGATCTTGTTGTATCTTTATTCTTCCGTTATTCAAATGAAATATCCATTTAGCTATTACTGCTACTATTACTCGACGCATCTGATATCGAATCATGTGCTAATGATTTACTATTATTACTATTGACACTATCTTTAGATGCTTTTTCTTCTAGATCTACAATCATTTTCGAAAACGAATCCATCAAAATCTACGTCGATTACGCTAATGTCACATTCGGTATATTTCCAATAATATTCCTAATCGCCATGAGTGTCGGGGAATCCTAACTCGTCGCAAGGTTATTCAAGTACGGCAAGATTATATTGGAATAATTATTCATGAGTTAAAACTTATCAGACTTAGCTAAGACACTCGCAATCCTTTTGGACTTCTTACTCCGCTAATCTAACACTCTACGCACACTCACGCAGCTTTCACTGGAGACCTACTGACTTCTCATCACGCATTCCATGCAGAGCACACTATTTAAATGAACATACTACATGCAATTAACTAATTCATGTACCCGATCTTCTTCTAAGAAATCATCCTAGCCTTGTTGGGGGGAGTCTTAGGAATCACTATTACCATTGGCACTACATTAATCATCTTGATTGTTCCTGAGTGATTCATGCAAAGCTAACACAACACACATTCTCTCTAAAATAAAGACTCTTGTAAGTATCTGTGATTATTTGTTATCACTTCCAAGCTTTTCCAACGAATCTAAGCTTTCATCAGCGATTGCTTCGAGATAATCCTTGCAGAGAGCAGTCACAGTCTTTCTCTTGTGAAGTTCAGTTCTGGATAGATCATACAATGATTATTCTACTTTCATGAGAATCTTTAGATCAATTTTCGCTAATGAACTTCTAGACAGCTCTTCGGAGAATGTACTCGTTGTGTTTGTTGAAAGTGATGACGCATTCGTTGTGTGACTGATGTTGACTTGATCTTTCACGATACTTTTGTTTTCGAGTTTATCCTTAATAGCAGAGGGTGTACTAGTTATGCCTTGAGCAGTAGTAGAAATACTATTAGTATTCTTGGGTAGTTGTTATCTGAGTTAATCAGTGTTGGAGTTGTTATTGGCATGACTATTATGATTCCCAGTTGCTCCTGATCCTTATTAAGTATATTATTTTTGCACTTACTCTACGTCTATCTATTGCTATTATCTTCCCTTAGCCCCTCCAATCTATTATTATCTATTAACCTATTCTTAATAGCACATATTCTACATGTCTTATCCTTTCTCAGCTTACGCCATACCATTAATAGCTTTGCATTCTTCTTAGTATTGCTGCACAGCTGATGGCGTGAATTAAAAGTAATTCGATTCTAAGAGACTCTCACTCAGTTTCTTTGTTCTCTTCTTCCCATTAGTTCTGCATGTTATGTCATTACCATATCCACCACTGCTGGATATTTCAGCTAGATTCTCCTATTGTTCTTGTTCTTGCTATCTCAGCTGTATTTCATGTTTGAGTCGCAATTACTCTTGGATTGCGAGGAATGTCTTTGACTCCTTTTCTCTTTCATTGAGGAGTAATACTTCACGCTTCTGAGAGCTGCTAACTGGCTTGGATTGCTAATCAATGGTGGGTTTAGAAGTACCTGCTAAACCAACAGTTTATTTATCTTGCTATTGTTATTGCTAACTTTGTAGTTTATTCAATTTCTCTTATTAAGCTAGCAGCGCAGATGACAGCTTCGATGTTGCCGAAGGTGAGGAGTATATTGTTCCAGTGATTTACTAAGGTTATTGTTGTGTCATTTACTAATACTATTTGAGTGTTTACTTTCCATTCATGTTTTCACTATCATTATTGCTAGTATTATGAAAGTTCTAGGATGTTTTCGAGCTATTATTGTTATTGGCAGATTTAGCTAGAGTGTAGCTTGTGTTGTTGCCATTAGCGCTATCAGCAACTCCATTAGAATTAAATTAGACTTTTGCATTAGTATTATTATTACTATTATTAGGGATATTGTTATAATTCTACGTAGCTGCTTTGAGTGCTGACTGCAAGCTAGTGTTGCTACTGCTTGTATGACCATTATGCGGATGATGGATGTTCTACAACGATGCATGTCTCTCGAAGAATTAATTTGCTTCTAACACATTATTGTTATTGCTGTTATTACTTGCGATCTGCTGCCTGAGTGGGCTGAGCTATTGTTGTTATCTTCGATCTGACAGCTCTTTGTTATTGATATCATTCGGCAATTACTTCAGCTATTATTATGATTGTTGTTAGATCTTACTATACACACTGTATTCATTTTTAGAGTTATTGCTATTATTATAATTCTAATTCTAACTGCTAGTATGCTGAGAACTAGTCCTCCCTCCTAGCAGCAGCTACTCCAAGTAACTCTCAGCTTTATTGTTACTACCATTAGTGCCTGCACAGTAAGTTTAATTCGCATTCTCGAATGTCTCCTTATACGCCAAACCTGCTTCACTGCGGTTATGATTATTATTATTATTAGTATTGAAACTCTCTTGGTTATGATAATTCCCTAGATGATTGATACCATGAGTAGGTGTTTTACTTCGATTGTCTTTAGGTGTGATAGGTCTATTTGAATTCTTATAAACAGCTTCAATCACATCTCCTTAAAGCCTTAACTTTGAAGAACTAGTTCGATTATTATTAGTATTATTAGTATTATTACCATAACCGCTCATTAGATTGTTTGTACTTATGTTGTTGTTATTACTATTATTACTCCCAGTGTATTTATTAGGCAACCCTGATTACCCTTAAGACGACTACTTATTTAGTTATTACTGTTATTACTAAGACACATGTAATGTCGTGGATGGAATAGATGTTCTCGCATTCATTGGTGAAATACTCCCCCTACTCTATAAGATCTGCTGTTGTTGTTGCTAGTATTATTACAACTGTTGCTGTTATGATAATGTTCCTGAATTATTAGTATTCTATTAAGAAGATCGTTGTGTCTTCGCTGACTAAGTAGGTCGCTCTCGTTCAGCACTAGTGTCTCTACTGCGTACACCGATTGAGTCCCCACGGGTAAGCTACTACTGCTACTGCATCAACAAAATCAACATTATTACCCATTAAAAAATCCAATTTCATTCAATAATCTAAAATCCTCCTTTACCTATTATTATTGCAAGTGTTGTTGGAGATGATTATCAGTCTTGTTAAGATGGCTGCTAATAGCCTTCGCGGATGTGCTTGTGTTATTACTATTCCCATTGTTATAGCTAGTTTTTTTATCCGAACCCATCATGTCTTTGAGTAATTGCTGCATTTTATTCGTAGCAGATCTCACAGATTGCTGTTGCTACTATTATTATTACTGTAAGAGCTGCTGCTATTGAAGAACAAGCTTATTACCTTAGATTTAAGGGTTGCTGCTGGTGTTAGAGTGGATCTCTTCAAGTTAAGTACGTTGTTTTCCAGCAGTACGATCGAAGGAATCTTAAATGAGATTTTACTTTTGGATGATATCGAGTGGATTGCTGCTGTTGTTGTTGTTGCCATTCTCTCGTTTATCTTTAATAAGTAAATAGAGAGGTTAAGGGAATAATCAATGGGAGTTGATTAATTAAAGAAGAAGGAATGAATAGATCAACAACATTTCATTGATGAGTGACTTGTGAAAGGAAGGAATGGGAAAGTTTAAACTATTTTACCTGAAAGAGCTGTGATTCTTGCTGACTGTGGTGGATTGTTGGCTTGTAGATTGCTTGGGTAGTTGCTGCCTCTGAGTGGTGAAGAGTTATTGTGTTCTTTACCGCTACCATATTGGCTGGTTCGTGGTCGATCAGTTAATGTAGTTGGAGTCTTCTAGATTCCATTACTGTTGTTGTTGTTGTTGTTGCTACTGCGGTAAGGAGATTGGTCTTTATATTGAAACTACTACTATTACAGCTGTTGCTGCTCTCTGAAGTGAGTTGGACTGAGGTCTCTGTTGTTGTTGTTGCTGCTACTATTAAGTAGAGAGTCTTTGTACAGCAGTTAGTTAGCAGAAGTATTAAGTAGATTAGAAGATGGCTTCTTGGGTAAAGTATCTCTTTTCCCTGCACTACCAGCAGAAGCTCCATTGGGATAACCTGACATCTTACGATGGATACTTTCTTTGTTTCTCTTAAGTGGTAGGTAGTTTATGCTACTATTAATAAAAAAATAATATAATTCAATAAATGGCAGAAACAATGAACTTCTTATTTAGACTTACAGTTGTCAGATGAAAGCTTTCAGAACAAACGGGGATTGAGAATGGCAGGGTAGAAATGCTGAATTGTTAGAGTTTCGGTGTGGATTACGCTTGAAAACTACGAGAAAAGTTATAGGTAGAGGTATTTGTAGAGTTAAGCTTGTTTCTTTCTCTTGGGTGCGATTTAAATTAATAATTCGGTCTGTTGTATAAGCATTGACTTAACTTTAATAGCGCGCACACAGACACCCATTCATACCTTGCATTCATTCAATATATATTCTTATTTTAGGATAATTTAATCAAATAAGCTGCTGTTTTAAAAAAAATCAGTTTTAAACAAGCAAGGACAAATGAGAATTATCCTATCTCTTGTGTTTATTTAGCGTAGAACTTGAGGAAGAGGAGGGTTTCATTTATGTAGGTTAATAACAACGGCTGGCCCGAAATAGCCAAAAGAACTGATGAATAAACTGAATTAATTCATATTTAGAAAGCTAAGGAAATTAGGATTATTTTTTAAAAAAAAAAGAAGGAAGAATTTTAAGAGATTAAATGGATTCTCTTCTTTTTGAGGTTTCATTTCTTTCTTTTTTGTGAGAGCCATTAAAGAAGTTGTTTCTGGGAACGTCTTATGGAGAACCCGCAAACAAGCATGAGAAGCTAAAAATTAAAAAATATAATAAAATATTTATTTTCTTTATTTTGTGTTAGGATATTCTTATTATGTATTGGCAATAATTATCAGGGAATAAATAAAGTATCTTATTCGCAAAAAACACTCTTTTTCGAGCTGTCTTATCTGCGGGTAATAAATAGTATATTAATCGATTGACGTGATTTGAAGGTTAATCATTGATATTTATTTTATTATCTATTTGAAGATTTTAAAAATATTCATTGTCATGAATGGTTTTACATTTATTGCTACCATTGAATAGATGTTTCTTCAAGATGATGAACATATTATGAATTTTCTCATGCTTGCATTGAGAAAATGTGTGATTACTACTCAAATTCTGCAAGGATTTATTTCATTTTTTTGAGATTTATTTGCTTGTAAAATTACTACCATAGTATTAATCCCTTTCCCCCTTTCTCAATAAATAGATAAAATACATTATTCATCCTCTTTCTCCCTCCCCAATGATTCCCTCTAAGTGTCTTTACGCTTTAGATATTCAGTTCTTATTCTATTTCATCTTACTCTCCTCGTCTTTAACCCCCATTTATTGCTACAACTTCTTGACAAAACTCAATAGTGCAAAGTATGCTTGTCTGCCTGAGTTAGATTAATTATCTTGCGGAGAGTCTACAGCGGAATCAATTTGCTTTGATTATGCACAATCTGTATTATCTTGTCTCCTTAATAACAACGATTGCGTTGAATATTACTACCTAACAGTGTACCAGGAAACCTAAGATGATAGGGAGCTGTTCTTTTATGAAGATGCATGCTACAATCAATGTACACTAAACTAACCCTCGAATTTCTTACTCTTCCATCAACTGCATGCCTGCTTGAAAGCGCATTTCAAAATGTGATTGCTCTTTATCAAATGCGATAGACAAAATCAACCAGAACAGATAGAATAAATGTTAATTCAAGTATTGTTTTGGTGTTTTCTTATGAAAATAACTCTTTTATTCTTTCTTTCAAGAATATGATATTCAAATATTAAAAGAATATAGTCTACCCCTGCAAATGATGTATTCAACTTGTATTTGCAGTGATTCAAAAGATACTAGTTTATATAATAGATTTTTTTTTCATATCTATTTGATGAAATGCACTTTGCTTTTCTCAATTGGAATTGCCTTCTTTTTTCGATGATCAAAGTGGCTTTTATCAGACATAAAGAATCAGCATTTTATGGTTTCTCTTGAAGTAAATCATTAGAATCATAATTGACTTCTATTCTAGTTGGGAATTAAATTTCAATGAGGAGACTTTCGAGCAATCTCTTCGATAACGACTAGTGGTTAGGAATCTTAGAGGAAAATTCCCTTTAATTTCTACATATTGTGACCTGATGATTTCTATGTTCAAGACTAACTTGATCTATTTAACAGATCAAACGTTACATAAGGGAACTCACCTGTGAAAAATGACAATATTTCACCTCAAGATTATGTTTTCTTTTTAATGAATTTCAAAGTGAAAAGGAATTTTCTCTTAATTTATTTGAATTTTTTGATGGTTCTTGTTATTGAATTGCTATTTTATTTTATGCTTTAGAAGAAGAAAAGATGATTGGTTGAAAAATGTGAGAAATAACTGGGAATGTATTCATTTTATTTTAGGAAAAAGTGAAAAGCAACATAAAAACCTAAAAGATACGCTTTGTTTGTGTTTGAATTGTTACTGAACTCAACATCAAGAAATAACAGATTTTTTTCATCGAGCACACTGGTAGAATGGTAGAAAAACATTTGTCAAGTAAAAAATTTCTGAAATGAGCTCTGGTAGACAGACAAACTGTACCTGAGATTGAGTGGATTTCAGGGAATAAAAAATCAATCTGAATTAAAGTTCAAATTCGATCTGTTAGTACCTTGGATTTCCCCAACAGACTTACTTACCATTGGCGTTGCATTGATTTATGGCTTCATAACTAGCTCTAGCTCCTTTTGAGATTGACCTAAAATTCGAATAAAGCGTTAAGAAATCCTAAAATAAATAATGAGAACTTCAGTTAGTTTTGTAAAGAATAAACAATCTCCATCTTTTTAGTTCAATAATTTGAAAATAAATGGAATTCTTATGTTCTGCTTATGTTCTTTTCCATAAATTCTTCTAGAGGCTTTCATTTTGGCGAGCAAGAAATTCGATTGATTTTCCATAATCTGTAGTTGAGTTTTAAAATAAACTACAATCAAAGGTAGCTGAATATTCCTCAGATTAGAAGCAAGTAGCCTGGGAAATTCTTTGGATTCAAGTAGCAATTATCCTGATGTGATTAAGGGAAAGAGAAAGTGCTTTATAAAATTCTTATTTGTTATTTCCTGATGTTAATTTCTTACTCTCTTTCGTTCGTTTCAGTCTATAATCGTAAATGGAGATGAACCAAGACATTAATTAAAAAGTGGGAAAATACATGCAAAAACACCAAAAAGTTACAATAAAGGAGTTTAAATTTGATAAGATTGGAAAAAGAGCTTTATACAGACACATAAACGGGTATTGATTTACTGATTGAATTGAAGGGAGTTATTTTACAAAATTAGTGTAATTTTATGGGAGTTAGTTTGATAATTTAGTGTAGCCGAAAAGGAGATACTTAGAGATGAATTTAGTAGTATTATTTAAGTGATTTATTAGGGTTTTTTGTTTCAGTAGTTTTCTTGTGCTTCCTAGGAGTCTTAGCTGAATTTTCTGCTTTTGACTGTCTAGGTGTACGCACTTTGAATCTATGTGTTTATCGAGGATGTAGAGGACAAACAATTAGCAAGCTTGTCCGCGGCTTCTTCGCTTGAGAAATACGAAGCCAAAGTGCTTGATATCTACCCTAATAAAGGATTGATTTTAATTTGTAGTAGAATCTGTGAATTTTTGAGCGCAGCAAAGAACAGCTGAGAAGTAGTGAGCAGAGTCTACAGACTATTCTACAATTCCTACTTGATGTCTTAGTAGTAATCCTTTGAGATGGATTGCTTCATGTATCGATGTGCCCGTCTGACGCACTGCATGTCGAGAGAAAAGAAACACTCCCCAAATGATAAGCAGAGATGTGGGATTTCGACCAGCTCAAACATAGCAGCTCGAGCGGACTCAACAGCTTCCAGCCATCGCACAAGCATTTGGGACTGTTGAGCTTCACTATTTTCGATCTCATCTAGCATACTCCCAAAGGAGTCAGACAGAAACGAGGACATAGCAGTAAGTAGTTTCCTTAGGATTGAAACTGAGAGTTACTTTTAGTGGATAAATAGTAGTTTTGTAAGTTCTTTGAATTTAATGTTTAATAGGTGTTTGGGGAGAAAATATCAAATACTTGATCTTTTTGGCAGTCACAATCAGATCAATAATAGCCAGAATAGTTTAAGGAATTGAAATAGTAAGTACGTACTAATCTTCTCTTTGTTATTGTCAAAAGGGAGGGGAGAATCAAAGAGCTTCACAAGTTATAAAACAATAAATGCGTTCAGCGTTTCACTAACAATTCCTTTTCAAAGCTAAAACTCGCACAACTAAATCTAAATTATAGCCTCAATAACATCCTTATCTACATTTCTTCAAAATAAGTGAGTAAAGCCATGTCTAGTTAACTATTTCTTCCTCAAATTGTCTATTAAATTTTAGTAGGATATATTTTCATCGTTTTATCTTCCTTTTTTTCTACTTTATTTTTTTGAATATCTTTTCTATCCTTGATGTTATGTTTCCTCTCAATTTCTGAAGAATATTAATCTATCTCTCAAACTATTTAATAATCAAAAAGTCAATTGTTATCATCGTTTATGCTAAAAATAGTCGTTTCTTTTTTGCAAAATCAACAAAATACCCTTTTAATTATTTTAGCTAAAAATCAATGTTCTTTTATTCTGTTTCCCGCAAAAATAATGATTCATAATAAAAGAAGGCATTAAGATTACTTTTGACAGTAGATATGTTTATTGTTGGTTACAATTTCATCAAGAAAATATAAGTATTTGCATCATTTTCTTCCATTTTGTAGAACTATTGTTTCGAATTTTATGCTGGATGTACATCGCATGAGTAAATTCTTACAGAAGCTGATTAGTATACTAATCAGAGAGGTATGCTGTACTACTTTTGATGACTAGTTTCATTGAGAGATTAATAAGATCCGTGTCGGAAGCTACGAAAAATAGGTTTAACAAGATTTTTCAATTAGATTTTCAAAAAATTCAGGAGCCTCTCTTGAAATACTGCAGGTTTCCTTTTAGATTTCCTCTTGAAACCTTTTAAATATTTTTTTTCTTTGAAAGTCCTTGCAGAGAAACGAAATAGATTTATTTGACAATGGAACTAGTTTAAGATGCTTCCACAGCCTCTTTATGAAGCTCTTTCATTAGCAAAAAAAGATGACAATCTTGAAAAATTAAAAGGAGAGAAGCATATTAAAAAAGAAGAAATATTTAAAATCAAAAACTATTCTACGATTCGTTAAGAAAAAATTGACTGTGTGTTCGTTATGAAGGATCTATTTTTTTTCTGAGTCAATAAATAAATCCTTGAAATAGAAAAACTTTCATTATTCCTTCCTCACCTTCAGTATCTCTCCCACTCCCCCTCAACAAAGTATGAAAAAAAATTCTCAAGCCAAAACAATGCTGTATCTAAGTCTCTTTTTTATTTCTTCTACAAAAAATATAATTTATCAAATTTATTGAGAGGTAATTTTACAATTTCACAAACGAAAAAAGCGAAACAAAAAAAAGAAAGAAAATGGGATTAAAGAAAGCAGATGTTCAGGAGTTCCTTAACAAACCTGACAATAAATTCACTTTGGATTAGATTACTCAAGCAGAGAGTTATTTAAGATCGAAAGGATATGAAGCCATTCGCATATTGGGCGCAGGCGAGTTCGGATTAGTAGTCTAATGCAAAGATAAAATGAACTGTGATGCAGCCATAAAAATTATCATGATCAAATCGGAAAATGAGATTGAAAAAAGTGTTATGGAAGCAGGATTAATGCAACAAATCAACTCTCAGTTTGTTTTGAAATGCACATGTACCTTTGCTAATCAGTCTGGAAGTCAATTTTTCATTGTAATGCCATTTTTGAGAAATGGAAATCTAGCTGATTTTATTAAAAACAATCCATCTCTTACTACGGAAGAAATAGCTGAATTATTCGAAGGCATTCTCTATGGGATCATCGATATGCATGCACATAATATCCTCCACAATGACTTAAAATTAGACAATATTCTGTTATCAAATGATCTCACCCCTGTAATTGGAGATTTGGGGCTATCCAGGAAGTTGATCAATGAAAAAAGCTATTTAAAAGATGTGGGAGGTGCTATTTTATATTCATCCCCCGAATCAATGTTTGGAAAAGCAGTAAAAGAATCCGATTATTTCTCTGCGGGAATGATACTATTAGCAATGTGTTGTAGTGATGATGGTGAGATAATGATGAAATGCAAGTATGGATAAGAGGTAAAACATCTTAAAGAATTTGGGGATAGATAAAAATTAGTACTTATTGCTCAATCAATGATGAAATATGACTATAAGGAAAGATTAACTCCAGAAAGTGCGATAGAAGAGCTTGAGAACAACAATAACTCTTACTAAGCTTGCAGTTCATTAAACAAAAGCGATGTTAGTGTAATGATGTCGACTGAGGAGATGCAGTAGAGGTAGGAGCAGTAGAGGTAGGAGCAGTAGAGGCAGGAGCAGTAGAGGCAGGAGCAGTTTTAGCAGTAGTAGCAGTAATAGCAGTAGTAGTGGCAGTAATGGCAGTTGCAGTAATAATAATAGATAAATAAGTAGTAGTAGTTGTAGTTGTAGTAGTAATAGTAGCAGTAGTAGGTGTAGAAAGAGCAGTAGCAGTAGAAGCAGTAATAGCTGTAGAAGGAGTAATAGTAGCAGTAGTAGCTGTAGAAAGAGCAGTAGCAGTAGTAGTAGCAGTAATAGCTGTAGAAGGAGTAATAGCTGTAGAAGGAGTAATAGCTATAGAAGGAGTAATAGTAGTAGTAGCTGTAGAAAGAGCAGCAGCAGTAATAGCAGTAGAAGGAGTAATAGTAGCAGTAGTAGGTGTAGAAAGAGCAGTAGCAGTAGAAGGAGTAATAGCTGTAGAAGGAGTAATAGTAGCAGTAGTAGGTGTAGAAAGAGCAGTAGTAATAGCAGTAGAAGGAGTAATAGTAGCAGTAATATCAGTAGTAGCTGTAGAAAGAGCAGTGGTAGTAGCAGTAGTAACAGTAGTAACAGTAGTAACAGTAGAAGCAGGAATAGCAGTAGAAGGAGTAATAGTAGAAATAGTATCTGAAGAAAGAGTAATAGTAGCAGTAAAAAGATTAGTAGTAGAAATAGAAGCAGTAGCAGCAGCATCAGCAGCAACAATAAGAGTAGAAGGAGTAGAAGAAGTAGAAGGAGTAGAAGGAGTAGAAGGAGTAGAAGGAGTAGAAGGAGTAGAAGGAGTAGAAGGAGTAGAAGGAGTAGAAGGAGTAGAAGGAGTAGAAGGAGTAGAAAGAGTAGAAAGAGTAGGAGGAGTAGAAGGAGTAGAAAGAGTAGAAAGAGTAGGAGGAGTAGAAAGAGTAGGAGAAGCAGAAAGAGTAGAAGGAGTAGAAGAAGAAGGAGTAGTAGCAGCAGCATCAGCAGTAATAATTTTAGACAGAGGAGTAGTAGTAAAAATTATAAAAATCGTAATATCCGCTCTACACGATACACCCTAAGATTAAACTCCATAATGAGTCTATTTATTACTCCTAAATATCTGAAATAAAAAAAGATAATAAAGATGAAAATGCATTGCCATCTGCGAATAGTTCAAGATTTAATTACACAAATACACTATTTTGTTTTGGATTAAAAATCAGTGGCTAAATAAATCTGCTATTCCTATTTCTAACATCTGTTCTGGTGATCGGATATGACTTCTACTAATTAACATAAGCTCGCTTGATAGCTAAGAATTCACCTCTTCATTTTGATCTTGATACTGTTGAGATTATTATCGTAACCAATATGAGTGTGAGCTTTCTCAGAAAATATTTGCGATATCAACAAATCACTTACAGATTTAATGACAAAAAAAAAACTGAGATATTATTGGATTTGTTTACTGTCCTTTTCATCTTGCTTCGCTTTGAGTACGATATTAATCATACCTTCTATTTCATCTTAGTTAGCATGATAATCCTAGCCCCTTTGGTGATAGAAGTCTTATTTTTGTATTATTATATCTTTTTGTGAAAACACTAGAGAGTTTTTTGTTTTTGAATATTCATGAAATTGAAATCATGAAAACCATAATAAATCCATGTTTTGTATTAGTATCTTCTATTATTAGATAGTTAACAAAAAGAAGGGTAAGGGGATTCCAAAGAGAATTCAAAGTACAAATGAATAAAAATAATAATAATACAAAGGAAGAATCGATTTTTGATTCAATTCAAAAATAAAAATGTTCCATTCCAAATTAAATAGACTTATTTGGATGAATCCTTGAGAAAGAAACATTTCATCATCTTTTCCTCACCCTCCAAGGCTTTCCCCTCAGCAACAGTATGAAAAAAGCACACAAATGAAAATAAAATTTCAATTAAGTCTCTTTTTTTTCTCCCTTTATTGAAAGAGGAATTTATCTTTTTGATTGGAGGTATTCTATTATTTCACAAAAGAAAAGCGAAACAAAAAGAGAGAGAGAAAATGGGATTAAAGAAAGAAGATGTTCAGGAGTTCATTAAAAAAACTGACAACCAATTCCCTATGGATTACATTGCTCAAACAGAGAAGTACTTAAGAAAGAAAGGATATGAATCCATTCGATTATTGGGAGCAGGCCAGTTCGGAGTAGTAGTCTAATGCCAAGATAAAATGAATCATGATGTAGCCATAAAAATTATCATGATCTAATCATTAAGAGAGAGAGAATTAGGCGATATGGAAGTAGAATTAATGTAAAAATCCAACTCTAAGTTTGTTATGGAATGCTTGAAAGCCTTCGCTAATTAGTCTGGAAATTAATTTTTCATAGTGATGCCATTTTTGAGAAAAGGAAATCTAGCGGAATTTATTAACAACAATCCACTCCTTCCTAGTAGTGTGATAGCTCAAATATTCAAAGGCATTCTCAAAGGGATCATAGATATGCATGCAAAAAATATCCTCCACAATGATTTAAAATTAGAAAATATTCTGTTAACAGATGATCTTACCCCTGTAATAGGAGATTTGGGGCTATCAATGCAGATGATCATAGACAAAAGCTATTTAAGTAATGTAGGAGGTACCCTTTTATATTAATCCCCTGAATCAATGAGCGGAAAAGCAGTAAAGCAATCAGATTATTATTCTGCAGGTATGATACTGTTCGCAATGTGCTGCAATAATGATTCTAAGAAAATGACTGATTTCAAGTTTGCGTAAGAGGTAAATAATCTTTTAGAAACTGGGGATAGATAGGAATTAATACGAATTGCTCATTCAATGATTAAATATCAATATTAAGAAAGAGCAACTCCAGAAAGAGCGATTACAGAGCTTGATAAAATCATTAAATCATACTCCCATGAGATAATTTAAGATTCTAATGGTAGTTATTCTGATTGTGACTATGAAGGTGATAATGATTATCTTATTTAAAATTTAAGCGAAGTAAATTAAGATAATCATTCTTGGGATCTGTAATAGCAGTAACGGCAGTTACCTGAATAGCAGTAGCAGATGACGTATTAGCAGTGGAAGAGACCTCCGTATGAGCAGTAGATGTCGTAATAAGGATATTAAAATTAGCATTAGTAGTAGCAGCAGTAGTTGTAGTAGAATAGTTATGAATAGTAAAAATAGTACTAACAGTAAAATCAGCTCTACTAGAAACATCCTGAAATTTAGCTTTAAAATGAGCATATTTATTTCTCCTAATTATCTGAAATAAAAGAAGGGAATAATAAAACTGAAGATGAGATACAATTGGTGGATAAAGAAAAGTTTAATTACTATTAAATATTCTGTTGCTATGGATTACCAATCAGTGGCAGAATGAATCGGATATTATTATATCTAACAACTATTGTTATATTAGGATATGATATCTATAAATTAATCTAATCTGAAAAGATAACTATGACTTCACCTTATTTTTAAGCTCTCTTTGCTGATAGGAAAGATAAGGCTTCAGTTCTTTTTACAGCTAGATTCCTTATCCTGGCAAATATTATTGTTAAAATAATCATAAAAGTATTCTTATTAGATTTAATTGAAAAGAGATTAGAATAAAAACAACAAACTTAGATAATAACGGATATTTTTGATTTAATCTTCATCTATCTTCGCTTTGATTGCTATGATGACGTTATTAATCTTGGATTTTATGGGTTCTTGATTATTTTGGTAATGTTTGTACTTTTTGTAATGAGCTTATATCTTTCAGTCCCGTTGATCGAATAATGGGAAGACAGATGAGAGAATATTTGTTTGTCACATTCATCAAATAGTAATCGTGAAAACCCTTATAAATACATGTTTTTTATTAGTATTCTATTATCAGATAGATAAAAAAGAAGGATAAGGGGATATCTAAGAGTAAATATATAAAAATAATTTAAAAATTTTTTTCTTGGACTCTGACTGAGGAAAGAAAGCAAATATACCATAAATACGAATTGATTTACTGATTGAAATGAAGGGAGTTATTTTACAAAATTAGTGTAATTTTATGGGGGTTAGTTTGGTAATTTAATGTAGCCGAAAAGGAGATACTTAGAGATGAATTTAGTAGTATTTTTTAAGTGATTTATTAGGGTTTTTTGTTTCAGTAATTTTCTTGTGCTTCCTAGGAGTCTTAGCTGTATTTTCTGCTTTTGACTGTCTAGGTGTACGCACTTTGAATCTATGTGTTTATCGAGGATGTAGAGGACAAACAATTAGCAAGCTTATCCGCGGCTTCTTCGCTTGAGAAATACGAAGCCAAAGTGCTTGATATCTACCCTAATAAAGGATTGATTTTAATTTGTAGTAGAATCTGTGGATTTTTGAGCGCAGTAAAGAACAGCTGCGAAGTAGTGAGCAGAGTCTACAGACTATTCTACAATTCCTACTTGATGTCTTAGTAGTAATCCTTTGAGATGGATTGCTTCATGTATCGATGTGCTCGTCTGACGCACTGCATGTCGAGAGAAAAGAAACACTCCCCAAATGATAAGCAGAGATATGAGATTTCGACCAGCTCAGACATAGCAGCTCGAGCGGACTCAACAGCTTCCAGCCATCGCACAAGCATTTGGGACTGTTGAGCTTCACTATTTTCGATCTCATCTAGCATGCTCCCAAAGGAATCAGACAGAAACGAGGACATAGGAGTAAGTAGCTTCCTTAGGATTGAAACTGAGAGTTACTTTTAGTGGATAATTAGTAGTTTTGTAAGTTCTTTGAATTTAATGTTTAATAGGTGTTTGGGGAGAAAATATCAAATACTTCATCTTTTTGGCAGTCACAATCAGATCAATAATAGCCAGAATAGTTTAAGGAATTGAAATAGTAAGTACGTACTAATCTTCTCTTTGTTATTGTCAAAAGGGAGGGGAG
>Ga0302271_10002247_pt1 | contig 17547 bp, 7 predicted proteins | sample III_Bog_N1_1_FD_198767 | JGI IMG/M metagenome (GOLD analysis project Ga0302271, IMG submission 198767) | Peat permafrost microbial communities from Stordalen Mire near Abisko, Sweden - III_Bog_N1_1 | ecosystem: Environmental > Terrestrial > Soil > Wetlands > Peat | place: Sweden: Abisko...
CAGGTGCAAACTATGTATCGACAGCATTATCAGCACTCACCAATCTCTCGAGTCTAAGTTTGTACCTTAGCGGTAACTCAATTGGAGACTCAGGTGCAAACTATGTATCGACAGCATTATCAGCACTCACCAATCTCTCGAGTCTAAGTTTGGACCTTAGCGGCAACTCAATTAGAGAATCAGGTGCAAACTATGTATCGACAGCATTATCAGCACTCACCAATCTCTCGAGTCTAAGTTTGTACCTTAGAGACAACTCAATTGGAGAATCAGGTGCAAACTATGTATCGACAGCATTATCAGCACTCACCAATCTCTCGAGTCTAAGTTTGGACCTTAGCGGCAACTCAATTAGAGAATCAGGTGCAAACTATGTATCGACAGCATTATCAGCACTCACCAATCTCTCGAGTCTAAGTTTGTACCTTAGCTACAACTTAATTAAAGACTCAGGTGCAAACTATGTATCGACAGCATTATCAGCACTCACCAATCTCTCGAGTCTAAGTTTGTACCTTAGCGGTAACTCAATTGGAGACTCAGGTGCAAACTATGTATCTAAGGCATTATAAAATTTAAATCTGAATAATAAAAATATTTTCATTCGTTGACTTAGGTATGTGTGGTTAGTAATTTTTTAAAAACATCTAATAGTCTTGTAAACTTTTTGCAATAATAAATAGATGATTATTTTGAAATCCAGCAAGTCAAATTAAAAAAATAAATAACAAAAATGATTGTAATTATTTTGAAAAAGCTCCCCTCAAAACAAAGGAAATTTGAGGAACTTTATGTCATACATTTATCTTTTTATTGACTTCCCTCATCTATTCAGTGAATAACAAAAAATGATTATTAAAATCCTTTTTTTAAAGGTAAATCAAAAAATTTCCACATGAATAAGAAATTATTCAACAGATAAAGTAAGATTTCTATGCTAAAGTTGATGTAATACTCCTTTTTCTTAACTTATGAGAATTAATTATCCGTCAAATCCTCTCTGCAGTCAATAATCGCATACTTTAAACTCAAACGAATAATCATTGGCCGAGATTAAATAATTTAATCAACAGCTTTTGAAGGAACAGGAATAGACTAGTCATACCTTACAAAATTCAAGCCTTGACGCTAATATCCTGAAAACTACAAACATTATAAAAAGCAGTAAGAAACAGAAAGCAAACTTAAGTAAAATGATTGAGAAAATGAGATGAGGGAGCCAAAGATAATTAGAACATATTAATCAATAACTTACTCTTAGACAGACATTGCATTTTAACTACAGATTTTGTATGAAATGTAATAATTAGAGAAAATAACTTTGTCAAGACTAATTTAAGAGAAGTATTAAAAAGTCTTTCTATGAAAGAAATTCATGAATTCTGTTTAATGACACTACTGGAGTGATTTTAAACTTATTCTTAAAATCTTGTCAGTTTTAATGCACAAGGACTATGTCAGTGAACCATTCATTCTTCAACACATTCATCAGAATAAATCAAGACTCCAAGCAAAGGATTGGCATTTTCTTCGCTAATGATTGAACAGAAGTGCTGGATGGGGAAATCCTACTCTTTCAGAAAAATGATCACATTATCCATTAACCAGGAGCTGCAAAGAAATTTAAGAAAATCCCTCAAGCGAAGAACTAAGGTCGAAAGGTTATTAGAATCTGTAGGGATAGATGGATCTTGATTCCTCCGACATCTCAAAGCTGAATATGTTTTTACACCACCGAGTTAACAGTAGGAGCAAAATCTGCTTTGAATAAGATCAGAAATAAAATGACAAAGAACTTTAGAATATTATGGAATGAGTTCTTAGTAGAAGGAGCAATCTCAACAATTTGAAAAATCATCAAAAGTTAACATGATATTTGCTTTGGTGCAAAATATGAGTAATTTTGTAATTTTACCTTTCTTTATTTACTTTTCCTTCAATCAAAACAAATAGTTAAAAACAATATGATAAATCAAACCAATACATTTTTTTAAAAATGAGTGCATCCTCTGAAAAAATTTCATATGAAATAAAAAGCTGCAGTTTTAGCCTTTAGTCCATAGAGAAATTTCTAGCTATGATGGCAATCTAGTAGGCAGAATATTCTGACATCAGCTACAAAGCAAACGGACCTTTGTCGCTTGTGCTTAGAGCTAAAAGGATGAGACAGAGGTGGCTTTGAAAGTAATTGAATGCACTGATCACACAGTTGGCTAGATTTAAGCCATGGAGAAAGAGTATGCCATAAGAAAATAGCTTCCTTCTAGCGATTACTTTATGGAAATTTAGCATTAATTCTTCCTCACAGAAATACATGAAAGTGCTGAATAGGATAAAAGTGACAATTCAAATACTGCTCGAAAGGTCTATTTTGTGCAGCAAATGGAGATGTGTCAAGAAAGCTTACACGATACCATTTAGCATTATTCAGAGAAAAATAAGGATCCTCCTTCTGAAACCTTTAAGGAACTGCTAGCTATTCAAATGCTTGATGCTGTGAACCTGCTGCATCAAAAGCACATAGCTCACGGAAATATCACAACACAACACTTCTTAGTCTCATCGAGCTAAGACTATTCAATTGTCCTGAAATTGGGCAATCTTCTGTCTACCTCTCCTGTTAACTCCAGAAATCCAGAGAATTTGGTATTCGAAAATGAAACTCTGGACTCCATGTGTCCTATGGCTGAGATCCAAAAAGAATGCCTCCAATAAGATCTTATTTCCTTGGGGAAAGTCCTCCTTCAGCTGGATAATATTGGTGCTAATTGTGATTACTCGACAGAAACTAATTCTGAGTTTGCTTAACATGACTAAACAACCATGGTTGAAATCAATCAGCTCAATCAGAGTACTTTGCTTTGCAAAATTGCATGTACTTTATTGAAGAAGTCAAAGGAGAATAGCTAGAGAGCTCGTTCAATGCTGCTGTTGCTTCTTTCAAAATAAACAGGAGCTTTAAAAATACCCTTATTTTCAGTTGTATTGAAGAATCAAATCAACTCTCTCAGTCTGCCAATACCTCCAAAAAGGACAAAACTTGATTTTCTTGTATGGCAAGTGAGTAGACAACACAAACTTCATAACATAGCCAGTTGGTTTAACGCCAAGGGATAAAGGAAAACCTAGTTAACTGCAGATTTACTCAAGAGGGCTTTGAGCATCATGTTGGAGTGGAAAGAGTTTAGTGAAGATTATGATGTCATAGGAGTTGGAGTTAGTGGAGTCGTTTTCGGAGTAGAAAACCTTATGGAAAAAAGAAAATCCGTTCTCAAACTCTCACTGTGCACCAACAAAGCAGAAGCCATCAGAGAAATAGGCATTAGAAGGATCTGTTAGGCTCCTTACATCGTAAAATTCTACGGGTGCAAGTTCTTTAAAGATGTTAATGGCAATGAGTTTGTAGTCTAAGAGTTGGAGAGGTGCAAGTATTCTCTTAGCCATCACCTGGAATTACAGAGAATATATGGAGAATACTCTGATGAATAAAAGAATTTTTTGACCCTTCAAATCATTGATTCAGTGAGCTTCCTTCACGAGAATCGAATACTCCACAGAAACATTACTCTAAACAGCTTTTTAATCACAGAAAACGGATCAGGATAAGCAGTTGTTAAGTTAGGCAACTTCAGTCATGCAGTTCAATTACAAGATAGCTTCTAAAAATTATCAACTTTAGAAAATCAACTTCGTTAATTGGATTATTAATCATCTGTGAATTGTATTTTGCAGAGGCATAACAGGGAATCTCCATTGTATTTTGCACCTGAGAGATGGGAAAATCCAGCTCTTTCTACATATTTGACGGATAGCTACTCAATCGGCTTATGCATCTTTCTCCTTGACAATTACCTTATCTATTCAGAGGAATAACTTGCTCGAAAATTGCTGTCCGTTCCTCTAGGATCTACTGATTTCTGTATAGATATGAACGCCTAGGTTAGCATAAAAGCAGGTCTTAAAACAATTGCTAAACAGCTCCTTATGTTTTAGCCGCACTAAAGAAAATCTTTAAGGAATTTAACTGAGAAGTTCGCTGCATCTTGGAAGGAAAACAAGGGAATTTCTAAGGATTTCGATGCGTAAATTTTTCAATAGCAAATCATGTTGGCTATCTAGGATCGCAAGGCATTAGATGATTTTAAATAATCTCCCATGAAATTAAACAGTTTTTGCAGTGTTTCACTTAATCTAAATGAGATATGGATTGGAGATATTGAGGCAGAATCTCTCTTAAATCTAATCTGTAATCTCCTCAATCTGTCAAGGATCTCAATTAATTTTACAAGAAGATCATTTTAAGATTTTGGAGCTAAATCTCTGATATATCCCCTAGCTAGGTTAGTCAATCTCTCGAGTGTGTAACTCAACTTCTCTGAATCTTAAATTGGAGACATAGAAGCATAGTCTCTGTTATCGCCCTTAGGAAATCTCTTCAATCTATCAACACTAACCCTTAATCTAAATGAAAACTAAATTGGAGATGTAGGAGCTTAATAATTGTTATCTCCCTTAGTAAATCTCCTGAATTTAACAAATCTAAATCTGAATCTAGATCTAAACTAAATTGGAGATATTGGAGCTTAATCTTTGCTTTGTCCCTTAGCGAATCTCGTAAATCTATCAAGCCTAACCCTCAATTTAAACAGAAACAACATTGAAGAGATAGGAGAGTAATCTCTTTTGTTATCACCCTTTGCGAATCTCCTCAATCTATCAAGACTAATCCTCAATCTAAATAACAACCAAATTGGAGATGAAGGAGCTTAGTCTTTGTTATCTTCCTTAGCGAATCTCTTCAATCTATCAAGTCTAACTCTAAATTTAGATTACAACAAAATTGGAGACATAGGAGTCTAATCTCTGCTATCTCCCTTAGCTAATCTCCTCAATTTATCAATTCTAACCCTAAAACTAGGTAGCAACAAAATTGGAGATTTAGGAGTGAAATCTTTGTTAATTCCCTTAGCGAATCTCCTTAATCTATCAAGCATAATCATAGATCTAAATCTCAATTAAATAAGAGAAATAGGAGCTTAATCTCTATTATCTCCCTTAGCGAATCTCCTTAATCTATCAAGCCTAACATTAAATCTAAATCTCAATTTTATTGGAGAAATAGGAGAGTAATCTTTGTTATCTCCCTTGGCGAATCTACTCAATCTATCAAACCTAACCTTATATCTAAATCTAAATTAAATTAAATAAAAAGGAGAGTAATCTATGTTATCTCCCTTATCGAATCTCCTCAATCTATCAATTCTAATTCTATATTTGAATTTCAACACAATTGGAGAAATAGGAGCTTAATCTCTGCTATCTCCCTTAGCGAATCTCCTCAATCTATCAAGTCTAACCCTAAATCTTGCTCACAATAATATTGGAGAAATTGGAGCATAATCTCTGCTATCTCCCTTAGCCAATCTCCTTAATCTATCAAGTGTAACCCTAAATCTAATTGAAAACAAAATTGGAGATAAAGGAGTGTAATCTCTGTTATCTCACTTAGCTAATCTCCTAAACCTCTCAAAACTTTCCTTAGATCTAAGTTAAAATAATACGAATGCAATGGGAGGTTATTCTCTTTTCTATCCCCTCTCCAACTTGAGCTGTCTTACAATTTTTGACCTGAAACTTTTTTATTACAAAACTAAACAAACAAAACATTTGTTCAAACATTATTTCAAAACAATAAAATTCTAATAGTTTTTGAATTGAAAATGTATTTACAATATGTTTTTCTGTTTTTACTAAACATGGTTAACCAATATTTCAAATTGAAAGGACCCATCATACGAAAATCAAAGCAAAATTTTCTTATCTCTCTCTGCTTGAATCTAGGGTTGATGAGAGTTATCGTTTTTTTTCTTCCTTTTTTAAATATGAGATTTGTACTTTTTTGTCTAATTGCTTTGAGAGTGCAGTAGAGTTAAAAGAGATTTCGATTGATTAAAAATAATTGAGTTTAACACTAACAAATACTTTTGTTTTGATGGAGGAATGAAGTTTGTTATGAGAATGATAGGAGCAAAAAGAATGAAAAATAATGTGTTATGTTATTTTGTCTCTTTATTGATTAGCCAGTTTTTCAAGAAATTTTCACTCAAGCATTTAGGGAGAAAATTTCTTGAATAGTTTGAAATTATGCAAATTGTGCTGAGGAAACTAGAATATTTTAAATTATTAGTCATGTTTAAATAACAGCAAAAATGCAATAAATACATATTCAATCATGCAACTCTAAGGTTTTAATTTCTTTGAAATAATGCTTGAACAAGTGTTCTGTTTATTTAGTTTTGAAGTTGTTGCTAAATCGCAGGTCTAAACTTGAAAGACTTATCAAGCTGGAGAGGGGATAGAAAAGAGAATAAGCTCCAATGTCGCAAATTTTATTGCATCTTAAATCTAGGGAGAGTGTTGAGATTTTGAGGTGATTCTCTATGGAACATAACATATATTACACTCCTTTTTCTCCAATTCGGTTGCAAGAAATATTTAGAGCTAGGCTTGAGAGTTTAACGAGATTCTGTAAAGGAGATAACAGAGATTACGCTCCTGTATCTCCAATTTGGTTGGTAGAAAGATTTAGAGCTAGGCTTGAGATATTAAGGATATTCGCTAAAGGTAATAACAGAGAGTATGCTCCTATGTGTCCAATTTGATTGCTATTAAGTTGTAGATCTAGACTTGAGAGATTAAGGAGATTAGCTAAAGGAGATAACAGAGATTATGCTCCTATATCTCCAATTTTGTTGGTAGAAAGATTTAGAGCTAGGCTTGAGATATTAAGGAGATTTGCTAAAGGAGATAACAAAGATTACGCTCCTACATTTCCTATTTGATTGCAGTAAAGATTTAGGGTTAAGCTTGAGAGATTAAGGAGATTCGCTAAAGGAAAAAACAGAGTTTACGCTCCTATGTGTTCAATTCGGTTTCCATAAAGATATAGGGTTAGGCTTGAGAGATTAAGGAGATTCGTTAAGGGTAATAAGAGAGATTTCGCTCCTACGTCTCCAATTTGGTTCCAATAAAGATTTAGGGTTAGAGTTGAGAGTTTAAGGAGATTCGCTAAAGGAGATAACAGAGATTATACTCCAATATCTCCAATTTCGTTGCTATTTAGAGATAGCGCTAGGTTTGAGATATTAAAGATATTAGCTAAAGGACATAACAAAGATTACGCTCCTTTTTCTCCAATTAAGTTGTTATCTAGATTTAGATTAAAGCTTGAGAGATTAAGGAGATTCGCTAATGGAGATAGCAAAGATTAAGCTCCAAAATCTCCAATTAAGTTTCTATCTAGATTTAGGGCTAGGTTTGAAATATTAAGGATATTCGATAAAGGAGATAACAAACATTATGCTCCTATGTTTCCTATTTGGTTGCAGTAAAGATTTAGGGTTAGGCTTGAGAGATTAAGGAGATTTGTTAAAGGACATAATAGTGATTATGCTCCTATGTATTGAATTCGGTTTCCATAAAGATTTAGGGTTAGGCTTGAGAGATTAAGGAGATTTGTTAAAGGACATAACAAAGATTATGCTCCTATGTGTTCAATTCGGTTGCAATAAAGATTTAAGGTTAGGTTTGAGAGATTAAGAAGATTTGTTAAAGGAAGTAGCAGAGATTATGCTCCTATGTCTCCAATTTAATTGCTATTTAGAAATAGCTCTAGGTTTAAGATATTAGGGATATTTGTTAAAGGACATAACAAAGTTTATGCTCCTTTGTCTCTAATTTTGTTGCTTTTAAGTTTTAAATCTAGGCTTGAGAGATTATGGAGATTCGTTAAAGGAGATAACAGAGATTGCGCTCCTAAGTACCCAATTTTGTTTCTGTTTAGATTTAGAGTTAGATGTGAGAGATTAATGAGATTTGTTAAAGGACATAAAAGAGATTATGCTTCATTATTTTCAATTTAGTTTAGTTCTAGATTTAGGTTTAAACTTGATAAATTGAGGAGATTCACTAAGGGAGATAACAGTGATTAAGCTCCTACATCTCCAATTTAGTTTTCATTTAGATTAAGGGTTAGGGTTGATTGATTGAGGAAGTTTTTGGTTTCGTTTGCAATTTTTTCTAAGGGCGCACTCATTTTCAGAATTATTTATTAGGAAAAGTAAAAATAATTGGGGTTTGATTACAAAAATATTCCTATTTCCACTAAAGCATAAATCAAAGATTGCTTTAAGAAATTAAAAGAATCAAATTTCATTTTTTTGCTTCATTAAAAAACCTCGAAATTCCCCTTCCCACAACTAAATCAAGTATTATTTATTATATAGATTTGAAATCTAAAATATCATCCTTGTAAAAGTTATGGTATTTCTTTTAGAATTCTTAAATTTTAGAATTTTTCAAAAAGTTAAATAGAAAGAAAACGGATTGCAAAAAAAAAAAAGGGAAAAAGCAAAATATTTTTAGATAAATTCTAAAAAAGGAAGAAAGATAAGAGAAACCCCAAAATTAATTAATCTAAACAGATATTTGGACAAAGGAGACCACGCAAGATAACATGAACTTTCAATACCCTCAACCATATCTTTCAAATAATTCAAACCAAGAATGGCTAAATCATCACCTAAACTATGCACCTCAATAACCCTAGTAATCGACATATTAGACTCAATAATACAATTGGCAGATAGCTCCTTAGATAGATATCGTTTCAAATCCTCAGCAACAATAATAAAAATATTAGTAATTTTCCAATGTCCAATAGCTAATCAAGAATCGTCCATAGTCTTAACAATCTTAGCAAAAATAAAGTAGCTATTCTTACCAGGAAAGTGGTGGGCAAAACGATTTCAAATTTCCCTAAATTGGAAATAATGTTGTAGAGCATCCTCTTGAACAATCACATTAGGCACAAAACAAGTTTTAGTGGGCTATAAATGCAGGATCAGGAACCAGATCTTATTCTCCTCATAATTATTATCCATAGCAAAACCCCCATTTTTAGCAGGCCAAACAGCAAATTAATAATCTAAATCTGGCAAGTATTAGACAAAATGGTCAATAAACTCAACAACAATAATAATAATAGCCTAAGCCTCCTATCAATCCTTATTTAAAATTCCCTAACTACGAAACTAAGCAGTTGATTCCTACATAACCACGAGGACGCGCAAACGAAGCATAACCTGTAAATTCACAAAATTCAGTGATTAAACCCGACGAAGAACTGTTTAAATGCTCAGCGAAAAACTGTACTTACAGTTTTATCAAGAAGAAAAGTGATACAATGACCACTATGTGTAGCGACTGCAAAAAGTAAATAATGATAAGATATACTTCTCCAGAAGTAACTTTGAGATGCTCCGCATGCTCTTAACCAGTAGTAAATACTTATATAATTGGCGAGTTGTGCTAAGAGTGCTGGAAGAAGAAAACCAAAGAATCTTAAAATAAAAGTACTCCATTCCAAAAGTTTATGTTCTCTTGTAAAAGATCTCTTGATAAAGAAGACCCACAAAAAACTAAAAATCTTAGTTCTTCTGCTTCGTGGACTAGCAATTAGCTAGGAAGCAGCAATTCAGTAATTACACCAAGAAGTAATTGGAAAGATACTCAAAGTAGTTTAGTTTTAGAATAATAAAAAGTTGAGCAAGAGAAAAAACAATCTGTAATGAAAATCAAATTTTTTTTAAGGCTAAGGTTGATTCTTGGTTGGTTATTAGACATTGGAAAATTGCTAATATTATTACTCTTATAGCTATTTTTATTACCTTAGCAACAATAAAGTAGCAATTCTTTCGAGCAAAGTGGTGGGTAAAACGATTACAAATTTCCTCAACCATAGATTGGAAATAATCCTTTATTACGTTCTCCTGAACAATCAAATTAGGAACAAAAAATTTTTTAGAGAACCACATCTTCTTCTCCTAACAATTCTCTAAAGGAAAATTACAATTTTTAGAATTCCCAACAGCAAAGCTGCAATCTAAATCAGCCAAGTATTAGTCAATAACCTCAACAACCATAATATCAATAGCCGAAGCTTCTGATCAATCCTTATTCAGCATAACCTAACAACGAAAATAAGGAGTTGATTCCTGTTTTACAACGAGGACGAACCTAAGAAATGTTTTCTATAAATTCGCAGAATTCAGTGATTAAACCCGACGAAGAACTATTTAAATACCAAGCGTAAAACTGTACAGACAGTTTTATCAAGAAGAACAGCGATGCAAAGATAACTGTGCCTAGTGACTGCAAAAAGGAAATAAGGACAAGATTTGATTCTTCAGGATTAATTGTGAGATGCTCCTCATGCTCCTAGCCAATCGCACATACCTTTTTAACTGGCAAGTTATGCTAAGAGTGTTAGAGGAAGAAAAACTAAGAGTCTTAAAATAAAAATCCTCAATTCCAAAAGATTATGTTCTCAAGTAAAAGACTTCTTAGCACAGAAGACCGGCAAAAAACTAATGATCTTAGTTCATCTGTTTTATGGTCTAGCAACTAGCGAGGAAGCAGTAATCCACAACAATAATATTCAATAGATTAATAATAATGAGCAAAAATTTCAGCAACAATGTGGATTAAATAAATGCAATACCTGTATCTTTTTTGGGAGGTTGAAGACAAAAAAAAAGAAGAAGAAATCACTTATCTTATCCCTCCTAAATAGCATTAATTATTCCTTTAGTCTAAAATTTTTAATTCTTTTCATTTTTCCTCTCTTCATTTAAAGTTCAGAAATTCAACTTTTTGTTTCCATCATCACAAAACAAATACATTTTACTATATATATTTATCAAGTTGATCCATTACGAGTATTAATCTCTCTCTGTATCTCCTCGATCTACTCATGGATTCTTCTCAGCCTGATAGAATGAAGGTTTACTGCATTTTCATACATTAGTTTTTAATTCAAGTCATTCTGTCTCTTCATAACTAGAATGTTGTGTTCAATGATTAAATTTTGAAGTTCTTCTTGTACTTCATCTCGTTAGTGTTTTAGATAATCAAGAAACTTTGCCAATGAAGAATCTTTTACCTCTCTCAGATTATCCTCTGGAAGCAAAAGTTCATCGTTTTCATTTTCAGTTTGACAGTTGATAGTCATCACAAGTAGAATCAATAGGCATGTTATGATAAGAGTAGTTTTATGTGCCATTTTTATTGTTTATTTTGGAGCAAAGTATTTGTTGAGTTATTTAATTGTTTTTTTAATTTATTTTTGTCTTTTAGGGATTGGGGGTTTAGCTGCTTTATAATTAAAAGGAGAATCAGGTAGTACAATTTAGATCTTCTCTGATCTTTGATATTGTATGAGGCTGTTCTTGTTTGGACCTTTTAATATTTTTGGACAGAACATTAGCTTTTAATTTATGCTTCATTGACGGAGTGTTCTACTAGTTTGAGGACCGTTCTAATAAACTCTAACCTCATTTGAGTGAATATCTTCTGTGCGAAAACAATTAAATCAACTACTACTTTCTAATCTCAAGAGACTAAAATCCCTCACCACAAAATCTTCTCCTTGATTGTTATCAAATAATAAATGTTATTTTGTCATTTTGACTTCAAGAAATATGTGTACGTTTTGAGGGAGGGTAGTATGATAAAAAGGTTTAGAATTGGTAGAGAAATAGAGCTAACTATGAAAATAAAGCAATTTTATAATAAAAAACATATTAAAGAGATATTTTAAACTTAAATAAACTAAAAAACTTCTGCAACAAGTAACAAAAATAAGGAATTGCTATTAAGGATTGAAGGAAGTAGAAAGTTGTGAGATTTTAAATAATTTAATATATTGAATCAGGTTTGTAAGAACCTCACTAATATCTGAAATCTCCCTTAGAAACCAAAATGGAGCAATGCAGAAAACACACACGAAGAAAAAATAAGTAAATATTAAAAAAAAAAGAAGAACTTGGCATTACATGAGGCAAACCTAAAAGCGGATGACAGTCAAATAACGCTGTATAGCTGGAAATTTTTAACTACTCTACTCAAACAGAGTGTATTATAGATGGTATCACATCGTTTTAGCTTTTGTTTTTTATTTCTATGTATTTAATAGATTTGAAATCTAAAATATCATCCTTGTAAAAGTTATGGGATTTCTTTTGGAATTCTTAAATTTTAGAATATTACAAAAAGTTAAATAGAAAGAAAGCGAATTGCAAAAAAAAATATAGGGAAAAAGCAAAATATTTTTAGATAAATTCTAAAAAAAGAAGAAAGAAAAGAGATACCACCCACAATTAATTAATCTAAACACATATTAGTTAAAAGGAGATCACGCAAGATAACATGAACTCGCAATACCCTCAACCTTATCTTCCAAATAATGCAAACCAATAAAGGTCTAATCGTCACCTAAACTATCCCCCTCAATAACCCTAGTAACCGACGTATTAGTTTCAATAATACAATTGGAAGATAGCTCTTTAGAAAGATATCTTTTCAACTCCTCAGCAGCCAGAGTAATAAAATTAGTAATTTTCCAATGTCCAATAGCTAATCAAGAATCGTCCATAGCCTTAACAATCTTAGCAACAATAAAGTATCTATTCTTACCAGCAAAGTAGTGGGCAAAACGATTTCAAATTTTCCTAAATTGGAAATAATGTTGTAGAGGGTCCTCCAAAGCAATCGAATCAGGCACCAAACACAGTTTAATGGGCTAGAAATGCAGGATCGGTAACCAGACCTTTTTCTACTAACAATTATCCATAGCAAAACCCCCATTTTTAGAAGGCCCAACAGCAAAGCAACAATCTAAATCTGCCAAGTATTAGACAAAATTGTCAATAAACTCAGCAACAATAATAACAATAGTCTAAGCTTCCTATCAATCCTTATTTAACATTTCCTAACGACGAAATTAAGCAGTTGATTCCTGCATAACAACGATAACGAGCATAAGAAGCATTACCTGTAAATCCGCAGAATTCAGTGATTAAACCTGAAGAAGAACTATTTAAATGCTAGGCGAATAACTGTACAAACAGTTTTATTAAGAAGAAAAGCGATACAATGACAACTATGTGTAGCGACTGCAAAAATGAAAAAAGGAAAAGATTTGATTCTCCACAAATAATGAAATGCTCCTCATGCTCCAAGCCAATAACAAATACCTTTTTAACTGGTAAGTTGTGCTATGAGTGCTCGAGGAAGAAAAACGAAGCTCTTGGCAAAGAAGAGCAGCAGCAAACTAAAGATCTTAGTTATTCTGCTTCGCAGCCTAGCAATTAGCTAGGAAGCAACAATTCAGTAGTTTCACCAAGAAGTAATTGGAAAGATGCTCAAAACAGTTTAGCTTTAGAAAAATAAACTAAAGAGCAAGAGAAAGAACAATCTGCAATGTAACTCAAATAACAGAAATAGCCATCAGAGCAAGCTAAAGCATTAGATTTGCAGAATTTGAAAGAATAAGACCATTCAAAGCAAGCCAATAATAATCCACAACAATAATAATGGGAGAAACAGATAAAATAAGTGAATGAGGGCTTTCAGCAGAGAGATTAACAAAAACTATAAGAAGGAAAAGCATAAAACTAGAATTTAGATTTATTATATTATTAAGCTCAACGACTGATACAGAGTTTTTAACAGTAGCTGCAATAAATATAAAAACAAAACTAGAGTTTAGATTCATTTTAAAAAGCTAAAATAATAATACAGAATTTTTAACAGAAGCTACAATAACTATTAGAACAGGTGAATCGCCAGATATTGGATCAATAACAGGAGTAAAATTAATAAAATGTCAAAAAATCAGGTTGTGATAAGTAATTATTTTCACAGCCAGGTGATTTAGCTTAACAAAGAGAATAAGAAACTAGCCAATAAATGAATAACCCTCAGGGTACCAATTGTCTAAATCAAATAATCAGTAGCAATTAGCTCGATAATCAAAGTTAACTATCTTAGAACAAACCAACATTTTAACAAAACCTTTAACCCAATAAGCTTTAATCAGCTTAATAAACAAATGACAACAGACAATATTAAAGTTTACCTATTTCAAGTGCCAACGCCCTTTATCACCCACTTCAAAACTAAACCAAAGATTAACTGCAATAGCCTAGTGTAAGCTCAGTTGAAAATGGCTTCAATAACAACACGAATATTATGAATAGAGAATTCTAAAGTATAGCTAATGCGTAAAGTAATCAAAATTAAAGTAGTAATAAAGACATGTTTGCATGTAAAACTCCACAACAAGCTGGAGGAACTAATAATGTAAATCTAAAACCTAACTTTGAATATAAAGATAAGCAATAATTAGCTTTTTCTTAAGTAAACAATCAATTTCAGCCATCTCAGCTAAATAATTAAGCGAGTAATATTGATAATTTTCAGACCTCTAAGAACTATTTTGCATAAAATAAAGCTCCAGTCACTCAGAATCCTTAAAAAAATCCTCCCTTATATACTTAAAATTCATCAAATATTAAAGAATAGCCTTCAACTAATATGTATATTTCTCCATTTGCCACTATTAATCTACAATAAAAAAGAGAAGATTAGAATCCATTCACCCCTTTAAAAGCAAGACAGAAAATAAACTTTCAACCAGACAACTTAAATAGCTCTTCGTCGAAAATTACTGCCCCTAGTGGTGCCACGATACGATCTGGCTCAATAAAAAACCCAACTTGTGCGATATGCCAATCCTCAATGCCCTCTTATTACAAAGAATAATTCTGGTATTGCTAGTGCTATAAAAATCCAAAAAAATTAGAAAACCCTCTTTATGTCCAGAAAAGTTGATATTCAAGTACTTCAAGAGATGAGGTTGAATATTATTTTTAACTGTTGTGTGTTGAAGATCTATTATTTTTTAGAGGATAAGTTTGTTGTTTATCGGTTGGGCATAATGGATGAGATTAAAAGTTTATTTGAAATAGGATAACAAGCATTCTGATCCTGAAGGCTAGTTAATTTGATTTTTAAACTCAAACCCAATATCAGAAGGGAATAGAGGAATAATGAATTAGTCTATTTGAGATGATTAACAAGCGAATATTACCAAAACAAAGCAGTTTTCATCTATTCCCAAAGGACATTAGATTAAAAGTATCGCTTTATTGTCATTATTTACTCAACTGGATTAATAATTCACCATCGATTTTTCAATCCAACGAGAATCATATACTTTCAATACGATAATGATTTTAATAGAAGGCTCTTCGTCTTGAACTCGCAGTCTTGCATGTCATTAGTTGAGTTGCTTGTAGATTGTAAGAAAGGACATATTATCTTTACAATATATTTACTCGAATTCTAGCGCTTATGCCTTTCGTTCTAGTAGAAAATTAACTATTTTTTACCTAAAGAAAAACAATAATTACAATAACCTTATTGATTCTTGATCTCTAAATTAATTTTCCCTCTTCTAAGTAGTGTTTTGAAGGGGCTAAACTCATACTAATGCTCCCTTCGCTGCTCAAAAAAGACACGGAAAAAGAGTAGCAGCTTATCTGCCAACTCATTCCTAAGTAAGTCACCAAACCCAAGGATATTTTCTTCCTGCGCGGTGAACTCTTCATCGATTTAAACACTTATGAAAACTGCAGAGTTTCTAATCTGAATTTCTTCAAATAAGTCCGCAGCATTGTTTTCTCTAAAGAACTTGGGACACTTTACACAGAATATCGAAAGGATAATCAGAACTACGATTCCCATGAAACTGCTTCTTATATTATGAAAAATAACAACAACGAAGATGTACGGACTCTCGCTGACAGATTAGTCGAGCATGGAATCAAATAAAATATTGAAATTCAAGTCAAAAATCGTGTGCTAGAGATAGCTTCGTAGTTCTAGCAAGCAAAACAAATCTCAGATGCTAAGATAGAAGAATTCCAAAGATTTCGAAAACACATGATTGAATCACTCCCTAAAGATAGATATTTTTATTATGTTGATATAATTTTCGATTATCAATCCAAATCGAAGAAGATAATCGGGAATGGCATCAACGAATTGTTCTGCAAGTTACTTGGATCCGACATATAAAAAATCTAAGAAATATATATGCGAAAAGGAATTCTTGAGTTCATAGAATCTAACTCTAGGATAAAAGTCCTCAATCACATTATGTAAATGGCTAACAATGGGGTTACCAACGGTGAGGATAAAATATTTGAAGGCTAGCTTACGTTTCTCACGCTGGATGATATTTAGATAGATTCGAAATTTGAAGTTCGTTCTTATTCTTGCAAATCAAATGACCCTTTCAAGCCATTTTTTCATGAAAATTACTAGCAATATCTCACCGATAGAGTATTTATCGTCACAGAAGTGCTCATCAATAGCTTTGATGTGAAGAAAATTAATTCAATTAGGCTCTCAGAAGCTTAAATTAACTCGGAATCAGGTGATATTTATCTGCCTAATCTATTGCCATCGAAAGAAGAAATAATCATAGAGGAGACGAATTGTTTTGAGACGGAATCAAAAATTGAGCATACAAAATTAGAGCAAACGGAATAATCAAACCCAAATGTAGAAAATCTACGGCTCGACATTCCTTACTAAGCACAAAGTTAATATTTTGTGGATTTGTTTTATAAAAATTCAGCTGGAAATTTTGGAAGTGAGTAAGGGTTTGGAGCGTAAAAACCATGTGGCTACAGACATGTTAACTTAAATTGTGTAAATCAGCAATGAAATGAGAACACACAAAGCTAAAAGAGATCATACATGTTAAATTTTTTTTCAAGATATCAATATGCTTTGCAGCAGTCTTTCGTCTTATTTGTGCCATAGATGTTGCTATTTGTAAGTGATATTTGAACTTTTCAAGGTAGTGGTTTTAGCAGTTTCGTTTTTCTTGAAAATTGTTATTAAAGATTTCAATTGTAATGGAAAAAAACACACATCTGTAGATTAGCATATTTTGAAGATTTTTTTAATTCTTTGTCGATCTTGAGAAGATGTATTGCTTTAAAATTATTAAAATGAGGAATGAAAATAGCAAGCTGAAGGCAAATTACAAATTCCACATCTAAGCAGAACTTTGTTTATTCTTTTGTGCTCTCTTATTTGAGTTGAATGTTAATCATGTAAAGTTAAAACTCAAAGGATAATTTGCAATTCATCTAATCACTTTTAAGAATTTGGTGAAAATAACCAAATTTAGTGGTCTAAAGTTACTTGATTTGATGATACTATTTAAAACATTAAACAGAATTGATTCCTTGGACAAAAATACATTTAAATTATTATCATAATTTATTGGGAAAAAGCTAAATTGAAATTCATGCTGCAAAAGAGATTAGAGATCTTTAAAGCTTGCCTGTCACAAATTATTATTTTTGTCAGGGAAGAAAACTCAAGGTTGAAAAATAAGAAGCTAATTCCCGATGTGTTAATTAAACTATCTATTTCTAAATTTGTTTGTGTTTCACTCATATGGATGCTGGGAAATTGCTGTCTAATCTTTTTTTGCAGTAATCAACGAAATCAAATCAAGTAAAAGATCGTTGATTTTTATTTTCTGTTTCATTTCTCACAGATGATAAAATTATTCCACTTTATTTGGAAGACAGAGCTACTGGAAAACTATGTTATTGTCCTTCA
>Ga0302271_10002248_pt1 | contig 17547 bp, 12 predicted proteins | sample III_Bog_N1_1_FD_198767 | JGI IMG/M metagenome (GOLD analysis project Ga0302271, IMG submission 198767) | Peat permafrost microbial communities from Stordalen Mire near Abisko, Sweden - III_Bog_N1_1 | ecosystem: Environmental > Terrestrial > Soil > Wetlands > Peat | place: Sweden: Abisko...
AAGAAAATGATTATTTGAATTCATTTGGATCACTTGGGTGGGTGTGCGCAATGAATCTGCTTACCTTGGATGACTTAAACCCCTGCTGAGAATACTAACACAATCGGGCTGTTCGCTGGAATCGCCACGGATGTTATATCCAGCGCTACGGTGAGATAATGCTTTGTGTTCTTGAAGAATGTAATGGGCGTAGCAGTTGGATAGAATCCGAGTGAGGTGAGTAAATTCACAGTTAAAGTCTTGGGAGCTGTTGTTAAGCTTAGCAGTGAGGCATTTCCTTCGAGTGCTTCGTTGGAACTCACAGGGAGTAAATATATCCGCAGAGAGCCTGTAGCAGAGGAGACTGAAACAGTAGGGTTGACTATGCTGGATATGGTGAGTTAGAACATTGAACCTTTAAGTAACGCCTAGTTGAATACGATCGACAGCTGATTAGGTGTTTCAACTTGAGTATATTGCTAGCCTATTCCCGTGATGGATGTGAGAACGATTGGATTCACGTAAAGCCCGCTATCGCTGAGTGAACCACCGACTCTGCTCACAATTTATGTAGTCACAGATATTGAAGTGCTATGCAGAAAAATCAAATTAGAGGAAGAGTTAGGTTGTAATTTGGTAAAAAATGTACCTGAATGTCCAAGGTGAAGGAAGAATCAGCTTAATCCTAGATAATCCTGTATCCACGCCAACAGCTGAGTTGACTTCAATCAGCAGGATCAGCGTATTTGCTGCACCAGGAACAGTCACTGTGGCAGGTGTGCCTTGAGAAATATTATGAAGAAAAGCAAAAAAAATAAACATTTTTATATTTGATTTGTGTGGTAAATTTTCAACTGGAAACTGCTGAAAAACTAGATAATAGTTATCATACCGAAGGATACAACGGAGGCTTTGAATTAGGAGGAAAGAGCTGGAGCAAATGGGATCGATCCGAAATTGCCATTGAAATCGTAGATCGAGTAGGGAAGATTCAAAGCTGATCTGGTTGATAGTCTGATTGGCTTGGACATGCTAGATAAAGGATTAAGTGTTTGTAGATCTATTTAAACGATATTCTCAGATAGACTTGTATTGACCACTGGTTAGGATAGCAGAATATAAACTGTCGTGAGAGATTGCACACCGCAAGTTTCACTGATAAATGATGTTGTACCGTAGTATTAGACTAAACAAGAATTTGTATTTAACAAATATCCATCGGTTCCGTAGTCTTCCAGATCGATTATCAAGTAACTTCCACTTAAGAGTGATGTAGTTGCTTGGAAATAAATTGTAAATAAGGATTACTCTCCTTGGTTCAAGATAGCAGTGGTTGGAGCTCGAGTTGCAAAGAGCATGCCACATGATGCTAGGTTAGATAGCGAAAGGATAGCTATGAGGCAATTCAACAAAATGGCTGATAGGTATGTTGAAGAGAATTGCATTTTTGCTTGTTTTGTTTTTTGAAACCCTCAACTTGTCAGTATTTGTTATTATTTAATGTAATTTATTTCTCATGCAAATATTATTGAAGAAAAGAAGCAAAAAACAAACAATTAGCCACACAAATAATATCATGATTGATATTGATTCTCTCAAAGTACGAATTCCCTTCAAAGAAATTATCTTAGAATACAAATATTTAGGGAAAAAAATTCAGGCTATTTTTGAACACCTCCAAGCTCAGTCACACAAAAAAAATTTAACAAAAAGTAATAAAGTGATCACTTTTGATTGACTTTTCTCAAATGGTCCAGCAACTTATTTTTTTTATTTAAGATTGCTATTCTGAAGAAGAAACTCACAGCATTTCGCTTTCAGCTATGTGAAGGAAAGAGAGGAATTTAATGTTAAAATTGGATCTTTTAAGCACTAAAGAAACGTATTTTTTTTTCATGCTAATCTAATGACAAATCAATAAAATGATTTTGTTTATTTCTTTGATTACAGTAGATTGGGTTCATGATTTTCAAAGTAGATTCAGCATTCCCTGAAAAATCAGATATCCAAATAGATTTATTTCTGAAATTATTTTTGAAATATTAATCTTAAACATTGCGTGAATTAATCCTCTCTAAATTGCTGGATAATCCTAAAAATGTTGAATTATTATGAAGCAAATACTAGAACAAAAAAAAATGAAGATAAAAAATGTTGTGTGTTGATTTTCACTTATTCATCAATCCATCATGAAATGTTAATTTTTCAAGATAATTTTTTTTGAGTACTGTGATGTAAATTAAGATGCATATTATTGACAGAGCTGTATTGAAGTAACATTATCACATTTCATTTGAGATTTGAAAGATAATCTACAGCAATGTGTTAGGGGGAGGGGGGTTATCATTTTATTACATCAAAATTATGTTTTCGACTTTAAAAGAACTAGCTTTAAGGCAAATTCATTTTTAATTATTATCTATCCATGAATAGACTTATAAAAATAAATAAAATAGCATCTGAAAAATAGTTATTTAGCTTAATTTAAATAAAATCAGTATTTTCCCCACCATTGGAGAGTTTTAAATAATTCGACGTAGTTTATGGCATAAAAAAGACAGATTTACTCCCCTCCTTTAATTGCAGTTTTGAAAAAATTAGGATTCTGTTGGAAATGTAATATTGAGTAATATCAAAGGATTACTGAAAAAACAAGTACAATTCTAAATCATCTATATTAAGGAGGATAACCTTGAGGAGGATACCCTTATTGAGGAGGGTAGCCTTAAGGAGGATATCCCTATTGAGGGGGATAACCTTGAGGGGGATATCCTTATTGGGGAGGATAACCTTGAGGAGGATATCCTTGCTGAGGAGGATAACCCTATTGAGGATAGCCTTGTTGAGGAGGATAACCTTATTGAGGAGGATAACCCTATTGGGGATAACCTTATTGAGGGTAGCCTTGAGGAGGATAACCTTGTTGAGGGGGATATTATGGATATCCTTATTGTGGATAACCAGCTTAGGGTGGATAAGGGATATTTTATTGATCTGAGATGAACTCAAACTCGCAGACAAGCTATCCTGCACTTTTTCCTTTTCTAGTGCAAGGAATACTTTCGATTCTTTTGCCAGGTTGGAACGCACCAGAAAGAGCGAAAGATCCTTCACAGATGAAATCATTCTTAGATAAATCATCTTAATCATAGATCTAAAAGTTCATCATGTCTTCGCTGAGAATAGTGTACTGGAATTGATCAATCCAAGTAGGTGTCTTGCCAGCATCTCTAGCGACTGCGGAGGTTTTCTTCTAGCTACCAATGGTAATAATCACAAAGGGATCCTGATTTTAGAAGCAGAAAATGTAAAAAAAATATTTTTAACGAAGGTCAAAAATTAAACAAAAATATTACCATCTTCCCAAATGTTTCGGTGTCATGGGTTAATTGTGCAGACTTGGGTCTAACGATCAAAGTTCCTTTAGGCATTTTGTTTAGCTTTTTTGTTATTTTTTATCTTTTTTTAATATTTTTTGCAGGATTTTATTTTTCTCAATTTTCTCCCCCTCTGCGCTCCACGTTTTCTCACGAAAATTTTGTTACACAACGTTTTTCATTTTTCACTTCTATCTTTTCTCGAATTCTGGCACTTGGGGCACCAATAAAACTTTATTTTTATTTGTTCTCTCTCTTTAAATGCCATTATTGTTTAGATTTTTAAACTTTCATTTTTCCCATTTTCATCTTTGCATTATTTTATTTTTATCATATTTTATTATTTTTGGGAATACTCTATTGTATCCTCCAATCTAAAGCCAAGAGTGCTGTTCTATTAAATAATAGTTAATTATAAGCAGTAACTTTTGTAGTACTATTCAATATCAAAAGATACGTAATACTTTTGTCTATTCTTCATTATATTATTTGAAAATATGGTTGATATGTTTTAATCCATCTTTTTTATTGATTATTTCCATTCTAAGATTAAGTTATAAACAAAAAAATAAAGGAAAAACAAGCAAAATAACAAGCTAAAATATATTGAAGAGTTAAAACAACTTCTGAGATTTATATTTAAAACAAAAAACAGAATTTCAAGAAAATAGAATGATTGCTAAAACCTTGAGTAAAATCTTGCTAAGTGAATAAAACATCCTAACAACCTTTGAATTGTTTGTTTAGAAATTGTATTAAAAATGAAAATATGATTTAAAGGGGGATAGGGAGTACAATTGGGTAGCATGAGGAGGGGTAAGAGGAAGAGTTTCAAGATAGCAATTATTGAAAGTCCAACTTTTAATCAAGCTGAAAAGATCTTAGATTGCTAAATTAAGCTGAATTATTGGAAGAAAAGTAATCTCTTATTCATAAGAATAATGTCAAGAGTTGTATATCAAAGCAAATCATCCATGTCGGAAACCAGTTCAAGTTCTTCAAGCAAAAAATCAACTGCTTTGCCTTCAACAGGTTCGCAGAAGAAATCTTCTCAATATTTTGAGCAAATCAAGAGAGGGGAGGTTGATGAATTAAGTGAGTAAAATCAGGTTTTTCATTTCTTAAAGTTAAAATGTGATGTCTTTTTGTGTTTTAATTCTTATCTTTTTGCTCTCAATAGCGTGATAAAAAAGCACATGTTTGAAAAAGACGAAAAGAAAAAGAGAGATCTCGTCAAGAAAGTTATCGCGTACATGACACTTGGTAAGCTAAAACTCAACGGATTCCTGATTGCGTTCTATTATTCTTTCTCTTCTACCTTGCATTGATGTTTTCTTTGAATGTATTTAAACGTAGGTATCGATGTGTCTAAGCTCTTCGATTAGATGGTGATAATGTCCTAGACAAGTGATCTAATCTAAAAAAAGATGATCTATTTATATTTGACGAACTATGCTGAATAAAATCAATAAACAGCTCTAATGGCGATCAACACATTCATCAAAGATTGTTCTCATAAAGATCCTAACATCAAAGGTCTAGCCCTCCGATCTTTATGCAGTCTTCGATTCTCTGGAGCCTTCGAATATTTACTGCCTGCAATCACCAAAGCTTTTTAAGATATCGATCCGTATGTGAGAAAAACTGCCATTATCGGATGTGTAAAAGTATTCTACATGAATCCAGAAGCGATCAAAAGTAAAATACTTGAAATTCAAAAATGAGGAAGGAGTTCTATTTTAAATATAATTTTTGGTTTATTTTTTTTCAAAAAAAAAGATAAAGACATGATTGATAGTTTGTATAAGATGATCAAAGATCCTGATCCATTGGTGATTCAAAATGCAATCAGCGCTTTAAATGAAATTCTAGCTGATGAAGGTGGCATCAAAACGTTTAGATAGATGATAATCCACTTATTGAATAATCTCAAGAACTTTAATAATTGGGGATAAACGATTGTGCTATAACTTGTTGGGAAATATACTCCAAAAGATGAAGAAGAAATGTTCAGTATCATGGTAAAAATACCAATAAGATAAATTGCATATTTTTCGTTTTTAGGGAATTCTAAACACATTTTTCGCTCTATTTGGCTGCTTATTTTAAATATTTATTGTTATTTCAAAATAGAACATGCTAGATGAGAGATTGAAGTAATCATGCATATCCGTGGTGCTTGCAACGATCAAAGTCTTCATGAACTTTACCCTGAATTATCCCAAGATCTACAACTCAGTATTTAAGAGAGTTAAGAGTAATCAATATTCTCCGAATTATTTTCTTTATCATATTGGTTTTTTCTTCATCATTCCATTCCTAAAATCAATCTTAACTGCAAAGTTATTTCATAAAATAGAGATAATATGGATTCAACTAATTTTGATTTGACACTTCTTTTTTCATGTGATTTTCCAGCTCCTCTGATTACACTGATGTCTTCAACGGAGACAACTGGAACATTTGAAATAACCTTTCCAGTGCTTTCACACATTAATCTCATTGTCTCCAAGTAAATCTCAAATACTGATATTGATTATCTATATTTTTGATAATCTGTTACTGCTCTCATTTTAAATCTAATCTACTTTATTTCTTCTTTTATCTAGAGGTGGTGCATAATTTTTCGAAGAGGAATTCAAGCAATTTTATTGTAAAGCAGACGAACCAACTTACATAAAGTTCATAAAACTCAGCATTATCTCTCATTTAGCCAGTGAGAACAACATCGGTGATATCATGAATGAGCTTGGTGAGTACGTTACAGATGTAGATACTAATCTCGCTCAAGAATCAATTTGCACGCTCGGTAAAATCGCTTGTAGAATTTAAGAAATGGCCACACCAATTATCAAATAACTAGCGAACTTTATAAATATGAAAAGAGAGTACATCACTGATATCACACTTGTCGCTTTTTAATGTAACAACAACAACAAAAATAAGAGAAGTTAACTTGTGGATAATTATCTAATTCTGATTATTTTTTATATTTGTAAAATATATCCTCAGTAATCCTCAAAAAGTATCCAGAAGTATTCAAACAAATCGTTGAATGCATTCCAGAATGCACTGAATTAGCTTCCGAACCTGAATCTAAATGTGCACTGCTATGGATTCTTGGAGAGTTTGGAAGTCAAATCCCAAATGCTCCTTACTTATTCTAAAACTTCATATCAAACGAAAGTGAAGAGACTATCTCCGTCAAACATGCTGTAATGAAGCACAAATTTTAGATTTTTAATGGGCTGATTTGAAATACAATCTTATCTTCTTTTTTGTTTGATTTTTATTTCTTTGTGGCTTCTTTCAAAGTATCTCGTGAGCTGCATCAAATTGTTCTTGAATTCTCCCGATGAAATGAAATCTGCTTTAGGCTCCGTATTTCAAAGTTTCACTAGCAAAGAACAAGACATTGACCTTCGAGATAGAGCAGCATTCTTCTATCGAGCGATGCAGGATGACATAGAGAGTTTCAAGAGTACCATGCTAAAGAATCACACTCGATAAATCGAATAATTCTGTGAAGAAAAAGAGGAAATTGAGGAATAAGCTAATTTTGCTTTCAACACATTAGCTGTTATTTTCAAGAAATCACAAGACAAATTCATCAAACCCTTCTCTTATTTCTCACTCTAAAGGTATAGAAACATAAATTCCCTCAGTTAATATCTCAGGTGATTTCATGGTCTTGATTGTTTTCAATAAAACTAGAAACAGAGAACAATCAGAGGAAGAAAAAGAAGAAAAATAGGAAGAATCATAAGCTGAAACCCCCAGTTCTCTTCAAAAGCAGTCCTCTTCAAATAATGAGCTTAATTAGCCAGGAACTCCAGTATTTGCACCTGGGCCTATGCCTGTGAATCTTCTTGACATAGACGATAACAACTTTGGAGTTCCTTAAACCACTCATATAACCATCAATGATCTCGAGATTAATTTCTCTCTTGATCCTGATGACTACGAGCCAGCTTGGAATAATCTCATTGAAGGGTAGATTTTCAGAAAAGGAATAATAACAGCGATTCTTATTTTTTTTAATAGTTACTTTTTTCCATGAGTTTAAGAGGAGAATTTAAAAATAAATTATCGAAAAAGAATGCTGATCAATTTGGTATTTTTTTTGATCAAAGTGCAACAATCACTCGATTAGTGAATCCTGCGATGGTTATCACTGAGAATCAAGTCGAGCAGCTTTTCAAATCCAACAGGATTTATAGTGCAGCTCAAGGAGAAGAAGATTCAACACTTAAATTCTACTTGTATTCAAAGCATGTAAGAAAAAACAAAAAGAGTTTAACTATTATTAAAGCAGCAAATTGACTGATATTTTGCATTTTCTTGTATTTTCAAGATTCCATCTGGAGAAATCGTGCTCATGGACTTCGATCTGAATCAAGGCTCTAAAATATTGAGTCTTGGAGCGAGATGCTCAAATGAAGAAATAGCTGCATTTTTCTCCAAATTCGTCTAAGGATTTTTGAAATCAAGCGGGATTCTAAGCTGATGTTGAGCAAATCACCATGGAAAACATACACATTTTGTATTTGTTAACAAAAAGAAGAATTCCCTTTACATTTGTTCAGTTATTAAGCACAAAATCAACACAAAATGAGCCATGTTTAATAATAAAAAATAACCAAACACACATATTTAACGAATCTATCATGCATCTTTAGTCATTTTTATCTAACAAAGAAGTGAAGAATTAGCAATCGGATTGAGATTCTCATCCCGTAATGGTACATTACGATACCCCTACCTAATGCAACTCAACGGGATTGCATACCAGCCAATTAAGCTATCATGTCGTGTGTTGACAACGTGAAAAAGAAGAATAGAAAGACTAGGATCGGAGGAAGAGAATTTTATCTCAAATTGAAAGATTGGATTACTATTGTTGTTTGAGACAATGCAAGAGCGAAACACCTGAGAAGAAGGATCGCTTTGCTTGGCCTGTGAAGGGAGATTAGTATATTAGTTACTAGACTGAGGCTTTTCTTATTACACTGCATTCAGCGTTGTCTGAAATGAAGGATGTTTAGATAAATTATTTTGTTAACTCGGTGGTTATCTGAGAACTACGATTACTTATGGATCAACTTACTCCCCTCTCAACGATCGAAGCTAAGATCCTGAGATTATATTAATATAGTATATTGTCGAAGCTGTTTCACTAATACTCTAGATGCTTGTGTGGGTTCCCGATTCTTAGCTGTTTTGTAATTCCAGTTGATTTCTGAGATGCAGTGGTTTCAAGATAAACCCCGTTTCATCTGATCTGCTTTTCATGAAAAACGAGGAATAAATTAGATTGTGAACGTCGAATTAATGATGGCTAAGCATGAGAAACTACACTCCATTCCATATTCCACTGCAAGCATCGAAGTTCAAATCATCTGCTTTTTTCCCGGATGGATTGATTTTGACAAGATGTTCGCTAGTGAAAGTCTGTAATTCAAGATTCAAACAGGTAGAATTTTCGTCATTTTACTGATTAGTCCCAGGTATTTTCCAACACTAATCAGCAATGTTATATTTGCTGTTTGTTTCCACTAAACTATCTTTTTGCCAATCAAATTGAAAACTCAAATTCGATCCTTAGCTCTTTAGCCCACTAGCTTCGAGTTACTAAGACACCACCCGAGAATTAAAGAAAATATTATTAGAATTGTTGTAGCTTTGATTGGTGATTTCGTTGGATTTAAATGCACTGTATTCAAGTGAAGAAGTACCTTTCGATGATGGCAAGATGTTTGATTATTATACATTGCTGATATTATCTGCAGGACGAAATTAACTAGGACTAAGAACGTCTGTTGGTTTAGCGATAGGAGTAACAATAGTAGGAGATATTCTGAGAATATTTTCAAACATCGATTGGATTTAAGATGATTATCCAGGTTTTTTATGGATTCTCTGATATTCTTAATAAGTTAACTCATACATCTCAAACAAAGCAGCTTTTCTTGATTTCACTAAGCGCTCTAGATAAAATGCGTAAAACACTTCTACAGAGTTATCTGATTGTTGTAGGATATTTTTGAGATGCTTGCTCATTGATTTTTTGTATGTAATTGCCTTTTTATTTCGCTATTTTTTCACTTCAATTCGTTCATTTTTAGGCTAGCAAGCAGGTGGTTCTTGTTCTTATTTTTCGCATCCCGAAAGCGCCATTAGATTATTACTATTATTGCTGTTAAAAATCGTTATCGGTTGGAAACCTTCAACAGTCATACAAATCGGTTTTTTTTGTTAAGGACTAAAAATCTCATGCTTTTTTTATTCCTCAAAAAGTTTCATTTTCTCTGGATCTTTCTCTGCTGAGTTTTACATGAGCAAATCTACTAATGAGTCATCATCGCCCTTGGAAATCTGCAGTTTATTTGGACTTGAATTATGTGATATGCCATCTAATCCAAGTAAAAAATAATTATTCTCAATTGTTTAATTATTCCCACTTGACTTATTATCTTTTTCCTCAAAATTGAAGCTCATTTAGAAGGATTGCTCGAGTTGATGCAATTATTGGACATCTTGATGCTTTGATAAAAGTAATATATTTTCATTTTTTATGTTGCAATCTTATTATCCCTCCTCTTCGAGGATCTGAAGTTCATCATCGAAAGATTCAGATAATTTCACCTAATATTATTATTATTCTTCGTCTTCTTCTTCTTCTTTTTTACGAAATCTAAATGGCAATTTCCCAATAATCACAATTTTCTTCATGAGTTCTTGAAGAATCGGATAAGATGTTTTTTCTGTATTTTCTTCATTTTCTGAGAGGAGAAAAAGATGAGGTAAGAGAATAATTTCGAAATATTTCTTGACTTTAAGCATAACTGGTTATGAACAGTGAAAACTAAACTTCAAGAAAAATGGTAGAGAACATGTTTTGAATACGTATTTCACAAATACACTCAGCATTTCTGAAAGTTTTATCTTTGAATTCATCGTGTATCCGTATAAAATCACTGGCTCATTCTCATCACCATCCTTTGTGCGAAAAATAAAATAACAAAAAATTTATCATAATTTTTATAATTTTTTGATTAAAACATAACTTAAATCTCTTTTAAATTACCCAAACATCAACTGATGCACAACGCACACCTCTCCTCAGAATGAAGTGAATAGGGAGAAATTTATTAGCAAAATCAGGATGTTCCTTCTCGTCTTCTAACACACAAGCAGCTTCACTATTGATTTTAGCTGCATAGAAATTTCTGCTGCAGTTGACATAATAATCTGTTATTGATCTTGATTTATCCTTTTCAAAATTGACAAAATTGAGGGAAATTCATATCAAAACAATTGAATAGGTTAACAAAATTAACCATTTTATTAAATTTAAAATAATTTACTAGTTTAGGGGAAGTGCAAGCTGGATCGAAGATAGAATTCTGAGGGGATAGCAAATAATTTGTGAATTAATTGAATGAAATTAGCTGTCCTGCTGTTGGCTGCGCAGTTGTATTTTAGCTATTTTTGTTAAGTTAGCTGAAAATGTTTAGAATTTCATTTTTTTGAAGTTCTTCTTTTTACGCTGTGAAGAGGAATCGCTTAAAATGAGCTGCATCCATAGCAGGCAGTTACGCATCGCAGCCTAGATATTCTTTAGGAACATAATATTTAAATATCTCTCTGATTTCACTTTTATCTGTTAGTATTTTCACTGCTTGGCTGATTTCCTTCAGTTTCCACTTCCTCTCTTTGGATACATCCTCACTGTTATTGTTAATCTAATCTTTTTTGTCTTTTTACTCAAGTTGTTTTCTCAATTATTTAAGAGAAGTTTATATTTTTATTTATCGTAATAGCTCTTATAACTCATGCGTACTCATGGAACCATCTCCAGTCGCCTAGAAAACCTCAAAAACTTATGCTAAACTACATTGATTCAACATTCTAATGGCAAAATAAAACAGAATTATTCAGTTTTTAGCAATTCCTGAAACATAATTGCAATTCTTTACTTAGTTCTATTGCAGAGATAATCCATGACGGAATGTTAGAAACCATACCACACTGCATCTCTCTCTTCTTGGGATTCAAAAATCAACGTAACCTCTAATTTCTACTCTTCTATCTCCAGCGATAAGGTGTTCTCAAATGTAGCATGCAATATACTTGGTTTTCTTAGCAATTTAAACGTTGATCCTTACTTGAGATTGCTGATCTAATTGAACCTGTATGACTCAATAAAATGAATCTTTCCAACAGAATAAGAGAGATCGAACTAAGGAGGGTTTTGTTCGCTCATGATTATTAGTAATTAAAGTGGCTCTCTTCGAAGGTTCGAACATTTCATGCATAAGACCCCATAAGTTAATGCATTCTGCCCATCGATGAGTTTTGCCTTATCGAATTCTCTCACATCGAAATTCAGCAGCACAGCATTTTCGTTAGGATTGAACTTCACACGACTGTAGTTCTTATGCTTTCTGTTATAAAAAACAAACTTTTCCATGTCTTATATAACAAATTCCTTCTTCTCAACCTTGTCTCTATTTAAACTACCCTTAGATGCAATTCAATAATGTTTGTTTTTTGTTTTAAATCTAGTATTCTTATGAAGGTAAGTAGAACTATTCTATCTGCAAGGGTTTAATTAATTGGTTATTTTTCCAAAAAAGAAACCCACCATTTATTTCACTGCTTTTGGTGAATAAACCGTTTAAAAATCATCCAAATAGCCAAGTAGGATTTAAGAATTGCTTCTTAGCAAATGCATGTAGTAATGCAGTAACAATCTAAAATATAATAGGCTTGTTAATTCGTTTTACCCACATTATTATTTATCTTCTTTACAAAGGTTAATTTCTTGATTAAAGGCTTGACTTGCTGAATTTCAAGATGTTTCGAGTCATCTGAATATCCTCTGCAAGGAACAATGACAAAAGTAAGGTAATACTTTTTTGGATTTCTCTCATTTTTTAGTGAAAATAAGAGAGAAAAAGGACTCAATGTTAAAGTGCAATATCTCAGTTAGCATCCCCTGATATTTAACTGAAATCCTATGGACAAAATATTCAGCCATTTTAAAATAAAATTTGTTTAAAATAAAGTATTGTTCAAAATAATATTATTAAACTTTCTAATTCCTTCTGTAATCATTCAACGTTGTGCTTCCAAATCATATTTCTCTTCTTTTCCAGTCCGATTTCTTCTTTAAAAATGATATTTATTAAGAGAAAACACGCAACCTTCTTGAATATAAAAATGTATGCTATTTTTGTTCCATTTTCAGCAATTCGATGTCACCTGGATTGAGTGGGGTGGGAGGGAAAAGAGTTGCTAATCTTACATTTTACTTTTGATAAACGAGTGGAGCCAGAAAAATCGATAGACAGTAATTCCCCGATGTACATCTTAAAAATAAAATTTTCCCGAAGTATCAATACTTCTGAGGGTTTTCTCTCTTAAGTAAAGACATTTAGATCACCCCCACCAAGACCTCAGAAAAGAAGTACCTCCCAAAATAAGCTTGTGAAATTAAGCAGTATTTTTATGCCAGAAAACGAATACAAATTTCTTTTATTTTTTTATTTCTTTCACCAAATTGAACAATTGATTAGTATTTGGGTTTTGTTGTCGAGAAAATAAATGATATGAAAATAAAATATGTAGTATTCGCTTTTTTAATAGTTTAAAGCAACTAAAAATAACAATAAACCATGGAGAACTCTCAATCAGAAAGAATAAATTAAAATAGTACCAAGATCAGAGGCACAAAGGATTAGAGTCTAAATAAAACAAGGTTAGGTAGACATCCACCGATCTAAGATATCACATAGTCTTTATCGTATTTTATTTATTATTGAGATATTTTTAGCTAAAACTGAAAAATACCTTCAGAGAAGTTTGTAAAAGTTAAAAAAACCTGTTTAAAATTGTTACAAATTCAAACTAAATTTTAAAAATATATCATATTTTGCTTAAAAAGTATATTTTTATTGTTCCTTTTATCAATCAGCATTTCGGAGAGGAAATACAAATACCATCAAATTAAATACAGCTAGATTGTAAGCTAACTCCCAAAGAAGGATATTTGAGGCTTTAAATACAACCAAATCTTCTCCCTAAAAAAAATAACAATAATAAAAAATAAAAAAAAATCTCAAAGAATCTAAAAAAATCAACTCCTAACATAATCATCATGAAGGCTATTCTCTTAACTATTGGTGTCCTCGCTGTCCTCTCCACCCTTGCTTTGGTGTACGTTGACTAGTCTGAAAAATCTAACCTCGAAAGATGGCACATCCATACTCCTCACTGGGTCCACAAAGTTGAACACAAAATCGGCCACCTCCATCTTAAGACTGAACTCAAGAAACTTGGAGCTTGCGCATCTGTCGTGACAAGTGCTGTTTCTAACTGCGGTGCTTCTATCAGCTCTGATGGTTCAGACATCTCAGGTGACATTGGATGCGTTAAGGCATTCGCATCTGCAAGATCTTGTGCACACATTTTCTGAAGATGATACTCTTTTACTGATTCATACTACTGTTTGTATTCTATTTACTAGTTAACGTAAATATGAGCTTACATATAAAGTGCTTTTATTGTGCTTTTAATCGAAAAAAAAATAATAGAAAATTCTTTGAAATTTTTTAGACATTTAAAAAATAAAAATAAAGCTTTTGAATGCCAGCCAGATTACAATATTTGATAAAATAATAAGGTAAGAAAGGTACTAGCTTCTTAATTTTGCTAGGTATTTTCTTTGATTAGATTGGCAGAAGAAAATATGTTCACTTGAATCTAAATTTGATTTCTCTAGTCCAATGAGATAATTTTTCTGACAGAAGATTTGCAGAAAGTAAGGAAGGCTCTAAAATCTTCTTTGAAATAAAACCTTACAAAAATTCTTACTTTTCTTTTATTAATCAAATACTGCTACGATTCGATTCAACATCAGCAGAGTCAGTAGATAATCGTGTTTGCCATTCTTTCTAAAGATTCTCATATTATTCTTTTAATTTGGGAATCATCTATGGCGTTTTTTTCTTGCAGAGATATCGCTTATCTTGCAAAAAACTAAAAAATAATAATATTTCTCAATCACTTTTCCTTCCTTTTTTATGACAATTTTGGTTATTCTTAGGGTAAATTTTCAGAATAGATCTCTAAGTTATTTTCAGTCATAAGTTATTTTTTGCTAGTATTTAAATTGATAGATGATCGTCTTTATAGATATATTGTCCATTAGCAGAAGAATAATATGATTACAGGTGCTCTTGTTATTAAATGAGCAGTTCAGACATTAATTTCAATAAATGAAAGCCCCAAATTTTTTGAATTTCATACCATATCCATATCCCTCCTATTCCGATGACTGAAGACTAAATTAAGAGGAAGTATCAATAGAAAAAGCAATTCCTTTCTGTTTCTTGTATTTTGAAGGGATATATTTAGCCATATTTTAAGCTTGTAAGAGATTATTAAGGAGAGAGTTTGGGGTTAATTTGCAGCCCCCATTCTTTTTTTCAGTTTAAAGGTTCTATTTTTGACAAACCCTCTTTCAAAATTTAATAAAATTATTAGTATTTTTCTTTCAGGAGATATTAGCAAAGATCAATGACTCTTTTTAAAAGCAAATGAACTCTCTTTCAAATTGATTTTCAAATACAATATAAAATGAGATATAAACAAAGATCAAGAAAAAGAGAGAGAAAAAAAGACAGAGAATGATGATTTTTAGCTAGACACTTCAAAAGAGAGTGATGAGAACGAAGATGCTGTAGAAAAGAAAAATTGGATAGCCAACTAGGTATTTCAATGAATCGGAACCAAGCAGAGAAATGAAGAAATTGGTTGCAGCTATTGTCGACCAAAGGACACAAACCAACGCCAGAATTCCTCCTAAAAATCCTCTATCGATATGATTAAAACATATCACAAATAAGATTTTATCCAAATATGTTTCTTCCCCCAAAATCAAAACTTACCTGAGAAAGAGGAAGATATTGAAAAATGCAAGGATTATTATTGGCATAATGCAGTAGCCAAGAATACTCAGAGTATTGTAAAGTGGAATCTCTTTTTGCTAAAGAAAAAAAAACAGTTTCAATTTGTAAAATTCACATTTTGTTTTATTTTGAATGTTTGTGTTTTACTCTGTTGAGGAAATTGATAATGCAATACAATCCGATTGTTCCCATAGTCCCAAATCCATAAATATATCCAAAATGCATTTTGCCGCTCTTAAATTTTGTTAAAAAATCAAAATATTAAAACAATATTGTAATTGCTAGAGATGATTTAAGCTTACTAAGAGAAGAAAGAACCCGAATATAAAGAAGAGAATAATAGGGCCAGACATATCAGGATCTTCTAAAAAATGTACATCACATTTCTTAAATTTCAACACAGAAATAGTGCGAATCTTGATGCTCTCCAGATCAACACCTAACTCTAAAGACAAATAAAAACGTATCATTTAAAATGGATTAATTTATGGATTTTTTACATTTAAACTAAAAAATTAGATTCTTTACCGATTAGGAGAGGAGGTTCATTATCTGGATCAACAATATTTGGATTGAATCCAATATTGCTGCCTTTATATTAAGTAGGATATTATGGCTATAATTGCTGTGTTGGAACTGTTGGAATGAATCTTGTTGGTTGAGTTTCTTATTATTGCTGTTATTGAAATTACTGTGCGTAAACTGACTATTGTTATTCATATCCTAACTGCTAAGAAGGGTATTATCTTTAGTCTTATTGCTCTTATTGATATTATGGTTGAAACGTTTTAGATGGAGTAAACTCTTCCATTTAGAAATCAAGTTCAGCTCCAAAACTAGAAACTGGTATCCCGAATGTATTCTATGGTACTTTCTAAACCTAAGGCTGGTGTTATTGTTGTTTCTTGCTATTTGCTTGCTTATTGTTGTTGTGATTTGTGACATCATTCAATAATCCTGAAGAGATTTTGTCTTTATTCTAGATGTTAATGCCGCTGTTTGAGAAAGTCGATCCAAGCTACTAAAAGCTTTGAATAGGCACAGATGAAGTCTCTAAACCCCAAGGATCAGCGTTATTCCCTTAGACTTCCTCAAAAATGCTTTTAGATGAAGTTTTTTCTGGTTCTTAAATTCCGAAAGGGTTTTTGTATGCTGTTTTCTATTCTAAAATGCCATAACAAAAAGAATTAAACTCTACCACAAAAACTTATTAGTTTTTACTTGTCTGATTGCCTAAAGCCCCTGTGCGGATTGTAGCCATTTATAAATAGAACCTAAAGGAGATGTGAAAAAAGTAGATTTGCTTTGAGCAAGCTTCGGGGTTGAGTGATTTCTTTTGCTTTTAATTATTTGAAAGAAGGTTTTAGATGATAATGAGTTTCTAAACGAGAGAATATCGCGTTATTAGTTTTGTTGTAGATAAATTTGAAATACAGTAAATCAGATAAATAGCTAATTATTCTTCCCTTCCTATCACATTCTCTCTTAATTGAACACGTTTTTGCTCTTCTCTCTCTCTTTTGTGTTTACCAAGCTAAAAGAATAGATTTATTTTTACTTACTGAATAATTAAAACTACTATTGTTGATTAATTTGGATAGTTCTAATAAGAATAAATCTATGCTGTTGGTTCACAGTTATTAGCAAAAAATGAATATAAGCTTCCAAAAAGTCAAATAAATCTTTTATTGATTTGTTTATTTGGCAACATAACTAAAAAAGAAAGCAATTTACATATTTCAATATTAAACTAAGAATCAAAGATATATGAATATTGAATGGTATTCTTTGAAGAAAATAAGGTAAAGGTTAAAATTTGATTAAAAATGACACAGTTTAAAGCGATATATTTTGAATGTCATTGACATTTGCTATTGATGCAATTGATAAGCCCTCTGATTTCTGCCGCTGTTCCTCCTTCAGAATTAAGACATTTTACATAGTAACTCTAATCGAATCTAGATGTCCCTGCTTTGGATGCAGCCCCACAATAGTTAAGAACTGCAGGCTGATAATATTTTGCTTTGTTGTAAGTATCCTAGCATCCATAATAAACAATGCAATTCCAACTAGCTGCACAACTACTTGCCAGCAAAAATAGCAGTAGTAATGATCTTAGTATTTATCTCTAATGCATTGATGAGATCAAACCGATAGTTGATTTTAATTTATTTGTTTTTTTCCTAAAATAAGTTTTTTATGTAGGATCACACAAC
>Ga0302271_10002249_pt1 | contig 17529 bp, 19 predicted proteins | sample III_Bog_N1_1_FD_198767 | JGI IMG/M metagenome (GOLD analysis project Ga0302271, IMG submission 198767) | Peat permafrost microbial communities from Stordalen Mire near Abisko, Sweden - III_Bog_N1_1 | ecosystem: Environmental > Terrestrial > Soil > Wetlands > Peat | place: Sweden: Abisko...
TATTATAGGTTCGTGTTCAAGTTTAACCTCGTATATTACCAACTTTTTCGGAGTTTGGGTTTTGTTTTTATCAATGGAAATAACATCAAATTCTGCAGCAAACATATCATTAATCCTTATACTAAGACCATTAAATGATAAAAGATTATTTTTCACAATTAGTAAGTTTTACTATTTTAATCTAGCTCGGCCAACCCCTCTATAAAACTATAACCGTTTTTACCAGTATGCATAATATTGTACCCTCCTTCAAGGACGGCAAGGATTGGGACTTTAAGCTCTCCTGCCAGCAATGCAATTTCTTTATAAAAGTCAGTTGTAAGCTTAAAACGCCCTAAATAATCGTATTTATACGTATCAAATCCCATAGAAATAATCAATGTCTCCGGCTGAAAATCTCCTATCTTTTTAATAGCGTCTTTTAAATGCTCTCTATATTGATCATTCCCCGTTCCTCCGGGTAGTGGAATGTTAATGTTTTTGCCCGCCCCAAGTTTATGACCTGTTTCATCACTAAATCCTGAAAAATAAGGGTAATAACGATGAGTATCACCATGCAAAGATACAAATAAAATAGAAGCCTGGTCATAAAAAATATCCTGTGTGCCGTTGCCATGATGGAAATCAACGTCCAGAATTGCAACTTTCCCAAGTTTTAATAATTGATAAGCGGCAATAGCAGCATTGTTAAAAACACAAAAGCCACCGTAATAATTATAGCCGGCATGGTGTCCTGGGGGACAGCACAAGGCAAAAACATTTCTTTCTTTTTTGTCTAGAATTAGTTCTGCCCCTGTAAGTGCACAGTCAGCAGCTGATTTTGCGGATTTATAAGTATTATTGTCTATTTCCATTACTAGATCATAATTGTAGTAACCTATGCTTTTGGTGTTTACTTCTTGGGGGTCATTAAATTTCCCCATACGCCTTCTTTTAGAAGGAAAAACATAAGGAAAAACTATTTCATTTTTCTTTAAATTTTCACAAGATTTTACAAAATCTACCATATCGGAATCAATTACAGTTTTAAGAGATTCCATCGGGTATTCATTCGGGTTTATTATTAATGATCCTAATCCTCGTTTTTCCGCTTCTTTTTTAATGATGTCTGCTCGATTATTTTTCACAACGAAATGAATTAACGCACCTAAAGTTAATCTGTGTTTTGAATGATGAAGTTTTCCTAGTTCTGAATATATTATTTTCACATCTAAAGTTTTAGCATAATTTTAAAAAAAATACGTTATGCTAGTGTCTATTTTTGTTTAGTTAGATTGCTGGAAACTTTTAATAACATTGTGCCCTCTAATTGTCACTTTGGGCAATATTAATTTATTAATACTTTGAGTTAATATAAAAATGAGGATAATTAAAAGGGGTGGTTAAATGCAATGTATAAACCTTGATGAGGCAAGTCTCATCGATTTTTTTGATATTGAAGATTGTGACATAATGAAAAGAGCTAGTCTTTTCAATGAGTATGCTAAACATACAAGAAGAATAAAACACGATTACTATAAACGAGTATCATCAACAGGTTCTGCCCCAGTTATGAAAATTTATGATGAATATACCGGTCGAGAAAAAGAGATGGTTTATTTGGCGTCAAATGATTATCTTAACCTAACAAAACATCCACGTACAATAGCAGCAGGCATGGAGGCACTTCTTAAATATGGTACAGGTGCCGGAAGCGTGCCTCTTTTAGGTGGAACTTTTGATATTCATGTGGAATTGGAAAGAAAAATCGCAAAATTCAAAAGTTGTGAGAATGCAATTTTGTACACCTCAGGATATAACGCAAATTGCGGCTCTTTGCTTGCCATGTTACAAGAAAAAGATATAGCAATTCTTGACCGACTTGTACATGCTAGCATTATCGATGGTTGTAAAAATACAAACGTCAAATTTTTCAAACACAATAACCTCAAATCACTTGAGCAAATTCTTGACAGAAGCCAAAAAAAATATAGAACAAAATTAATTGTTGTCGATGGTGTTTATTCAATGGATGGAGATATAGCCCCTCTTGATGAAATCGTTGAATTGGCCCAAACATACGGAGCTTATGTGATGGTTGATGAAGCCCATGCAACAGGCGTGATAGGAAAAAATGGCAGGGGTACTCCTGAACATTTTGGTATTGAAGGTAAGGTAGATATTGTAGCAGGAACTTTTAGTAAGGGATTGGGTTGCGTTGGCGGGTTTGTGGCCGCAAACGAAGAACTGATTGAGCTTTTGTATTTTTATTCACGTTCATACATGTTCTCAGCCGCCCCAACACCGCAAGTTATAGGATCTTTAATCGAGGCAATTAATGTTATTGAAACAGAGCCGGAGTTAATGGATAGTTTATGGAAAAACATAGTTTATTTTAAAGAAAATCTATTACGTTTAGGATTCGATATCGGGAATTCTGAAACGGCGATTTTCCCTATAATCGTAGGTGACGATTATAAAGTCAAAGAAGCTTGTAAAATGCTACATGAAAGAGGAATTTACGCAAATCTTGTTTTATATCCGGCGGTGCAAAGAAAATCTTCAAGACTTAGATTAAGTCTGATGGCTACTCATACAAAAGAGCACTTAGATAAAGCCATTGAGGCACTTGAAGAAGTAGGGGCAAAGTTAAATATTATTTAAGTTTTTAGAGGTGCCCTTAAATTAATCTATAAATTGTGAATTGGTCTCTATTTAAAAAAATGTGCCATTTTTTGCAGTAATATCGTTGAGGACGTAGTTGCCTGATTAATTCCTTCTTGAGCAATATTGCCCCATGAAGAAACATTATTGTTACTTACTTGTTCGCTACGTGTAGAAAAATCGACATTTTCTGTAAATAATTGGATTAACCCTTTATTAGAAACAGGCGGTTTTTTATAATTTTTCAAATACTGACCTTGTTTTAATAAAGTTTGAGTTTCAAATTTGCGGTGCATTTTTTCGTCAACAGCTTTTTCTAAAATAGCTTTCGGCTTTGGCTTTGTATGCATTGTTAGTGCTACATCTTGTAAAAAATGCAATAATCTTCCTATAAACTTTGCAGCCTTGATCTTGTTACCCTCCATAAAAGCCGCTGTTGCTTTTTTAATATATTCTATGTAGAAAGTTTTTGCATTAATTTTACCTCTTTTATAAGCATCAACAGATGACTTATAATAGCAATGAGTGTCGCCTAACTTTCTCGTTGAATCAAAATCCGGTGCCATTGAATAATTTTGAATAATCCTTTTATACTTGTTTGATATTGAGATATCCTCTAAAGCCTTTTTCGTAATTGCTTTGTGAGTAAAAGCATTCCATCCGAAATTTATATTGTTTTGTTTATTATCAATTTTCATTATTATCCTCAATTAGCATGCACAAATATACAAAAACTGAACAAAAAAAAATTTGCTAGTGAGGGTGCGGAAAAAATATTTTATCTATTTAGTCGCCTTATTAATTGTTTATTTTATTTTTTATTATAAGATTTTAATGTTAATCAGACCTAGAAAGAAGGTAAACCATGAAAAATTCGATTAAATTATTTATTTTTGCTATCTTTGGACTATTTGCATTGTTCGTTTACACAAGTGCACCTTGTATTGCAAGCCAAACCTCAGAATCGGGCTTTATAACATCTGTTAAAGCGAGTCATATCCTTGTAGACTCAAAAGCAGAAGCTGATTTAATAAAATCTAAAATTGATAAAGGAGAATGTTTTGAAACTTTGGCAAAGAAATATTCAAAATGCCCATCAGGCGAAAATGGAGGTGATTTAGGATATTTTGATAGAGGGCAAATGGTAAAAGAGTTTGAGGATGTGGCTTTTAATCTTCCTGTTGGCAAGGTCTCTGAACCCGTTAAAACACAGTTCGGTTGGCACATTATAAAAGTTTATGACAGAAAATAACTTTCATTAGCTAGTTTCAGCCGATTCAAAGCTTCTATAAGCAATCGTGGTTTAAACTATATTTTTTCTATAAATAGAGTCCGCAAAAATACATACGTATTTTTGCGGACTTTTATTTTTCCTCAGAAATGTAATAATGCGAATGTTCATATTCAAAAAGAAAGGAGAAAATATGACAAACGAGGTAACGCTAGTAGAAATTAGTGCAGATGATATTAATAGTGATTTTACAGAATTGAAAAATGCCATTCTGGCCAAAGCTGAACTAAGCGGTAGTACAACACAGGTATTTAATGTTGCGAACGCGATCACATCAACTCAGGCCATTAACAAAGGGCAATTGGATGCTTCTGTAACCACAATTAGTGCTGATATTGCAGATTTGGAAGAGGAAGTTGATACAAAAGCTGATCTGAATGGTAGCACAACGCAGGTATTTAATGTTGCAAACGCAACTTCATCAACAGAGGCTATTAACAAAGGCCAATTGGATAGTGCTTTATCAACAATTAACGATGAGATTTCTGACTTAGAAGGTGAACTGGAAAATTTGACGTTGAACTTTGGATTTTGCATGAACTCAGGAAATCTAACAAATGGCGAAGCGGATTTATTAAATTATTCCGGTACAGCATTATCTTTCAAAATTGGCGGTTCTTATCCTAATTTAGTTTTAACTTATGCAGATAAATCGCAAGAAATTTTAACAAGTTTGGCAAACATTACAGGGCTTTCAACTGACGGAACTTATACGATTTTGAAGGAAAAAAACTCTGCCACTGCGGTTGCGGTATTATCAAGTGCGGTTACACAGGGTAAAACATTTGAATCTTCACCAACTAATGGTGATTATCATTGCTTGACTGCTACAGGGTTGCAAACATATAAATATGTTTCGGGTACATTTGTTGAAACTCAATATGTGCCGATTGGAACCGTAACTGTTTCAGGTGGAGTAATTACATCAGTTTTAACAAACCCATATAACCAAAATGGATATGACGTCAATATTTATACGATTAAACAGTACAAATACGACTATGCAAATCCTGTATCTAAATCGACTGGAACAACTTATACTGCAGATTGCGATGGTATATTGTTTGTTTGTCGTAGTTCTAGTTATGATGTTCCAGTGTTGACTATAGACGGCACGGCTTATGGCGTGGGCTGGACTTCTTCACAAGGTAGTTCCGGAAGTGATTTTGTCCCAATAGTAAAAGGGCAAACTTATAATTTCGCCAGTGGTGGAGTTATAAAATTTATCCCACAAGTAACAATGTAGAAAGGAGTAAATTAATATGTACGTAGAAATTAAAGAAAATAAATTATTGAGTTATTGTAAAAATTCTTATTTGGATTATGAATTTGTCGAGATTGATTATTCAACTTTTGACCCTGAAAAATTTGAGGTTCAAAATAATCAACTTGTAGATATTTCAAATACTGAAGAATACAAAGCAAAAATTGCAGAAGAGCAAAAGAAGATTAAAAATGCTGAATTGCAAAAGTCGATTGAGGAGTTTGAAAAAACACAACTTAGAGCAACAAGGGAATTAATCATAGATCCAAGCAATGCTTTTTCTTTGAACAGGTTAAAGAGTATTGATGTGCAAATACAGGATTTAAGAGCTCAAATGTCAGCATCAAATTAACAGTAAAAATTAATACTAAACAAAAAATGCCAAAGGTTTATTAGTCTTTGGCATTTTTATTTTAATTAAAAACTTTTTTTCGTAGTAATTTTAATCTATAATTAAAATATAGTGAATTGAAAATTAAGTATTGTTAATAGCGAAAAAATATATAGAAGTAAAAATGGATTTAACAAATAGAGAATTAGAAGTTATGACCCTTTTGGCAAAGGGTCTTTTGGACAAAGAAATTGCCCAAGAACTCAAAATATCTGCTAGGACAGTTCAGAGTTATCTTCGGCGAATTTATATAAAAACAAAGGCTTGTAATCGGTCAAATGCTGTTGCTAATTATTATAGAATGAAAAGAAAAGGCAACGAAACGAAACGAAACGGTGGGCAAATAAAAGCCAGTGAGAGTTGATATCACCCAATGGCAACAAATATTACGCCTAATGTTATAAGAATTATGCCTATTTTGTTAAATAATGATAAATGCTCGCCGAAGAAAATAATGGCAAATATAGTTGCTATAACAACGCTTAATTTATCCACGGGTGCGACTTGAGAAACTTTACCGTATTTTAAGGCTAAAAAATAAAACAGCCAAGATAATGCTCCAACTATTCCGCTTAAAACTATAAAAATAAGTGCTCTTTTATTCGCTAAAATATCAGAAAAATGTTCAAAATTTCCTTGTCGCAAAATAACCAAAGTAACTAAAAATATGGCCATAACTATTGCACGAACTGCTGTTGCGGTATTTACATCAACTCCGTGAAGCCCTATTTTTCCAAAGATGGGAACCAGTGCGGCCATAAAGGCACCTAATAAAGCGTATATTAACCATAAATAATTCAATATTAATATCCCCTTAGTAATTATATTACGAGCCGGTACTTGAATAATTCCTTAACCCTATTTTCCAAACTTTTAAGGCGACAAACCATAAAAATATCGCAATGAAAGGAGAAAGAATCGCATATTCTCCAAACCCTTTATGTAGGAAGTAATCAGCAGGATAAAAGCTTGCAAAAGCGTATGGAATTATCCATGTTAAAATAAATCCGATAAATTTTGGATAAATTAATATCGGATAAAATGCAAACTCTTGAAACGAATTCACTGAACTCATTACAATGTGAGAATTCACTGTCTTAAAGCCAGTTGTTGCCATTATTAAGTTTATGGCAGAAATAATAGCCGCACCGCTTATTACAAATATTATCAGCAAAATAACATCAACAAATCCAAGCGTAATTTTAAGTTCCATAAGCGATTTTGTGACTACAATCAGCCCAAGAGCAAACAACCCAATTCCATCCTGCTGCATATGGCTTGCAATAAGCTGAAATAGAGAAGAAATCGGTCTAATCATAAAAATATCAAACTTTCCTTCTCTGACGTATTCAAAACCGAGTGCGTGTAAATTGTCGAAGAAAAACATGTCAATACCTTTTGCAAGTGTCAAAAGACCATATACAAAAGTTATTTCGTAAAATGTCCACCCGTGAATTTGTTTTATGTTTTCAAAAATTACCCAAACAAAGAATATGCCGTAAAATTGTGATATAAGAGTCGAAAACACACCGATAATGAAGTCGGTTTTGTATTCAAGCATTGTTTTGGCATTCTGCTTCAAAAATTCAATGTATAAGTATATGTATTTTTTTAAATTCATTATCCTTACCTTTTTGTTCGGTCGAATGGTTTTTTCCAGTTAACCGTTATCCCTTTTGCCTTTTTTTGGATTGCTTAGTCAAAACTGCGTTTTTCTTCGCAACGACATTATCCTTTTCACTTTTCACTTTTCACTCGTTATCCCCCCTGTACCGTAATTTTTTTAATTGCAAACGCGTAGAATAATCTTGATAAAACCAGTAAAATTACAATCCAAACAAGTTGAAAAGCGAGCGTTTCATAAACTTGCGGCCCTTTTACAATCCCAAGATAAATTGAAACAGGTGAATAGCTCATTTGCTGAAACGGCAAACAATTTGTTATGGTTTTAAGCCAGCCCGGGAAAAAAGCTATTGGAATTAAAGCCCCTGAAAACAAAGATACGAGAGCTTCTTGAAAAGTTTGCAGCCCCCAACTGTAATTGGTATAGAAAGTCAAAAGCCCAATACAAAATTCAACGAAAAACGAGAGAGTCATTGCCATAAAAAGGCTTAAAAAGAAGTAAACTAGAGTCAAAAAGCTTGAAGGTGCTTGTATTCCAAGCGTGAGCGAACAAATAATTAAAATAGGAATTGCCGTCATAGACGCAAAGGCTACAAAATCACCGATTCTTTCATAAAACATAAATAATTGAAAATCCATCGGCTTTAACAAATCCATTGTTATTGCACCTGTATGAATAGATCGCCCGATTTTTGGGATAAATCCCCAAGTTATTTGAGTATAGATAATTCTTGATAAAATAATATATGTGATAATTTGGTCTTTTGTTATTCCATTAATAACCGAATCGAATTTATAAATCGCCATCCAAATATAATAAAAAACAAAAATTTGAAAAATGGTTACTATAAAAGCACCCCAGGCATTTACGGCATAGGCAAGATTTAATTTTATGTTTAACTTGATTATTTCCGCAATTTTACCTAGCATAACCTGCCCCTAAATTTTTCCGTTCATAAAGGGTTTTCACTATTGTTTCAATTGAAACATCTTGTATGCTTAAATCTAAAATCGAGCAGTGCAATGAAAGTTTATCAAAAATCCCGGCAATGGTTATCTGACTTCTATCAAATTTTATGTTTATATTGTTTTCATCTATGGATAAAAGTTCAAACCCGACATTTTTATCATTTAAAATATCTTGTAATTCCTGTGTTACCTCTTTTACAAGAATGTTTGCAAAAGCGTGTTTGCTGAATTCTTCTTTTATTTCTTCCAAATCTCCGTCAAACATTATTGAACCTTTATCAATAATGATTATTCTGCTACAGATTTCTTCAATATCTTGTAAATCGTGCGTTGTGAGGATTACGGTAGTTTTTTTATCCTTATTTAACTGTTTGATAAACTTCCTGATTTTTCCTTTAACCATAAAATCAAGGCCGATTGTTGGTTCGTCAAGATAAACTATCTTCGGGTTATGCAAAAATGCCGCCGCAATCTCGCAACGCATCTTTTGCCCCAAGCTTAACTGTCTTACCGGAACATGCAATAGTTCTTTTAATCCCAAAGTTTCGGAAAAGTATTCAAGATTTTCTTTGTAAGTTTCCATCGGAATTTCATAGATTTTTTGGATTAATTTATAAGATTCTATAACCGGAATATCCCACCAGAGCTGAGTTCTTTGACCGAAAACAGCACCGATTTTCATGTTGTTTTTAATCCTGTTTTTTGTCGGCACGAGTCCGTTTACAAGGATCTTTCCCGAGGTCGGAGTTAAAATACCTGTGAGCATTTTAATTGTGGTAGATTTTCCGGCACCGTTTGCACCTATATAACCGACCATTTCGCCTTCTTCAATGTCGAAATTAATACCTTTAACGGCTTCTTTTATCTCATATTTAGGATTGAAAAGACTTAAGATGGCACCAGCTAAGCCTTCTTTTTTAACGTTGATTTTGTATTCTTTTTTTAGATTTTCAACATTGATTATTGCCATTATATTAACCTACGTCTTTAACAATAGTAACTCTTGAGTCTCCAACTGAATAATAGTCAGAAATTTCTGCCGCCAATTTATATCCGTTTTTTACATAAAAGGCTCTTGTCGGTTCGTAAAGTTCGCGTCCTGATGTTTCACCAACAATTTTCTTTGCTCCTTTTGCGATTACAAATTCTTCAAATTTTTGTAAAAGAATTTTACCCACGCCTTTACCTCTGCAATCATTGTGGACTGCCATCCAGTATAAGAGATAAGTATATTGAGTACAAGAATCAAAACCGAAGCAGATAAACCCTACCATTTTGCCATTATCTTCTGCCATAAAGTAATGAATTCCGCTTTCATCGCCATCTTCAAGTTGGTATTTTAAAAAGTCTTCAGCTGCTTCAATTTCGTAATCATAAAAGAACCCCGAAGATTTCAAGACTTCATTAAAGTCTTCTAAATCGGACTCTTTTGTTTCTTTTCTGTATATAATTTCGTTTGTACTCATTTTTCATATCCTTGCTTTTTTTGTTACTTGTTTCCTATTTCCAACACTAGTATATCACCTTCATGTCTTCAATAATAGCTTTTATCCCATCAACATAATCAACTTTTCCTTCTTGCATCATTTTATCAAACATGATTCCTTTTGAAATGCAGGGATTTGGATTGATTTCAAGTACAAAAGGCTTTCCTTCTTCATCAACTCTGAAATCAACTCTGGCATAACCGTTCAAATTAAATATATCCCAACAATCGTAAGCTATTTTTTGCATTTGTTCGATTACGGATTCAATACCTTCGAATTCAAATTCGATGTCTGTATTATCATATTCGGCGGTATCTTTGACCCATTTTGCGTTGTAATCAAACACTCTTACTTTGTCGTCGTCATAATATCCAAAGAATGTAACTTCACAAATAGGCATTTGTTTTCTCGCTACCATCGAAATTGTAAAATCACGTCCGTGGATGTATCTTTCTGCGAAAAATTCTATTTTGTATTTTTCGTTTTTCGCTTTTATAAGATTAATCAAATCTTCTTTTGATGTTGGTGAAACAACAGCGTCTTCATCCAAACCGATTGAAGCATCTTCCCATGTCGCTTTGACGATGTATCTTTCCCCGTTAAGAAAAACATTGTCCTTTGCACCATCGGTTGTAACCCATTCTGCTGTTGGGATACAATTTGATTTCATCATTTTCTTTGTCAAAACTTTATTTGAGGTTATAAACATAGATTCTTTTGTGCAGCCGGTGTACGGAATTTTTAAATAATCAAGAATTGAAGGTGCAATGGTAATCAATTGGCCGTCATTGTCCATTCCTTCAACGAGATTGAAAACAAATTTAGGGTTTTCATTTTTAATATCTTCCATTGCTTTGTTTAAATCAAACGAAAACGGCACAATAGCTGTTTCATAACCCAATTGAATCAACGCTTCATTTACGTCTTTAACCTGGTCTAAAACGTCTAATTCGTCCGTTGTCGGATTGTCACTTATTTTGTTATGTAAAACTACAACTTTATCTACCATTATTTTGTTTACTCCCTGTTGTTATTTAATAATTTTTCACTCTTTTAATTGCTGATTCCATTATATCTTTTATCAAATCATTAAAAGGAATCTTTTTTAGCCCGCACATTATAGGCAAATCTGATGTCAGATAATTTAAACCTGCAAGGGGATTAACTTCGATGAAGTTTACAATGCCATTTGCATCCATTCTTACGTCAACTCTTCCGCCATCTCTGCAATTTAAGCCTCTCCAAGCTGCAAGTGCAACGTCTTCACATTTTTTGGCAGTCTTTTCGGATGCTAGTCTGTAGCTTACTCTATCCTCATAATTATCTTTGTTACTGTAAGAATAAATTTCAGCTTCAGCTTTGTCGCCCAAAAGAATTTCCATAACGGCAACTACTTTTGCATCTTCGCCGGTTCCTGTTATTCCGACGGTAAATTCATCACCTGAAAGAAAAGTTTCTATCAAAACTGGCTGCTTAAATTCATCAAGTAGGTTTTTGCAAATTTTTTTCAGTTGTTCCTTATCTGATATTTTTGAATTAGCATTTATACCTTTTCCTGTGCCTTCTGCAATAGGTTTTGCAAAGAGCGGATAAGGTAAATTGACTTGTTCTATTTCGTCTATACTTTTTAAAACGAAGAAATCAGCGGTTGGAATACCCAAATTTCTGACAATTGTTTTTGTAAGTCCTTTATCAAGAGTTACTGCAAGTGTAAAAGCATCTGAAAACACATATGGGATTTCGTAAGCATCTAAAAGTGCAGGAACTTGGGCTTCTCTGGCAATTCCGAACATTCCTTCTGTTATGTTAAAAATAATATCCCATTTTTCACCATTTGCAAGTGATTTTACGAGGGTTTTTATGTGTCCTATACGTTTAGTGGTATGCCCTAGAGCGTTTAAAGCTTTTTCTATACCTTCTATTGTGCTTTCTTTGTCAAATTCAGCAGTTTCTTCCTCGCCATATCCCATATCAAGGTAATCCTGACGAAGATCATAAGTTAATCCTATTTCCATACGTTCCTCTTTGCCCTCTAATCCTTTATTATATCAGGATAGGTGTAAATGTCCCCTTTGAAATTTTTCAATAATAAGTTATCGCCAGATTTTCCAACAATGGATTCAGGTAATATTCTAATTTTCCCCCCGCCATTTGGAGCGTCAATAACGTAGTTTGGAACCGCATAACCCGTTGTATATCCACGCATACCGTCAATTATGTCAATACCGGTATGAACAGATGTTCTAAAGTGTGCAGAACCCGGCACAAGGTCACATTGATATAGATAATATGGCTTAACTCTCGCTTTTAACAATTTATGGCAAAGTTTTGTCATTGTTTCGACGTTATCATTAATTCCTTTTAACAAAACTGTTTGGCTGCCAAGAGGAATACCGGCATCAGCAAGCATTGCACAAGCGGTTCTTGTTTCTTCTGTTAACTCATCAGGATGTGTAAAGTGGATACTCACCCAAAGCGGATGGTATTTTTTAAGCATGTTTACAAGTTCAATATTAATTCTTTGAGGAAGAACAACAGGAACTTTTGTTCCTATTCTTATAAATTCCACGTGTTCGATTTTGCTCAATCTTGATAAAAGCCATTCTAACTGTTCAGTTTCCATAGTTAAAGGGTCACCGCCTGATAAAAGCACATCTCTTACGTTTTTATTTGATTTGATATATTCAATAGCTTTTTCCCACTGCTCATGAGTATTATAATACTGATGGTTGCCCACCATTCTTGAACGTGTGCAATAACGGCAATATACAGAGCAGAAATTAGTTGTTAAAAATAAAACTCTGTCAGGATATCTGTGAACAATCCCTGGAACTGGACTAAAGCTTGTTTCACTCAAAGGATCTTGCATTTCGATTGAAGAAACCAAATGTTCATCCTCTACAGGAACGACAGTTCTTCTAATAGGCTGATTTTCATCATTTTTATCAATCAAGCTGGCGTAATAAGGAGTTATGCTCAAAGGAAAACAGCTTATTTCTGTAGAAAAAGCATTGAGTTCTTTCTCGGAAAGATTTAAAACTCTCATTAACTCTTCTTTGGTGGTAATTCTATTGCTTAATTGCCATTTCCAATCATCCCACTCTAGATTGCTTGCGTGTGGATAATAGGTTTCTCTAAAAAGCTGAGTCTTGGTTTTTGTCAACGCAGGCTCTTCTTTTGCTATTTTTCGATGGAATAAACTTAATTTCACAATTCCAAGTCCTTTTTATACTTCACATACTATTATAATATAATACTTCACTTTTTTATTCTACTACAAAATAATACCCCAATTACGTTATTTGTCAATCTTTATTTGTATTATAAAAAGACGTTTGTTTAATATTTATAAATTTGCTATTTTTTTTGCTATAATGAGACCACTGCACAAGTAGACAAAACTGCTTTTGCAACGCTGGGTTACTCGGGATTAACGACGTTTCACGTGGGATGACTCCCCTGCTCCGGGCTTATTTAGAAGGAATTAAGTGTGAGATTAAATGAATAAAACAACCACATACGAAAAAATATGGATTAAAATTGTTTCAGTTGCACTGGGGGCAATGGGGTTTATAAATATCATTTCTGCTTGGTTTAGCTATGATTCGCTTAGGTTTACATTTATTAAGAATATTTTTGACTATCAAATAATTCATGGTTCCAGATATCTTGTTGTTATGACAGGGATTGCAGCTATATTAATTGCACCGAATTTATATCGACAAAAACGAATAGCTTGGTATATTTCGGTTGTACTTCTTGCTATTTCAGGGATTGCACATATTATAAAAGGTGCAGATGTTGAGGAAGCTAGTTTATGTATACTTCTTTTAGGGATATTAATGCCTTTATATAGGTCTTTTTATGTAAAAAGTGACCCCATAAGAGTTCAACGTAGCGGAAAAATACTACTAGGCTCTATCATTTTTGTTTTATCCTATACTTTTATAGGTTTACATTTTTTTTCTAATAAATTGGGACTTCCTAATGATTTATCCGTGTGGAATACGGGCATTAATGCCCTGCTTTTTGATATTTCCAGTCTAAATCCGCAAAGTGTTGCCGCTAAATTTTTCTCAGATTCCATTCTTTTAGTTAATTCTTTTGCAATATTGGTTGGCCTGACTTTGGCCTTATCACCAGTTATTGTCAGGACTTTGCCTGATGTAAACTTGAAAAAATATAAAAAAATAGCCAAAAAATACGCTATTCAAGCAATTCAGATTTTTTCTTTAGCTAAAGATTATATTCATTTCAGCCAAGAAGGAGATTCAGGGGAATATATCAGTTACAAAGTTACTGATGGCGTCGCATTGGCTATTGGTAACCCTTGTACAATTTCTTCTTCCGAACAAATTACTGATAAATGGATTAATTTTGCATATGAACATGATTGGATACCTGCGTCATACCAAGCTCAAGGCGAGTTTCTTGAGGTTTTAAAAAATAAAGGTTTTTATTCTATTCCTATTGGAGTTGAAGCTCTTATTGACCTTGATACATTTACTCTTGAAGGAAAAGATATGCAGGACTTAAGGTCTGCAAAAAATAAAGCAGAAAAAGAAAATTGGGTTATTAGGGAGTTTTTGCCATCTGATTGGGAAAAAGTTAGAATGCTAGACAAAAAATGGCTCAAAATACATGGTAATAAAGAAATCGGATTTGCGATGGGGACATCTTCTCAAAAATATCTTAGTGAAACGAGAACCATGCTGCTTTTTGATAAAGATAGCAATTTACTTGCTTACCTTAATAACATCGAACTTGAGGGTAATAATTCAAGAGCAGTAGACTTGATGAGGAGAAATCCGGATGCTATTCCTAAAGGAGTTATGGAGTTATTATTTCTTCATGAAATCATTCAGGCCAAAGCTGATGGAAAAAAATATTATGATTTGGGCTTTTCACCACTTGCGGAGATGGATAAATCACTGGCGGATAATAAAATTGCATTCAAATTATTAACTCTTATTTATGAAAAACAAAAACGTTATTACGATTTTCAAGGATTGCATCGTTTTAAATCTAAGTTTAGACCAATATGGGAGCCTAGTTTTCTGGCCTACCCAAGTCAAGTTTCACTTCCGAAGATACTTATGGCACTTTTGAATTTAAATAAAGCTCATTAGATAATTAAATCATGTTAAAAATGTAACAATTCTGGCAAAAAATGAAATCCAATGTTTTGTATATACTTTATATATACATAGTTGTACATAAACATGAGGATTATCAAAATGTCTAATTTATCTGTAAGTGCAGTTGGCAGCATTCCAGCGAGCAGTAGCAGTTCATCTACAGCCCTTACTGATGCCACAAAAAAGAAATTACAAGATTTAGGTCTAGATCCATCAAAATACAATACAGAAGCACTGGCTCAAGCAGCTATATCGCAAGCTCAAACACAACAGCAAACACAAAAACCACAAAAACCCAGCGGTTCAAAAGATGATTCAATTAAAACTGAAGTTCAAGATTTAGCCTCTAAAATAGGTGTCATTGCCGGTAATAATGATAAAATCACTGACATTCTAAGCAAGATATCTGATAAAATAAGTGAATTGCAAACAAGTGCAGGAACTGATCCGGCTAAGTTAGCTGAAGTTAATAGTTATCAATCTCAATATACAACCATTTCAAGTGAAATTGCACAAAAAGAAGCAGCCAAAAATATGACAGGAGCAACTGCAGTAGCAAGCTACAATAAAGTATCATTGGGTCTTAGTTAATTAAAAAAATATATTATTTAAAACAGGTGGAAAAAAAGTTCCACCTGTTTTTAGGTGTATTACCAGATAAAATTTACACCCTTAAATCTATTGGCGATTTAAGTTGGTCTTGTGTTACAGTACTCGGGTCTTGAGGGTTGCCGCACTTGCCGCAATTGGTGCAAGGGGTACAGTTTCCTAATTCTTGACTAGTTTGGGCACTACCACCTGCTGGAGTTCCAGCTGCTTTTTGAGTACTAATTTCCCCTATTTGTGATTGTTGACTGCTAATTGGGCTTACCATAATTTAATTCCTATTCTTTAATTCAAAACAACTTATTTATTGGTAAATAAATATTATACTTTATTATTCCACAGAAATCTATTTTGTATCCAAAATTATTTATGTAAACTAAACCTGGTGATAGAGCTTATTTTGAGCAGCCATACTGTTAAGGCTTGTATCGAGTGTTTTTGCTCCTTGTGCACTTTGAGCGTGTTGTGCCTGCATATTTGATAAAGAAGAAGAAAGTGAACTAAATTCTTCTTGAAGTCCCTGAGCTTCTTCAACTTTAATTTGGTCATTTCCTGCTGCGGATACTTTTGCATCTATCGCCGGCCCTATTGCCGCAATAATATCGGAAATTTTTTCATCAGAAGAAACTGAAATTCCAAGTTTTCCAGCTAATGTTGTAGCTTGAGATTTTAAAGCATCCATTTCTGCTTTACCACTTCCAGAATGTGGTTTTGTTCCTTGTGCACTTTGAGCCTGTTGTGCTTGTTGTTGGGCTATTAGCAGTGCAATTTGTCCTTGGGCTTCTGAAGTTATACCTGATATATCAACCCCGAGGTCTTGTAATTTTTTCTTTGTATCATCTGTAAGTTTTTGTGCGGATGATGAAGATGAAGTTGATGAAGTTGATGAGCTTGCTGAAGTGCTGCTAATTGAATTAATTTGACTAGACATGGTTTTCTCCTTTTCAATCTATTTACTCATGTTATAAACTTAAAATTTTTTAATACTTTTTCGGTTTAATTATATTTTTATAATCGTCCACAGTCTAGCATAGTCTTTTACAAAAATTCATCCTATAGGTTTTGTATCTTTTTAAAGGATGATTTTAACTTCTAATAATAAAAGTTACATTATTAGTATACGTTTATAAGTGTATTTTTCTATGGCTCAAAAGAGTCAAAATATTAAGTGTTTGTGTTAAAATTTTTTTATCGATATAACAGGTTAATTATTCAGGTAATTAAGATAATAGTGGAGTATAAAATGGCTAAAATAAGACCAATGACAATTACGGAAAAAATTCTTGCAGACCACGCTGGGCTTGAAAGCGTTAAGCCTGGTGATTTAATCACCGCAAAAGTTGACATAACTCTTGCAAACGATATCACAGGGCCTGTTGCAATCAGCGAATTTAAAAAAACCGGAGCGGGAAAAGTTTTTGATAAAGACAGAGCTGTTTTTGTGCCGGATCATTTCGTTCCAAATAAAGATATAAAATCGGCGGAACAGGCAAAGCTTCTCAGAACTTTTTCTCGCGAACAAAATTTGAAAAATTATTTTGATGTCGGCAGAATGGGAATTGAACACACATTGCTTCCTGATATGGGAATTGTAGGGCCTGGAGATTTGGTCATAGGTGCTGACAGTCATACTTGTACATATGGTGCTTTGGGTGCTTTTTCTACGGGAGTTGGCTCAACTGACCTTGCTTGTGCCATGGCGTCAGGAGAAACTTGGTTTATGGTTCCTGAAACAATTAAAGTAGAATTTAACGGTAAGTTAAATAAATGGGTAAGTGCCAAGGATTTAATCCTCTTTTTAATCGGTGAAATCGGGGTTGACGGTGCTTTGTACCAATCGTTGGAAATCGGCGGAAGCACAATCGAAAATATGCCAATGGACGGAAGATTTACGATTTGCAATATGGCAATCGAAGCCGGAGCGAAAAACGGAATAATTATTCCTGATGCAATTACCAAAGAATACGTTAAAAACAGGTGTCAACGTCCTTATAAATTCTATAAAAGTGACGAAGACGCCGAGTATGTAAAAATTTTAAAATATGATGTATCAAAAATTGAACCTCAGGTTGCGTTTCCGCATTTGCCTGAGAACACAAAACCAATTTCTCAAGTGG
>Ga0302271_10002250_pt1 | contig 17525 bp, 17 predicted proteins | sample III_Bog_N1_1_FD_198767 | JGI IMG/M metagenome (GOLD analysis project Ga0302271, IMG submission 198767) | Peat permafrost microbial communities from Stordalen Mire near Abisko, Sweden - III_Bog_N1_1 | ecosystem: Environmental > Terrestrial > Soil > Wetlands > Peat | place: Sweden: Abisko...
ATCATTTAAAAAATACTAATAATTACTATAATTAAAGAATTAAAATATAAAAAAGGTTTTAGAAATATTGAATTGTTTTATCAGCTACAGATTGTTGGATATTACTTGAATATTTAATAAATATAGATTCTGAGTTAGAATAACTATTTACATAATTCTGCATTGAAATAGAGTCTGTGTATGGTATTAAATAACTACAAGAGAGCTTGCTTGTATTAAGTAAATAATTGAAAGCAGTAGCATGTTTTGGTAATTTATATTCGGAATATACAATAGTGAAAAGCTTATTTAGCAAATATGTAATACTATTTTGTGTAGTATATATTGCTTGCTTGCTTAGTTGTATTAAACCATTTGCATTAATGTAATAACCATTATCTTCATATATAGCAGTAGAAGGAAGCGCTATTGAAGTATTAACAATATTGCTAATAGCATGGTGCCCTATATATATACTAAAATTAGGATATATATTAAAAACGTTAGTTACTTTTAAAGTATATATAGCTTCATTAATGCTAGCAGTATTTAAATATACTTGAATATTTTTGCTATTATGCGCATAATTATAAATTGCGTTACTATAGTTAGAAGTAATATTTAATTCAGATAAACAAATACCAGAGCTATTGATATTTAGTGGTGTATATGATACCTTACAAGAATTAAGTACTGTATTGAAATTATATGCTGTTGCTGAAGTAATAAAACAAGGTTTGCATATATTGTGTAATATATACGAGCATAAATGTTTACCTTTAATAAGATATATGCTATTAAACAAGGAAGTACCAATATGTATACTAGGGTAATTAAAAAATACACGTGCACCTGTGTAATATACTGGTTTTTTATGTTTTCTAGTCCATTTTTTTAAAAAAATATTAAACACAGGGGAAATACCACGAACAGGTACATTATTAATATAAATAAAATCCATATTTTCAATTTCATTCGTATTAAAGGAAAAAATAAAAGAGTTTCTAAAGTCAAGTACGCAACTAGAGAGTTCTTTTATTTGTATAGGTAAACTATTATTATAATTTTTTATAGTAATAAGCATTGAATTATCTAAATACTCTCCTAAAAATAAAGAAGTATTAATAGATTTTGTATTTTCTAATTTATTAAAAATGCATAAATTGCGAATAAAAGACCATATAATACTATCTTTAACTGTAGTTAATTTTCTATATTTTAACCCCCATTCTTTATGCAATTTAAAATAGTAGCTTAATCTTTGTATTTTCAAAGCATCATACGAAAAACGAACATTGTCTGAAATCCATTCATCATTTATAGCATGATTAGTTCTTGGTAATATTCTAACTACTTCACGTCCTCGAATGTCAACTCTAATACTAGATCCTAAAGAATCTAGAATATCAATAGATTCTATAGATTGTAGTTCCCAAGGTCTCGCTACAAAGGCATACGGTTTAGAAGTTAGTGCACCTACAGGGCATAAATCAATAACATTACCTGATATTTCAGAATTAAAAGATTTATTTATATATGTGGATACTTCAGTAGAAACGCCTCTTCCCATAGTACCAATAAATTCATAACCAGCAATTTCATTTGCATACCTTATACATCTAGTACAATGAATACAACGAGTCATAACTGTTTTAACTAAAGGTCCGAAATTTTTATCTACTACAGAGCGTTTATACTCAGTGAAACGGCCTCTGTCACTACCGTAAATTAAAGATTGATCTTGTAAGTCACATTCACCTCCTTGATCACATATTGGGCAATCTAAAGGGTGATTAATTAATAGAAATTCTAAAACACCTTCACGTGCTTTTTTTACTAGCTGAGAATCTGTGTAAATAGACATGGAATCTAAAATGCCCACACCACAGGAAATTATAGGTTTTGCAGATTTTGCAACTTCTACTAAACACATTCTACAATTACCTGCAATACTTAACTGTTTATGGTAACAAAAACGTGGTATATATATGCCTGAATTTTCTAAAAATTGTAAAATAGTAGTTTCTTTTGCTGTTGTTATTAATTTGTTATTTATATTAATAGTAAATGACATAAATTAAGTATTATTATTATAAAATTTAGCATACAATTAAAAATATAATATGTACGAATTATTATATTTTATTTTATGTAGTTTTTTTAGTTCCATATTTAGAACGACCACGTAAACGAGTAGAAACACTACTCAAATCGTATTTACCTCTTATTGGTTTATATCTAATACCAGGAACATCTTGACAACGACCACCCCTAATAAGTACTATAGAATGCTCTTGTAGGTTATGGCCTTCTCCTGGTATATGACAAGTAATAGTGCGTCCTGTACTTAAACGAACTTTTGCAACTTTACGTCTAGCAGAATTGGGTTTTTTCGGAGAATATTCAGTAACACGAGTAACTACTCCTTTCTTTTGTGGACATTTTTGTAGTGCTGATACTGTGCATTTTGATTTTTTTACTATTCGTGGGCTTCGCTTTATTAATTGGTTAATAGTAGACATATGTTTCTTCGTTATATATGTTGGAATGCTTACTATAATTATTATTAATTAAAATATAACACATGCAGAGATATGTATAGTATATTAAATAGTACTGTATTACTAAATTATATGGTATTATTGCATTTTTTGCATGTGATAATAATAACTGCGCTTCAGAGGCAGTATATAGTAATGAATTCCATCTAACTCCATAAATAATAGGAGAATATGCATGTAATAAACCAAATAATGATTGATATTTATTTTTTGAATTTAACAAGCTATTATTATTCTTTTGTGTAATAAAATATAAAGTACCATTTGCAAGTCCAGCAAAAGATTCAAATTGTTTATAATTTTGACTAATACGATATAACTGCTTACTACTTATAAAATTTAAAGTAAAATTAAATTTAGAAAGAGTATTTTCTAACTCTAATTTTGCATTTAAAGATATATTAAAAGAAATAATTAAAATAAAAGGAGAAGTCTGTAATAAATGTAATAACTTAGAAGTTTTCATACTACAATTGCAAAAAATTAAAAGATTTTTATATTAAATATACTCTATCCATATAATTACGGGAAGTATATATATTAAAAAATTGTAATTTACGTAACATTGTGTAACTAATTTCATTACTTACAATTTTACTTAAAATAGAAAGATTAATGCTTAACTCTAATTGAAATTTTGTAAATAAAATGTTAGCAAATTGTATAAAGTATAATTGATCTAGATAACGTTTTCTTAAGAGTAATTTTTTTAATACTAAAGTGTTTAGTAAGTTAAAAATAACAACATTAGAAGATTCTGTTATTTCTGTTTTATATTGTGCTTGTATGTATGCAAGTACAATAATAAAAGAAATAACTATAATCCAGCCTTCATAATGAGATATAGCCCATGTTAAAAAATCAGGATTAATTGATATTTCAGAATTTAATGTTAATAATGCATAAAATTCTTTAAAATATAAGGAAAGGAAAATTATTAATAAGTATTTCATATTATGTGTGATAAATAAGTGGAAACTATAATTAAATAATTAAAATAAATCCCATTTAAATAGAAATCTCTAGAAAAGTATAACAAAACGTTAATTTATTGTCGAGATTCGTAAATGGTTCAATATAAAATAATACAGGTAAGTCTACAGTTTCATTAGGAAGTAGACGCAATTCATCAAAGCAAAAACACTGTAACTTTTTAATAAATGGTAATGCATCCAGTGGGAATACTGTGTATGTTGTAATACCATTTATTGATATATTTTGATTATTAACCATTCTAAAAAAAACTAAAGAAGTTTCATTAAAAGGTGTATATATTTTTTTCTGCAAAGGATAAAAAATTAAAGAATCTATAGTAGTAGAAGTAGTAAAAAATACCTCTTTTAAAGTTGAATCTTTAAATTCTACTATAGTTACGGCTGAGATTGCAGCATTATGCTTTATGCTAAATAATGCTGTTTTTTCGCAAGTAATATCCAATACATCAATATAACTACTAATATCTTGTATATTAATAATAAAAGGTAAAGTAGTCTTATACATGTAATAATCAACATTAGCGTTTAGCGTAAGTATTGTATACTCACATAAGTAGTCAAAAGTATTAGTAATTGTAGCAGATACTTTAAGTATGTCTAAATTACCACATAAATATTTAAATAATGGAAGGTATAAAAATATTAATGATATCATTAATAAATACTTAGAAATTAATACAATTAATAATGAGTTTTTAGTGCTGTTACGCATCATGACTATTACTTATTTTGAAATTTTGGAAATAAAAAATTTAGTAACTTCAAATTTATGTATAGGGAAAATTAAATTTCTGGAACGTATTAAATATTTATTTAAGCTTAATATATTAATATATTTAAATAAAAAAGAATTTTTTTCTTTATTAAGAGTTATAATTTCATCATTAATAGTTTGTAAATTTGATAATACATATAATAATTCTTTTTTTGAAAATTTAGTAATAATACTAAGTATAGGTAATATGTACTTTAGAAATATAAAATAAGAAATAAAAAAAAATAAAAAAAACCAAAAAATTTGATTTGTTAATATAGTAGGATCAAGTTGAGGCATTAATAAAGTAAGATATACTTAATTCGAAAGCGCTAATTAATAGAAGTTTAATAAGTAGTTACGAAAAACAGGTTGTGATTTTTCAACACACTATCGATACATGACTAATAGCTACTATGTATATACAGTGAGATACAAATATTAAATTTTACAAATTGTCGGACCGCACAAGTAAATGCATTACTAAATTAATGAATTCTAAGCAAGATCTATTATTAGTAACGCAGGCATTATTTCCGAAATATATACTTAATTCTACGGAATTAAAATACATTTCTATAATAGGAAATATTAATACGTATAATATAAAACAATACCAATTAATAGTACCTTCATATTATATTACAAATATAATGGCAATATTGTTCCTGCATATAAACTACCAGTATAAAAGTTTAGTAGATCTATTTGGTGTTGATTATCTTGATAAAAAATATAGATTTCAAATAATATATCAATTTATCTCATACGCTTACTTCAACAGAATAATTATAAAAACTTGGACAGATGATTTGCACTTTATAGATAGTATTACAGCAACATATCCTTCAGCTAATTGGTATGAAAGAGAATGCTGGGATATGTATGGTGTTTCTTTTAAAAATCATCCAGATCTTAGACGAATACTAACAGATTATGGATTTCAAGGTCATCCATTTAGAAAGGATTTCCCACTCAGCGGGTTTATTGAACTACGCTACGATGAACGTTATCAACGTATTGCATATGATCCAATACACTCCATACAAGAGTTTCGTATCTTTGATACTTTAACTCCATGGAATTTCTATCATAAAAACTAATTAAAAAATTATGTTATATACTATACTACTACAACTTTTATTATATATTGCAACCTTCTTATTCTTATTAGTAGCTATTGCATATCTAACGTTACTAGAAAGAAAAATTATGGCAGGAATTCAAAGAAGACGTGGACCAAATGTAGCTGGAATCTTTGGATTATTACAACCTTTTGCGGATGGAGTTAAACTACTACTAAAAGAAACTATTATACCTAGTACTAGTAATGGTCTATTATTTTTATGCTCTCCACTTTTTACATTTTTTTGTAGTATAATGTTATGGATGGTAGTGCCCTTCAGTGAAGGAATGGTGTATGCTGATTTACCATACTCATTACTATATATATTTGCAATTTCATCACTATCTGTATATGGTATTTTGTTTGCTGGTTGGTCTAGTAACTCTAAATATGCTTTCTTAGGAGGACTAAGATCAGCAGCGCAAATGATATCGTATGAAATATGCATAGGCTTTGTACTTATTAGTGTAATTTTAATGTCTTCTTCTTTTAATTTGGGAGATATTATACTATTTCAACAATATGTGTGGTTTATTTTTCCACTATTGCCATTATGGGTGATTTTCGTAATATGTTCACTAGCAGAGACTAATAGAGCACCATTCGATTTACCGGAAGCAGAAGCTGAATTAGTAGCAGGGTATAATGTGGAATACTCTGGGATTACATTTGCTTTATTTTTTTTAGGTGAATACGCTAACATTTTATTTATGAGTATGTTATCTGCTATATTTTTTTTCGGAGGTTGGCTTGCACCATGTAGCTGCTTCAGCTACATACCAGGAATTATCTGGTTTGGATTAAAATTTTCAATAAATGTGTTTATCTTTGTATGGGTGCGTGCCTCCTTCCCTAGATTTAGATATGATCAATTAATGAAACTCGGATGGAAAGTATTTTTACCTTTTGCACTAGCATTCGTAATGCTTCAAAGTGCATTACTATTTATTTTAATGTAATTGTAATCTTAACTTTAATAAAGATTACATATACTTTTATTTTAATTTTTTATAATTATAGCTAAACAAATACACAATAACATGATTAATCAATTTATTTATAATTTACCACTTGCGAAAAAAAAAACTATAAAAACAATTAATCAACCTTTTTATTATACTAAATTAAATTATAAAATTGCGGATAAATATACTGCATATTTATTTTTTAATATTGATACTATTAAATACTCACATTTGCTTTCACTATATATACCTTATTATTTTAGAATTAAATACACAGATCTAATGACTACATTACAAGATTCAATCTATACTATTATTACTAAAGAATTAAATAATGAAGTAACGCTTAAAAAAATTAAAGAATTAACAGCAGCAATGTTATTAGAATCAAATAGATTTAAATCTATTAATGTAGAGTATAATTCATTTATGTATTTATATACACAGCGTATGCTCGCTCATATTGATCATACTACAAATATACCAAGAGATGCAAAAGTTATTAAAGCTATTAACAAAATAACAAACCGTTTAAAAGTAAAACCACTTCCTAAAGAACAACCTAAATTTAGAAAAATGTCTAAAAAATTTAAGCGCATGTACTCTTATAAGTATAAATCAATGTTTAAACGTTTTAGATATTCTAACTTTACACTATTTAAACAAAAAGCAAAAATAACAAAAAGAATACGAAGAAAAATGAATGTTTATAAATTTAAATATAAACATCGTAGAAATAAAAGAATAAAACCTTCATATAACTTTTATAAAAATTGGAAATGGCGTAAAGATATTAATATTAGTAAATTACGTAGTAAACGTAACTTTTATACAAAATTAACGATTTCTAACAAAATAACACTTACTAATAAGAAAAATTTAATAATTTTATATTACATACGTAAACATTTAAAAAAAATAAAAAGTTTTATGAATTTAAATACTAATCAAAAATCTTATATTTGGAAATTTATAAGATGTAATTTAAAAAAAAATAAAATCCAAGTTAAGATTAATAACCTACTACAATTACCAACAGTAGGGATATCATACATGCTAGTGCAACAAATACTTTTATTACTTATGATAGGACAAGAAACTTTTAAACATAGTAAACGTCTTAAAGTATTATTAAACGTATATATATTATTAAAAAGAATTAATAATAAAGTGCCCTATGCTATTATTGCTAAACACTTAAAACGTTTAAGAAGAAAACCTAAATTACGCAAACTAATTACAAGTGTATATGCATATATAAATCAGAATAACTAATAAATTACGTATTAATTATTCATAGAAGAAGATTATCTAATTGTATAGCTATTAACATAATTAATAAATGTTGAAATTGAATTTTAAATATAAAGGAAATATAAAACATCTAAATACTTTAGTATTTAATGAGATGTTAAATAATTACCCATCATATAAAAAGAAAATAGAAGAAGCAAAATTAGAGGAACGCTCATTTCTTGAATACATACAAGAGTTTAATAATGAAATAGGAATAGGATATTTAAAAAACCTAAATAAAATAGAAGAAACAATAGAAAAAACAAATTCTAAAGAAGAAACTAAAATATTAAAATTAAAAAAAAAAAATACATATAAGACAAATTATAAATATAAAAATAACTACAAGCCACGCTACCAAAAAAATTATGCTTTTAGGTCAAAACTTGAAAAACCGTATATATCTAGATTTAATAAAGCACAAAACAAATTTAATAATAAATTTACAAATAGATTTGGATTTGTAACTTCTATAAATACTATAGTAAGTAGCAATACCACATATAATCGTAATAGTAACAATAATAAAAATAATATAAATGTACAAAATACAGGATTATTTAATACTAGAAATAATAGACCACGTTCAATGTATAGTAATAGAGCACAAAACATTAATAATATAAGAAAAACAAACAACAATGTAATACAGCAAGAGATGTACGTTACAAATACAGCTAATACTATGATAAAATCTACGCAAGACTTAAACAATAATATGCCTAATATCAAACAGCAACAACAGCCAAATAAGGCATATTATAAAAATGAAAGTAATAGAAGAAGTACTATACAAGGAAACACGCATAAAGTTAGAACATCAAATTATATATCAAAACCAGAAATTGATAGAATAAAAGCAGAATTACAAGCAAAAAATGCAATATCTTCTACAGAAGTAATTAAAAGAAAGTATAGTGCTGTTAATAACGCTATTACTGATGAAAAAAAACCTATAATTTCTAAATTTAAAACTACAATGTATTTTATAAAATCAAATAAGTTAATAATAGATACTATTCACTTAGGACATTATTATTATATAGCACAAAATAATCAGAAATATATTATTAATAATGTATATTACCCAAAAACTATATTAAATAAAATTAATATACGTTCCATAGTAAAAGAATTTAATTTACATTGGCATTTAATATTTAAGAATTCTATATTAGAAAGATTAATAAATCATTGTATTGAACATGGAAATAAAGCAAAAGCTGAAAATTTAATATTTAGAACACTTTATTGGATAAAAGCAAAATATCATAAAAGACCAATGCATATACTAATTAATGGCCTTATTAATGTAATGCCTTTTATGGAAACTATGCCATTTAGAATGGGTAAAAATATAAAATTACTACCTAAATACATACCTGTAAGACGTAGAGTATATATGGCATGTGCATGGATAATTGGTTATGCTAAGCCTAGTGTAAAAAATTCTACAAAAACGCAGCAAAAACCATTTTATAAAAAATTAGCGTTAGAATTATTATCTTCTGCTATGAAAAAAAGTAGATCCTTTAATAGAATGATACATTTACATGAAACTGTATTTGAAAATAGAATTAATGCTAATTTAGCGCGTAAATTTTTACATAAACGTAGGAAAAAAAAAACTATAAAAATTAGAAAACGTAGATTATATAAACGTGGTTAATCTTTTTTTAAACCATAATAATCTATTTGTTTAATTTGACTACTTCTAGGTCTTCTATAATTCTAAGTAAAAAAATAAAAAACAATCAAAAAAAATTATGAGAATCACACGACAACAATATAAATATGCACCATCATTAAATTATATTAATGATCCATTACATAGCTTTTTAATTCATTACCCAACTCCATATAATTTAAGTTATTTATGGAATTTCGGTATTTTATCAGGAGTATTTTTAGCAATACAAATTATAACAGGCTTTTTTTTATCTATGCATTACACGCCTGAAATTAATTTAGCATTTCTTAGTATTGACCATATTATGCGTGATGTTCAATATGGATGGCTAATGCGTTACCTCCATTCTAATGGAGCTTCTATGTTCTTATTAGTAGTATATATACATATGCTACGTGGTATTTATTATGGATCATATAGAACCCCACGTAAATTTTTATGGGTTACAGGAGTAGTTATTTATTTATTATTAATGGCTACTGCTTTTATAGGTTATGTACTACCTTGGGGTCAAATGAGTTATTGGGGTGCTACAGTAATTACTAATTTTGTAACTGTAGTGCCTTTTTTCGGACAAGATATACTATATTGGATATGGGGAGGTTTTAGTATAAATAACGCAACATTAAATAGATTTTTCAGCTTACATTACCTATTACCATTTGTGATAGCTGCAGTAGCAGTTTTTCACATAATAGTGTTACATGATGCAGGTTCTAGTAATCCTAGTGGTTTTAAATCAACTAAATTAGATAAAATACCATTTTATCCTTATTTTTTTGCTAAAGATTTATTAGGTACTTTTTTATTCTTTATTTTATATTGTGTATTTGTATTCTTTTTCCCTGAATTACTAGCACACTCAGATAACTATATAGATGCAAATCCATTAGTAACACCATCACATATAGTACCTGAATGGTATTTTTTACCTTTTTATGGTATTTTAAGATCAATACCGCATAAAACATACGGAGTAGTAATAATGTTAGTGTCAATACTAATATTATTATTACTTCCATTATTAGATTTTCAAGATGCAATTAGAAGCAGCATGTTTCGTGGCATTTATAAAAAATTCTTTTGGATATTTACTTTTAATTTAATTTTTCTTGGTTTTTTAGGAGCTCAATCACCTACATATCCATTTATTGAATTAGGTTTAATATGCACACATCTACATCTAGCTTTCTTCTTAATAGTAATCCCTTGTTTAAATTTAATAGTATACCAGATGAGTAGAGAGTATACTATTAACTCTAAATAATAATTACATACAAAAAATAAATAATTAAAAAAATTATGGAATTCATATCTATTATACTTCTAAGTTTAATTTTATTTGCTGCGACTTTAATGGTTGTATCAAAAAGCCCTGTTAATTCAGTATGTTTCTTAATTCTTGTATTTTTTCTAAGCGCTATATTATTTATATTACTAAACGTAGATTTTATAGGTTTTATATTTTTAATGGTTTATGTAGGTGCTGTAGCTGTCTTATTTTTATTTGTAATTATGATGTTATATTTAAAAAAAATAGAAGTAGATCAATCATCATACCTTACATTAGGACTATTCATACTAGGTATATTATTTAGTCAATTTGTGTTATTTTTACTACATCATAATATTGATCCATTTTACATACCACAATCAATAACCTTAGCAACAAATAGCTATGAGTACGAAGTATATAATCTATTGGATGAATCAAATCGCTTCCTATTTGTAAAAAGATTAGGTGTTTTAATTTTTAATGAGAATTATGCATTTTTAGTACTAATTGCATTTAATTTATTAGTCTCTATGTTTGGTGCTATTTTATTAACTAACCAAAAACAAGGATATTACAAATATAGACAAAAGTACCAAGAAGCACGTAATGCTACAATTTACTATAGTGATATATATTAATAATTATAGATAATAAGTATTTTTTACAAGCTTGTACTATTTTATAGTATGGCAGTATATGTTAGGGGAAAGAAAAACAAATAAATAATAATAAAAATATGAAACTAAATAATCCATTTATTAAAAAACAAATTACCAAATTTGAAGAAAATACTGGTAAAGTATTATCAATACAGGATAACGTTATTATTGCAAGCGGATTACAATCTGCATTTATGGGAGAAGTAGTTCAATTTCAATCTACTTACTCTGATCTATTTGGACAAATATTAAATTTAGAAAAAACTCGCGTAAAAATTGTATTAATTAAAGGACAAGAATCTTTAATGAAATCAGGTGATATAGTATACAGAACATATAAACCTGTACAAACAAAAGCAGGTTTAGGAGTACTAGGTAAATTAGTAGATCCCCTTGGAATTATATTAAATCAAAATGATTATAGCGCATCACAATTACTATTAGATGAAGCAGCTAAAGTACAATGGGTAGATGTAGAAAAAAATGCACCTGGAGTAATTCAACGTAATGGTGTAAAAGTATTTTGTCATACAGGTCTTAATACTATTGACTGTTTTATCCCAATTGGATGTGGTCAACGTGAATTAATTATTGGAGATAATAATACAGGTAAAACTTCCATCGCAATTACTATAATATTAAATCAAAGACAAAAAAATCAAATTATTAATTCAAATTGGAGAGAAATAGAAGAATTAATACAATTTGATAAAGCTCAAAATTTCATACCATGTATTTATGTAGCTATTGGTCAAAAACGTTCAGGAGTAGCACGTATTAAAAAATTATTAGAGCGTGAAAATGCAATAAGTTACACATGTATAGTATGTACAGCAGCTGATGATCCAGCAGCATTACAGTACTTAGCACCTTATTCAGGATGTGCTATTGGTGAATGGTTTAGAGATAATTCATACCATGCTATCATTATATACGATGATTTAAGTAATCATGCTGTTGCATATCGTCAAATGTCATTACTATTAAGAAGACCTCCAGGACGTGAAGCATATCCAGGAGATATATTTTATTTACATTCTCGCCTTTTAGAAAGAGCTGCACAACTAAATAGAAATTTAGGAGGAGGATCATTAACAGCATTACCTATAGTTGAAACAAAAATGGGAGATGTGTCTGCATATATTCCAACAAATATTATTTCTATTACAGATGGACAAATATACTTAGATAAATCTTTAAGTTATAAAGGTTTCAGACCTGCAGTGCATTTAGGTCTCTCTGTAAGCCGTGTTGGATCTGCTGCACAAATTCCTATGATGAGTGCATTATCAAAAAGAGTAAAAATTCAATATGCAATGTATAAAACTTTTGAAGGAGTTGAAAAATTAAGTAAAGATATAGATCCTATTATTTTATCATATCTTGACAGAGGACACCGCTATGATAAATTATTAACACAATTAGAAGATCAATCACTACCTATATATGAACAATTAATATTTTTCTATTCTATTTTATCTGGATACGTAGATAGTGTTAAACGTGAATATGTAGATTTATATTTTGGTTTAATATTTAACCCTGGTTTCTTATCTGATGCATTTGAAGAAGCTAATTACGATATATACCATTTTATATACCATAAAGAACATCTAGGTTCATTTTTATATAGCCATACTTTCTCTGTATTTGAAAAAGATATACAACGTTGGTTAGCTGCTTATACTGAATTTTTCACAGAAGTTATTCAACCTCGTTTAGAATTAGATAAAAATTCCGCATATTTTGCAGAATTTAAAAAAATTATTAATCGTTAATATTAATAATTATACATAATATTAATAAAAAAAGCTATGATATTTTATTTTATTACTGCTATGTTATTATTTTTAATAGGTATTTGTGGAGTTTTTTTAAGCCGTAAAAATATACTATTATTATTAATGTCTATTGAGTTAATGTTGTTAGCTATTAACTATAATTTTTTATTTTTTTCCTCTGTTATTGATGACTTACAAGGGCAAATGTTTGCGTTATTTATACTAGCTATAGCAGCTTCTGAATCTGCGTTAGGGTTAGCACTTGTAGTTTCTTATTATCAATGGAATAAAATACGCATAAGTTAACTAAAAAAATTAAATTTATTTTATTTATTCGTCTTTAGCTCAGTTGGATAGAGCAGTTGCCTTCTAAGCAGATGGTCACAGGTTCAAATCCTGTAAGACGAAGAAGGGTGTGTAGCTCAGTTGGATAGAGCAGTTGACTTTTAATCAATTGGTCGTGGGTTCAAATCCCACCACACCCATTACAGGAGTAGATTAATGGCAGATCATCGGGCTCATAATCCGAAGGCGACGGTTCGAATCCTTCCTCCTGTATTAGGCGAGTATAGCTCAATTGGCAGAGCGTCGGTTTGTGGATCCGAAGGTTGTGGGTTCAAACCCCATTATTCGCCATGTAAAAATATTACATATTACTATTTAAAAGTATTTAGAGGGGTAGCTCAATGGTAGAGCGTTAGTCTCCAAAACTAAAGGCTAAGGGTTCAAGTCCCTTCCTCTCCGGTAAAAAAAAGTGCACAATGCCTTGGGTAAGTGACTGAGCGGTCTAAAGTGCTAATCTTGAAAATTAGTCTGCTAACGCAGCGTGGGTTCAAATCCCACCTTGCCCTTTATTAAAAATTTAAATAATAATAAATAAAAAATATGAATATTAATATTATATTTTACAACTATTTAATAGATTTGGCATATCGTATTATATGCGTTATTGGATGTTTTGTTATCATATACTATAATATAGATATAATTTTAAATAGTATAATTCTAAGTTATATTAATACTTATTTAATAAATTCTTTAGATAGCTATGATTATACTATTTCACTTAATCATACTAACATAGATAATGATGCAAATGCTTTTTATAATATAGCAAATAATAGCATTATTACAACATATAATGCACAAATTAATTATATATATAAAAGTATCGTTACAATAATATACATATTCCCATATATATACTACCACTATATAATATATGATTTAGTAAAACATAGTAACACCAATATATTATGCATTAAGTACTTAACGAATGCTGTTATATATTTGATAGGTATATATGCATATAACAACATAATAGTTCCCATTATATTTGCAATTGATTGGGATTATTTATTTGATTCTGATATCGCAAATTACATACCATATGGAAGTGAATTGTTATTTTTTATGGAAGCTAATACATTACATAGCATTTATATAATAGGGATTACAATATATATATTAGTTATGCTAATTTGCTATTATACTAATAATATATATATACGTACAATATTATATGTGATTAGCTTTATGTTAATGGATATAAATAGTGTCTACGTAATATTTCTCGGAGAATGGTTAAATATATATAAAAAACTAAATACTAAAATCTATCTATCAACTTCACCAAAAACAATATCTTGAGTTCCGATAATAGTAACTAAGTCAGCAATCATATGACCTTTAGACATAGCATCAATAGCTTGTAAATGTGCAAATCCAGGAGCTCTAATTTTACATCTAAAAGGTTTATTTTTACCATTAGATATAAGAAATACCCCAAATTCACCTTTAGGTGCCTCTACAGCTTGATACATATATCCTTGCGGTACGTGAAAACCTTCACTATATAATTTAAAATGATGTATTAATGCTTCCATAGATGTTTTCATTTCAGTTCTAGGCGGAGGTACTATTTTACGATTATCAATTTTTATTAAGCCTTCTGGTATTTGATTAAGACATTGATAAATAATATTTAAACTTTGTCTCATCTCATTAACTCTAATGAGATATCTATCATAACAATCTCCTTCAACACCTACTGGAATTTTAAAAGATAACTTGTCATATATTTCATATGGTTCAGTTTTTCTTAAATCCCATGGAATTCCAGAGCCACGTAGCATTACTCCAGTGCAACTTAAATTTAAAGCTTCTTTATAATTTAAAACACCTATATGTACTAATCTGCGTTTCCAAATGCGAGATTCTGTAAGCATTTCTTCCATCTCATCAATTCTTGCTGCAAACTGTTCTAGAAATACATATATATCGTGTAATAAACCAAGAGGGATATCGTAATTTACACCACCAGGTCTGACATAAGCTGCATGCATTCTAGCACCGGACACTCTTTCATAGAATTCCATTAGCTTCTCACGTTCTTCAAATGCCCATAAAAATGGAGTTAATGCTCCTACATCCATAGCATGTGTTGTTATAGATAATAAGTGGTTTAGTAATCTAGTTAATTCACTAAATATAACTCTTATGTACTGTGCACGTAATGGAACTTCAATTTTTAGTAATTTCTCAATGGTAAGAGAATATGCATGCTCTTGTGCCATCATAGAAACATAATCTAGTCTGTCAAAATAGGGTAATGCTTGTATATATGTTTTATATTCAATTAATTTTTCAGTACCTCTATGTAATAAACCGATATGTGCATTAGCACGTTCAATAGTTTCACCATCTAACGTTAGAACTAATCTAAGTACTCCATGAGCAGCAGGATGTTGTGGTCCAAAATTTAATGAAAAATGTTTAATTTGTTTTTCAGAATTCATTATTTTTATGATTAATAATTTTTTTAAAAAATAATATTTAACAAATATATAATTAAAAAAAATAAAGGTTGTGAAATATAACAATATAAATTATCTAATATATTAAAATTAAAATTAATTTTAAAATTGTAAAGATATTAAACGTTTTATACTTGATATTGCTTCTACAGGACTTAAATTTTTTGGGCAAGTTTTTACGCAATTTAATATAGTATGACATCTATATAATTTGTATGCGTCATTAATTGATTCTAAGCGCTCTTTAGTGTATTGATCGCGAGAATCTATAATCCATCGGAATGCTTGTAATAGTACTGCAGGACCTAAATATCTATCTTTATTCCACCAGTAACTAGGACAGCTAGTAGAACAACAAGCACATAGAATACATTCATATAATCCATCTAGTAAAAATCTATCCTCTCTAGATTGTATGAATTCAGTACTAGGCGTATCAGTAGTTTTCCTTTTTAAGAAAGGGTCTATTGATTTATACTGTTGATAAAAATGCTTTAAAGAAACAATTAAATCTTTAACTACAGGCATATGTGGCAATGGATATATCGATATGTAAGGATTAATATATGAAAGATGTATACCAACTTGGTAAGTACATGCTAAAGTATTAACTCCATTTATATTCATGGCACAGCTACCGCAAATTCCTTCACGGCAAGATCTTCTAAAAGAAAGAGATTCATCCTTATTATTTTTTAAATAAAATAAACTATCCAATAGCATAGGTTGTGTATAACGTGCTGGTAAATACCAGCTTTGAATCCAAGGCTTATCATCAATAGAAGGATCATATCTAAAAATACGATAACAAACAAAGTCTTGCGGTTTTAATTTAATTATCGAATTGTATGAAGTTTTAGTATAACTATTTATTACATTAAGTATAGAATTCATAATATTATAGTAATTACTTTTTATTATTGTGTTCCTAATTTATATTATTTTGCTATTATGCAACTTACAGAAAATTGTTAAATATTTGGAAATTTTATTATATTATTAATACATTCATAAATATAGATAATAAAATGGAAGGTAAATAGAAAAGTAGTTAATATACTAGTTAGTGATTTGTTCATAGTATTTTTTAAAAAATGAATAAAAAACTAACTCATTATTTCTATGATGTATATCCTAGTCCATGGCCATTTTTAGTATCAGCGTCTGTATTAGGAATGGTATTAATGTTCATATCAGCAATACAATCATTCTCATTATCTTATTTGTTTTTATTAGATTGTTTAATTTTAACAGCTTATTATTTATTTAGATGGTGGATTGATGTTATAAAAGAAGCAACATACAAAGGAGTGCATAATAAAAAAATACAAGCAGCGTTAGTGTTTGGAATGATGTTATTTATAATATCAGAATTAGCACTTTTTTTAACATTCTTTTGGGTATACTTTGACTCATGCTTTGATGCTAAAGATACTATAGGTAGCTTATCACTATCTAGAGCTGTGGAAAGATTAGATTCTTTCCAAATTCCATTTCTAAATACAGTATTATTAGTATCTTCATGCTTAACAGGTAATTATTCATATTATCTATTAAAAGCAGGAATTACAGATCAAGCTATTAAAATGTTAGCATTTACTTTAATACTTGGTACTATATTTACTAT
>Ga0302271_10002252_pt1 | contig 17519 bp, 9 predicted proteins | sample III_Bog_N1_1_FD_198767 | JGI IMG/M metagenome (GOLD analysis project Ga0302271, IMG submission 198767) | Peat permafrost microbial communities from Stordalen Mire near Abisko, Sweden - III_Bog_N1_1 | ecosystem: Environmental > Terrestrial > Soil > Wetlands > Peat | place: Sweden: Abisko...
AAGAAACAATAAAAAATAAGTAAAAGTGATTTATGAAATTATCGATTATTTATTATTGAATTCGTCGGCTTTTAAAGTATTGGTCATTTGGGGGATTCTGATAACCAATTCTTAAATCCTACTATTGATCTATTTCTTTTAGAAGTAGTAAGATCTTAGTTTTTGTTCTTTTTCCTTCATTAACATAAAAAATGATTCATTAATATGGAGCTAGATTCTGCAACAACTTATTTTTTTCAATTTACCACAATTTATTTATTTTTTCAAAATGATTGACTTTAAAAAGTGCTTGTAAAAGGCCATAATCATATTAAGATTGAAAAAGAAAAATTTTAAAAAGCCTTTTTATTAATCAACTTATTCAATTTCTTTTTCAAGTATTTTTTTGTCTAAGGTTAGAAGAGAGAAGAGCCCTTGCTTATAATTTAGATGATAGAGATCGAAATTTAGTAAAAAAATCATTGTTTTTTGAAATAAGAACTATTTCGTTTGAAGTTACCTCACTTCTTTCATTGTTTTTTTAACTTACCATTCATAGTTACCTGCTCGCTCAATAATATTCAATGCAATTTTGAAAATTTTCTCTTGAAAACTATCAAAAAAAAAGAAGAAAACTAAATGGAAAAATATAATTTCTCATTTTTGTCAAGCAAATTGCCCAATTTATTAAACTACTCTCATCGATTCGCCATGTCTAAATTTGGAAGTAAATATCTAAAATTGAGTGTTTAGTATAATTTTTTAAATTCGTCAAATTTTCAGCTTTAATTATTTAAATTAGCTTATTTGGAGTATGCATTAAAATGGAACATTCTAAATAAATAAGAATTAAATTATTGATTCCAATTTAGTAAAACCTGTCTAAAGACCTTCATTTTGCATGCATTTAATTAATAATTATTAACATTTTTATTTTTGAAAGATAATGGCTTTATCTTTTCTGAAGATAAATTTATTAATTAATTCAGGAAGATTGAAATTTTTGATAATATTCACTTTTGCTTTAAGATTATTCACTAAACAATTCTAGTCTCTTTGATAAACAATATTACTAATCAATCCTTTATAATGCAATATCCTTTATTAATAAATAAATCATTTCAACTTGAGATAATAATTATCCTTAAAGTTAATTGTTCAGTAAAATTTATTCTTTTTAAAATTTGAATGCTGATATTTTTTCATTTCGTATCTCATGCTTTTTTAGCAGAGTTTTGACAATTTTTTTAAAAACAAATATGCATGCTTATTTGATCAAATCCAAAAATAGACTAGTACTATTTGAATCCACGGATTATTGAAATGATGAATCATCAAAAAGATTCTAAAAATAGAAAGGAATTATTAATAAAATCCTGGATTAATAGGACTAATCCATTTTAAAGAATTAAAACCCACACATTAATGTTAGGGAGGAAAATCTAATTATAGAGTCGCTAAATTCAAAGCAGTTCTACTGCTGAGTGTAAATCTATTCTAATAGAATAATGAGTTAACCTTTTTTCATGATAATGAATTAATACTAAAATAAATAATAATTAAGGATAAAACAAATCAAATATTGAGTATTAAAATTCTAATGTCCGAGATTGCTTTTAGAGTGAAAAAATCAAACATTGAAACTGGATGCTTAGTCAATGAAGTAAAGCTTCTTCAAATGACTGTGAAAAGGATTGCAATAGTAATACTACTCAGTCTATTGACCTGTGGAGTCTTTATTCTTCTATTAAGCTGGAAGTTTAAATTGAGAAAATATTTTCTTTATCAAACTACTTCAGATATTGAAAAATGCACTCATTTTTTAGTACTTAATGAAGATGGAACTAGTTCGATTTGTAAGAAAGCCACCATTTCTATTCAAAACATTTAAAAAAATGAAGCAGAATAGTTAATTGGATTCTCTCATAGAAAATTAATATATACCCTGCCTGAATTATCGATTACATAAAATACGAGAGAATTTTAGGCTTTGGAATTTCCTTTGACTTAGATTCCTTTTTCCTAGTTAGCTTAATAGAATTCTCTTTTGACCTAAAAAGATGTGCTTGAAAGGAGAAGAGATTATGGTGAATGCAAAAAAGAGGTTGAAATTCCTTCCCTACCTGCTTTTTTGTTAAGAGAAATGACCTCCCCATTCTACATCTTGCAATATCTTAGTGTGCTCATCTGGCTCTTGCAAGAATATATTCTCTTTGCTTGCATTATCATCAGTTTTTAGTTTTCAATTACTCTCCTGAATTATGTCATGACCAGAATCTTTCTTCTCAAGATAAAAAAACTAGCTCTTCATTCTAACCTTGTCACTGTTTTACGATCTGGTAATTATTTTCTTCTAGAATTACTAATTTGATTACAGTTTTAATAATAAATTATTGTTAGATTCTTAATAGGGAATGAAGGTGTAAAGCACTGAGCTTGTTGTTGGAGATGTAATTGAATTACATAGTAAAATGGATATGCCCTGTGACTGTATTTTGATATCTGGAGAGATTTTGATGAATGAAGTTTCCCTAACAGGAGAATCAATTCCAATTCCAAAAATTTCTATTAATGAAAATGATGATTCTTGCTTCGATTATTCCCTTTCGGATCATAAAGTAAAGTTAAAATTATCCTGTTGCTCATATTTTAACACCCTTTTTTTAGAAGCATTATCTTTTTGATGGAACAACTATTTTCCAGCTAAAACATAGCGCTGAGATAAAAGTACTCGCTCGTGTTGTCAGAGTTGGATTTACTTCCTTTAAGGGATAAATTCTTCGCTCAATTTTATACCCTTCTCCATTGGAATTTGATTTAATGAAAAATTCAGCCAAATTTTTCTATGGTAATTAAAAATTTGAAAAAATTGTAAGTAATAATTGTTTTTTTTTAGGTTTAGCAACGATAATGTTAATTGTGTTCTTAATCAGAATAGAAAAAATGATGGACTTTAATTCTCCTGTTGCTCTCTATTGGTATCGTTTATTTGATACAATAACTTGGATTATTCCACCGTTTCTACCCATTTTTGAGTCTCTAAGTTTGACATTTTCCCTTATGAGGCTTCGTCTAAAGAATATTATGGGAGTAGAACCTCAAAAAACTCTCTTAGCTGGAAAAGTCACTCATATGTGTTTTGATAAGGTAAATTATTTTATTATTTAGGATTAAATAACTAACATTATTTGATATTTTAGACAGGAACTCTAACAACAAATGGGATAACTGTAATCGGATTTTATGACTCAAAGATTCAAAAAATGTAAACTGAAAAGTAAGCATTGAAAGATAGTCTGCAAATGAAGCTTTTTGGATCTTGCCATGGTGTTTACAAGCTTGATGGAGAAAATGTTGGAGACCTACTTGACGTGGAAATGTTGAGGTTTTCTCAATTTAACATATCTTCATCAACTGAACCGAATATTAAATTTAATTCAACTCGAGGAAATTCTTCACTAAAGATTCTGAATCTCTTTGAGTTTGATTCTAATCTCTAAAGAATGTCTTGCATTGCATAAGATGCTTAATCAAGTTCTAAAGCATATGTTTTTCTGAAAGGAGCTCCGGAAGTAGTTAAGTCGTTGTGTAAACCAGAGTCTATTCCTCAAAATTTCACTGAATAACTGAACCGTCTTTCACTTAAAGGTTTCAGGATTCTTGGACTTTCATACAAGGAAGTTGACTTAACACAAGTTGATGTTAACAGCCTCTAAAGAACCGATATTGAAGTGGATCTAAATTTTCTTGGTCTTTTAGTGCTTGAAAATAATCTAAAAGATGATACTGCTTAGTGTATTTCAAGACTCTAGGAAGGGGGAATAGAATGTAAGATTATTTCCGGAGATAATCCTTTGACAACACTTCAGACTGCTGGTGAATGTGGGATATTGAAATCTGAGAAAAGTATTTACTTAATTGATTATTCAATACAGTCTTAATCAATATCAGTCCAAAAAATAGAAAATGAGCTCATTGAAAAGCTGTAGTTTGCAGAAAATTAAGTTTTCGAGGTAATATCAACACTTGTGGATAAATCTGAGCAAATAGTTATTACTGGAAATGTCCTTGAATATTTTGAAAACATTCTAAGGAAGCCACTTGTTTTTAATGAAAACAGCAATATTTAGGAAAACAAAAGTGAGAAAGTTACAGTTTCAGAAGATGAAGAAAATGCTAATTTTAAAGTGAAATCAGAGAAATTAGCCTTGCAACTATATAAGTAACTATTTAGTATGGCAAAGGTATTCTCAAGAATGCGCTCTGAGTAAAAAAGACGCATTATTGAAATCCTTCAAAAACAAGGAATTAAGGTTGGCATGATTGGAGATGGAGCAAACGATTGTGAAGCTATTAAATAGGGAGATATTGGAATATCTTTTAGCTCAGCTGATGCAGCTTTGAGTGCCCCATTTTCTTCTTCTGAAAATTCCATCAGCTGTGTGGAAGTGATTCTGAGAAACGGAAGAGCGACTATGTCAATTAACATTGACATATTCAGATGCCTTATCCTTTAAGGTATTATTAAATTTGCAGGATGCATGATTATGGTCCAAGAAGCTTAAAACTATGGAGATTTTTAATTCTCGTATCTTAGTTTTCTTTGTGGAATGCCTTTCTTAGCTTTCATGGCACTAAGTAAGCCAGCAAATAAACTAGAGCCAAGACTACCTAACGAATAATTTCATTCCATTCCGCATCTAATTTCGATCTATTCATAAAGTGTGGTTTACTCAATATCAATGATTATTGCTTTGGTCATACTAACTGCAGATGATTAGCATAATTCAACTAAGAGCTTAATTGAATAAAATGGATAAATGATATTCCGAAAAGAAGGTGAACTGAACACAATAATCTTTTTGATGACGATCATATTTATTCTGATTTCTGGCGCTGCTTTCTTTATTTCTGTCCCTTTCAAATTACCTTTCTACAAAAACTACCTACTCTTGGCATTTACTCTTATTTCAGGAATATATTGTGTCTTCATGATGATCTTTAAGGAGATTTGGATTCCACTGTTTGAACTTAATTCTTCTGTCTTTGGTAAAGATCGTAACATTATGCTTTGGGTAATCATAATCTGTGTAGTTGCAAGTGCAATAGTATTGATCTTTGAGGAGATGGTTGTTAAACGAATTGTGGTTCCAAGGTTTTATTTGAGATAAAAGAGAGCGAAAGTTTTATCTAATAAAATTGCTTCTTGACTAAAACCACCATCAATAGTTGTTACTTCATATTTGTAAAGTTATCATATTTAATTATTTGCCAACCATTTGATAATTCCTCTGTCCTGTAAAATATTAAAAGGAAAGAAAATCTTGGTTTCTTTTTTGCATTTTAAGAATACTAAAAGAGGAGAAAAGAATTTCAATTAATAGCTAAAAAGTAAAATAATAAAAATGTGTTATCAAGTATTATTAGTGTTTAGAAATAGTCTTTTTTAATATTGATAAAACAGCCAAGAAGTTCGTCTAAATCACAAAAATATATTTTCATATCAATATAAATAATCTTAATATATTAGGTCAAGTTCTTTATTTTAACATCTCTTTTCCATTTTGTGATATCTTTCTATTCTTTTTGACTATTAGAAAAAAATAAATCCATAATATCATAAAGATAAGTCATATTTATTTATTGGATATCTTTTTGATTGGAGAATGGTTAGCGAGTAGTTTTCCTTTAAAAAAGAGATTAGCTTCTACTTTATTCAAAGGTACTCCTATGATTTTAATGAGTTCTTATAGAGTTTCAGTAGTTGTTTCTTCAACTTGTGAGTAATTGTCTATGATTTCTTCAGAATTTTTTAAAACTAATTTAGGAGAGGGCAACTGTTTTGGTGTTTTTTATTAGCCTTAATCAATTGCTTCAAGATCCTAACTGGGAGCCAGTTTTGATTCTTTTATCTTTGCATTCAGATAGCTAGCTCCCTTCACTGAAATTCTAATTAGAGCTTCATAAAAATCTTGTTTATTGAGACCAACTTCTCCTTAATTATCTTTAGACTAAAAAATAAAAAAAGTGTTATTAAATAATGTAAAAGAAGAGGTTAAATAGTTAATACTTTGGTTTTAGTTATTGCCAGGAAGACAAGAGTTGCCTATTTAATGGATAGAATTTATGGACAAATATTGAATTTGAAGCAAAAAGAAGAAAATGTGTTGAATGGTAGTTCTGGAAATTAAGTGAAACCAGGTCTTGCTACATCTTTAAAAGTGGAATTATCGAGAAAATCAAAAAGCCTAGACAATTCAGTCTCATGATCAGCAAGCACTCTTTTCATATCACTATTTATTATCAGTGATGCAATCTACTGAGTATATTTTTCTGCTTAGTTTCGCCTATTTTAATCTTTGAGGATTATTGCCTTGTAAACCGTTTAAGCTCGTTGCTTGTTTTTTTCCTCTGTTTTTTTGTCTGCATTTGTTTTTTCTTCACTAGCAGCTTTCCTCTTGTTAGTTTCATCTCTCTTTGGGTATTAAAATAAAAAAATCAATAAATAACCTCGGGAATCATTTATATTCTTACTATCCAATGCATTCTTTCTTGATTGAATTCTTTGAAATTTATTTTTTTCTTCTTGAGTTCTTCACTAATGACTTTCTCCTTCTCTTTCATCTCCTGTTCTTTTTCAGATAGCTTCTTCTACCTGAATCTTTCGACTTGATTTCTCATCTCTTTGAGTTTAGAAGCTTTTTTCTTTTCTGATAATACTTCATTTTCTTTTCTCGCTTTTTCTTCTTTTTACTCTTGTTCTTTCTGTTTATTTTCCATTTCTACCTTCAAAGCCTTATCTTTTATCAGTCTTTCCATTAATTATGCTTTTCTTTCTTTCATTCGTTATCTTTACTCTCTTTCAGCTTCTAATTTTAACCTATCTTATTCTTCTTTTTCTTCACGAGCTCTGTCACGTAGACCTTACTATTTGAATCATTAAAATATTAAATCATAATAGTTTGATTGTAACTTTACCTTTCTTATGACAGTTTTCTAATTTTCTACAGCGTCAATGATATCATCAAGAACATTTGCCACTTGCTAAGCTGTGTAACTTATCTTAGGATCTGCTTCTGATACAAGTGCTCTTAATTCAACTGGAAGTTCTTTAAAATTTTCAATCTCTAAAACTCTTTTTTTCTATGAAAATAGTAGAAATTGTTAAATAATAGATTTCTCAAGTATTAAAAGTTAACTTTGGGAATAGGTTGGCAAAATGAGGAAATTGGAGAGAATGGAGACAATTTGTATCCATTTGGATTTGTCTACTATTTTTCTGGTGTCTTTTCTGTTCTCTTTCTATCCTGAATGCTTTCTTGCTATTTTGGCTACTTCTTATCTCTTTCTAGTTTTAAGACTGTCTAATCGAAGGACTTAGGCTCAATAATTGAAAGTCTAATTCAATAATTATTTTAATTCAAGTCTAATAATTGATAAAATATTGTTTTACTTAAGGTGTTCAATGAAAATGTCATTGAGTATCTCATAGGCATATTTCACTCCTTTTGATAAAGATAAGTCTTCTGGAAGGCTGAATGAAAATCTGAGTTCTTTTTATGGAGTCATTTTAAAGCCCTATAATACAAACATTAGCTTAATGATAATTAGTTTAATAATAAGCTTTTACAGGTGGAAGTTAAACCTGAGAATCAAGATTAATCTTTTTAGATAGATCGCGTATTATTGAAGGCATTCCAGCAAACTCATCAAGAAGTAAACTGCTGAGTCCTAATTTTTACGAATACTGCTTCATAGTTTCGAACAGATAGTCAAGAGAGCAACTCACAGGTAAATGGCGTTGATCATTTGGAGGGTTTTAACAAAGAAGGTTAGCTAATTCCAAGATTAATGTTTCAAACTCATTAAAGTTTAGGCAAGATACTTCTTGAGTCTGTTAGTAATAATTGGATTATTATCTCTTAAAATAAAATATTATTTTACAATTTTTCTGAAGAGTGCTTGAAGGTCAGTTTTAGAACAAATTTGAGTGAGTTCATAATCTTTGAGCATTTTCCATACTTCGGGTACTGATATTCCATTTGAATTGTCCTTTAGTTGATCAAATAAATCTCCAATAACCTAATTTTCAAATCTTGGCACTGAAAATCCAAATAAACATCCTTTTAATATTGTTAAGTTTAAAAGCTCAGAAATTCAAAGTTATTTTACAGCTATTAGCATACTTATTAAAAAGTACTCTTAGAAGCGGTCTTATTTTACGCTAAGACTAATACAACATTCGTTTATCTCTGTTTTCTAGCAGATTGAGCTCTTAAAGATTCACAGGTTATTTATTATCTTGATTACTCAAAGAGTTGAACTCATACAATAAATTGACTTCTTGATCTGCAACATTATTTTGAGATACTCCTTGCCCTAGTCTTCTTTCTTCCAGTTGCATTCTCAAACGCTTTCTCTAAGCTTTAATTTAATTATTTTCATCTTCTATTTGTTTCTTTTTGCTTTCTTTCTTCACAGAAAAATCTCTTCTTTTATCTTCAAGCATTCTACTAACTCTTAGAATTGTTTCTTTGTTTTGTAGTTTTTTCTTCTCTAAAAGCAATCCATCTAATGGGCTATTCTAGCTAGTAACAATGCTGAGTTGTATTTCTTCAGTTGGTTTGTCCTCCTATTCTAGCTATTCGGAAGTCTCTTAAGATTATCTAAACAATACAAATCAATTTCAAATAGTTTTAAGATAATAAATAATTTACTTTTGTCGATTGTGCAACTCCTCCCTGTATTCATTCAAAATTTGTTCAGGTTCTCCTAAGATTTAAAGAATAGCTATCATTCCTTTGCTTTGTACTTTAAAACTGTCCTCCAATAGTATTGCAGTGTGAGCAACCAAGGGTCTAATCCTTTAAATTACTTCAATTTATTTAAGGTTAGCAATATTAATTAATAGCTTCACGATCTTCTCTCTCTTTGCAGAATTTAGCATTTCATTTTCAAGTTCTTCAGGAGAAAGAGCTATTCCTTGAGACTTTTATCCTTGATCTCGAGATCCAGCTAACAATTTCTTACATTTTTCGCTTGCAAAAAATACTGCAAGAAGTGTCTTTGTAAAAGTGCAAATGAATTCTCTCACAGATAACATTTCACAGTACGCATGCAGAACACGATCTAGAGTAGTGGATATTAAATCAAAGAATAATGGTCGATGCAAAAAAGATTTCGCAAGGAGCTCAAGAACTAATAAAACTAATGGTTCACTCATCTCTGAATGCTAACTTGCAATGGCTAGAAATTCAAAATCATACATATTTAAGTTCTCAATAAATTAGGTCTCCTAAGATAGGATTGATGTAATGTAAGGCTCTAATACTATCTCGCTAGGAATAGAAGGTAGTTGCTTGAAAGTGTCAATGAAGTTTAGCAGAAGAAACTCTCGCATTTAATCATAGCTTAGAGTCTGTGCGAGAATATCAGACAGTTTCTAAAAGAATTGAACAAATAAGAAATGGGTTGTTACTTTGTATTAATCAGTTAAAGCAAATAGAATTGAGATAGCTTTTTTATTACTTTGTATATTCCAGGAGCAGAGGGGTTCTTAATAACTCCTTTGTTAGAAAGGAGTCTAAATAATTATGCAGCTGAGGTTATTGCAAGTAAATGACTTTCCTCTATTTCCTTACAATTATTTGCTAAGTTTTAAATTAAAATTTGAGAATTAGATTTCTATTCTTCAAATATTTCAGGTATTTTGATCCAAAATTCCACTAAAAATGATAAGGATGTTGTTCTTAACGGAATAGCAAAATCTTGAGTGATGCTTAGTAGCACTCCTTCTAGCCAATCCTTTAAAACCTTTCTTGCCTGGAGCTTTTCAAAAATTATTAGAACTAGCAATAATAAATCAATATTTTACTTTCTGAAGAAAAGTTGAATCAGAGGCAATGTAACTAATCAATTTTCCAATGAACTCAATGTATTAAACTTGATCAGGGATTTCAATCTGAAGATAAAGAGTAAAGAGATCAAGTATATTTTATTCTCCATAAGTTAGCAACACTTATAACACTTTACTACCTAGTAATGGATGCCTTTTAAGGGATTTCAAACAAGCAAGTAATCCATTATTATTCTCCCCAATTAACCACTTCCATATTTCCTCCTTTAAACCTCTTTTAATAAATTCTTCTCCTAAGGCTATCAATAAATCAATAGCAAGAGAAGATACCTCTTCACATTTAGAAAAGAGGCCTGACCGAAAAATCTTTGATTTAAAAATATCAATGAAAATTAAGCAAATAAATTTAATTTTGTATTACATTTAGAGAGAAATGCACAAGAGAAGGATCACCAGCACATAATTCAGAAAGGTAATTATTTAGTTTTATTAATTTTCTAAATAGTATCAACACAGGTGCAAATACTCCCTTTACTCCTTTTACCATTACATTAGCTAGAAAACGACAGTTCTCTGTGAAGAGACAAGCCGCCTTCCTTGCCAAATTAAATGAGAACAGGTTAAAATAAATAAAGATTTCACTTGAAGAGGTTGGAGTTAGAAACTTTGAGTAATCAGCAAGGTCAACAATTCAAGAGAACTGCTTGATTCAAGGGGATCTTTGTCTTGGTTTAGCTTCAGCATGTTTAAACTTTAATCTCCTCAAATTTATCAAATCAGCTTGAAAACACTTTTAACTGTGGTTACTTATTGGCGATGATTTAGCTTCTCGAGAGTGAATTTGCTTGGAGTCACTTGAATTCTTTCCATGATTATCTCCATTTTCGCCTAGTTTAGTTATAAAATATTCTAAATCTTAAATAAGTTGTTTTTTTTCTTCTGGACTCAATGGTTTTTCTGAATTATTTTCAGATTGTTTTCCAAGATGAGACAATTTAAGTGGTTCATTTTTTAAAGACTTTAGTTATTTGAGAAGCTAAGTAATTTTCTATTTCAAATCAGAGTTTTTGACTGAAAGGGAAGATGAAGGTAGTCTGACAGTGTTAGGGCTTAATCGAGCAGCTTCAGTTGATAAAATGTCTGCTTTAACCAGATAGCTATAAAGGTTATTTGATATTTCCATAAAATCCAATCGATTGGCAAATAGATAATTTATATCAATTGGTATTCTGAAGAATTAAAATCAAAAAAGAAAATAAAGGCAATCCACAAGTTAATGTTTCGATTTCTTTTCAATAAAATAAAAAAATTCATCAGAAAGCATTTTTATTATGAGAGATGCTTAATTATGTTGTTAAACTAAATCAATTCTTTTTGGAATTTTTATCAATAGGTTTAATAAAATAATGATGGGCAAAATTCTTATTTGATAACTAAATTTTGAATTTATTAAAATGATTGAGCATTTTACAAGTATTTTAATTCTTAATAATTATTATTAAACTCCGAAAGGATTTAAAATGCAAAATAGATAAGAAATTTATTCATTTTACTATTGATTATTAACGGAATAAATTATTTAGGAAAAGCCCATTTTCATAAGAAAAAGAGAGTACTTAGTTATTAAATAACTTCCTTAATTAACGACTAGTCAATAAGAAATTAGCAAGACAATAGAAAGAAATATCTTTTGTCTATAAATTTTATTTATCTTAATTCATAGAACGCGCCACGAATAAATTTTAGTTAATTAAAAATACGTAGGCCTTCAGAAATGCGGACTTTTGACACAATCTTTCAATTCTTTTAATTAAAATAGCAAATAAATTTTATCTTAACATTTCTTATTAGCAATGCACTCCCTTCAGTTCTTCGAAGAAAGGTAAAGAGAACATAGAGAAAAAAGAGATCTTATGAACTCTTTGATAATAAACATTTTTAATATTCTAGGGAGAGAGAAAGCTAGTCTAGCAGCAACAGTAGCGAGTTGGGTAGCCCAAATTTCAGAGGATGGAATGGACAGAATTCTTTGTATGGAAATGACAGCATAGATTTAAACAAATTCTTTGAGAAAATGACCTTTAAGGATCTATACAATGACTTTGCAGAATCCAACAATTAAGACAACTACTTCCCTACTAAATCTAATATGCAAACTAGAACTCCCCTGAGAGAATTCACCAATACATCCTTTAACAAAAATGAACTCCCTCTGACAAATATTACCAACATCACTCGAGATCTGAAGCTAACCAATCAAAAGGAAAATAAAAAAGCTATTTTATTGAGAAAAGAGATTGAAATGTTCTTAAATCGTCCTCTTGAGAATAGTCTACTTTTAAAAGTCACTTCTGAAATTAGTTGTTTGACTCCAATTTAATCTCTTGAAAGCAGTTGTTCTATTGCATCAGAAAATAATAATATCTTCAAACTCTTTGAAAACAATAATAATTCCATGAGTAGCTTTTCACTTTTTAGCAGCTCTTGTGATTTAATGGAGATAAATTGACATTGATTTAGGTAGATCTATTTCTAAAAAATGTTTCTTTTTGAGTTCTCCTATCTCTTGGGTTATTTCTTAATTAAAAAAGCTATGATTGTTCTTCAATCTGGTATCTAGCTCCTCTTTACTAAACTCGCAGCCAAAGAAGAAAAGCAATAAAACTCATAGTAGACTTTCGTAATTTAAAGTTTTGAATCAATTCGTTTATTTTTTTCTTTCATATTATGCAAAAAAACACTTTTATTTCTTCATAAAAGCCAAGAATAATATCGTATTAAACAGTGATATCATATCAAAAAACATTACTTGTAATCAAAGTTGCATTAAAAATAGCAATTTTACATTCAATACTTCTTATTTTTTACTATTTCTCTTAATAAAATAATCTATGAATTAACAAATTATTCAAATCTCAATAGTATCTTCTTTAATAATTTATTATAAATAAGGAATAAGTGCAATAATTGATTAAACACATAAAGATGCAGACAAGAAACCATTTGTTTAACTTATTCAGTATTATCTACGATATGAGCTGTTATTATTGCGTCCTTAGTAACCATTATTATTTCTTTAGCCTCCAGTGTTGAAAGTATTTCCGCCTTAAGCAAAAGGACTAGGATTTTCAGCGTCTTGATTAAAAGAGACAGAATTGGTTGGTTTGTCCAGAATTTGGATAGAAGATAATGTAATGCTTCTGTTAGTGCTTCCTGGATTTTTATCTTTAGGGTAATGAACCACCAGGAGTTCATTGATTTCGACGAGATTTATCATATTCTTAAATAGATGTATTTTCTAGATATCTCCATAATCTTTCAAGGTGTTGGAATCCCATTAGTGAACTTTGAATTCATCGGTCTCTGGAATCCAAGTAATAGGTTGGATGCTAGAGCGTGTCGCAGCAATAATTGTAGGAGACTTTTCCTTAGATGAAACAACAACAAAGTCGTTGATAGGAAAAGTGCTCGAATAAACTTCAAAGACAGTTTGAAAATTCTTTATGAGCTAGATGAATCCTTTGGCTTTAAACAACAAACAAGATATTAGATATATTTAGACTAGTATTGATTATATTTACCTGGTTGAGCGCTGCCGGGAATTTAGTTATTGTCTCTTTATGTGTAATTGCTTTGCATCACAAATACATAAAAATTATCATTTAAGAATGTCGTTTTCATCTGTACAATAGAACTAGTGGTTGGGCCAACATCTATTTTTTTATAAAGCATTAGCTTTAGTTATTAGTCCATTGTGAAGCAGTATAAACTATTCTAGGCGGGAGGTGTAGTACCATTCTGATTCTAAGATTGGTTCTTTCATTGGATGTCATGATAAACAAAAATATTGTAAAAAAGAAATGGTAAAGGAAAAATAATTACCATGATGAACTTGAAGCTGACTAGAACTATTATGGCGCCATTGCTTTACACAATTTCTAAACGCTGAATAGGAGAGGGCTGTATGTTATTCTCGATAAGTGCAGCTGTAAAATTCTTATTAAATCTAGTGGTGACAATTTCGTCAATTTGAGTATTATATTAACCTAAGTTCCAGAATTTAACAGACATATCATCATTATCAGCAACAGTAATTATCCAATTTTCGAAGGACAGTACCTGCAAGATAGTTCCTTTATGAGCTACTTAATAAGGACTAGGATTAATAAGAAAATGAGGTTCTGTTGCTGAACTGTTTATTATCGAAATCCCAAAAAGATTTGAGATGGAGTCTTAGATAGATAGCACACTGAGTTCCTAGTTTTTATTAATAGGATTCTTGATAACAAAGCAACCTTCTATCTTAAGCTGCTGCTTTTCTGAGCTCAGCACAGAGCTTCCTAGCAATATTAGTCCTTGCTCTTATTTTTGAGCAAGAAAATTTTGGTATTTATCTTCACTACTCAAGACAATTTGTACTTTCTCATTTCTATTAACTAATCCAGTTTGCTAATTCTGATTACTGTCAGGATGCAATAAGAAACAACTAGAGAAATTGTCTTTGATTGAGATCTTGTTTATCACTGTTAGCACCTTCTTCTTGTTACTATTGAAGGTTGAAGGAAAACCATCTTTATTGTTATTATTATAATTTTATGTCCCTCTCACAAAGCTGTTATTTTAAGGATTTGTTTAGCCTTAATTATACGGTTTTGGCCCATTAAAATCATTGTTTTAAGGCCTGTTGTTGAAATTAGATCTTCCGCCAACTCCTGAGTCCTAGAGAGCATTATTGAAACTCTAAGAGTATTAATTAGTTTTGTTCCAGTTTCCATTTCCATTTCTATTATCTCCTCCACCTTCACTATTCTCCTGTCTTGGATTGTTGTCTCTTTAATTGTAATTACTTTATCTTCCTTAGTATCCAGTAGATTGACTACCTCCTCTACCATTATACCTTTAATTGTTAAATGTATTACCTGAATCGTTAAAGCCTTACATTATTATTCTTTCCTCTTTTTATTTCCCTGTTTTTTATTGTTTCTATCAATTGTGATTAATCCAAAAGGCAAATTATCTGATTTAAAAGATATTAAACATCATTAATTTTACTAATTCAATTTCCTAGGCATCATCCAAAACAGAAGGTAATTCTAGTCAATTAAAAAATCAAAAGTTCAAAACAGTTTGAATTATTACATTTGTTCTGAAAATAATCAGATCTTTTGCGCAAATATTGAAAGTCAAATGAGCTCTGAGCAATAAAACCAAAAGTTCCATGAGGATTCAAATTTTAAGTTTCCTCATTTCTGTCTAACTCAAATAATTGTCCTCTTAGTCATGGAAACAATAACAATAATCCTTTACTATCGGGTTAGTGATAAATTTTAATGGGCCTTCTTCCTTCTTCCTGCTATTTTAGCTTACTTCTGGATACTTTTTGCAGTTGCCTGGAGCAGGGATTGGTACAATAATTTTCGCAGAGTTATTATCTCACTAAGTGGTCTGCTCATATTCTTGCCAATATTAATAATAGTCTATTATTATGTTTGGAATCCAATTCTTTCTTTGAAATGGATAAAGTCAACTAATTGCAATGTTTTAGGCATCTTCAACACCAAAATCGGAGGCTTAGAGAACTACAGCCTTTAATATGTCTCTGTTGATTATGATCGCATTGGAATTTCTTGCGTTTCTGATAGGAATAGTCATGGAACCCATATGAAGGGGTATTAGTTTTATCATTATGGAGATCTTGTTACTTGCGATGAAAATTATATTTTAGAAGAATTTTAAAAACATGAAGATGCTAGGAGTAATCATTATTAAATCTGCAAGACTGCATACACATTCTCAGGAGTGAAAATACCAACTTGGCTATGCTAAACTTATTATGAATATGCAAATATGCAAGAAAATATGAATGAAAATTAGAATATTAACTAAACCTGCTATTATACGATATATGGTGATGAAAAAATAGCCAAAGAAAATGGCCAAAGCACTATCACATCATCTGGAGTAGCTTTGAAAGATTAAACTGACATTTTAATAGTGCGGTTAAATTCATAGGTTTATTTCTTCAAGGAAGGATTCATTTGTCTAGTGATTCTTCTTTTCTATCCCACAATTATTTTTACGTTTCAGTTGCCATCTAGCTATCTTGCATCTCATTTCATTTAATTTTTCTGTGCATTCTCTATTGAATAAGAGAACATATTTCTTCTAGAGCAAGAGCAAATAGCTTAGAAAAATAAGGATTCAAGTTCATAATTCGCAGAGAAACCGTTATCAACATCGGAAAGTGAAAGAAAGAGACAAAGAATAGAGCCTGAATAAATCAATCAGATATTATCACCTAATTCACTGCTTAAAGATAGAGATTTCTATGATATCTATAATCAGACAAGAAGAAGATAAATTGACCCAAAGACAACAACTGTAGCTGCAATAACAATTGAAGATGGTTCAATTATTGATCATACTACCTTAAATATTAACCACACTAATTCTGATTACACCAAAATGGATCTTATCCCAAAAGAAAAACCAAACAACGCGCATTCTATGGAAGAAATAGAAGATTAAAAATAGCAATTAGCTAACAAATAAGAGGACTTGAAGTATAAACAATTTTTTGAAGAATCTGAAAATGATCTTAACAGTAGTTATTTGAAAATAAGACAAATTTACAAAAAGAAATTAGACCCAAAATATCAAAAAGAAGTGTAAAAAAAGAAAAAAGAAGGAATCGTAGTTGAGAATGAAGAAATCAAAGTCATCAAAGAAATTAAAGAAGGATTGAATGCTCTTGCTCAAAAATAGAAAGAATTGATTGAAGCCGAAAATAAAGAAAGCAATGAAGTTAAAAATTAAGAGAAGAACACAAATGAAAAAACAAATATTAATCATTTAGATAAACATTTAGAATAAGATACTCCTGCCAAGCAACCTCCAGAAGACGGCAAAGAGAATTTCAAGGCTGAGTTACTTCAAGAACTTTAAAATCTTTAAACAGATTAAATTTAAAATCTACATAATAATTCAATCATTCCTCCAAAATGATTTTCATTAAAATAAAGTCTTTACAAAAAGGAATTAACATATTAAATTACAAAAGCTTACATAAAACTGTTATTAGATAAGATTTTAACTACATATTGGGCTTATTCTTAAAAGAAATTTTAAGCTAAATCGAAAAATAATTACAAGCTTAAAAGAGGTTTAGAGATGTAGAGATAATCCCTCATTATCTATTATTTCATATTTTCACCCAAAATAAACAAACATAAATATGTTAAGATATTAATTTAGATTAACAATTCCTTAATTCAATAAAAAGCAACCATGTCTGAGGTCTCTAAATACTCTAATTTAAATTAAAACTCCTTTTAGTCAAAATCCTTGTCATCTTCTACAAGGGACTCGAATGTTCAGCTTGGGATATCTCAAAACAACAAGTAAATTAATTATTAATTTATTCTTAATACCAAAAAGTAGTCTGAAATGGGGTTGAAATGAATATTAAAGGTAAAAGATTGAATAAATTAAATATGAAAGCAATATTTACATCCAAACAGCTATGGTTGCCTTGAAAAAATCCACCAATATTGTATTTAATAATATTTTCTTCAAAGAAAAGTTGGAATTCTATTAAAACAAGCGAAAAGGATGGATTCAATCTGTGAAAAGAAAGAAAGAAGGATTTAAAATCACTTAAAATTGAATCTTAATAAGGCATAAT
>Ga0302271_10002253_pt1 | contig 17514 bp, 15 predicted proteins | sample III_Bog_N1_1_FD_198767 | JGI IMG/M metagenome (GOLD analysis project Ga0302271, IMG submission 198767) | Peat permafrost microbial communities from Stordalen Mire near Abisko, Sweden - III_Bog_N1_1 | ecosystem: Environmental > Terrestrial > Soil > Wetlands > Peat | place: Sweden: Abisko...
TGTTTTTTGGTGATATTCTGAAGAGTCTCTAAACTCTGGTAAGGATCGAAGAGACTCATTAAAGTCTGTTTTGCTTTTGCCCCACCCTCCCTGCCTGAGTTATCCTAAGGAAAGAGATTAATGGTTTTTAGAGATTTGAGGTTAAAAAAATAGTCTGAACTTTAAAATAAAACCACACAGACATGTAAGAATAATCAAAAGAAGTAACCATAAAATATCCTTGGGTAAATATTTGCTGTTTATTGTTTTAACGATTTGATTAGTTTCACGATTTGTAAAATACTAAATATCAGAAAGATTAACTTCATTAAAACAGCTAAACTTAGAGATAAACATGGACAATATCGCTGACAACAAGGAAGACAAATAGCTTTATGAGACACTCGTATCTGAAGATTGGCAACAGTCAATAGATTTCTTTGAAATGTCAAGGAATAACTAATGTAAATTGCTCTTTTCGTTGATGAGCTCAGCGCTATCTGTTGGATTTAGTCTTTTACTTGGAATTGTGACGATGAGTATCAACTTTCATTTTGCTGGTTAGCTAGAAGATAAGAGCATTTTAGCAGGAATCGGCTTGGGAAGTGTGATGCTCAATTGCACAGGTACTTTCTTTGTCTACGGGTTTAACTAAGGATTTGGAAATATGGCCTCCCGAGCGTACAGCTCTAAGAGTATGAGCTTGCTGAGATGCTACTACACAAAAGGAGTAACAATCACCTTATCTATTGGGTGCGCAATGATAATATTCATGTATTTCTTGGAGGATATTCTCCTATTCCTCGATCAAGATCCAATTATCTCTGCTCAAGCTAGGAGATACGGTCTGGGCATATCATTTTGCCTTATTTTTCAATATCTCTTTGATTGCTTTAGAAACTACTTCAACTCCATGGGTATTTTCTCTTAGCCAATGTACCTTCAATTTGCATCTCTAATTATCCAGCTTATCTGCAGTGTGATCTTCGTTGACTTTATGGAAATGGGATTTACTGGGATCATTCTATCCACGAATATCGCCTTCGTTTGTCTCTTTTTAATGGCAATCCCCTTAGCAAAAAGTAAAAACATTAATCTCATCCCTGAGTTTTCGATTTAATCATTGAAAATTAACATGGATAGATACTTCTCCCATTGCTTGACAGTCGCGTTGCCAATGCTAGTAGATGTATTCTGCTTTGAGATTAATTCTATTCTAATTGGATCAATGAAGATCAGTGAGTAATTCAGTGCGCATGTGATATTCTGTAATCTACTAAATCTATTCTTTGCGTTTCCATTTGGGGCTTCTGCAGCAGCTAGCACTTTAATATCAAGTGCGATTGGGAAAAATGATCCGATTAAAGCAAAGAATTTTTGTACAGCAACGTTCATCGTAGGTGGAGGATTCGGATTAATCTGCACAATCATCTTCTGGGTTTTTTAGACAGAAATATGTTTATTATTCACATCTAATGAAGCTGTAATTGAGTAGTTTAAGAGTATTATGAATATCTACATCTTCTTTGTAGCCATGGATTACTTGCAAGGAGCACAGCAAGGTATCCTCAAAGCACTTGGATTAGGTAAACTCTGCTTGAAAATATTCATTTTTAGTTTCTATGGTATTGGGACAACTTCGAGCTGCATATTAGCTTTTGGGTTTGACATGCATTTGAGAGGAATTTGGATGGGATTCTCAGGAGCGATCATAGCAATTCTGTCGATTTAATCGTACTTTATCAAGGAAATCAATTGGACGAAATAAATCTAAGAGTAACATGATCATCTCCTTCATGATAAAAAAGCAATAGAAGGGTAAGAAATGGAAATATTATGAAATCAGAGAAATTTCTGACTGTAAAAGAAATTCTAGAAATTTCAGATAACCTTTTAGGCTGTCTATCTCAAATCAAAAAATCTTTAAAATTTTTTTTTTAGAAAATATTTAAAGATTCATAAAAATAAACGAAAAGCAATCAATTCAACATATTTGGAGTGCTTTTTAGGAGGGGGCGAAATATTAAAAAAGAGTTTTAAATCAAAAGAGATATTTGTGTATGTGTGTTTTCCAGTTTAAATAGGTTAATTTAAGGTTCAATCGATGTCATCTAAGTTATAATTTTTAAGTTCTCCTATCTTAGCAGTTCCGCGCTCAAGATATTCTTATTACACTGGCGATTTCATTATTTAAGCCTATTTATGTTATTGTAGATCACTTTATTTCAATTATTTTGAACTCTAATCTTGATTATTACTTTGCTAGTATTCCTAATCTCTTTATTGCGTTTATTATTACTAATTTTAAGTCCCAAGAGTCTAAGGAAGTGGCTATCCATTAGAGAATCTTCGATCACCAAAGAAATGTTAAGGAAGAGCTTATTATTGTATTTACAGCTACTCCATCATGATCTGTTTGACTTATGTCATTGTTAGCTTTTAGCCTCTATTTTTGTTAATAAGTTACTGAAGAGAGATAACTAATTGCAAGTGTTAGCTGTAATTCAATGTCTAATTGAAATATTCAAGGAGTTTACCCATTTACGAATCATTAACTTGCTCATCTTCATCAGCCGTTGAATTTGTTTATTCTGTTGAAAGAGTTGTGTTAAATTAAACTTGCTGTTACTGCTGTGGTTGAGTTTAAAATTGTTATTATTTGTATGATCCATTGGATTCTTCATCCATTCTGCCAAGATTAGCATCAGCATGCTATCTAAAATCACTTAGTTTATCTTCCTCTTCGATGCGCTCACTTTTCATGGAAACAACTGAAGAAGGAGATGAAGGTGAGATCATATTTTTACTTGTGGAATTTGAATCGTAGAGTTATTATAACTGCAATTATCTAGTGTTCAACAATGGGAGGTTCTGCTGCTATGACTACTATTCCTTGTTACTATTCTATTACTGTGATTACGTTGAAGACTACTAAATTTGCTATTAGGACTATGTTTATGCTTGCTACGTTGACGGGAAATCAGAATAGATAGATCTCAAGAAATCCAAGGAAAAATAAGAAAATAACTCTTCCCATCCAATCCGATCTTCTTCTCTAAGTTGAAGCATTCTACTGATGATTTATTTCGTCTATTCGTGCACTCTCGGCATGGAAGGAAACTACAGTGGCTTGTTGAGTATATTCTCCAGCAAAATAAAATATCCCTTGCCCTCCCATGCTCTCTTGCAATATATCAGCTCGTAGAAAATCATTCTGCAAGCAAACAAAAAAACAAAAGATATAAACACAGACATAATTTGAAACCTCCTTTGCTTACCCAAGTGACCATATGTCAGTTTTAGAGGAGTAATTTTGCTTTTGTAAGACCTACGGCGACATATAAAGTGGAGTCCCTACAAATGAATACAAAGTAGGCTCATCCATGCCAGCTTCTACAACTTTAGAAAACCCAAAATCAGCGATTTTAACAGTGCAATCATGCAGCAAAATATTCTCTGGTTTTAGGTCTCTATGAACAATGTTATTCTTGTACAAGCACTTAAAACCTTCTATTATCTAGCACATAATATTCACACACATCTCTTCACTACGATTCTTCTACTTTATCACACTTTCTAAGCTTCCAGCATTGCAATACTCCACGATAATATACAGATTGTTCTCAGTTCTAACCATCCAAAAACATGCATTTTAATCTACAATTTCCTTAAATATTCACTAAATCTTACTTAATCACATTGTAGAGTTGCACTATGTTCTTGTGATGCAAGAGCTGCATATTCTTGATCTCGTTTTTGAGTGAAGGTATAATCTTCTCTGGCTATTTCTTGAACTTCTCCAGTGGGATCATTTTAATCGCGACAGGAATGTTATTCTTAGTGTCTTCGCCTTCAAAGACGCATCCAAATGTGCCTTTTCCTAGAACTCGATCTTTGAATATGTTGTATTGCTACAAGACTTTGACATTATGCCTATTCATTATGTTTTGTTTGCTTGTTGCTGTTGTAACTTTTTGAGTAGCTCTGAATTGATTTCTAGAGACTTATGTTTAATAATATATTCATCTGTCATCCCTTCAATTTGAGACTCTTAATATTTTGTTCCCCCCTGTGACATATGTTGTTTTGATTGTTTTCAGTAGTACGTAATTTCCAGTGCAAAATTGGCTCAGCTGAGTTCACGAAAGTTCCTTTTTATTTTGTGAAATTATTTTTGATTCAAAGGATGACAAGAGAGAGAGAGAAAGAGAGAGGTATTAATGGGAGAATGTATTGCAATTTATTGGCTATTTATTTTTGAAAGTTATCAAGATTACATTTTAAGGATAAATAAGTAAATTTCTGTTATTTTAAATCTGAATTATCTGTTTGAAAAATCAAAATCAAAAGAAATTTGTCAAAAGGAGTGTTAGTCAAGCAACTGAAGTTATTCATCCTGAATTGACCTAATTCAGCCAATTCTTTTCTTCTTTTTCTGATCAAATTATCTATGGAACAGATCTAACATTGATTTCAAATGAGTCTTAACACTCAAAGACACTAATAAACAAATCCAAACACATTTGCTTTTTGACATTTATAAAGAATTCTAAAACATAATCGAGAAACTAACTCAACACATAATATATGAATACATGCATTTCTGTCAGTATTAAGTGTTTAGATTCCTTCTAGGCGATAGCTTATGCAGTATGTCTCTTTGCTATAACTCACTGTTTCCAATGTTGTAATGATTGTTGTTATTGTTGCTACTGTTGATGTTATTAGGATGTCTTTTAAACGATCCAGCTGTAGACAACGAAGAAGGTCCATTTCCTCCTGTGTTCATCGACCCAGCTGAAGAAAACGCGAAATTCCCAACTCCAAGGAAACTGTGTGGGTTATTATTAATACTATTAGTAGTTTTCTAGAAACTGCTTGTAAACGTACCTGCATTGCTTGAACTACTTAGTTGATTGTTCTATGTCAGTGCAGGTGTTGGAGACAATGATCCTATTTGGTTGCTATGCAGCATGTTCAAGGTGTTTAAATTATTGTTCGGTGTCTATTAAAATTACTGCTATTGTCTGATCTCAGAGGTGATGAGATGGTTCATTCCGAAGTTATTCGTACTGCTTACTCCTGATGAATAGCTTGTGTTGATGTTGCTACTTTACCCAATACCATGGGTAGCTGAGGATATCCCAAAGGGATTGGAAGAGCCTATGTTCGTGCTTGCAGGTGCTTATGAAGATTAGGGCAAATATGAGCTGAAGGGGAAGGAAGCAAGTGAAGAAGTAGAATTGGATGTTTATGCAGTTGAAGGTTGCTAGTTGATTGGATACAGGACACTTTTATATTTCAATGGACTCTTCGGATGGATGTTTTCTTTGCTTTGCAGGGTAGGATTGATAGGATTGGATGATCCATTCACTGGTGTAGTTGATGACAGGGGGAATTTAGCGAGATGATTGAGCTACTCAGTGTTGATGTTCAGCTTGAAGAGCATGTCTTTCACCTTTGCATTCAGTGCTGTTTAATTCCAGTCGTCCTGTCAAATAAAAATCAATATTAAGATACAAAAAAACTTTATCAAAAGAGCAAACTTACAGCAGGATTAACTGAAGTGGGATGGGACTTCTGATTCAAATAAGTAGCAGCTGATTTATGAGTGTTGTGATTAATAAGAGTACCCGTTTATAATCTACCAAATGCTCCTCCAAGACTGAGTTTGGGATCAGGTGAATAAGTTGGCATTTGCTATTACTATTACTACTGCAGGTGTTATGGCATCGAAGAAGGGCTTAATAAAAATGCTTAGACTCTTGGAGTTAAGTTCTATGTGTTCTAAGAAGCAGCAGTAGAGTTGATTGCTGGTTATGCTTGAAAACTAGGTGAAATAATATTTTTATGATTGAGTGATTTCAAATCTTATTATTCATCCACACTGGAATTATGGATTTAATTCTAAAGAGGCTTGTTAGAGTCCTACGTAGAATTAAAGTGAGATCCAAGTTTACTACTACGATGTCCTAGAGAGTATTCTCTTTCTTTTGAAGCTGATTCTTTGAATTGAGTAACCAAAGGGGAATATTATGGCTAAACTGCAGCAGCAACAGGAGGAGGAACAACAGAAGAAGTAACAGCAGAAACAGGGCTATGTTTAGGAGACGAAGCAACTGGTTAATAGTTGAGATGTTTAAGAAGATAAGTGAAATTGACCTCTTCACTGAGCCTCAAATCTAATTTCCCCGTTTTCTTAGATATTGCTTAGCTGTAGACATCCAATTCTACCTCTGACATTGTGAGCAAGTAATATGTCTACAACGACTAAGTTGGAGCTAATGGAGTCAATGTAAGAATATTGATTTTATTATTGAACACAACAGGACTCACGACCATTTTCTTTGACTTAAACAGCGTTTATTCTAATTTGTTGTCTCGTAGATTGAATAATTCTATGGGTCTTTGCAGTGCTAACGACAACAGAAACAACCATTCTGCTTTTACAGCTGTCCATTCAGATGTACGTAATTTACTTCCTAGTTTCATTCTTCTCTCTTTTTCACTGCTTTTATCATTGAATTACGATATCGAAGCACATGTCGATGCCATGGATACGTTTTGTTATTATTGCTGTTGTTGTTAATTTAAAAACCAAGCAATTGTTTCATATTCACTTTCTTCGACAAATTCCCCGACAAGATTCTTCATTAAAGCAGACAAACTGTCTAAGAAAGTAGCATCAGATTGGATCTAATGTAGGAACGTTCTCACAAGCTTTCCAGGGGATTATCCGTGTAGACAATAGAGTTAGAGCAGTTATCCTAGATTTTTTGTAAGTGAATTGTACATGGAATCAACGGAATTAACTGATTGCAGTGGGCCTGAACTGATGACTAGCTTTTTGTTGTAGATCTTCAGGAATATTTCAATAAGAAATGCTTTACTTGAAGTGCAGCTGTTTTCTGTTGGTGATTCTGGATGAGGGAGCTCTTAAAGTATATTCACGAATAACGAAACAGCCACAAACTTAAGTAGCGCATTCTAATCCTATCGTAATTGCAGGACACTCGTGTTCGTGAAGGTTGCTTTGTTGCTTCCAAGGTGAATTCTGGTGTGCTACCGAAGGAATTAATCAAATGATTTCATGGTGTAAAGCATGTTTTGATCCTCACCGCAAGTTGGATCTGAGCGCATATCTCTAGTGTGATGGCCATTACCTTACACTGCAGTCTATTAATAGTTCGTGTGGGTATTCTTCTAGGTGCTGAGATTAGTATTATTAGTTTTTCCAGATAATGTGCTTTGAGATTATCCGAGAGCATTTGAATTTAGGGAAACAAATTCATTAGAAATTTCTTTATCTTTGTCGTTCTTAATATTCATATTTCCTCCTCCTTTCCCTTTGAATCCTAAGACACCTCCATTGGTAGCAATATTATTTGTATTGGAGGCATTTATTATTTAAGGAGATGCGCCTCCATTGAAGCTAGCTCGGTGGTTTGTTTTTTAAGCTAATGCACTGCTGTTTCCAAGAATATCACCGTTGAGACTTTTATGAGATTGTTGTTATTCTCTGGTTGACGACAATATAGGCACTTATTGTAACTGCATTGCGTCTTCTTTTTTGTTACTTTAATTGTTATTACTCGTTTAGATTGAAGCAGCTGCAGTTTTGAACATGTATGCGTTATTTGGTGCAAATAAATCAGAACTTCTCTCAGTATTCTCTGCTGTTCGTTGACTGCTGCTTTCAGTTGCTTTGAGGTTTGCAGTCTAGAGAGCTGAACCAGATTGGGATTGCGTGTTCTTCAGGAAATTGTTAGATCTTGAAGAAGATCCCGTTTCAAGAATATTTGCAGAATATTAGGGGAAATATCCTGGAGATTGTATGGAATCTGCTGAATTTGGTGTTTCGCTTTCTTGCATCTTGCAAATGAAATTGAAGACTTGATTATAATCTATCGGGCGCTTGCTGATAAGTGTCTTGAATGAACTCCATTGCTGGGATGTCTTCTCCCAGTTATCAAACCCAGGTTAGCTCATTTTCATAAACTAATCCAATAACTAGAAGAAGAGCTCATCGTTAGTGTTCTCCATTTATTTGAGTTCAAATGAATGTTGCTGCTGACTAGGTGGTGGTGATGGTGAAGAGGATGACACTGTGAAATGGCTGGTTTGGATATCTCCCTAATTTTTTGAATGAATGCTGCCTTTTGGTTAGTCACAGTTTAGTTTGAATATTAATTATTCCTTTGAAAAAAATCAAAAAACAAAATTCAATTATTGTGTTTTCAAGAAACAAATAAGAAAGAGAAGAAGAAGATCAATCCATTCTCTTCCATTCTGCAAATGCATTTTGATTTCTTTCCAAAAGAGAGAGAGAGAGACCAAGAATCTTTCCCCTTTACTTATCCAGGAAAAGAGCTTAATTACTATTCAAATTCTTTGTTTCTCTCTCTCTTTTTTATTTGAACTGCTTAAGTCCATCTCAAAAAAGCAAGAAATACCTCCATTCAATAAATAAATACAATCCACGAAGTAGTTTATTATTCTCTCAAGACTAATCATGTATAATCATCCAAAGATCATCCTTAAAACAGTTTTAAAAAATCAATAACATTTATTTGCTTTTAAGTTAATGCAATTGAAAATATTTAAAACTGAAAAAACTTTGACTAAATCATAATGAAAAATCATCTCCTTTAAAAAACTATTAATCACATGTTTCATCTTGTTAGTTCATCTAATACCCCTGAGTGTTTTATGAGAATGCATAGCAGGGGGGAGAAAGGATAATTCCTTTAGAGAAGCAACATATTTATGCATAAAAAAAGAAAAGAAAAAAGAATAATAAAAATTAGGATCAGAAAATTAGAAAAAAGTAATAGGACGAAGCAATCTGGAGATATGTCAAGAAAAGAAAATAAATCCCTAGCATCTAATTTTCAAGTACAATTATTTTTTAAAGCAACATGGGTTGTGGAAATGGATATTTCCAAGGGAAATTCAAGGCATTTATTCATTAGATTGTGTTCTTTATGATTTAAAAGGTGAAGTCGATTTTAGGTGAGGAATCGAAAAAATTGAATGTGGAGTTTATCGTGAATGTGAATACTTCAGCAGAAAAAAAGTCACCGTTTTACTCATAGACATCCATATGTGAAATTATATTTGAAAGCGAGCTAAACTAATAGGAGAACGGTGATTAGCAGGATAGAGACAGCTTGGGATTGCCTTCTCCTGATGAGTACTTTTTAATTGCTGTCAAGACTGAGAAAATGGTTGCGATTATTGAATTACTTAGAGGTTAACCTAAGAAAGAACCTCTTTAGCTCAGTATCTCTGAGAAATACATGTAAAGGCAGACTATCTGCTATCATTAGTTTGTGCACAGAAAAGTGATAATCAACTCTGCGAACAAGAATGGAAATCAAAACGCAATTTCTGCTCCAATGTACATTTGCTTTTCGACTGGGAAGATCCTTGTCGTTGAAGCCATCGCTAGTTAATTCATGTATAATTTCAATGCCAGCAGTGAGAAAGGGGATGAAATCTGGCACTAGCGGAAAGTTACAAAGGTAGTAACGTTACCAGATGGTAAACGATTCTTAGTGTTGTTTGCTGATTCCGCAATAATGGAATATGGCTTGAATGCGAGATCGGAGAATTTTGAATTTCAATAAGACATAAATAAACTGGAATAGTAAATTTCCTTCTAGCCTAAGAAGTTTGGTTAAGCTATCCAGCGAAAGAGTTACGGGACATTTGAGTATTCTTCTATAAGTGCAAGTGAATTCGTTGGATTTGCATGCTATTCGCTTGAAGAAGATAAATATTGTGGACCGAACAAATATTATAAATTTAAATGTCCTTCTATCTCTGATTTCGCAATATTACCTTAATAGCACACTTTGTACTAGCTCACGAAAGGAAGGTTCTCCAGGGAACCGTTTCTCATAGCATTTGCTGGATTAGATGGATTGCTTAGAGTAGTTGATCTAGCGAATTTCTAAGCAATCTACTGTTTTAAAACTTACTATGGAGGAATCAACTCATTTACATTCGATACAACCTCTGAGAATAGTCCGCTAATTGGATTATCATGCTAAGATGATTCTGTTGTAATTTTGAATACTCGTTTGAACACATCCACTAGGATCATAGGTCATTCATCGTTCGTTTCGTATACAGTTTTCACTAAAATATCTCCTACTGTGATAAGACTAACTGCAGCTAGCTTCGATGGACATTTTTCGATCACTGATTTCTTGAGATCACAGCTAGATGATCCAACTCAGAAAGACCCAGATGTAGACCATGAATACCTACCGCTTAAGCTGAAATACGATCCATCTAAATCAAAAATAGTTAAGATTCTGCACATGCAAAAAGCCAACGAAGAAGGATTAGCTTATTTGCTTGGATTCAAAGACTATTTCCTCTCCAGCGCGTTCGATGGATGTGCTTCTTTATTTAAATATTGTGATAAGATTCCTGAGTACATTCCATCGAAATTGTCAGAAGATTCATCGACGAGTTCATAGTACTAAAAAAGAGGCTCAACGTAAAGTGATTATGTTCACCATCAACCTCATAAAAACTCCTCTGATTTCAACCAAGAAGACTACAACAATTAACGCAATAATAGCAATAATTCGAACAACTATTAGAACAACAACAATAATTACAATAATAATAATAATAATACAAATGGTAGCTACAATAATACTAATGATAAAAGTTAATTTAAAAACAGTTAGCAGAATCAAGTAGATCAATAGAGATCAGGAGATTAAGATCAACAATAAAATCGATCAGGTAGCGGTGTTGATAAACAATAAGGTACAGGAATAAGAAATGATTAAAACCAATCTGGAAATAGAGTTTAAAGGAATGTGAGCAATAAAACAGGCAATGGATAGAAAAATAACTATTGATTCAGAAAAATACGTTAGTCTGTCTATCTTTTCCTTGTGCTTAACTAACTTGATTTTGTTTATTTACTTGCAGAATTTGTCTTTTTTTTGACATTGTTTTTGTTTATTTGTTCTTTTGCAGACAAAGTTTAATTGCAACTTCGACTTTAAATCAATTAGATGTTTTTTAAAAATTGAGAATTTTCTATAAAAAAAGAGAACAATTCAGCAACAACAAAAAAAGAATCGAAAATGAAAAATCAATTGGTTTTTTCATTTGTATTATCCCGTGAATATAAATATCAGATCTATTTGATCCACTCTCCGTTGGAAAACGCGATGATCTTTTGCTCTTGTCTTTATCCTAATGTCGAGTAGAGCCTTCCGTTGTGTGCATAAGCTAAACCTTGTATTTGCGTGTTGTAGAGATCAACAGGGTTTTTAGGTAGTCCAACTGTAAAGTGGAGAGTTTCGTTTTCGCTCTTCAGTGTGAACAGGTAATTGTTGGGGATACGTTGCTGAGATGAAATTTACGATTAATATCTAGACTAATCTATGTTCTAAGATGTTTCATCACCTCCAAATAGCAATAAAGTTCCATTGTCGTTGATTTAGGAAACTCCACATTACGGGCGGACTAAAAGTTCGGAATAAAGCAATCCAGATTCCAATGTTAGCATGACTTCTTACCAGACATCAAATAATGGATCGTAGTATTGAATCAAGTTGATTTTGGGATGAGTTGCAACACCAAATGAGATGATGTAGCGGCTTTTATACACGCACACACCCATCTATGCACTCTATCCTATCATTGAGGCTGTACGAACCCATTCTAAAATTAAAAGAAATATCTGTTTAACAGCAAAATAAGCTAAAAATATGTAAGGAAGTTACTGTTTTCAGAGAGGTTTAATCTCTCGCATTTGTCAAGGAGAGCATGGGATTAGTCAAACCCACCGAGGGCATATAAAGCATTATTCAAGAAGACTAACCCATGGAGGAATCGAGGGATATTCATGTTTGGTTTTCGTTCAAGAGTACGGTACTTCAAATCCAATTTGAAGCAATCCGCCCAGACTTGCATGTTGCTTGTGTCGATCCCTCCACAAAGGTAAATTTCACTTTCCAAAGAAATTCAGATAAGTCAGAGGTAATTTAGAATAAAAAGGTAGTAAATATGATTAAAAGTTTGAAATTTTATTTAATTTTGCTCATCGAAGTGCTTTTTTGTTTTACCCTTAAGGAGTCACAATAGTAGAGTGATCATTTGGTATCTTGAAGGAGATATCTAGCTCTATGTATTGCCATTTTAAATTAGGAATTTGTGCATCGGATCCGACAGTATTCAAGTCAATAAAATAGAATTCGTTTGTGCCTGGTTGGAAATAGTGGATGACTTTCGAAGGGCAGAATTATTCAAAGTAGTTTTTGTTCACCACCGCACGAGCATTGACTTGTTGGGCTGCTTAGCTTTATTAGTTTGCTGTTTGAAGAGAAAGACAAAAATAGTTTTAGTTTATAAGTAGGATTGTCTCAGCGTTTTTATGAGAAAAAAATAGAGATTATTTCTGAATAAAACTAAAATCTTACCGAAATCTTATTTCTAGAATGAACCTAATGATTAGCTGTTAGTAGGCTTATTCGGGATGGCAACAGATTTGATCGAAGGTTGCTGTTGTTGTTAAGATTGAGAAGCAGGAGGAGCATTTTCATTAAAATCTAATTAGAAAGAAGAAGAAGATAAAATACAACTCAGAAAAGAAAAAATACATTTAAACTCATAAAAATCTTACTCTAAGGCTGTTATGATCTAGCTAGGTTTTTGGATGCAGCGATTTATTGATTGTTGATGCCTTAAACAGGTTAGACAGTTCCTTTGATGGGGCTTTGAATTATCTAAGGTTCTTACTTTGGATTATGAATCGACATGAGATTGTTCGTTGATTTTTGAATTTAATTTGCATATTACTAATTTGTTGGAGGGAGAGGTTATTAATAGCCTTATTGTTGTGGTTCTGCATACAGCGTAGTATTCGGTTGATTGTAGTTCGTAGCAGCATATGGATTTTTATTATCAAAGTTGAAATTCACACCTTCAAGATCATTAGGTACCAATAATTCTGAATTCTTGATGCTCACAAACTTAGCTAGCTCTATGTTAAGATTGTACAGCTTACTATCATCGTTGAATATCTCCACATCCTTTTTAGTTAGTAACTGCATAAACTACTCGCATTCACTGTGATAATGAGTACTCTCCTCGAAGAAATTCTCACTCAGCAATCGCAGAATGTACTTCAAATATTTTTGCCCATCTAATTTCATTCTAATCCCATGGAGTTCTTGATGTTTCTGCAGTGCAAATCCTTCTGCCATGTTCAATTCCTTGTCGTAATTAGTCCGCTTCAGGGACAGTTATTTGGAAAGATCTTTCTCGAGCCCTTCGAAGAAACTATCAACAAGTTTAAGGACTTTGTTTTTTTGAAAGAGGATCTTCTCAGCTAGGTTTTCTTGGAGATTGCTTTTCTGCTCTTTTGCCTCTCGAAGTTTGCGGATATCCATTGCATACAGTTCCTCTAACTCAAGAACAGCTTCTTTACATTCAGTTTGAATCTTCTCGATGTTTTCAATTTCCACAGGTAAATTATTGCTTTCTCTGCTTTTTAAGTAGTTTGTAATGCACTTTGGACACAACGGCATAAGTGATTTCTTGCAGAAGTTTGTAATTGCCATTTCTGGATGGTATATGCATTATTGGCTAAAGATCTAATTAAGGTACTAGATATCTTCGTTGTGTTGAGGTTATTGCTCATCTTACTGGTACTGTTATTACTATTGCTGTTATGTTAGCCTAGATTATGCAAGATTTGAAGACAGCACAAAGTTTTAGGAATTCCTGAAAGGCTAAGTTTTTGCTGGTTTGTTTGGGTTCCTGCTTTGGAAGATCAATCCTGTTTGATTTGTAGAATTGTTCTGTGCATTTGCGAGATAGAGATTCTAAGAGAAGTTCTACTCTTGAGAGGCTAGTTATTTCGTTTTCATATTTCTTGTGTTTTTAGCTGAGATATTTCTTTATTATTAAAACAGTCAGATAATGAATGCTATTCGATCTTTATTTTATTTTTCAAATAATTTTTTCTTCTTCTAGGATTTTAATTGAAAAAAAAGCACTTTCCTCTCAAACAATCTCATTCAAAGCTAGCATCGTTAGTTATTATCTTCAAGCATCAAAACGATTCTTTTAAATGGCTTTTTCTTTATTCTGAGGCAGATCATAGTCATTTATTTTGTTCAAAATATCTATATTTGATAACAAAATATCTTCAATAGTTATGATTTATAAAATAATAAACGATTCAAATTAGCATCAAATTCATCCCTTTGTATCTAACGAATAATCTTCAGTGATTTTTATTATTTTTCTTTGTAATTATTTTTCAAAAAATGAAAAGAAACACAAACAAATAAGAACCAATAAGCAAAGTCTGCTTGAGATTTCCTATTTTCATAAAATGCCTATTCTAAATAGCTAATTCATTAAAATATTAGGATGCCAAATCTATTTTCAGATCCAACTGCAATTGAATAGGGTTGAATAATCTTATGTTTTTTTCGATTTCTCTCTCTCTTTCTCTGTCTTTTAAATTTCTATCTTTTATCGAAGAGATCCGCTTATTTACTGATCTAATTATTATTCATCTGTTCTAGATTCGCTTAATTCACTGCTTTGCTATTTTTAGCAAATCGTATTAAAAATGATATTTTTCCATGAATATTTTAGTTTTCTTCATATGTGATGACGTACCTTGAAATTTAATAATTCAAACAACATTAACAAGAAGAACTAGACTATTATCTAGCAATAGCAGGGAGTGCAATTCTAATCTTAATCAAATAGGATGGGATTTTTAGAATTGATCTAATGTTTTTAACCCTTGAAAAATTCATAAAAGACAGTAGTGAAGTTAGCATTTTCAATGCTGAAAACTTCAATTACTGATTAGTTTTTTAAGCACAAGAAAAATTGAAAAAATCAGATTTATAAAATAGCATTATTAAGTACATTCAAAGATGGTTACAAGCACTTACCAGCATTACCACTTTAGTCTAGTTACTTTGGCATTATTTTTCCCCATTTTTGCATGCTCTTAAGGTCTACTCTGCACATAGGTATTTAATTTCGATGCATTGTACACTTTAAATCAGCTGCAAAGTGATACATATTCGACTTACGATCTCCCAAAAAACCAAGGAATCTTCAATAAAACAATCGATAAAGTGACAACCTTAACAGACTCATACACTCCTTTATCTTTAAAATTCAATTTCTGCTCGCCTGTGAAGTTTAAACTAGGAGAAGCATGTGCAGAAATCGCCAATGAAGTTCCTTCTTTTGCAATGACTCTCGATGGGGTTTGCAACAAATAACTATTAGCAACTAGTTCTAGGTTCGAGAATTATGAAATGAAGCTGATTGATGAGGATTAGCCGTAAAATGGAATAATCTACATATTGAATAGAACTGACACCAATATTAAGACAGGGTCTTAGTTTAACTCTTCAGTTGAGTTTACGATCTACTGTGATAATACAAATAACACGAATAACTTCACACCCCAAGCATGGAGATATCATAAAAATGACACGCATTTGGTGTATTACGTCCAAGCTAGTTCGAGGTTTGGATGTGCTGTGCTGTAAATATCTAAAATATGGTCGATATTAGAAGACAGCAAAATAGTCTTTACGATTGTAATGGCTTCTTTAGGTGTGCTTTTGTGCTTCTTTGGGTTGAAAGTCTATTAGCCAACGATGTTCATTATTGGATATGTTACAGGATTTGGAGTTATTGTTGTGATTATGGGAGAATTCGTTATCCGATATGATAGTGAATCGGTCATGGCTTATGCGAGTTTAATCATAGCTGTGTTGTTTGGAGTTCTTCTAGGATATTTTGTAGTGTCGATGCCTAAAATTGGATTTTTTGCACTTGGAATGTGGCTGGGAATTGTCTTAGCACTTCTATTGAACAATGCGGTTTTATATAAGATCTAAATTAGCAATAGTTTCATTGTACTTTGGATAACTATTGGAGTATTAGCAATCTGCATGGGTTTGCTAAGCTGCTTTTTCTATCGATACTGTGTGATAGTTTGCACGGGGTTTATTGGAGCTTACATGCTAATTAGACCTTTCGGATGGATCATTGGAGATTTCCCAAATGAATTAGCAATTGCTAAATAGCTGAAATACGGAGTTTTAACTTCTGTTCCTAGCCTGTATTATCTCTATATGGCTTTGATTATTCTGATTGGACTGATAGGCATTCGATTTTAATGGGGAATGCAAGTGCTAAGAAGAAAGTAAGAAGAAGAAAGAGACATGGAATTATTTCTAGCCGATCCTGATTACATTGAATTAAATAAATATTTATTAGAGAAAGATGATGAAGATCTCACGGAAAAGGAAAAAGGAATTAAACTGAAACTTGAGAGGATGTAGAAAAATGTAGATAAAGAATAGAAAAAATAAGATAAAAGAAGAGAAAAAGTTATGAAATTGTAGAAAATAGGGAAATATGCTGAGAATAGTGATGAAAGTGATTCAGAAGATAAAGATAAATAAAATGAGGAAGATAGTGAAGATGAGAAACAAGGAAATGCTAAAATAACTAATAGAAAAACTAACAATAATAAACAACAATCAGTGAACAATGGGAAGGCAAAATAGAAGAATTCTTCAAATGACGAGGATGAAGAAGAGACTATTGGGAAAAAATAAACAAAAAAATTGTTGAAAAATAACAAAACACCATCTACTAAGCAACGAAAAAGTTAAGCAGAAGCTGATTCTTCTGGTTTCTCAAACCAATTCTCTTCTCTTGTAAGAAATAATTCCACATAATTAATTATATATGTTATTACACATTAATAATAAAAATATTGATTTTCTAATTAGTTTGGAGGACTCTTAAAGAGTAAAAAGAAGCAACAAGATGATTCTGATGAAGAAGGTGCTAGGATTTCAAAGGGAAAGTAAGTTGTTGAGATGGAAGATCTCAGTGAAAATAATTCTCAAGCAGATTCTCCTAAAAAATATCTTCCTCCTAAGGAGAGCGATGGTAATAATTCTGACAATCAAAAAGGAGAAAAAGACAAAAGAGCAATAAACAATAATTCGTTTTCTTCAGAAGAAGAAGAGCAGCCAAAATTGAAGCAAAAGAAAAATAAAAGGAAAAATTGACTTTTTTGTATTATCATCTACTAAAATATAATGTTGCAAGAAGGCTAAATTTAGTATTTTTATTTCTATTTATTTTGCAATTGTTGGAGTAAGTTTTCATGTGGATTGTCTTTAACTTTTAAGCTTCTTAACAAATGTTGAGTTTCTTATTGCATCAGATCCTTTGTTGATGATTTTTCGAATTTAGAAATCAATTAATAAACTAAAAAATATTAGTTTTCATTTCAAAACAAAACAAAATATTATGCGCTAATATTATTCACCATAATAGCTTCATTAAGCCTCACCATTACCTCCACTTTCAAGCGAATAATAATACTAATATTCTCCTTAAGAAATCACTCCCTTTAACTATCCTCAATATCCTCCTGAACCATAGTATTTCCCTCCTTCTTTTCCATACAACTAACAACAAATTCAACAAAAA
>Ga0302271_10002255_pt1 | contig 17508 bp, 12 predicted proteins | sample III_Bog_N1_1_FD_198767 | JGI IMG/M metagenome (GOLD analysis project Ga0302271, IMG submission 198767) | Peat permafrost microbial communities from Stordalen Mire near Abisko, Sweden - III_Bog_N1_1 | ecosystem: Environmental > Terrestrial > Soil > Wetlands > Peat | place: Sweden: Abisko...
ATTTTCTGGGAAAAACAAATTAAAGGATATTCACGATCAAAGAAAGATGCACTAATAAATGAAATTAATCCGGAATGGGACGAATTATTAGTGAAAGGTAAACTGATTCATATTTAGGTTCAAATAAAAAAAATGAATTAAAAAGATGTATATAAAGATTAGCCTTCAAAAGGAGGAGAAATATATCAGGCATAAATTCAATACATTACATTCATAATTGTCCTAAACTCTCTCTCTTGTACTACATTCAACTCTTTTAGTTTACTTCGATGGGATTGTGGTCAAAACTGCTATTTTGTAACCTATGTTACATTTTATCCTGCTGTATTTCTCCAACTTTGCAGGAGAAAACTAAATCATATAATATGAAACGCGATATTTTAAAAATTGATGAAGACCTTTGCAATGGCTGCGGTCAGTGTGTTCCAAACTGTCATGAAGGAGCTTTGCAGATCATTGATGATAAAGTAAGGCTTGTCAGCGAACTAATGTGCGACGGACTGGGTGCCTGCATCGGTCACTGCCCCGAAGGTGCAATTACTATTGAGAGCAGGGAAGCTGAACCTTATGATGAAGTCCGGGTAATGGAACTGATGAAGGAGAAAGGGAAAAACACAGTTGTTGCTCATCTCAAACATCTTAAAGATCATGGCGAGACAGGTTTCCTGCAAGAAGGAGTAAAATATCTGAAAGATCACAAAACTGAATTAAGATTCAATCTTGAAGAAGTAATGAGTACTGTGCATAATCATGGGAAAATACTTATACCCAAACCTGAATTTCAATCAGGGCCTGAACCTCATAATCATGAAGGAGGCGGATGTCCGGGATCGAGGGCTATGGTAATTGAGAAACCTTCCTCAATGAATGATGTAAATTCAGCTGCGAGCCAGCCATCTGAATTGCGACAATGGCCTGTTCAGATGCATCTCGTCAATCCTAATGCATCATATTTCAGAGGATCTGATCTGTTACTCGCAGCAGACTGTGTAGCATTTTCTTTGGGAGGATTTCACGCTAACCATTTAAAGGGAAAATCTCTTGCTATTGCATGTCCCAAGCTTGATCAGAATACTGATTCATATATTGAGAAACTTACCAGCATGATTGATTTAGCCAAAGTGAATACAATTACTGTAATGATGATGGAGGTTCCCTGCTGCGGCGGACTCTTGCAGATGGTTATAAAGGCTCTAGGCAGGTCAGTCAGAAAAGTTCCGGTAAAGAAGTTGATCGTGGGGATTAACGGAGATATACTTCAGGAAGAATGGGTGTGAAAAACAATCTGAAAATCAAAAGAAAGACCTATCGTATATATAGGATACTTAATCTTATATAATTGATTATATGATTGTTATCATTTGGTTATTAATGATAGTTGTCATCAATTTTCTATTTAGATTGGTTCTTAATAGGTAATTGAATACATTTGATATTATAGTATTCTGCTCCAAAAGAATTGTTTTTTTACCCGATCTTAACCTTTCTTTATGACGGCTAATTTTTTTCCTTCCGGATTATCTGTATCTAATTTATTTTTCGGCTTTGATATTGGGTCCGTCTCCCTTAATACCATCGTTATTGATGAAAATAATAGAATTATTGAAGAATATTACGACTATGTTCATGGCAGGCCTTTTAATGTGCTTAAAGACAGGCTTGCCACTCTCTTTGTAAAATATCCTGCGGAATCAATTAAAGGAATCGCCCTGACCGGAACAGGAGGGAAACTTGCTGCAGGACTCATCGGGGGAGCTTTTGTCAATGAGATAATTGCGCAGGCGACTTCTACAGGAACAATATATCCCGAGGCAAAAACAGTGATAGAGATCGGTGGTGAGGATTCAAAGCTTATCATTCTTGAGAAAAATCCTGAAAACGGACACTCAAGACTGGTCGATTTTGAGATGAACAGCATCTGTGCTGCCGGGACTGGATCATTTCTGGATCAACAAGCCAGGCGAATTGGTATTCCGATTGAAAATGAGTTTGGCGCTATGGCGCTGAAATCGGTCGATCCGCCAAGAATTGCAGGCCGGTGCAGTGTTTTTGCCAAGAGTGATATGATACATCATCAGCAGATCGCGACTCCACTTCATGACATTGTTGCAGGTCTGTGTTTTGCGCTGGCCAGAAATTTTCGCAGTAATGTTGCAAGAAGCAAAGAAATCAGAAAACCAGTTGTTTTTTCAGGAGGTGTTGCTGCAAATTCAGGCATGATACGGGCGTTCAGGGAAACGCTTAATCTGATTGACGGGGAGCTGATAATACCAACTCACCATTCGGCTATGGGTGCAATAGGAGCTGTATATTATGCCAGGGCAAATAATCTCGATATGGATCATTTCTCAGGGATATTGAGGCTCGAGGAATATCTTACAGGAGTAGCAACGGAATTTGTGAGTCTTCCTCCCCTTAAGGAATCATCAGCAGAATATAGAAAGAAAGTTCACTTCATCAAAAAAGGAAGTGAAAAGACCAGCGTCTACCTGGGTCTTGATATCGGTTCTCTGAGTACAAATGTTGTTTTGATTGATGAAAATCACAGAGTCGTTGCAAGACGATATCTGCCAACTGCCGGGAAACCACTGGAAGCCATTCAAAAAGGAATGACTGAAATTTTTGATGAAGTTGGAGAACATATTAAGGTTATGGGAGCCGGAACAACAGGTTCCGGACGTTACCTTACCGGTGATTTTGTAGGGGCCGATATAATTGTCAATGAAATTACTGCCCAGGCAACGGCAGCTATTGACTTTGATCCTACTGTGGACACAATATTCGAAATCGGAGGACAGGATTCTAAATATATCGGAATTGAAAATGGCGTCGTCGTTGATTTTGAAATGAATAAGGTGTGCGCGGCTGGTACAGGTTCATTTCTTGAAGAACAGGCTGAAAAACTGAATATCAATATTGTTGAGGAATTCGGATGTATGGCTCTGAAGTCAGATTGTCCCGTGAAACTTGGTGACCGCTGCACTGTTTTTATGGAATCAGATCTTAACTCCTTTATGCAAAAAGGCGCGAGGAATGAAAACCTTATAGGTGGCCTGGCATATTCAATCGTTTATAATTATCTGCAAAAGGTAGTCGGAGACAGAAAGATCGGCAATAAAATATTCTTTCAGGGAGGTGTTACAAACAATAAAGCCGTAGTAGCAGCTTTTGAACAGGTTGTTGGTAAGAAAATAATTATCCCCCCGCATTTTGACGTTACCGGAGCAATAGGAGCAGCTATTCTCGCTAAAAGATCTTTGAAAGAAGGTCAGATGACAAGGTTTAAGGGGTTTGGCATAGGAAATTCCACCTATAAAGTCAGCAGGTTCGTTTGCCAGGGATGTACCAATCATTGCGAAATAAGGCGTGTAAAGATAAACGGAGAAAAAAAATCACTCTACTACGGTGGCCGTTGTGAGAAGTACGAAACCGAAGACAGGAAAAAACTGAACAATAATATCCCGAATCTTTTTATAAAAAGGACCGAGATGCTTATGGAAGGTTTTGTTGAAAATGGATCAATGAAGTCGACCACAATAGGGATCCCAAGGTCCCTGATGGTATTCTACCAGCAATTTCCATTCTGGAGAACATTTTTTGAACAACTTGGCTTTACAGTAGTTATTTCAAAAGAATCAGACAAATCACTAGTAACCAGGTCAATCGAAACAATAACCGCAGAAACCTGCCTTCCTGTTGAGCTTATGCACGGTCATGTCATCGATCTGATGGAGAAAGGTGTTGACTATATATTCCTTCCGTTCATTGTTAATGGCAAACAGAAAGAAGGAAATAAAACATTTAACTGTAACTGTCCCTGGATACAGACTTATCCTTTCATGATCAGAGCTGCACTTCGGGGAAAAGTTGACGAATCGAAACTGCTTATGCCAACTCTCCATTTCAGGTTTTTTGAAAGAGCCCTGATAGGAGAAATGACTGAATACTTCTCCGAGAAATTCGGAATAAGCAAAACAGAAATAAGACAAGCAGTATATAATGCTGATGCAGCACAAATATTATTCGAAAAGAGCCTGGTTGATTATGGAAGAGAAATACTAAAAACAATCCCGGAAAACTGCCGTCCTGTAGTACTTCTCGGACGACCCTACAACAGTTCTGATCCTCACCTCAATCTTGGGCTCATTGAAAAGCTCATAAACCAAAATGTAATGCCAATTCCGCTTGATATGCTTGATCTGTCTCCATACAATATTTTTACGAACTACAGGAATATGTACTGGCCAAACGGACAAAAAGTAATCGCTGCTGCTCAACTGACGGCAAAAAGCGAAAACCTTCACGCGGTATATATAAGTAACTTCAGATGCGGCCCTGACTCATTTATATGGCATTATGTAACAGAAGAACTTAAAGGTAAACCATTCCTCCATCTGGAGATTGATGAACACTCAGCAGATGCCGGAATGGTAACCAGGATTGAAGCCTTTCTGGACAGTCTTTCCGGTTCTGAGAAAAATGCAAAAAAAGAAGTAACAATTTTCAGACCACGACCCAGTCCGGCTTCACCCCTGAAAGACAGGGTGATGTATTTCCCATACATGAATGACGGAGCATATATGATAGCTGCCGCTGCCCGTAGTTGCGGAATTAAATCTGAAGTCCTTCCCAAACAGACTGGTGAAGATCTTGCACTCGGAAGAAAATATACCTCGTCCAAGGAGTGTTTTCCAATGATCTGCACAACAGGCAGTTTTCTTAAAAAGCTTATGGAGCCTGGTGCAGATCCTGCAAAAATGAGTTTTTTTATGCCGGATCATAATGGTCCTTGCCGGTTTGGCCAATATAATCAGTTTCACAGAATACTTTTTGACAGGCTTGGGTTTCAGGCAGCTGAACTTATTACACCGTCCAATGATGCTTCTTATGAAGATGTGGCCGGCGAACATGGACAAAAATTCAGGATAAGTGCATGGAAAGGATTTGTTGCTGCTGACTACCTCCATAAAATCCACAGGGAAACCCGGCCATATGAAATAAATAAGGGAGAATCAGAACTGCTTTACGAAGATTCATTGTCCCGACTTGAAAAATGTATTGAAAACGGATCGTCCGGTTTGCATAAAACTCTTGTCGGAATTGCAGAGGATTATATGGCTGTTAAGGTTGATAAAAGCCGGAGAAAACCAGTGGTTTCAATTATTGGCGAGATATTTATGAGAGATAATGCAGCATGCAACGGTAACATCTCAAACAGACTTGAAGAACTAGGCGTTGAAGTGTTTGTTGCACCTTTCTCTGAGTGGATTTCATATTCAACTCACCGTTTCACACGCGACAGCAAATGGAAAAATGATAAAATTGGAATAGTTAAATCAAAAATTCAGGGTCTGGGTCAGGAATTAATAGCAGCTTCGCTGCTTAAAGGAATTGAAAAATTTACCGATCAGGAGAAAGACGTATCCCTGCATGAAATGCTTAGTCTTTGCAACAGGTATGTCAATCAGTTTTATGATGGAGATCCGCCGGTGGCAATAGGCATGTCTGCTGCACTGGTAAATCGGGGTGTTTCAGGTATTGCTGCCATTCTTCCATTTACCTGTATGCCCGGCACATTGGTTGCATCGGTAAGTGATACTTTCAGAAAAGACCATAATAATATTCCGTTTATTAATATTGCATATGATGGCCAGGATTCTGTGTCACTCGATACCAGGCTCCAGGCATTTGTTTTCCAGGTCAAGGAGTTTGCAATGACAAGAGAACACGCTGAAATCAGTACCTAAAAAATTTTAAACTAAAAAATATTTTAATCCCCCTTCCCAACCTTCCTCCATGGCTAATCTTTATACACATTTTTTTAACCCTAGAGATCCCTCACTCATCCACCCTAAACCCATAGCTTACGAAAAGTATGGAGAGTGGATTCGTTCGGTATGACAGATTTTAGGTGTGTATTGGGGGAAGGAAGCACCGGCGATTCATTACTCATTTTATCATAAAATCAATTTTCGAGTGAATCGCCGGTGCTTCCTTCCCCCTTTCTCCCTTAAATGCATTGTCATCCCGAGCGAATCCACCTGGCTCATTTACAATAACATAAGGATGTAAGGTGGATGAGCGAGGGATCTCCCAGAGTTAAACTGATCTCATGTTGGTTATGATTTTTTGTTGATCAGCTCATGACAGAGTGACTTGTCAATGGAATATGAAGGCCACGGACCTGTCTGCCATGTTAAGCTTCAGAATTTTGGTAATGAATAGATTAGTCCTCTTATTTAAATTCAGGTATTCAGAACAGCCTCTACTTTCTGGAAAAGAGCCTCAACTTTTTTAACCGTATCACCATCACCAAGAGTCTCCAGCGGAAGGTACCCGGCATAACCACATTGTTTTACAATATCCATAACCTTAGCATAGTCTGTATCTGTCTGGATATCATTAACGAATACTTTCTCCTTTAGCTGCCATGAAATGGCAAGCCCTGCAGTCAAAGCTATATCTTTATATGGATCAGGAGAGTGGTAGCTGCCAATATCAAGCAACAGGCCATTCCAATCTGAATTAACCAGGTTCAGCATCTTTTCCACATCCGTTGACGACTTCATAAAATCATAATGATTCTGCAGAGCAGTCATCACTCCATGTTTTTTACCAAATTCGGCACATTCCCGTATATCTTCTGCAATCCATTTTGCCCTCTCTCCCCATGAATAGTTTTCCTTAGAAAGAGTCCCGGCGAATATTCTTACCAGAGGGGCGCCAATTTTTTCCGCAACAATTATCCAGTCTTTCACAAGTTGCTTCTCTCCTTGCCTCTTTCCTGCATCGGACCATGTGAAATCATTTCTGACGCCTGTTCCGCTAATGCCCAGACCAAGTTTGAAAGCTCTCTTCTTTACGTTATATATATAATCATCGGGTGGAACCGCAGGATAGCCGGGGAAATAATAGCCAGTGAGGTCAACTGCATCAAAACCTGCTTTGGTGCAAAAATCCAACAGATCAAAAATAGTCATGGATCCGTCGCGAAGAAGTTTATCAAAAGAGAAAGCATTCAGGCTGATTTTCAGTCTGCCAGCCGGTGTTCCTTTACTGAGACTTTTTGCCTTTTTGTATCCTCCGATAAAAGGCAATCCGAGGGTACAAATCCCTCCTATTGCCAGTGATTGTGTAAAATGTCGCCGTGTAAGCTTGATCGAACCTTTCATTTTGTCAGTTATTAAGTTGAAACAGATCTATTTGCTATTTAATGAATTTCAGATATTAAATCCCAAATTTTTAAGTGTTTGCCGGGCTTTACTGTTTCCTCTGATAAGATTTATACTGTAAGAAGAAAACTCCCTGCGTAACGGATAATTACCTCTTAGTTTTTCAAATTCAGAAGGTAAAAGCCGGAACCTGTCATTATCTTCTACAATATTATAAGTATGTGTCACAGCTTCTCTGATAATTTCATCCTCAGATTTTCCGTCACAGTCAATTGAAATAACAGGAGCTCCGGTAGAAGGAACATTATCAGGGTACCAGTCAGCAAGAGGAAGATGAAAGTGTTTACTGATTGAGTTAACCACCATAGCAGTTCCATTTGCTTTGCCATCGGTTGAATAACCCGCAATATGCGGAGTCGCAATTGACACCAGATTCATTAGTTCCAAATCGATAGACGGTTCATTTTCCCAGACATCGATGACCGCGCCACCGAGTATGCCGGAAATCAGCGCTTCTTTTAAATCTTTTGTATCCGTCACTTCACCTCTTGAAGAATTAATAAACCATGAGTTCCTTCTGATTTTCCGGAATACTGCTTCATTAAACAGATGAAAGGTATGATCTTCGCCAGTCATATTCAGGGGCACATGAACTGTAAGAATATCTGATTCAGACAGAACTGCATCAAGGCAGTGAAATTCCCTTTTCCCCTCCGCTCTTTCCCTGGGCGGATCATTTAAAAGAACATTCATACCAATGGCACGTGCAAATTTTTCAACCTTTGATCCCACATTGCCGACGCCAATAATTCCCAGGGTTTTATTTTTCAGCTGAAAGTTGTTTTCAGAAGCGATTTTCAGCAGTGCAGAAGAAATATATTGCTGAACCGATACAGAATTGCACCCGGGAGCATTAGTCCAGATGATCTTATTCTTATCACAGTAATTGATATCAATATGATCGAATCCGATTGTTGCGGTGCCGATAAATCTGATACGTGTACCATTTAACAGGCTCTCGTTGCATTTTGTCCTTGTACGGATCAAAAGCGCGTCGGAATGCATAAGTATATCCCTGTTAATCTCATTCCCCGGCATATAGATCATTTCTGCATATGGCTCAAGGGCCCCCTTCAGAAAAGGAATTTTATCGTCGGCTATTATTCTGGGCATGTGTGAATTTTTGGGAAAGTTAGTATTTTTTTGTCTACCGTCTTGCCCTCTGCACTGCACATAATACATCACGGAACATTTTGTAAAATAGCTTAAAAAAGCAGGTCGGAAACTTATCGGGGGAAACATTATAATTCTTGACAAATAAATAAAAGAAAGATGGAAATTGGTTACTTTGGCGGCTCAATTTAAAAAAATGACCCGATTTCTTCTGACAGCTTCATTTATAACTATACTTACAATAACCAACCTTTTCGCTCAGCCTGAAATTAAAGCTGTCTTCACCTCCACGCCTCCTGTCATTGATGGCTTAGTCAATGATGATGCCTGGAAAAATGCTGCAATGATTAATGAGTTATTTCAGAGAGAACCAAATCCGGGGACACCTGTTTCTGAAAAAACCGAATTCTATTTTCTATATGATCACAACAACCTCTATGTTGGAATACATTGCTACGACAATCCAAAAGGAATTACTGCCAAAGAAAAGGCTCGTGACGTTAGTCTGGGTGATGATGACAGGATCCAGGTAATCCTAGATACCTATCTTGACGGACGCAGTGGTTACTGGTTTCAGATCGGCCCCAGGGGAAGTATCGGAGACGCTCTGATAAATGAGAACGGAAAAGATTTTAATAAATCATGGGATGGATTATGGGATGGCAAAGCTCAGATTACAGCCAACGGCTGGGACGGGGAATTGGTAATTCCGTTTAAAACAATGGGATTTAAAATAGGGAATAGTACCTGGGGACTAAAACTTATAAGGTATATCAAGCGAAAGTCCGAATCATCATACTGGCCTGCCACTACTCTGGATGCAAACAGGTTTCAGATATCCGATGCAGGACGTATTACAGGCCTTACTGAAATCACCCAGGGTATCGGTCTGGATATTATACCTTATATCACAAGCGGGATAATCAAAGAATCTGAGTCAAAAGGAAAACCGGTTCTGAACGGAGGGCTGGATGTTTTCTACCATTTAACACCATCGCTCAAAGCCGCTGTTACTGTGAATACTGATTTTGCCCAAACCGAGGTCGATGCAAAGCAGATTAATCTTACCCGTTTCAGTCTTTTCTTTCCTGAAAAGAGGGATTTCTTTCTTGATGGGGCAAATTATTTCACTTTTGGAATTAATGGCGACAGCGATAACCCCCAGAACACTCAGATGATTCCTTTCTTTTCGAGACGTATCGGGCTTGATCCTGATGGTAATCCGGTCAAAATAAAATATGGAGGTAAGTTTACAGGAAAAATAGGTAAGTGGAACCTGGGAGTTCTTCATATAAAGGATAATAATAAGTGGGATAATCCGGGATATACCGTAGGCAGAATATCGCGGAATATCTGGAAACAGTCTTCAATAGGTTTTATAGGCACAAATGGAAATGCTTTTTCAGATCAGAACAACTCCCTTGCCGGAGTTGATCTGAGGCTATCTAGCTCTCAGTTATCCGGCAATAAAAATATCACATATAATCTTTATGGCCTGAAATCCTTTACAAAGGGTTTGTCAGGAAATGACATTTCTTTAGGAACCGAGGTCAATTACCCGAATGATTTTCTCAATTTCAGGGTCGGGTATATGCAGATAGGTGAAAATTACACACCAGGACTAGGGTTTATTCCGCGAAAAAATATACGCGATTTCTACGGAGGACTGGCATTAGGTCCAAGGCCCAAAAACTCTGCGGTTATGCAGGTAAAAACGGGCATTAAATACGTTTTTATTACAGATTTGAAGAATGGAGGTGTGGAAACCGCTCAGATAGATTTTAATCTTTCCGATATAATATTTTTAAGCGGAGATGAGATATCATTGTTATCTCAGTATCAGTTTGAATCACTTGAGAATGATTTCAATATTTTCAGTAATTTTATTATTCCGGCAGCTGATTATCATTTCTGGCGTCATTCACTAACATTCACTTCTGCCAGGAGACGGAATTTATGGATTGCATCCCAGGTGAGTGCAGGTAACTTCTATTCCGGAAAGAGGACTGACTGGTTAATGCAGATGGGATACAAAGTCGCGATTCCTGTTTATGTTGGTATAGAATCTGACAGAAATTGGGTCACCCTGCCAGATGGAGGATTTGTCACCCAGATCTATCGCATTAACCTGAATTTTCTTTTTAGTCCGAATCTGTCATGGTATAATTTTGCCCAGTATGAAAACCAGACCAGCACTATCGGCTGGCAATCCCGTTTTCAATGGATCATTAAACCCGGCAAAGAATTATTCCTGACATTTAATTCACCAGTTATTGAACCTCTTGAGCGATTTAATCCTGAAGTGTATGAAGCACGTTTAAAACTGAAATATACAATAAGGTTCTGATCGGATTCTTATAAATCTTTTCAGTTTCCTTCTGGCTAAACGTTGTCGAACAATGTTTATGTTATGTTAGTACTGTTGCCCTTCTGAATGCTGTGAACATACGTTCATTCCCTCCTGGCGCCTTCACATCACTTATATCTTCCAAATGCCTTCAGGAGAACTTCGAAAAATATATATTGTCTAAATTTCAAAACTAATGAATAAACATTTTGCCGATTTTGATTGTTTTACTAGTGTATAGCGGTTTATTTTCAACCGACCGACTGAACACGTTTTCAATTTATCACTAAATTATTTATAACAGCTATGAAATCACTCTGTACACTGGCATTCTTAATCCTGGCCATCAGTTCAGGAATCAAAGCCCAGATGCCTGTTTCAGTCACTGAAGACAGTCTGAAATTTGGGAAAACCACTCTTCCTGGGATCTCAATAACAATCCCCGAGGTAAATTATGAAAATACGCTGAAAGCCTGGATTAAAAACCTGGAATCAGGAAGCAAATCCAAAGTTGTCACCGAGAATAATGAGATGTCAATATTTGGAGCCAAAATAAAAGAGATCTCATCTAATCCGGTTAATGTTTACAGCAAGATGATAAAACTCGACTCAACCCTTAAGCTGACTGCCTCGTTTGAACTTAAGAAAGACCAGTATGTTGATAGAACCGGTACCGCTGCTGAATTTCCGAAAGCGGAAGACTATTTAAAGCAATTTGCCAAGAATCAATATATAGATGTGGTTAAAACACAGGTGGATTCAGAGGATAAAAAGCTCCGTGATATTGAAAAGGAGCTTTCATCTCTTGAGAAGGAAAAAAACCGCATGCAAAAATCAATTTCATCCAATAACACTACAATTGCAAACGAGAAGGAGAATATTACGGTACAGAATAATGAGTTGACTACAGTTACTGCAGCAATCGTTGAACATAATAGGCAATTAGATACAATGAGTACAGGTCCGGCTAAAGAAGAAAAAATAAAATATCTCAAGGACCTGGATAAAAGAAAAAAGAAAGCTCAAAATTCAATAGAATCTTCTGAGAATAAGATCAATAAGACTAAGAATGATACTGATAAGACAAATGCCGAGATTCCTAAAAACGAAAAAATGCAGGAACAGGTAAATGAAAGAATTCAGAATCAACAAGGTGTTCTCCAGAAATTTACTGATAAACTGAAAAAGATAAAATCATATTGATTGAAGAATTTCAATTCTTTTAGCCCCCTAGGAGGTTTGGGGCATAGCGGTCAACTTAAGCTTTGGGGATGAGTGAGATACTGCATAAAAAAGTTTCCCATTGCCAAAAGCGGGGCAGGATCTTCTTTTAAAGATAAACTTTCATCACATTTTTCAGAGACAAGAAAGTGTTAATTAAATTCCGGTACCATGATTGGGAGATCCCTCAACTCATCCACCTAATAACCACTACTTTAGAGTTATACCAAGGGTGGATGAGTTTCGGGATGACAATGTTTCTTGTGTGTATTGGGGGAAGGAAGCAGCGGCGATTCAATTGTCTTTTTATCAGAAAACAATTCCGGTGAATCGCCGCTGCTTCCTTCCCCCTTTTCTCACTTAAATTCATTGTCATCCCGAGTGAATCCACCTGTCTCATTTACAATAACTTACGGATGTATGGTGGATGAGGGAGGGATCTCCCAGAGTTAAACTAATCTCTTGCTGGTTAAGATTTTTTGTTGAACAGCTGACTATGGGGTTTGGAGTTGAATAGAACAGTCAATATGGAAGTATAAATCGCTGTAACTCCTTATAAAGTCTCTGCACCGGCAATCCCACCACATTGAAATAGGAACCGTCAATATGACTGCAGGCAATAATTCCTATCCATTCCTGGATACCATAAGCTCCGGCTTTATCATATGGCTTGTAATTAGCTGTATAATAAGCTATTTCTTCATCTGTAAAAACTTCAAAAGTTACTTTTGTCGATTCTGAAAAGGTTATCTCTCTGGAATGTGAGCGAATAGATACTCCTGTAATAACTTCATGTGTATTCCCTGATATTTCTTTAAGAATTGCAATTGCATCTTCCTGATCAAGAGGCTTCCCAAGAACTTTTTTGTTACACCATACAATTGTGTCAGCAGCAATAACTATGTCATTAGCTGATAATTGATTTTTAAAAGAAGCCGCCTTTTCGTAAGCAATATATCTGGCAATCTCTTCCCCGTCAAGACCTTCAGGATATGTCTCTACATAGTCTTTTATGACCACATCGAATTTAAGTCCCAGTTCATGAAGCAACTGCTGTCTTCGCGGTGAACGGGATGCAAGAATTATATTAAATTCATTGAGTTTGTCGACTAGCATCAGAAAAGGTTCCAGGTAAGTATAATTTTTACCACCACCGAGTAAAAGATGCCGGATATCATTACGATCTTCATCATACTGCTTGCATGGTGAAGCTCTCTTCTTTCACTGCTTTTGAGAAGTTTGTATATAACGTATAGAAGTGGTAAGACAATTGCCGCTGTGATATAAACCAGTGTTATGGTATCACTGATATAAAAATGCCAGATAAGATAAAGCAGAACAACCATAATCAGGATGAGACTGACTGAAACTATTTTAGCTGAAAGTATTCCTATCACAACAGGTATAGTATTTCTTCCATATGCCAGATCACCTTCAAAATCTTCAATATCCTTAATTATCTCCCGAATAAGATTCGTAATAAAGGCAAAGAGTGAGAAGCCTCCAATCCAATAGATGATAAAGTTAAATTCAGGAAGTCTGATTGCATTTAAAGAATAATATCTGTATAGTGCCGGCCATTCATAAAAAACTACCAGCATTGGCACCAAGGCAGTAAGAAGGGCCACAACTAAATTTCCGATCAGAAACTGTCGTTTATAGCTTGCAGAATAAAAGTAAAGTAACCCTGAGACTACCAGGAACAATGCTCCTAACCAAATATATCCTGCTCTTGAAGAAATGTAAAAACCTATTGCCACACCAGCAATATTCAGTAGATTATGCCACATAATTGCCTGACGACGCGGGACTTTTGTACCTACGATAACTTTCCCTTTGTTTATAAGGTCGGTTTTTATATCGAAATAATCATTTATTACATATCCGCCGGCGGTTATAAAGACCGTAGCCGTAACAAGCAATAAGAAGTCATACCATGGAAACTGGAGTGACATAGGGATCTCTTCCCCGCTTCCGCTGGTTAATATCACACCGACCCTGCCAATTAATGGGGCAAGGACAGCATATCTCATCAATACCATGGTAAGAATTACCATGAGAAGGTTTTGCCATCTGATCAGCTTAAAAAATTCTTTCATTATTCACCATATAAATGCATCGGAATCCATCCAATTGTTATGTAATCTTAAAACCTGCTCAATAACATCCCGCACACATCCCTCACCACCTTTTTTATCAGAGATATAGGAAGAAATCTGCCTGATCTCACTGTCGGCATCAGAAGGACAAACAGGGATACCAGCTACTTTCATAACGTCAAAGTCAGGAATATCATCTCCCATGAATAGTACATCAGATTTCTGAAGATTGTACTTTTTGAGAAAAGTATTAAAATTATCCAGTTTGTTGCGGCTCTTAAGGTAAATATCCTTTACTCCAAGCATTTTAAGCCGTTTCTGATATTCCTTAGAACTACTTCCTGAAATAATTCCAATATAGTAGCCTTTTTTCACAGCAAGCTGAAGTGCATAACCGTCACGAAGATTGACAGTCCTGTTTGGAACACCGAATGAATTCAGGTTTATTGTCTGAAGTGACAACACTCCGTCAATATCAAAAACAAATGCCCTTACTCTTACAAGATCTTCTTTGAAATTAGACATATTGTGTTTCTTCTGGTCAGTAATTAAATTTTATCTTCTCGTTTTATTACAAAAGGTTCTGGGTTCTGGGTTCTTAAAAAATTACCCAGCAACCAGCACCTAGTACCCAGCACTGTCTTTTTACTTTTGTCTTTTTACTTTTGTCTTTTATCTTTATTATTATAGTATTCAATTATTGCCTGAGTCATATCACTATAAATCTTCTGTAGTTCCGGTGAGAAAGATAATAACTCCAGATGTTTTTCAATTGTATTCTGATCATTCCGTACAGCAGGTCCGGTCTGTGAGTTCTCCGGCCCGGCATCAAGGGCTTTTGAAATCGTCTCATTTATTAACGGTGCCATAATTTCAAAAGGGAATCCTGCTTTCAAAACCACATCCTTTCCTACTGTCAGCATGTGATTGATAAAATTACTAACAAAAACCGCAGCAAGATGAAGCATTCTTCTATGGTCAGTATCAACAGAATAGGCTTTTCCCGAAACCGATTCTACCAGGGTGTTTAGAATAAGAGAAGACTCTTCATCGGAAGATTCCAGAAGAAAGGGGAGCCCGGTGAAATTTACTATCCTGTTTTTGGAGAAAGTCTGGAGCGGATAGAAAATGCCCTTATGTATGATATTTTCCGGAAAAATGTCCAAGCCCATACTACCTGCTGTATGAACCACCAAAGCTCCAGAGCTGCATCTGATATCTCTTAGAACTTTTTTTAACCTATGGTCAGGAACAGCAACAATTATTACACTGGTAGAATCAGGAAAAATAAGGTTATCCGACCATACTGCATTACAAGCACCAGCCAGAAATTTACCGCCTGATTCAGATTCCGAAACAATCTTATCTATCCTGAAGCCTGTATGAAACAACTCCCTGCACAAAGACCCGGCTACCTTACCTGCTCCTGCAAAAGAAATGTTATACTGATACATTATCAATTTTTTCAGAAATATACAAAATTACCTGAACTTCAGATAACCCGTAAGCAGGGAAGATTCTGACCTAATTCTTAGTATCTGGAGAATTAAGCGGGGCAGAAGAGGCAGGCTTATCCTTGCCATATAAATTCTGAGTAAGACCTGTTACCTGAACATTATAGACTTTATATGGATTCTGATATGATGAATTACTTGATTGCATGACATAATTACAATCCCAGTAGACATGGCCTGATACTAACAACACATCACCAGACTTCGCATCTGTCAGGTTACCATACATCTCTGATGGATTGCAGAATGTATATTGAGAGTACAAGTCTCCGACCACCATGAAAGATATACTACTACTTGATGTCCAATAAACATAGGCTGATTGATTGGTAAGACTGTACAGGATATCTTTTCCGCAACCACATTTTGCCTGTTTCTTGCAACCTGTATAGGAGAAAACGGGTGCTAATATGATCAACGAAATAACTATTTTTCTTATAATGTTTCCTCTCATTTCAGATCAATCTTTTTCTATTATTAATAATCAACGGACAAAGTAAGCCTTTATTTCAATCATTACAAAAAAACAGGCCGTCAAAAAAAAAAATTTGACGGCCTGAATATAGAGTTATGTGCAAATTAAGCCTGTGCTGTTGGTCCTCCAAAACTTAAAGGAATAATCGGCCCTGATCCTTTGACTTCTTTTATTGTCCCATGGACTGATTCATATTTGGCGATGTTATCCTGAAGAGCTGCGACAAGTCTTTTAGCATGCTCAGGTGTAAGAATAATCCTCGATTTTACCTGAGCTTTGGGTATACCAGGCATGATCCGAACGAAATCTATTACAAATTCAGAAGCTGAATGAGTTATTACTGCAAGGTTCGAATAAGTTCCCTGTGCAACTTCTTCATTCAGTTCGATACTGATCTGGGAAGGGTTCTTGGGATCTGTCATAGCTGTTATTATTATTTTTATTTGACTTGTTCAGCTTCAGTTTCCTGCTCCACACCAACCAGATTTTCATACTCCTCGAGCGAGCCAACTATAATTCCGTTGTATTGTCTCTGGCCTGTACCGGCAGGTATCAGATGACCAACAATCACGTTCTCCTTGAGTCCTTCAAGTCTGTCTATCTTGCCCAATATTGCTGCCTCATTCAACACTTTTGTAGTCTCCTGGAAGGAGGCGGCTGAGAAGAAGCTCTTTGTCTGAAGCGAAGCTCTTGTTATTCCCTGCAAAACCTGACTTGATGTAGCGGGTATTGCATCTCTTGCATCAACAACTTTAAGGTCACGGCGTTTAAGTACAGAATTATCATCTCTCAGCTTACGGGCGGAAATTATCATACCCGGGCGAAGTGTTTGAGAATCACCGCCATCTATAATTACTTTCTTACCGTAAATCCAGTCATTCTCATCCATGAACTCAAGTTTATCAACTACCTGCCGTTCAAGAAATTTTGTGTCGCCAGGATCAACTATCTCAACCTTGCGCATCATCTGACGGACAATGATCTCAAAATGTTTATCATTGATTTTAACACCCTGTAAACGATATACTTCCTGTATCTCATTCACAATGTATTCCTGAACCTTTGTGGGTCCTTTGATCGCGAGGATATCGGAAGGGGTGATAGCTCCGTCGGAAAGTGGGATACCAGCTTTTACATAATCATTTTCCTGAACAAGTATCTGTTTTGACAGAGGAACAAGATATTTCTTAGTCTCATCTGTCTTCGATTTGATGGAGATCTCCCTGTTTCCTCTTTTTATCTTTCCGAAAGTTACTTCACCGTCGATCTCCGACACAATAGCCGGGTTAGACGGGTTACGTGCTTCAAAAAGTTCAGTAACACGAGGAAGACCACCGGTTATATCACCAGATTTTCCAACTGCACGCGGTATTTTGGCAAGTACTTCACCTGCTTCAACCATTTTATTCGTATCAACAACAAGGTGAGATCCGACAGGAAGGTTATATACCCTGAGTTCTTCACCCTTTGGATTTAAGATTTTAATAGCCGGGTTCTTGGTTTTATC
>Ga0302271_10002256_pt1 | contig 17507 bp, 9 predicted proteins | sample III_Bog_N1_1_FD_198767 | JGI IMG/M metagenome (GOLD analysis project Ga0302271, IMG submission 198767) | Peat permafrost microbial communities from Stordalen Mire near Abisko, Sweden - III_Bog_N1_1 | ecosystem: Environmental > Terrestrial > Soil > Wetlands > Peat | place: Sweden: Abisko...
TCTGCTAGGTGTCAATGCGAGAATCATCACTAAAGTAGTTATTTAGAAACTCATTCATCTCATCTTCTTTAATCTCTATGTTTTGCCTAATAATCTGTTGAACAGTTCAATTTGTAAGCTAAACTTGATTTATGGCATAATAAAATATGTTTTTCAAGTTATTATGCATTCTATTGAAATCTAATATTTTATCCTAGAATCTAACTCAAACTAACTTTCTTACTTTTAGAGTGGCATTTGCACAAGAAATCAGCAAGAACTCTAGATCAACTATTGTTAAGACATTAAGTTCGTTGAAATCGAAGATATCGAAAAGAAATCGAACTTTTTCTTCGAATGAGGCATCAGAAAAGAGAATCAGTCCTGAGAACAGCTCAAGAGCATCAATGAGTCCATTATTATCAGTATCCCATATCTTGAAAATCTGCTCATTTGATCCAAATATTTGCTCATACTCAGTCAAATCGATTGAAAAGGTATCGCAAACAGACTTGAAAGATCCGTGATACTCTCTGAGTTTGGAAAGGGAACTCTTTAATAGAGGATTCGCTTATGGAGTGTACTTCAGCTAATTTAGGAAATTGCCCATTTTTTACTAAACAAACCTTATTTTATTTAAATCCTTTGGCGCTTTTTCTTGAATTAATCATCAATTACATAAACCCAAAGGACCATTGCCTTTAAATCACAAATTGCGTCTTAAAATACAATCAGTTTCGAAATTAATATGGATAAAACAAAAAAGATTCAAGTGGAACTAAATAATAAGCAATTATTGTGAAGCTTCTGAAAAGAGTTGAATTTGTACACATAAAAAAATGAATATTTGAAAAGTGTTTTTGATAATTATTTTCTCTCATTTGGTTCCAATAAATATGCAAAACGGATTTGATATTGTGATTCCTTTTGATTCTTTTGCATCGGAAGATTCTTTTGGCTCAAAGTTAAGTGCAAAAACTAAATAATCAAAACAAAAACAATATTAGTGTTTTGAATACTTTCAATTTAAAACAATAGTTTATAATAGTTACGTGAATTTTAAGGAGAATTTTAAACGATCTCTTTGAACTTTGCATCAAAATCTCTAAAATTTTATTCTTGTGTTGCCGATAATTTGGTCATAATTGCTCTTGGAAGGAAACAATTCTCTCTCTTTTTCTTAGTTACCCACTTTAGTATCTTCTCTAGTCCTAAATCAATAAAATCCTTATTATTAAACAATCCCTTTTTGATAAAATAATATTACTTTCAGATGCGATGTCTTGCTTGAGCTCATCATAATGTACTCCATATTGCAATAATCTCATCAATTTATCTGTAGTCTCAAGGACAAGGACAGTGTTATTCGACTTCAAGATCTAGTCAAGCAAATCCAAAGTAACTTGAGTAGTTTCTTAATTTAAATTTTGATTCCCGAAGTTTTCAAGTATCTCTATTCTAAGTTTCGCAAGACTTAGTGAAGTAAGAGCATCCTCTGATGGATTATGCGATCCTTATTAGATTTTACAATTCAAAAATTTTTGAGCGAGATCTCTTAATTTTAACTTTCTCTCTGTCTTTGTCATGAACAACAGACTTGTGTCGATCACTTTAGTGTGAATCACCTGAAATTATAACATAGAATAAAACATCATTTTCAAGAAATTATTTGATTTTATGCTTTACTTTGAGTGCAAGGAGATCGTTCTCAAGGGAGTGCCCAACTAATATGGTATCCTTTCCAACGTACTAAAAAAATAATTCCTACGCTTGAGCAAGATCAACATCAACATCGACAAGCATGTCAGGAGTTATTCCACTAAACTAAGTATTGTAGTTAAGGATTCTATTAGGAGTTTTTACAAGTTAATCCAAAAGCACTGTTCCTTCAAAATTAACGAGACTGATTTTAGCTAACTCCTAACCGAATTCTGTTGTTACCATTTCGCAATCTAAAGCGAGGATTGTATTTTCAAAACAAGCTTATTTCTTAAGTGCTTAGGTTTTCTTAAAATCTGGGAAATCTTCCTCCAAAAGAGGATACAGATTATCCTTTAGAATCTATTAAGAATGGCAAAACGCTTCATACTTTGCAAACAGTTTCTATTCATAACTCATATTCTTTGAATTGTTTTTAGTATTTTTCTGAGAAACAACTGGGTTTTTATTGAAAAGAGGAAGAGACACTTCATCGGATTACCTGGACTAGAATAGCTAGTGCCAATAGTTCTCATCATTGGAAACTTATTTTTCTTTAAACACTGCAATGTTGTCTTTATTGTAATATTAGCTGATAAACGGCATCACGTTCTTATTTAAATAGCTACTCTCGAAATTGCAAGGCACTTCTACTGTCAAGAGGACAAAGTTCTACAAAAGATGCTTGTCCTAAAAGTTAAAATTAAAATGTGATTTTCATGGCATAAATGTTATCTAATCTACCTCCACAACAATCCAAAGAGGATTAATCCCTTGCTTTGTGAAAAGGAAAAAAAGGATTTGCTAAATCGCTTTTGTAGAAGTGAAGCGTCTAGGTTTGATATGATCTACAATCTCTACTGCATTGGGAGGCTTCTCTTATGAAGGAATAGGTCCTTCTTCTTCTTTTTCTTCTTTCTTGACTTTCTTCTTGGAACCAGACATCTCATTTTCTGTTAATATAAAGTGATTATTCAGATGAAGAACAAGAATGAAATGTAGATTGCTAAAGAAGAAAACTAACAGAAAGGAATGTTTTCTTACCAATATCTTCAAGTTGCTATTTAGCTGCTTTTTTAATAGACTTGAATGATTCACTCGTAGTTGATTTCATTACACCTGAGAAAATCGATGAATTTGTATTCCCTTTACCTGACAGACATGCTGAGAATATTGAGCCAATCTGACCACTTTAACTCATTCTTTTGTTCTATTTATTCAATTTTCTCTGCGAAACAATTACACAATATTCTGCGAATAATCAAGATAAAGGGAAAATAGCAAATAAGTAAATTAAGTTCTAATTGAATGATTAATTAGTCCCAGCTATTTTGAACTTGATAGCAAAGCTATTATTTGAATTTAAGAAGATTTATCAATTAGTTATTCACTGATTTATTTACAAGAGACAGTAGTTACGAAGAGGAATAACTTAGATTCTTTAAATAAATCGATTTGTGTTTGTTATTTATTGTTGAATGCAGCGTGAACTCAACAGAAGTAGCTAAAGTGGAAGCAGAAGAAACAGTAATGCTCAATAACGTGTAACGTTCTTTGAAGAAGCTCAGGTAGCTCCATTTTTAGCAGTATCATTTGGTTAGCAACACAGATAATCTTCTTCAGATCAAAAACGATAAAATGTACAACACATAATATAATAGTTTTAATAAATATTATGGGCATGAAAAAATAGGGGTTGATTACTAAATTTATGAGAAAAATGCTGTATGAAGGAAGAATCAATTATTAGGGCATACTAACCAACAAATATCAGAAAATGGGTATGTGATATTGTTCTTATTTTGATCAGCAACAGTAGCAGCCTCTGAATTCCTTATCAGAAAAATACCAACCAGAAGATTGGGGAAGACACCATCCAAAAAACATAGGCTAACAAGACCGCAGTGATGAACTTCATTTTGATTCTAAGTCAGAGTTCAATGAAGACACTCTTCGAAGATATCCTAAAAAAGGAGAAGAAGAACATAAAAATTAAGCGAACTTATCTAATGAATCAATAACAATGAGAGGAAGAAAGAAAGAGACGAATAGTCCCAAGATTAAAGATTATCTAACATAAATGATTGTCAGCTAAGAGAACATGCAGCCGATATTAGTGAATAGTTTCACCCAAAATAATAACAGAAGTCATAGTTATAACCGCTAAAGAGAAAATCTAAAAATATTAGATGACACAGAATAACAAAGAACTTCTTAAGTACTTCCCGTGCCTGCATAGTTGAATAAATTATCAAATTCATCGCTAAGCTGCAGTGAAATTGCGTATTTAAAGCAAAAATAATAAAACTAAAGTAAAGAAAGAGCGAGAGAAGAAAAACAAAAGAATATCTTGAAAGAAATAGCATTCTTCTATTAAAAACTAGCAGCTGATAAGAAACAAAATTAAGCACAATAGAATAATGAATTCGCTCATTTCTAGAGTGTACAGCATAAAGTAGTAGCTTCACCAGAAGATAAGAGAGTTCATAGCTCAAGTCTCACAAGAAGGAATCAATAAAAGAAAGGTGATTAAGGAAATAATATTAAAAAGGGTTTTAATGGAAGCAGCGTAGAAGTAAAGAAATAGAGCAAACAATCCTAAAATTCAATAAAAACTGCATCATTTCCAAGAAGCAATGAAAAAATAGTACATAAATCAAGCAATTTGTCTAATCTCAATAACTCTTCTAATGAGACATGTAGTCTCTTTGGATTATTAAAGCTCACACCAGTTCAAATGAACTTATTAGAAAAGAGTCTATTGGGCAATAGAAGAGACAATTCAAGTCGAGAATAAAGTTAAAATATTGTGAATACGTTAAGCAATATTAGAATGAATTGCTTAAATGAAGTACTTAATGGAGCTAAAGAAGTAGTAGAGCTAGGAGAGTCTTACTTTACGATTATGCACGATTTGAAAACATCAAAGCAGGAACCTAAAGAATCAATTATGTTACTGCAAGACATAAAGTTACGATTACTGCAGAAGTTATTCTTCGCTGTGCTGGGAAGAATGTAAACACCATATCTTAGATAAGTGAGAAGAAGAATTGAGAGCTACTAACAGAAAAGAGAGGCAGAATTATAACTCCGATGTTTTATTTCCTGGCAGGAGAGAGCTAGGAAATCAGCATTGAAGCTTAGATTAGTTAAAGTTGCAAGAAGAGAAGCCAATATCAAATTATTAGCATCAGGATTCACAGCTTTAAAGTAAAATGTCTAGGAGCTTGCATTCTATCGTCCGATATTTTTGTAAATCAAGCAAAAGAGGAATTAAATAACCTTAAGAAATTGCATGGATGGACTGTCAAAGTATGTCTAGGAAAAGAGATTAACGAATAAGAGAACGCAGCTGTGCATCATTCTTGCAAATCAGCATGTTATAACTAAATCTTTTTTAATATTGAAGGCATTCAGTTGCTTGAAGAAATCAGGGTCTGCAGTGCAAGTTGTGACATCGTAGAATGTTACAACGAGAAAGATTGCTAAACATATCAGACAGATCAATTAAGAGCTTTAGTAGAAGAAGAAACAAGATGATAGCTAAATTGAAGAAAATAATAACATTGGTGATTTAGATATGTTGGAGAGACATTTTGTATGTGAAGAGGAATACTTGACTAGTGCAAGACAACTGTAAAAAGTTCAAAGGGAGCTTACTCTAGAGAAGATAAGCTAGCTTAAATACGAACTAGATAGAGAAAATATGGATAATAATAGAAAAATAGGAATATTGTAGAATTAAGAAGTAGATACCTAAAACTGTAATGTTTTAACTTAACTGAAGGTTCAAGTTGTTTCTGATATTCGCAAGCTTAAAATGCTGAGAAAGTCACAATAAAAGATTATTAATGAAAGTTAACTGAATGTCTTGAGAGCTGCAATCAATGGAATTAATAATAAGAAAAAGAAGAAAGCCATCACAGTCAATGAACAGCACTTTATGTTGAAACTCATTGAGGAAAGTCAATCTGAAAAGCTCAAAATTACAACTTATTTCAAATGGAGAATTGCTTTTTTGAAGAGATAAATCGACCACTCTCTTGATATGATGGTAGCAACCCAAGCAGCATTAAAAGGATTAGGATTTTTCAGAGACAGAATTAGAAACAACGAGGAGATATGCTAATTGCATTTAGCTATTAAACAAGAAAAAACAAAATCAGAGTTATTTTCATCTTGGAAAAGTATTGCTGATGAGAATTCAAAGCAATCTTAAGCAATTTTAGAAGGGTTCAAGATGAAATAGTGTTTTCGGAAGATAAAATGCTATATTGCTCATTAGAGAATTCAAAGAATGGCAGATAACTTTCATAGATAGCAACTGTTAAAGAAACTAATTGATTCTTGGAGTTCACTGTCTCAAGAGAATCAAGGAGTTAGAGCATTGAGTAAACGATTGCTGGCAGCTAGGACATTTAGATTTTGGCGTGACAAACATAAAAAAGTAATGTTTTTACGCAATTTCTTTTCTAAAGTTATGTACTCACCTTCTGAGCTAATCAAACTAAAGTACCCAACAGACAAGAGTCTACTTCGAAACATCTTGCAATCTTGGAAGCTTCAAGTAGTTGATAACGATAATACAATTCAATAACAACTGAATACTTAAACTGCAGTTTAGCATAGAAAAATAACTTTAAAAACAAGAATCTTTTTTGAATGGCAAAAAATAACAAAATATAGAAAAGCACTATAAATCATCTTCAACAGTGATGCAATAGCAAAGGGACTGTTCAACAGATTAATTAATCCTTGGAGGAGTTTAGTGTAAAGAGAAAACAACCAAATTGAATAGTTTATTATTAAGCACAATCATAACAATGCTTTTAAAGCTCTTCATGCATTGAAAATGCGATATTTTAGGAATAGAATAGCAAAAATTACATTTCTTCGTAGATTTTTTTAAGCTTGGAAGAAATCTCATGTTTTCATATGCTACGTAAATCCTTAGTAGATCAGAACTACAAGGCTGCTTAGAGCTTCATTTACTGGATTTATTATGAAATAACTAGAAGCAGTACGTCACCGAACTAAAATTGAAAAATCAACTCAATTATTCCTTTGCAATATCAAAAAGTTTCTCTCGAAATGCATGCTCGAATGGTAATCATATACCTTAAAAAGACGAAGTAAGAATCTACTTCAAGTTAAGCTTAAGAAGTATTCAGAAAAGCAATTGAAGAAGAGAGCGTTTAATGGATTTAGTATTTCACTTATCCTTAGAAGACTTAAACGAGTATAAAATGAGAAAGCGAGATAATTTCGTCATTTTCAAGATCATAAACATTTTGATCTTTAAGTTTAAGCTGCTCAAAATGCAACGTTTTACTCTCCTGGATATCAACTCTTTTTAGGGATAATTCATTATTGGAGGTTATTTTCAATTAAGTAGAAAACGATCACAAGGATTTCTAATAGAATTCTGAAATTTAAAGCCAGAAAGACATTGCAAGATACATTCTAAAAATGGTGTGATATTTATAACAAAAAGATTTCATCTAAATGTGCTTCGTCGACGCAAATTCCATCATAAATCACCTCGAAACAGAGTAATTCTTTAGGATCTTAAATAATATCAGAAAACAAGAACTTAAAGGACCCTATTCAATCATAAAAAATACGCCCAGTATCTTTTGATGGGGCTTAACCATTTTATCCTTCAGTTAATTCACCTAGCAATCAGGATAATGTTATCATAACTTCATTGGCTTCTAATCAGACAACTCTCCCAAGACAAATCTCCGAAGCTTAAATGCATACTTTAGACTCTCGAAAACCTCCAAAAGATTTGCTTTCGAAAGGAGATAGTAATTTGGCAACATTAAAGATCAAGCAACCAGCGAAGACAGTTAGATTTGAATTAGAAGAAGAAAAGGGAAAAGGAGATTTTTATTCACAGAAATACATGGAAAATGAAGCATTCTACTAGAGACTTATTTCCTCAAAGAAATGAGTCATAGATAGTATCCTTGCTGATACTTTGTAATTTCTTATTTGGGTTTGTGTCAGCTTAAGAAATTTAATGTTGTGAAAGGAGCTTCAGAAGGTAAATTATATGTCAGTACAGTTTTCTATTCCCAAATGATAATCCAATCCTTTATTGGTAGTCTGTCAACCCATTTCTTCCACTTAGAAGATACTTTTAAAATATTAACTCCTCCATGTCAAATATGCTAGTAAGAGCTAACAACTACAATACAGAATTAAGGAGCATATCTTTTTACCTTGTATTATTAAGGATAAGTGCTCCTGTAGGTGTGAAATATTAAATATTACAATAAATACTAATATATATTAACATTTCAGACTGAAAAGATAGTAAAACATTTAAAGAGAACTGAAAAGGGAAGAGTCTAACTAGGTAAATCTCAATAGATATGGCTATCTTGAATGTTTTCCCTAACTTAATCTTCTCATGAGATTAATCTTTTTGAGTATATCACTGCTTTTAGTGAGAACTCATGAAGCTTATTCCATCTAAGCAATCAAACTCTTTGATCATCTTAAACTTGTTCTTGCCTATTCTCATATGATGCTCAATCTGCAAACATCATAAGAATTTAAAATATGTTAGAGAATAAAAATGTAAGAGCTCACTGATTGAAAGTTTCTTCTTGGAATAGTAGCATTCTAATGGAACTCTCCCTTGATAAAATTTATGAGACTTGTCTTTGTAGGCTAATAAGAGAATATTAAGGATAGTCAAAAACAGTAATCATAAAGCTAACAATACATCTTGTTTGGTGGATGCAAACTTTAGTGTTTCTCTGTAGAAGCGAAAGACAGAGAGTTAAAGTTGTGAATATTTTCTTGGTTTGGACATTATTGCTGCAGAAGAATTGTTTTTGGAATTTTTGATTTGATTGAGAAATTTCTGGGATTTATCATCTCTAATAATAAAATAAACTCATTGAAGTTCTAGAAAGGATTGCATATTAAAAAGATTGAGAAAATTGAGGGAAGAGAAGAAAAAGAAATTGAATTCAAAGCGGAAACAATTAATTAAATATCAGGAAATAAGGAAACTGATTTGTAGAGAGGATTAAGTGGAATTAATAATAAGAATAGGAATTAATTGATAAAAAGAGAACATTATTAGGAGTTATGGATATTGAAGAAGATAAAGAAAAAGCTGAGCAGTTCAAAAACTAAGGAAACTCTGCTTTTAAACGCAAAGAATATGCTTCTGCAGTAGAATCATACACTAAAGCAATTAGTAAACCATTAAAACCATAATTTTGTTGGTTTTTTATTAATAATACACTCATTAATTAAACATAATTGTAGACACATTATTTAAATATTTTTGTTTTAAAGTGTACTGTTCTTCTGAGCCAAGTTATTATGGAAATAGAGCAGCTTGCTATCTAGCCATGGAAAAGTATTAACTTTGCATAAGTGATTGCAATAGAGCTCTTGACATTGATCCAAATTTCACTAAAGTTTTGCGCAGAAAAGCTCTCAGCTAAATGCAACTCTTGTAATTTGATGATGCCATCGCAAACCTCACTAAGGGACTTAATGTAGATTCTTCTGATGAAAATATGCGCAAAGACTTAGGAGATTGCTCTCGTGTAAGATCAAATTCATAGATTAATTGTCTAAATATCTCTTTTAAAATTGTTTTTATTGTTTTTTACTTACAGCTAAAAAGTTAATACTCTAAAATGGAAGAGTTTTTGAAAGAGGACAAACTGGAAGAGGCTCTTGCATAACTTAACATAATAATTCAAAAAATTACTAAAAACTCCACACTTATTGTCAAAAAAATAATCGCTTTAGCTATGAAGGGCAGCTCAGATCAAGCTAAGTAACTGCTGATTCAAGTTTAAAACATGGACGATGTCTAGAGAGATATTCATTATCTGTAAGGTGTCTGTGAACTCTACAATGGCAACACGTAAATAATTTGAACAAAAAGAGAGTGTTTTTATAATTCTTATTAATTTACCTGCTTATCATTGATTCTTTGATTTAAAAGGGATAAGGCAAAGATATTTTTCAAGCAAGGAATGGTGATGGATCCTGATAACAAGAAATGCAGGGAAATGCTGTAGAAAGCAAAGAAATTAGAAGAACTCAAAGAAAAGGGAAACTAAGCTATTAAAGAAAGTAATTACGATTAGTCTATTCAAATATACGATCAGGCTCTCTAAGTTGATCCTAATAATCGAAAGCTCAATGCTGTCCTCCTTTCGAACAGAGCTCTCGCATATGTCAAGAAGAAAGAATACAAAAAAGCTCTCGATGATGTTAACCTTTCCATTCAGTTTAATGAGTCATATTTTAGAGCCTACCTTCGTAGAGCAGATATTAGAATGAAAATGGGAGATTTTGATAAGGCGTTGGTTGATTATCAAAAAGTAAAAGAACTAGATCCTTCTTAGAATGTTGACTAACTGATTAAAGAAGCCAGAATTCAAGAGAAATAAGCTAAAAAGAAAGATTACTACAAGATATTAGGTGTCGAAAGAACTGCGACTGATAAGGAAATAACTAAGGCGTATAGAAAACTAGCTCTAAAATGGCATCCAGATAAAAATTAGGATAATAAGGTACTCAAAATATCTTTAGTTTGATTTAGGCATTCCAATTCCTAATATTGTTTTTTGCTAATTATTAGGAAGAAGCTGATAAAATATTCAGGAATATCAATGAAGCATATTAAGTCCTGAGTGATCCAAAGAAAAAAGAAATGTTTGATTAAGGAGCTGATCCAAACGATTAAGAACATGGAGGAATGCCAGCAGGTAAGTGTTTTTATCAAATACAATCTTGAGCTAATTCTTTTTGATTTTTCAGATTTTGATCCAAATGACATTTTCAAAATGTTCTTTGGTGGAGGAGGACCAGGAGCATCTCAAGGCGGTGGCAGTTAAGGAGGTTTTCCAGGAGGCTTTGGTAGTTAAGGAGGTTTTCCTGGAGGGTTCCCAGGATTTGGTGGTTTTGGCTAAGGTGGTGGTAATCAAGGATTTTCCTTCAGATTCGGCTGAAAAAGCATTAAAAAATTAATTTATTTTCAAGATAGATTCTTTTTATTTTTTGTAAACAACAAAAAATCAGTATGTTTTTGTTTAACAATTGCCTATTCTAAAATAAACTACACTTTCAATAAAAGAAATCCGATCTTGAATACTTTTGTTTCCTTCACACAATGGATATGATTTTAGAACTCTGTAATACTCGATAACCTGATCTAATGTTATGATGAAAATTTTCTTCTATTTGTTGTCAGAAAAAATAGTAAAGAAAATCAATAAATTAATTTTGCTAGTATTCCTATTGGAGAAGAAGCCAAACTCAAAATTAATTTGCAATATTAGGGAGAATTGACAAAAAAGGGATACTGCTGTAGAACAAAGTGATAGATTCAGAAGATAAGAATGGATTTTCTTCGTTAAATAGTGTCAGGACCAAAGAAGAGATTCCAAGAAGATGGATACAATCTTGATTTGACTTATGTGTGTCCTCGAATAGTTGCTATGTCCTTTCCTGCTTCGGGAATTGAGACACTCTATAGAAATAACATCGAGAATGTATTTCAATGATTTGTTTTAGCAGATGAGCAAAGTTTGTTTTTGTAAACTAAAGGTATCAAAGATGATCAAGAAAAAGCATAATGGAGACTACCTTATCATCAACCTCTCTGGACGCAAATATGACTACTCTAAGTTCCAAGATAAGGTTGATCATTACAATTCATTTTCCATTTTTAATATTAGCTGTTTTATTCTAGGTCTTAGATTATGAATGGGAAGATCATCACTCACCTCCAATAAATACTCTGTTTATCATATGCCAGCGCATCCATCGCTTCCTCTAGAGTATCTTTATTATTTCATCCCCTATTCCTTCATCGAAAAAGCACATTTTAACAACAACAAAAAAATTTTTAAACAGAAAAGATCGACAACGTAGTGATAATTCATTGCTTGGCTGGCAAGGGAAGAACAGGAACTATTATTTGCTGTTACATGATCTATTCTGGTAGATTCTAAACTGCATAGGACGCTCTTCTGTATTATGGAAAGAAGCGGTAATGTTAGTAGCTATCAGAACAATTATTAACTCTTTTTTTCTTTTAGATTTTTACAAGAAGGTTTAGGAGTGAATTAGCCTTGCCAAATTAGATATGTGTATTATTTCCAATAAGTGTTCACTGAGAGAAATGTGTACCCGACTCTGAAATACATCTAATCAATTGAATTATTAGGTCGACCACGTTTTAGTGATGATGGTTGCAGACCATTTATTAAAGTATTTGGAGTTAATTCAAAGCAAGTGATTTTTTCAACTGCAAAGAGCTATTCTGATCAACCAAAGTTCACAGAAGGAGACTATTTCCTCATGGATATCGATAACTCTGCACCGTTGAGTGGAGATATCATTGTGCGATTTAAAAATAATGGTAAATGTTAACAATTAGCTGTCAGTTCAGTATCTAATCACTTTTTTGAACAAACAGGTGCAATATCAAACAAAAACATGTTCAGGGTATCATTTAACACTGCCTTTATCAAGCGAAATAAGTAAACTAACTTTAGTGAATTCTTTTCGTCAAAAACAATATCTTTACTTCTTTCCAATAGCATTCTAGAATTCTCTAAATCAGAGTTGTCACCCAGTGAAATTCTTAAAGACGAGCGATTTCCATTAGATTTCATTATTAGGGTACAACTTTCAAGAATATTTGACTCTGCAAACCCTTAATTTCTTATTTTTAGATTATGTTTGGGAACTTCTGCTAGTGTACCTGCTACACACCTTTCGATAAGAAATGTTCTAGTTGCATATTAGAACTAGACAAAGAGTCCAGTTATTGGAATACTATTTACACTATTCTAGCAGTAAGATTAAATTAGCCTTCTTTTTGTGTAATTTAGTTCATTATTTTCGAATTTAGAGCTACATAAAGCCAGAGTTAAAAGAAAGTACTACTCTACTCTTTGGAAAAGAAAACGATGATGTTGATGAAATCCTCAATAAAGAAAAAAAATCGTTTGGTATGATACATTTTCAATCATTCAATAGCCTTATTCCTTTTGATAATAACTCAACAGATAAAGCAAAGACATTATTATTGAAGGGAAAGAGCTCAGAAGAAGATAGAGAAGATTTAGGAAATGTCAATGAGTATATGTTTGAATAATCTTCACACAAAAACTATGAAAAAATCTCAAAAGAAGAAGATTCTACGGGATTCAAACATGCTCAAAAGATAAATAGTGTCGACTCAGATGAAGATTACCTTGCAGATGCCATTGAAAATATTGCTTTAATGAAATAACTTGAAGAAAATCAAGGTGATAAACTAACAGAAAAAGATAAACAACAGGAAGAGAAAACCATTAGGCATTCTTAAAACGCAGCAGACGAAGAAGAAACGAAAGTATAAGATAATGACATGCAAGCAAAAACAGATGTTAGGAGTCAAAACGAGGAACTTTAAGCAATTGAAGAGTCAAGCTAGAAAAGCAAAAATAACAATTAAATTCTCTCATAAAACGAAGTCATCCCATCTAATTTGCAAGAACCATTTTTACCATGATTGAAAATAGCAGTTACAAGCCAAGTCTCAAACGTATATTTTCTATTTTTATGTTGTTATTTCATTTCTAAAATTATCCAAAAACTTCCACAAAACTAAAAAATATAACATAAACCTTACAGCATCTACTAATCCATTCAATCAAGAACTTCCAAATCTCCAAGAGCCCAATCTTCGTATTCCTTGTTTGGAAGGTATCTTCGAATAACGAAGGGAATCTTCTTTTAAATAAATTCTTTTTCTGCAATCAAGATTGGATCGTAGTCCTCTATGCAAAATCAAACAAATATTAAGCGATCTGGTCAAGATTATTCTTGAAATATTTCTTACTGTCATCAGTTTCAACGTAAATGGGTGAGTTTTGAGCTATTTAAAGTGCTCTAGTTCCAATTATTCTAGCCTTTTCGTATTTTGTAAGAAACGGAGGTGTGATTTTGTCTTTAGCTTCTTTTGGCTCAGATTTGTTTGGTACTTAAATAGCTGCATCGTCTGCTTGTTCTTCAGGACTTTCACTATCAGAATCAGTTTATTTTGAATCATCATTGGAGACACTATTGCTTTCTTCACTGGAATCCCCTGAGCGAGATGAAACATCTTCATTCTCTTGCTCTTCTTCATTCAAATCATCGTCATGGTTGTCTTCATCGAAGTTACCAGGTTCAGAATAATCGTTTTCGATATCGCTCATTTGTGTGTTGTCACTGATTTTTTAGCTAAAATTAATAAAAATATTTTTAGTTTTTAATTTGTCTCTCTATTTTATTTGCGTTCTTAGACTACTTCTCCTTTTTGATTTGGTTATCAGCTTATAATTTGTTGCTTTTCATTCTCTGCTTAAAATTCCATTTATTTTCAAAAACAAGAATAAATCTAAACATAGAATTAACTTTAAAGTCTTCTAAATAAAATGTGATAAAATCCAAAAGCAAATACATAGATATATAAGGTAATCTAAATATTTATTATATTCACTGATAAAGTCAAAGACTTTAACCATAATTATATTAATCTCCTTATGTTTTTTTGATCTCCACCTTAAGTTTCTTATCTAATTTATCAATAAAACATATTACATTTAGATTGTATCAAAATCAATGTAATTTTTCTTATTACTTCCAACTAGAATACCATTCATTGCTTCGATAGCTTTTTGAGCACTGTCAGGATGAGCATAACTTACAAATCCTGTTTATTAAGCAATCAATTAGAAATATGTTTTGTACAATATTTTGATTTACCGAAGCCTTTACTAAATCCATTAGGCCCATTTACAACATGGGCAGATATTAAATCACCGAATTTACTAAATAACCTAAATAAATCAGAGTCTCTATAGTCTCCTGGTAGATGGAAGATAAACAAATTGGCACCTGGAGGACCAGATGCTTTTTATGCTTTATTTGTATCACAAATATCAAAATCAACCAAGATAATTCTAAAATGATAAAATTATGCATTTAAACTTAATTGTTATTACATAGAATATCCAGCTCTTTGAGATCTTCTCCTCCGATATCTTGCTAAAACTTTTAGAGCTATTCCAGACTCTCAGGCTAAACATGTTCTTAAGTCCCATCTGGATTAAAAATCTAAGATCCTAGAGGTGGCATCTCATATTGAGTTTGCTGAGTTGCAGTATCATAATAATAAGGTATTTTGTCGGCAGTAAAATACTTGTAAAATATTCTTTCCTGAAGACACAAATATTCAGTCAAAAATACATTAAAAGAATATTAATTTACTACTGCTGGGGCTGTAGTTGGTTAAGGAGGAAGAGAACTCAGTACTGGCTAAGCTTGTGTCAAATTCTATCCATAATATCCTCTTTGTATATTACTCTAATGCCCCTAAACTCCTCCCTATGGTAACACTTATGGTATCTGTTGTTGTTCTCCTGGATAATAAGGTTATGTAGGATGAGGCTACTACATTGAAATTTAAGAATTAGGATTCTATTAATAATGTCCATTAGATTGTGATTTTTCAGGGTGTTCGATTTGAGAGCTTTCCTTAGAGTAATAAGGAACAATTGGAGCACGATTAAATTCTAAATCTTTACGTGATTCAATAATAGGAGGTAATTATTAGCGATACTACTAATCATCAGAAAACCCTAAATTGCTGCTTCTATTCTATGCAAATTACTTGAAATCCCCTGATTAAGTCTAATCTTTTACACCTCCATTAAAAGAATCGTTGGGTCGATATGGATAATAGTCCCTACTAATTGGAGGTTACCCTGATGCAAAATGTGAGGGTCTTCTGTAAGCATCCGGACCTGATAATCTACTTGAAAGATCTTCTCGTTCAGGATACTCTGTAAATCTAGATTATTTACTACGTTCTCTCTCTCTGGAATCTTATCTTTAATATCCTTTTTAATCAGCAGGAGGATATCCATTGGGAGGTCTGTATGAGCTTTATTAATTAAAATTAGTTTCACGACCTTCTTCTCTGGGATAAGTTGGTTAGTTTTAAACACCAGCAGAAGGATAATAACTTCCCGATCCTCCATATCTTTCTCTCTAAGCCTGATTATTGCTGGGCTGCTAACCTCGAGATTCTTCTAATCTTCTTGCATATCTGTCTCCATGATTGTCAAGCCCTCTGGTATCTTATCTAGATTCGAGATGGCTATCTCCTCTACGTTCATTCCATCTTTCATTGCCTTCACCCCTCTCTTATTTCCAGGTATCTCTATTATCTAAATTTCTTCCAGGAACTGTTCCTCTATTATTATCTCCCCATCTCTCAGAAGAAGTTGCATTCTCCTCTCTTTTATTATCATAATGTCCCCTAATTGATACTTCCTTCTCTCCTTCTTTGGATCCTTTTTTGTTTTGGTCATAATATTTCACAATTAATGGTTTAGTTTGCTTCTGAAAAGGATATTTATCATTTAACGCCTATTTTGCTAAAATACTCTACTCAACATTTTCAAACTTCACAAAAACAAAACCCCTAGTGAGTCCTTATGGATCACGAGGAATATCTACTTCACGAACTCTACCAAATTCTTCAAAAATATCTCTTATTTCTCTCTGTAAAAAAAACAATTAAATCAAAAGAATCATAAGAAGATAAAAAGATGGTAGCTAAAATAAATATTTCAAATTATTGTTTCAATTGCCTCTGATATATTTCTTGGTAGTTAAGCAACATAAAGGATATGATCTTGATCTTAATTCAATCCAAGGCGATCTGGCTCATTATCAGCCCATCTCATTATTACTGGATTTTACATCTGAATATTGGTGTATTAATAAAAAAAAATGAAATGCTTGTGACTACAAAATCAGATGATCAAAAGAATGCATACTCCAGGTAATTTGACGGATTCTAAGGACTTGATAGCTTTGTTAGCACTTAAAATCGAAGCGAATTAGATAAAAGCACATCCTTTGTGTTAGTTGTTTTTATCACGGATAATATTGACTTATAAAATCTCACCGTACCTCTCAAAAAACGTCTTCAACTAGTTCTCGTCCCTTGAAGTGAAACCAAACAAAGAAAAGTTCTTGGATATGGAGAAGAAAGAAAATACTAAAGAATTGAATTTTAGTGTTCTTCTAACAATAATTAGAGACAAAAGTAGCTAAAAATGTTCCATAGATTTGTTTTTCACAAAGTTACTACTCCTTTACTTAGGTTTATCACTCTTTAATACAAAATATCTAATAATAATAGGTACCAATTCTTAGGAATTTGACCAGCAAACAGTTTAATATCCACTTGGTTTCTTCTTTGCGTCTAACCATAATTCAAGAGAAAAAAAGACATCAAAAATATTCATCTCAGTCAAAATGAGCTTCTAAGAATAAATAAGATAACGCACATGATTGAAACTAGATCCGTTTCTCTCTCCATGAAAAGAACCAACCTTTTAGTACTCTCTAGATTTAGACCTCTCAGAGTGGAAGCGTGACTTCAGTTTATCACTACTGCTGCTATTATGTTTATGTAGAGAATCTAAAAATATAAATAATCAAAGGAAAAGAGTTGTTAGAATGCTAGGTGAATACTGAGAACAGCTAAGGATATCATTTACGCATGAAAACTACTCGCACAGAGAAACTAAATAACTTTGAATACAAACACCTTTGATAGACGCAAACGATAATATATCTTCTTCTTCTTCACCTTCTTTCTTCTTTTCTTTCTCGATTCTTTTCTTTATAATATTTTTGTTAATTCTTCCCAAAAGCTCTTAAATTATTGAAACAAAAGATATTTTTTCTCTTTTCCTTGGCTTTACTTTTTATTCTTTCTTTTTTTATTA
>Ga0302271_10002258_pt1 | contig 17504 bp, 11 predicted proteins | sample III_Bog_N1_1_FD_198767 | JGI IMG/M metagenome (GOLD analysis project Ga0302271, IMG submission 198767) | Peat permafrost microbial communities from Stordalen Mire near Abisko, Sweden - III_Bog_N1_1 | ecosystem: Environmental > Terrestrial > Soil > Wetlands > Peat | place: Sweden: Abisko...
GTAGTAGTAGTAGTAGTAGTAGTAGTAGTAGTAGTAGTAGTAGTAGTAGTAGTAGTAGTAGTAGTAGTAGTAGTAGTAGTAGTAGTAGTAGTAGTAGTAGTAGTTTTGATATTATGAACAAGCCTTATTTGAGTTCTCCTCTTGCTAGTGAGATTGGGGATGAGAATGTCTCAAGTGCTAAAGGATGTTCTAAGAAAATCTTCTTGAATGTAACCTACAGTAACAAGAATAGCAGATCTAATTTGCCGATTAGCTCTGCGACACCACACAGAGGCATCAATAATCGTTTCTCAGATAATCAATAGAACTCCTCACCTTACTCAGTTAGCACGTAAACAAAACAAATAAATAGATTTTGTGGGGGGGATATAAAATCATCAGCAGAAGAAGAGAGTTTTAGTAAATAAAACTCTAATGGCCATCACAATCACAGATATGAACGATGGGAAAAGGCTCGAATGAAATGTGTCCATTCTTTACAAGCAGCTTTTATTACCATACATGAATGGCAATAATCTGGTTATTTCTTTGATTTTTTCGCTTTTTAAAGCCTTTATTAAACCTTAAAGCAAATAATGTTATTTTATGAAAAACATATTTAATTTAGTAAAGGCGCAGCTGATGAATCATCTTTGCCTTACACCTCCGGAAGGGATTCTAGAATTCCCGATAAAGTACAGTATCAGCAGTATCAAGCTACTACCTCTTTTGCTGAGATCGACAAGGAGAGTGCCTTCTCAAAGCCATTAGGTTCTTCAAAGAACTATCTAAATATCAAGAATTGTGATGAGTCTAACACTAAGAGTATTACTAATACTATTACTGAATTCTACTAATTACAACTTTAGAAGCAGTAATAGTATTATCAGACTCATCAGTCAAAGCACCCAGTTTATGATATCATCAGTAGATTCAAAGAAGAAGCATCTGGCAGCAGACTAGGAGACAATTTGAGTGCTTAGAAGCAGTAGAAATAGGTAGAATCAAGAGCAGAAGAAGAAAAGATGGATTTCAGAGAATCAAGGAATTATAGTTATAATAATTGTAAATCTCCCTTAGCATAGCAAATAGAGTCCTTGAAGTAATTGCACTCCAAGCAACAGTAGCAGCTAAAACTAGCCATATCTCGTGGTAAAGCTCCCTTGTGTTCATCAGCTGTTCCTTTGCAGCAATTCTAAATGTAAATCAGAGAGCCACTGAAGCCCATGAACAGCCATTCAAACATGCAATCACAGTAGAATTAGCTTTAAGAAATGAATGGAAGCTCCAAAAGAAACTTGAATATTTAACCTTTACAACTCAAAAACACCCATACGCATAAGCATTTCTTAGGAGAATCATAATAGTAATAGCAATAACCAGCACCTTCTTCTTCTTCCTCCTCCTATTCCTCTTCTGCATCCTCTGCCATTCACAGTCGTAATTGTTTCCCACTGAGTAAGCTTCTGCAACCTTTGTCGATTTGTTTTTTCAACCCAAACAAGCACAACTCTCGAAATCTGACACCTCCTGCTAATCATCATGCTTCTAACCACACTGCAGTTGCTAGTGATACTAGCAAGACTAACATTCTGACGGGTGCAAGTCTCTCTCATTAGAAGTAGTTATCTTTTAAGGAGTAGCTTGCAAACAATCCCAGCAGTGCGAGTTACTTCAAATACCAATGTTTGACACCTCCAAAGATGAACAAATAAATAACACTCAACACTGCACAAACAACAGCAACTCAAGAGAACAGCTTTTCTAATGTATATCTCCAGCCAAGCGAGAATACTGCATCTGCAAAAAAGAGACCAAGTCATGAATATATCGAAGCTTGTACTCCTTCCAAAGATCCACTAAGAATACAGAGGAACAACTTTACTACGAATAACAGCAACAGCATTAGCAAAAAACCAATAATACTTTTCCCTTACTTCAATCACTAGAGCAGTGCTTTTAAGCACAGCAACAATCCTAACAATTATTCATCAGGTAATTTCGCTAACCTATCGAGCAATAACTACAAGAGCCGCAGTGCTAGTCCGTTAGTCAAAAACGATGGATCAAATAATTCTCATACATCGACGATCTTCAACTTCCTCAACGACAAAGACTAAAGTCATTTCGCGGAGACGAACTATGCTTATTCGACTCTTCAGCACAAAATCACCAATAATGCTAGTACTAATCCTCCGTATTACACGCCTTCTTCAGCTGTAGCTTCCACAACAGCAGCTGGAGGTATCTAAGACAACTTCTCTGAGCTTATTCTCTAAAACCGTAATAACCGTCACAACATTCGAAGTACTAATAATAACAACAACAATAACACCAGCGATTTGTCCAGAGAAGTATCTCCATTTTAAACCCCTTTGAGAAGTACTTACAATAGCACTTTATATTTCCAGCAGCCTTAGAATAGTAGCCTGCCAACTGTAGAAGAACCTGCTGATTCACCGCGATTTCATGGACAGGATAACGCAAAATAGAACATAATCAGCACAGCTACCTGTAAAATAGCTAATCATGGCATAACAACAACAACTTTCAAAGACAAGATAGAGATGAATATTACAACTAGCGGGAGTGATACATGTCTTAGTGATGAATGTGAAGCAAACTAAATACCTGTTTCCTTGCGAGCATAGCACTCACCAATCAGCAAAGTGGTAAACACCTAGCATAATAATAATCATCACACACCTAGCAACAATACCTCTCAGAACACTGGTGCAACATCTACATTCTCCAATACTGTCTTTGAAATGAAGAGGAATCATCCATAGCTTTAACTTCACCAGCAACTCTAGAATAATAACAACAAGAGCTATGCCATTACTGCTATCCCTCGATAGGATATCTCATCCTGTACATCAATATACTCAAATATCTGCGGCTAGAAGGCAATCTACGAGAATGCACTTTAGCAAGCTGATTAAGGTGTGCGAGAAACATTTGAGACGTTTGATCTACCTCTGAAAACAAGAATAGAAGCACTCTCCAATACATCTCATGGTACTACTAATTCACAGCAAGTCTAATAGAATTGCAAGAATAACAACAGCAACACGAGATATTTGCAAGATAACCTGATCCAAGGTAAAGCTGTTAATCAGGTAAACTCTGCTAATCTGGTGTTTGCATACCGAACACAGCAGCCACTCGTAAAATCAAACAACACCTGTAATTCTGGTAATAATAATCATACTACCACGCTTGGTACTGTATCTCCTATTTCATCCATGCTAAATCAATTCCTCATAGGTAATTCACCCTAGCCAACAGCAGTATCGCAGACAAACCATATTTCAGAACGATCTCCACTCAAATTACTTTAATAACAACGAAATTAATAATAGCAATAGCTGTAAGTTGTTGTAAAAGAGTAGCCACATACATAGATTAACCCAGCACATCCTAATCAAACTAACGATAAGAAGGAGCCTCTTCCAGTTGTACTCACTCAGAAACTTGAAAAGTTCATTCTCGGAAAGATATTAGGTACACAAATACTGAAAAATTACTATATTTTTAATCATTACCTTCCTAGATCTCTCTCTATTAATTCTGTTCTTCTTCTTCTTCTTCTTCTTCCTTTCCCAACTTTTCCCTCTTATTTTCTATCCCCCTTCTAGGTTATGGTTCTTACGCCGTCGTCCGTGTCGTGGAGGATACTACAACTACTATAAAATACGCGCTGAAGACTTACGAAAAGAAAAAGCTAGCTGATCCACAAAAACGTAAAAACGTTGCTAGAGAAGTTAAAATCCTGTCTCAACTCAAGAACCCTTACATTGTGAGGCTCTACGATGTTATCGAATCTAGCAGCTAATTGCATTTGCTCATGGAATACCCTACAGCTACAGCTTTGAGCGTGCATATCCGGTAGTAGATGAACAGAAGGTTGGCTGAAGAAGAAGCTAAAGTTGTGTTTAGATAACTCGTTCAAGCTATTATGTACTGCCACAAGAAGAGTGTAGTACACCGAGACATCAAGCTCGAGAATGTTCTCTATGAACCTTCTACAGCGACTGTGAAACTCATTGATTTTGGGTTTGCTATTGCATTAGCTCCTGGTGTGAAATTAAATATTTTCTGTGGCACACCATCGTACATGGCACCGGAGATAATCAACAAGAAAGAATATGCATTTTCTGTGGATACATGGGCACTTGGTGTGCTGCTGTATAAGGTATTGAATGGTGTGTTTCCGTTTAGAGGAACAGATGATAAGGAGTTGTTTAGGAAGATACATGCTTGCAAGCTAGAATTTTAACCGTTTGTGTCTTAATCAGCTAGGAGTTTATTAGGGAAGATTCTTAAAGTTAATCCAATCGATAGACTCACACCAGAATAAGTAAAGAAAGAGAGAAATGAGAAAGAATGTGGGGGGGGGGGGGGGATAGATAATTGTTTGTTGAAAGTTGTATTTTCTAACATGATTTTACACAACAGATTTTGCAAGACGAATGGTTAATTCCAAAGCCTTGTTCTTCTGGTTTGGCTGTAGCTACTCCATCTTCTTCTACGTTATCAGCAACAGTAACTGCAGAGACTCTTCTGTGAATGTATATGTTACTGTTCCTGCTACTACTTTCTTTCTCTCCAGTGCTGAAAAGCAGATAATTTTATGTTTATTTTCAAAATTAAACTGAATAACTATGCAATGTATTTGTCCATATTTGCATTTCCTGTTTCTCAAGTTCTGTTTCTTATCATTTGTGTTCTCATCTACCTTCAAGACTAATATATGTTGTTTTACACTTTAAATTTACAAAAAATATGGTCTCTCTCTCTTCTTGGAGTTTTTATCAGACTTGATTGAAATATTCACAATAAACTCCCAGATTCTAATTTGATTTTCGGCAAGAACACATACATTCACACACAAAATTACAATAAAATAAAGATAAATATCAAAGAGAATAATAAACCCTTTAAGCGACTCAAAGAAATGTTCTTAAACCCCGTGAAAGCAGGTGAATTCGATGATGAAGTCAAGGGCTTCGTGCCCTCTGAAGGTGAAGTCCGCTACATCGCAAATAAGAACACGCAATGTGGATATTACCTGCAAGGTATCGAGCAATGCCGTAGAAAAATTGCTAAGATCTCCGATGGATCTCCGGAACTGCAGCAATTCGGATTCCTCCCCTGCAAGCGTCTCGTCGATGCACACTACAGATGCATGACAGATGATAAGTACGGAAACACCATCGAAGAAGTCCCCGAAGCCGGTCAAGGAAACGCATAGAAATTCTTCGATTGCACTTTCAAGCAACTCCAACCCATGGAAGCATGCAGGAGATTCTTCGATCTATCCATCAGAGATCTCTACAGAACTTCAGGAACTGCTTTGAAGGATTGAATTTAATATCCCTTAATAGATTGCTAGCAAGGATATTTGAATATTTCCATAATCATTTGCCTTTTGCATTTATTCCTTGTTCTGTAACATTTCTCAGCATACCTTTTCAAATAACAAGCTAGCTAACATTTCTCAAATCTCAAATATGCATTAAAGATAAAGTACCCTTGATTCTGTTAAGACCGTAGAAAATAATAGGGAAAAAGGCATTTAATTTAATGATTATGCTGTTTTTTGATAAAAATAATCATTTTTGCCAAAAATCCAAATAGACCTATCAGCCTATGATTTCCCCCTTATTTCTTCAATGACTTATCCAAATCAACCCTACAAGCAGATAACATGAAATACAATTCAACATTGCATGCCAAGATAATAAGACCTTCTTTAATATGTTTTGTTATTCCTTCTTGCTTTCCCTCTTCCTTCTCACTGCAATTCCATATTCTTTTTTGAAAATATTTTTCTTGGTCTTTTTCGGCCTGGTTTCCCGAAGATATGAATGCACTCTTTTTCAGTTATTCTTTGTAAACTTGGAGATAAAGCTAGAGGCAGTCTCTTTCAATCCGAAATCCTTGAATTTATTGGATACCTACACAAAAAATACAGGCATTTTTATTAAAAAATATTTTAAAAATAATCCAAAGCAAGTTTTTATTTATTTTATGTTCCACTCTTCCCTAACCATACATATTCTTACCTCGCCTACAATGTTCTTCGCTGCTTACTGAACTACTGAGCTGGCTGCATTTGACTATTACTGCTACTGATTTGGATTAACTTGTTGTTACTACGAGCTGCCTTCTCGTTTTGGCTGAGATTATGGTATGTTACTGGAAGAATGAGGCGTTGTATTCCCAGATTGTGGCTGTTTATTATTCGTATTAGCTCGTTTTATCTCAGGCTGCGCTGCGACCTAAATGAGCTCCTAAAGTGGTAAGAAATGGCAGTACTTATACGGCAAAGGTGTCACAGTCTCCTTGAATACCTTTTTGACTTTATTCGTAGCTACAATTGCTTCTTTATCCTATTCTTTTTGGAAATACTCCCTGGTTTCAAGACCAAATTAATTATTCAGAATATATGCAATATTCGGGAATCGCATATTGTCTAAGTGACCTCGAGCGGAAGGTGATCGTAAATTCTTAATAACAGAAGAATTCCTGTCATTCTCGAGTGCACTAAAAATACTTAAAAGAATCGTCTTCGAGATTTCAAGTTCTTTCTTTGATTGATTTAAACTACCACTAGTTGGAGTGCTACCTCGGTTAGGGATAGTATTACTATTATTATTCTCACTGTTATCATTACTTTAAACGATGAAATTCGATAGAAACTCATCTAATTCAAAAACATACAACTCGAAGACCTATTCATATCCAAGTAGATCATGCTAGATTTCAAGTGAACTAATTCGCTCATCCGAAATCAGCTGGATTCTATCCTAAATGAACATCTCCACTTCACTGAACAGCGCCTCATCCCAAGCGAGTTTCACATCGTCACGGATTCTAAAAAACCAAAGGGAATCAAAGGAAACAAAATTAGCTATTCCGATTACTTAATCCCTATCTAATTTTGTGTAGATTTTACTCAATTTTCCTGAGATTATCTCTGAAGTAATTATGAAAAAACAAGAAAATCACAAAGGTCTTCATCAAATGCAACGTTGGATTCTCTTCATGCTCATCCCAGATCTAATTCAGCGCTGATTAGTAGTCTTGCAAGAGATTACTCAGATTATCATGCAAATATTCCACCATTTATGCTAACTCATATGCTTCATCATGCTAACTGCTAAACGCAAATAACAGCTGCATCTACTACGTGAAACCCGATATCGCTTGCTAGCAGACTTAGTATTGTGCATTCAAATGCGTGTGGAATGGTGTATTGCCATATTTCCCGAGTTCCACACTCTATCCAACGTTTTCTTAAACTAACACACCAAAATATTGTATGATCGATTCGACTGGAATCAGCTTCACTTAGGTGGTTATTTGAGTTTAGTAATACTCCTGCCAGATCGATTGCATGATGCTACGGATGTCCTCGTTGTTGCTAGGGTAAGTAGGCTATGATGGTGGTGCTGCAGTTGCAGATTCCTGAGCGGCGAATGCATCAGCAGCGTAGATAGAATCGAGAACTTCTTTGATGTGCTCGATCATTTGGATGTTCTTCTCTTCTAACATCATGCGCTAGAAGAATACACTAGGATTGAAGTAAAAATATATCAGTCAATCAGGAAGAAGTGTGTGCAGGGAGAAAGAAATCAATATTAAATGAGCTTTTGAATCATTTCAATAATTTGTTAGTGTTACTGATTGAAGAAAATAGCATTTGTCGAATCATCTTTTGTCAGGAGCATTGTCTTGAGGATTGTGCTGAGTTACGTGAACTAAGAAACATACAGATGATGAACGACTTAAAGTAACTCATCTTGCTACGCTGCTTGCTCAACTTCCAGGCGATTATTATCTTAAGTTATCTGCATCTTTGCATGTATTTCTTCTGCTCCTGCTTTCTCAAAGTCTACTAATTCCTAAATTCCTTTGAATCCATCGAATACTCTCAACAACTCAAACCGCTTTAAGCTGCTAGTTAGCTAACCAATTAAAGTACTGATTCTCTTGTAGAGCTATTCATCTTTGAGGTGCTTAACTAATCCGTAGAAATCCCTGAAGTAATGCATGAACCTCGCTATTGTTGGCTTGGATTCGAGACCCTTCAGTCTGAATGCTTAAATGAATCGGATGCTCTCCTTGATGCAAGCGTTTGTGTTCACTTTGGACTGTGACTCTTGCTAGCTTTATAACTGGCTATTGCTTTTATTCTCTGGGTGAATGTAGATTGTCTTGTAATTGTATTGCCGCAGACAATTTAACGCGGAGAGAAACACCTCCATGTCACTATTGTTATTCCCTTTATCAGCAATGGAACTAAGCAATAAACTCATGCAGACTGTGACATCAATGAGCTACCAGATTCTGGAATCATTCTAAGCATCTAAACCTTCCTCCTCGACAGGTTCTTCGTTGAGAGATAATAAATGCTAGACACTCTCCTCGAAGATCTCTACGCTCATCTCCGTTACAAGCAATTCAATGTCACCAAAGTACTCTAAGAATGACAATGATAAAACATAAATGCGTGAATGATTATTTGTTAAAGTATATTTACTAGAGTAGATGAGTTCAGATGCAGAGATGGTTTGTGGTAACTTATTAGGTTGAAGGTATTACGATTACTCCCGTTACTGCTATTTGAGATTCTTCAACAACAATTTGATGCTTAGGACTTATCTCGCAGCGATGGAAAACAGTTTCTTCTTTTGAAACATCTCAATAGTCCCCCAGCAGAGATCTTCTAAAGCTTCCTTTATCACAGTGATCTTCTCTGGTTTGGAGAGTTAGCCATCGTCATTGATGTTATTCTCCGATTGACTATGCTAGTTTACTACTCCAAAGGTTAGAGCTGCATTTCCAGCAGTTGTAGCTGTGGGATGTGTTTCCTTGAACCGAAAGATGCGCTGTAGAGTCTATGCTGGTTTTTCAGACAGCTAAGCAATATGTTTGGAATATTCTTCTATTTATCGAAGCAAATCACTGCAATTGAGTAGTTCAGTGTAATTTGAACTCAATATACTCTTCAGTGTGCTGTTCTTCCTTACAACTTCACGTCTACAAAATGTGTTTCAAAACAAAACTAATCTATAAACATACAATTCATTCATGTTTTGTTGCATATTCATATTCCCCTATCTGCCCATCTCCTCCCCAATAATATTTCAACTGTAGCTCTTGGAGTAGTGATTCGATGCGTTCTGGGTTAGTTTTCTCAAAAAGCTGTTGTGATACCACAACTGGATCTCCATTGCCAAGCAGTTCCAACCCTTCAAGATTTGTCTAAGACATGTGCTGCTATTTCTTGTCTGCTAAGATTCAATCAAACGAAGAACAAATTAAAATATGTATCTTTATCAAGAATTATTGTGAAAAAAAAACAAAACAAAGAGAGAAACGCAAACCACTTGCAACTTAAAACAATTCGATTTGCGCCTCCTCCCCGTGCATGCTTCTTTTTTAATCTTCTGGGGAGTGGAAAAAGAACGAATTGAATTAATCCTTAGACAATTATTCATTCATTTGTAAGAGTCCTCCTCCCTGCTTAATTCAAAAATTGCGCTTGGTTTATTGTCTTTGTTGATTGAAATCAAAAAAATAAGAAGGAAAACTAAGGCATTTCAAAGCGTTCAAGAGCTATCTAATTAACTCTTCACAATAATAATAAAAAACACAAATCAAACCAAGCAGCAATATCAGTAGATTAGCTTTCACATACATTATATCTCCCTCCTTACTGTATTCGTTATTTCGCTGTGCTTTCTCCCTACACATCATGGAGTACGAACTCTTGGAGAGACTAGGAAGTTGCAGTGAGTTCAGTGAGGAGCTCGTGCAGATCCTTTAGATGATCTCGCAGGACATCCGAAGTGATTTCTGGGATAACTTCACTAATAGGCTGTGTCTGTATTTGGTGTCACTCACGTGCTAAACGAAATATTCTTAGTATCTGAAGAACCCTCCTGAGTATTATTAACCACAAGCTAATTCTAACAATCCTGGGCATGCAAATCGACGCTTTCATGAATACGTCCTTGATCTCATTGCTGATTTGCTGCTCAAAATCATGACGTAAAATTACTTTTAGGAGATTAATTATCTACAAATAATCTATTTCTTACATTTTCCATATGATTTTGATGTCTCTTATGCCCTTCTTCCCTTTTAACTCAAGATACCGACGAGACAGCTTATCGAAAGTCTGCGAGTTATTCATCTGCCACTTTGAATCTCATGGATCGTGCTTAGGCAGTCTCTCAGTGTTCTACAAAGTGCTGTTTTTCTCAGAAGAGCTCTTACCATTCCTTCGCAGTAACAGTGAATACTACTGCGAGCTATTGGAGCTATACGATCGGAGTATTCAACGAATGCTGAAGGATGCAGAGAGAGAATCACGGATATTAGCCACATAAGCAGCATATTCACCAAATGCACCGATGGATTTCCATGCATAACTCTCCAAGCTCGTGAATGCTACACAGAACTAAAACTACAATAACACTACAGGGACACTACTGCATTTGCATAATTATTCAGAAAGAGCAAGCAGTTAACATTATTCAAACACGTCCACAATGAATGGGACGACCAACAACAACAACATGAATGCAACAACAGCGAATCAAACGAACAACAATGAATAAGAGTAGCGTGAAGGAAACAGCAATAACAGCAGGAATTAACTTAGTTTTTTACAATAATCTCGTCCGTCACACACAGTCATACCACATTCTGCGAATAACAACAACAACAACAATATTTACAGTAACAATGCAAGTTATAATAACATGAATATGTCCAACAGTCAGTGCGTGAGTAGCCCAGGAGTGAGTAACAACAACAATAATGTTGGATAGACGCGAAATGCAAGTTGCAATCACAGAAAAAGTACCAATGGAATATCTGAAAACACCACTGCAACCAACCCCGCTGCATCTGTCGCTCTTTCATTGAGTGATTAACCTCCTAATTTATCAGATCCTCCGAAGTCTCCCTTGCTAGTATCTCATTACAATCATTTCACAAGTCTTTCCGTGCCTCCGTTTAATTAGACTGCCGGGTTAACAACAGGAAATTCAGAGCAGTTTCTGAATTAATTGCCATTTAGCAATTACAATAACAACACAATTACAAATAATAACAACAACAACAACAATAGTAACACGTCGGGGGTATTCATGCAGTAGTCTTCCTCGGAGACTAATTCGTTTATTCTTGGGAGCAAGAATAGCGGTAATACTACTAATATTCATAACACCAAAGTCCCTAAGATCCCACCTTTGAATCTGCCTTAGAATAATAACGAAAACGCTGGGACACTCACACGATCGACACGAAGAGCTGACCCTTTCAAGAGCTTTTCGACTAATTCGAATAGATTTTCTAACTCCATTGACTCAGGGTTTAAGGATTAGTAGTAGCTTGCTAATCTTGGACATCGACATGTTCCTGCGTAGTCTTCTCTGCCGAAGAGCATCAATGAAAATAATTATTCGCTGAGAGATGGTGATAATAGTTATTTCTTCGAAGACAAAGATGAAAAATCTAATAAAAATGCATCACCGTTGTAGAAAATGGCATAGATTGCGTAGACATTAGGTGAATATAATTTAACGATAGATCTTGGATGCTTATTAGCCTAAAGGAGACGATATTAACTCGATTAAGTTGCCAAAATGGCTTGCTTTTAAGGTAAGTTAGTTTTGCTATTTGAGAATACATATGGTATTTATGATGCCAATTTCGGGTATTTTTTGTTAACCTTCACAAAAAAGATGTTGATGCGCTGATTGACTTGAAAGTCGATGAGAGCTTCGTGAAGTAGAAAATCAAGAAGCGCAAACGAGACAAAGGTGGGTCAAAGAAAATAGAGTTCAAATAGCAGCAGCAGTAATTGCAGGAACAAGAATAAATGACACTGCTGGATTCGATTTATCTGAAAGAAATGAATGTCATTGTTGGACCAGATAATCTCAGCAGCAACACGCACAGAGACTCCTCGTAGAATCTCAATCTACTCAATGTAGTTTAATAAATATTATGGAATTTGTTTGAATTATTGGGGAAAAAGAATAAATTAATTATTTTTGCTTTTTTTAATTACTGTCATACACAGCCAGGAAGCACCACTAATAACACTAGCTCTAACTCTAGCTACCTTCCAAACAGCAACGCAATATCCCTTAACAATCGAAAAAAACGTAGCAAAGCTGAGCTTAACAACATCCGCAAAATGCTCAAAATCCTGTCTAACATCTTATTCATGGTACTCAAAGACATGTCCATCGAAGACCGTTAATACTTGCCATCTCCAGTCAACAGCGTGTATGCTTATCTCAGCAGTGAGACGAACTCCTTCAGCAGGAAGAAAGATCTCACGAAATTCATGTGTTCCCGCAAAGGTTGGCAGGAATATCCTGAGATTGATTTTGAAGCGCATAAATTAAATTAAATCTGTGATGGATTTGATTCATTCTCGTAGTAGACACCCTAGACACATAAGATACTCAATGGGATATATAAAAAGAAGCTCTAACCTACGAAAACACCTTTGCGATCATAAGAGTACTAAAAAATGAAGTTGCTTTTCATAGTTAAATTGAGTGTTTTTATAATTTGTGATGATTACGCTGTTTTGTTAATAGATTCCCTCATGGATCAGAGCCATTTATGCATTTAGCTCAAAAATTTCAAACTCGAGAGGAACCTGCTGGTAGTGCTGGCACTGCTGGATCGTCGAATGAAACTCAATAATAACAGCAACAGCAGCAACAATAAAACGACAATTGGAACAGCAATTTCTCCATAATGGATTTGGAAGTTAACATCGATTAAATTACACTTCCGGAGAATGTCGTATATTTCAAGATCTTAGATTTCTTCTCGATTTAGAGTGAAATCATCCATTCAGTGTGCTCATTAAGGAAAGGGATATTTTATTCAGCACATGATGAGAGTGATGATACCTAGGAATAGAATAAGAATCGAGTGATTGAAGAACAATCTGCGTTAGGTTGCAGAGCTACAAGCACAACGATGCTATTAGCATAAACGATCATTTCGAAAGGAGCTATAATCGATGTTAATCCAAGCAATGCATAGAATATTAGATCGAAGACGAGTAAATTTTCATTATAAAAAGAAGGAAAGCATCAGATGGAGAGCATCTTTTTTATTGATTTTTGATTTATTGTTTTTTTAAAAATATTTTAGATGAATTCTTGTACAAATTTGAGCGTAAATTAAGGTGGAATCTGAATCATTTAGATATCTCTACAAATACGTTCTTCGAAGTGCAAAAAGAACAGCTTGAGATCCTAGATGGATTCTTAGCTAATTGTTCTTCTCGAATTGTCTGCTTTGAAGTATTGGAATCGATCTTTGAGTGTCTTCTTATGCTAAAACGATAATTCCTAGAGTTGTCACTAATCTCACCAGCAATTAGCTCTAGGACAGTTGGTGGAACATCATCTGTTCGAGTTACTTCTTTTCTGATTAACAACATTAATAATAGTTCACTCCCAAGATAAGTAAGAGATATGGGAGGAGATTTAGAATGTAGTTTCTTACATGTTTTTGGTGTTATTCTTGGATTCACAGGCAGCAAGTCTAAGTGGTTCAGCGAATAAAATCAAGCCGACACTCAAAACTAGCATGGCTCCATTGCTTGGGAAGAATGCTACAGCAACAATAGCCGGTAGTTCTAGGATTCTCTTAGATTCTCCATCCAAAGCAGTACAATTCTTCATGGATAAATGCAGTTTTAGGTGTTTTGACATTTTTGTTTTCCCATAATTTTATCCCAAAAGGATGAGTTAAAAAACCCTAATTCTGGTGAAGATTAATCCATGAAATTCGATAAAAACATCCCTTTTGTGCTGCAATATCGTGAGATCTTCAGCAATTACTTAAGCGTGCTCGGACGCATCATGGTGAAGGCACCGAGAAACGAAATGTATCGACTTCTTAACTAAGTTTTTTTCAAAAGTGAAGGATGGAAAGAAGTTGTCCGAATCTACGCGCAAGCTGTGTTTGCTGGAATCAATGCATTCACCAGTGCAGGAGGAGGAGGATTAGGCGAATATGAAGATGAGCTTACCCCTACTATGAAAAACAACAACGATCCTAATGTCTAGAAGAATAATCCTGACAACCTGAATGGCGTCACAGCAGAGTAGCTTGAGCTGTTCGTGTGTGGGTAGAAGATTGTGCTATTCTACAAGTCGATTCTCGTCATGTGCTCGAATATCATCTTCAGGGAACGCGTTTCTGAGAAGAAAACTGACAAATCTAAAGAATGGAAGGCAATGATTCGCGCGCTATTACAAGAAATGATGTATTTAGTGCGTCCTCCATCAGGGATATTTGCAATGTTTTTGTCTTAGCACGCCTCGGTTAATTCAGCGATAATTCTCCCCAATCGAACGCAGAAATTGCCCACACCGACATTGCTGGTGCTGAATCTTTACAAAGAAATCCTGGACTTCTTCGCACTCGCATTTACGTTCTGCTCGAATTTCTCGTGTTTTCTCATCGATGATGTGAGCTCATTCTACTTAAAATTCGCATTTACAAATTTTGTGAAACTGTATTCACATTCGCATCTGCATGAACTCAATGAAATCTCGATAAAGATCAAATCTGCGTAGAGAAAAGCAGCGAAAGCGCATGCGAATAACTCCGAAGACATTAATGAGAATCTAATCGATTTTTTAGGGAAAAACAATAATAATGCAAATGCAAGTAAAGCGCCATAAGGCAGTAGAAGCTAAAATAATGGAGATAATAAAAATAAAACTGGGTAGAATAATAAGAATCGCGATGAAGAAGCGGAAAATAACAATAATAATCCGAATAACTCAGCACGAAACGATTTGTAGAAATATTACAGTTGGTTTAAGATCGATTTATTAAAGTTATATATCCGTGTGTTGTTTGCACTTTCGACAACGAGAACGGAAGATATCACAAGGAAATTCTTTTAATATCGTATCGTGGAGTTCTTCACAAGAGAAATTGATCTAGAATTTGAAGTATCCTAGATTCGAGATAGGTTCTTAAGGATTAGAAGTGAAACCTAAAAGAATTATTAAATATAACAGCAACAACTATTGTAATAATAACAACAACAACAACAGCAGCAGCAATAGTAGTAGATGTAGTAAGTGCCTAATAATAGTAACAATAATAGACTATCTTCGCCTATGAAGAGTAGTGGAAGATCGATTTCCAAATAAGGCGGCTAGTAATTTAATGCTATGAGTCAATAGTAAAATCCATTTGCAAAGAATGGATAATCATCGTAGGGGCAGTCTTCTGCAGCGATGAATAATAATAATAGCATGAAGGTTACAGCTGGAAGAGAGGGTTATTAGTAATTAGAATAGTCATAATAATCATCCGGTGGGAATAGTTACAAGAATTAATAGAATCTAGACTTGAATGCTTAGTTGAAGCAGCATCCACATCCTTCATCTGAAATGCAATCCATAACGAGATCACTGAATCAGCTGGAATATGCGCAGAATTCATCGGAAAAGTAAGTATTTTTATTCATTATTACTGTGTGCTCGTCGTGTATGTTTGAAGAGAAATTGATATTTTCCCTCATTCTTTTAGGTAGAAGAACTTAAGCAAGAAGCGGTAGAACATCAATAAATTCAGCATCGGTTAGAGTGTCGAGAGCATGATTCCTAAGAAGAACATTGCAGTCTCAGAACGAGCTAGCTCTTAGAACAACAACAACAACAACAGCGATGATGTTGCTGCTGCTAATACTATCAATCCACTTGCTTTTCCCTTTAAGCCCTCGCTGATAGCTGGGGGGAATCTCGCAAGAGGAGCAGCTGTTTCCTTATCGAGATAGCAGTCAGATAACGATAATTCCGAAGCTGCTAGCAATAACATTTCTCCCATGTAGCCACTGCTGAGCATGCAATCTGGTAAATTCCCTGGGTTTAAGCTATCTCTGGGCAGTGTACCTATGAAGGGAGGGAATAACAGTATGAGTTTGAATGTCAATGAGACAATGAAATATCGTCGAGAAGAGGAGGACATGATGGAGGACGTGAATATCGTGAATAGCAGGGTGTAAGAGAATAATAACTACAATGTTCATGGGAGCAACGGTAGTCACAGTGAGCATAACAGCAGTAGCAGCAGTAGTGAAGAACTTGAATTTACTCCCTAGCAAGCAGTGAATAATCAGACTAACACACAAGCAAAAAAGGGATTGCCAGCATTGAATTTGGATAGACTAATCGGTAGTTCAGAAGAAGCAAGCTCATCGATTCCAAGGGTTTCAGGGACAAATAAACCAGGTAAACCATCACTTAGCTTGAATTTAGGTAAGCTTTCTCGTGGCCCTGGTGAAGGAAGCCAGAAAAGCAACGAAGTTATCAACAGCAATAACAATAACAACAATGGTAGTAATCAAAGGGAAAGTCAACGAAATCAACGTGACAAAAACAGCAGCAATAACAACAACAATATGAATTCGAATGCCTGTCCCTCTGCGCACACCCTATCTACGAACTACGAAGACCTCCTCAACGAGAACATCTTTTACTACTAAGAACGTGGCATGCGAAAGGTCTACGCGGAAGACGAATTACATGCGTACGTTGTGAGTCTCATCATATCGCTCCTGCTGACTCCTGGGAGAGGCACACTCGATGAGCTCTATTGTGCGCAGTTCCCCATGGAAGACGGGAAACAAAATGTGCTGTATTTACTCCATTTTCATCTGAACCATCCTTCGAATCAATCGATCTTACCATTTTTGCTGTAGCAGCTGTGCTAAGTTAAACCTTTCCCTGCTGGGTAGAGGATACTTAAGCTGCTATGTGCAGCGCTAAATGACTTTTCCATGTACACCGACTTATAATTCATGGCAGCGGGTGCATTTGGAAAGATCTACGAAGGAAAAACAAATCTACCTGAGCCGTAAGTTGTCGCGATAAAGCAAATGAATTTACCCGATAGCATCTACGGACGATGTGTGCTGCATGATATCTTCAATGAGATAACATGCTTGGAGAATTTCCGATTAGATCAATGCGTGTCGGATTTGTATGACTATGGACTGTCTGATAATGACTACAGGATTATTATGAAGAGGTATCCGATATCGTTGAAGTAATGGAGGTAACTGCAGAAGAAAGATTCGTTGTAGGATAATCTAGCTACGTATATGACACTGTATAAGGATATATTGAAGGCTGTGTAATTGCTGCATTAGAATCAAGTTGTGCATTATGATATCAAAGCTGATAATATTCTCTTGGATTATGTGGTAAGTAGAGAGAGATAGAGAAAGGATTGGGTTTTGATTTGCAGGTTTGAGATCGAATTAGATGATTTTATTGACATTGCTTTGTTGAATTGTTTTAGCCACAAGCAGACAACTCTCCTCCTTCTGATCAGCAGTTGCGTGTGGTTTTATGTGATTTTGGGGTCTGCAAGATGTTCCGCAATGAAGAAGAGGAATATTGCTTGGAATCAAAGGGGACTGAGTGCATCCAGTCTCCCGAGAT
>Ga0302271_10002259_pt1 | contig 17494 bp, 6 predicted proteins | sample III_Bog_N1_1_FD_198767 | JGI IMG/M metagenome (GOLD analysis project Ga0302271, IMG submission 198767) | Peat permafrost microbial communities from Stordalen Mire near Abisko, Sweden - III_Bog_N1_1 | ecosystem: Environmental > Terrestrial > Soil > Wetlands > Peat | place: Sweden: Abisko...
CACAACCCCAACCCCAACCCCAACCCCAACCCCAACCCCAACCCCCGCATTAACCATCAAATGAAAATGCAAAAACAATACCAAATCAAATTAAATAAATTCTTGAAAATTCTTAATTTTTTAATAGAAATGAATGATATTTCAAAGTAACACATGGATAGATAAACGACAATAAATAAAGAGAAAAACACATTCTAAAAAATACAGCAAAAACATTGATTAAATTATTGTACAAAAAATATTATTAATTTTTTTGTTTATTTGTGTGCTCTCTCTTTCTGCTTTCTTTTCATTAATCTAGACATTCTTTCATTCACTTAAGCTACGATAGCTACTATTAATATCCAAACACAATATCACTAAGCAACACAATCCTATCTACAATATCCTAGACATTCTTCTCTTGTTAGTATTTTGTGGTGATCATTTTCTTAATGAAAATAATATTTTTTTTAACACTCCCAGTTGAATTCGGTTTCTCATCAACATAGGCTCTTTCAATATTAATCAACTACAGTCTATCTGCATCTCTCTAATTGAGATTCTACTCAGATTCATCCACTCTAATTTCCATTACAAACCCTGTTTTATTACCAATCAAAAGATTAATAAACCCTACAATCTACGCGAAATCACTCTTGAATGTCTCAAAATCAATTTCCATTGATTTCTCACAGAGTTCCAATAGCGAAATAATTAATTCTTCAATAATCTGGTTTGGAGAACGATCTTCATTGCTTTCTTAAATAATCTTGATGTTCTTAGAGTATAAATTATCCTTGCATAAGCGAGTGAGAGGTAACGGAATCGATTACTTTTTGTATTTAAAGATAAATTAATGCTTAGATAAGCAAACTGCTATTTTCTGCGTGAGTTTTAATGCATTCTAAAGCTAAATCAGTAATTTCTGTTTTTACAATTATTCAGTAGTTGAATTCTTACTATAATTCGATGAACTACCATAACTACCATAATTATCATCATCATCATTTTCCTCAAGTGCAAGGTTGTTATTTTTATGTTATTTCTACAAGTCATATTATCTCAAATTATCTTAGAAACCACTCTATATTTTCAACAATTATACAACAGTCTTATTCAGTTCAAGAATAAATGGATTCATGCAATAATTCGAAAAATCTCTTAACGATATTCCAAATTCCTCAGCGAATTCGGGATCTAAATGAATCGAATCATTATCTTATAGATTCTTATATTCCTTCGCAATTTATTGTATAAATGGATCACCATTCGATACGCATTCAGCAAACCATTAATGCGTGAACATCTAATTCCATGAAATTCTTTCTCGTGGATCAACTGTTAGCATTTAATCAATTAGATCCTTTGCAGCATTTGAAATATCAGGGTTTCTAAAGATTAAATTTCTTTCTTTCACTAATCGCTTCAATTCCACTAAACCACCACCTTAAGATGGCTAAAATGGGGCTCTCCCTTCGAGCATCTCATAAATCATGCATCCCATTGACCAGACATCACATTTCGCATCATAAGCTTTGCTTAGCAGTACTTCAGGTGCCATTGTCATGGGTGTACCAACTTAATCGGTATCTTTTTCGTTAGATGATTTGGCTAATCCAAAATCAGCAACTTTCACGAGGAGATCAGAAGATATCAATACATTCGATAGCTTCATGTCTCTGTGGATAATCTCCTTATCACCAATACCTAAGAAGGCCAGTAAGATCTAATAGGAAAATATCTTGACTAATTATTCCGGTAGTTTTTTGTTTGTCTTTTGAAAATTCTTGTTGATGAAAACTTCTAAGTCACCAAGTTCGCATAATTCAGTGACAATGTAGATGAAATCACCTTCCGCAAAAAGATCCTTGAATTGAATGATGTGCTCGTTCTTCAGCTATGATAGCACAGCAATTTCACTGTCGATAAGGTCTAGATATGATGCATCGAATTTCTTTTTATCGATTTTCTTGATAGCTACACGCTCACCAGTCTCACTGTCAACTCCAGAATAAACCTTAGCGAATGATCCTTTACCGATTTCCTTAGCACTAATGTATTTAGTCTTTAAAACTCGCATTGAGAGATCCTTTATTTTTAGGGTTATATTTTCTGATTCAAATTAAGGGTGATATTATTGCTGTTATTGTTGTGGTTGTTGTTATGGTTATTGTTGTGGTTGTGGTTGTTGTTGTGGCTGTTGTTGTATTTATGATTATTATCTAGGTTAGGAGCTTTAATAAGGATGCTGAAATGGCTATTATTGATACTACTAAAACATTTAATTTTACTAATTATTCTATGACATTGACCTAGCATAATCCAAAGGTGGATAGTTACTTCTCTCATTTTATTAACCAGAGTAATTCGGCTCAGAAAGACTTTTTGGAGGTCCTAATTACATAGGAATAACCTAGCCTGAATATAGTCTAGAGTATGCCTGCTATTATTGCTACTGAAGATTCTGCATCTACTGCATCTACTGCAGCTACGATAAGCTACTAGGCTGATTGAAATATGGATTGTATTAACCATTATTATTATTGTTGGACATTTTATCCTATTCTTTCTAATATTTTCTCTCTCTGACTATCGCTGTGTGTGTCTCCTTCTCTTTTCGCTTTAGATTCTTTGGAGAATTCGCTTTCCCTCTCAAACTAACTTTTTTATTGTGTGTGTTTATTAATTAATTTACTTATTTTCCTGATAAATTAATACCTGAATCATACACATTGATTCTTCTCAATTTCTGCTGACCTTTTTTTGAATTGTACTATCCATCCATTCAATTTGATTCATTCTGTGAGAAAAAACAGGAGTTTATTGAAAATACACTCCCTATTTTCTATGGAGTCTCCCATACATTTATTTTACATAAAAATGCACAAATCAATTATCATTTCTTCAGCTAACCCCCCATGATATCTCAATGCTTTAAAGAACCCCAAAAACCATCAAATATATCTAGTAATCCCTATTTACCCTTACAATTACTACATAAAAGCCACTTTGTATTTCTTTAAAACTGTATTATAATGTGAAGAGAAGAAAGCAATCTTCCTTTTAAAATCTAATCTCTTCAGATTAAACTTGATATCCTTGGCTTCTGATGAACGATGAAAAGAAACGAGATGGCTATATAATCGAAGGGAGGATAGCTGAAGGGGCATTTGGAACAGTCTTCAAAGCTACTAGGACATCAGATTGTGAGGATTGCACATTGATCTTTTTTTCTCTTTTTCTGCATATTCGTCCTTCTGATTCAATCCAATTTTAGAGAAGGTTGTCGCAATAAAAGATCTATTTTTCAGCTCAAACAAGAAATCTAAGCAAGTCGTTGAAAGAGAAGTAGCAATCTTGAAACAAATAGATGCTCATCAGAATGTAAAACAAAGCACAATTAGACCACACAAACTCATTTTAAAAAGCATCCAACATATTTCTGCATTTTCTACCATTGATATCCATTCATCTTTGCTACTTAGGTGATACAATTACTTGAAGCAACCTTTTCTTCCACTAAATGCTCGTTGATCATGGAATATGCAAAGTATGATCTCAAACACTACTTAGAATCAACACCTCCACCACTTTCACATGCTAAAGTCAGAAGGCATTCCTTCATTCAATATTCTCTCTCTCTTTCTCTTTTTCTTATTTGACACGTTTCTTCATTGAAAATAGATAAAACGCTTTGCTTATCAACTGCTGTAAGGTCTTCATCACATACATTCCCATCACGTTATTCACAGAGTAAAAAAACAATCGAAATATTACAATTCCTTTTAAAATGTCTGTTTTTTTTTCACCAGGATTTAAAACCATCTAATATCTTACTAGACGACTAATCTCAGTTAAAAATCGGTGATTTCGGATCAGCGATAGCTGAAGATTAACGTAAAGACAATTGTTTTTCTATTGAGGGTTTCACTAGATGGTATAAATCACCTGAATAACTCTTCGGTGCGAGAAACTACACAAATGCAATAGATATATGGAGTTTCGCTTGTATCTACGCTGAACTTCTTCAAGGCTATCCACTTTTTCACGGGAATAATGAAATCGAATAGATTGGATTGATAGCAGATGTATTAGGAAGTCCTTGTCCTGAAAATTGGCCGTCTATTGGAGATACGCCTGATTATGGAAAAATATTGTTTAAACCAAGACCAAGAAGAACATTAAAGGAGATTATTTCATATGCGAATGACTCGGAGATTAAGTTTTTGGAAGCGGCTTTAAGATATGATTAGAGACCATCAGCAAAAGAAGTAAATTATGATTAAATAGAACACAATGAAAGATTTAGAAATATGGTTTCATGAATTGTTGTATTTATTTTCAATTTTGTTTACTTCTTCAGCTATTGGACAGCGATTACTTCAAAGACTAATCGATTCCATTGACTTTAAAGAAGAAACCACTTGAATTGCCATCAAGAACAGATGATCCTCCTTATTTTAATTATTGTTCGCTCATGAAAAAATCAAATCAAGAATGAAAACGTAAATGTTGTAGTAATTTCTTAGAATTCGTAGCAGTTTCGTAGTTATTACTGATTTTTGTGCTTAGAAATGAAAAGAAACAATAATATTAGCTGGTATTCCTAGTTTGGCATCATAAATAGATCCTTTTAGAGCAAAGAATGTTAAAGATGGATAACATATAACAACAATAACAAGAAATATGCTACACCATTCAAATATTCCATTGATATTTGGAGAGCTTTCTGGAACTAATTTATCTTTATATTTAATAGTGAATTTTATAATATTTTGTTAGATTTATCAACGATTTTATTCTTTTTATTAATGCTAGCAATGCATTTTTCTTATTAAAAGTTCTCCTTTCAATCTTCAGAATTTGATTGTTATCGAGAACTATTTTCCAGGTTTGTCTACAACCCAGTATTCTACAACTGTGAATTTCTTAGTCACTGTAATTAAATCATAAGGCTAATTCAAGTAATCCACGTTAGTCTGCGAGTTAATCAAGAATTCATTGTATTTCACGATTCCTGAAATATGAATTTACGATATCACAATTCCAGGTTCAAAATAATAATTTCCAGCAGGGACTACAAAGGTAACTACAATATCTAAGGAGTTATTGTTAGAACTAATCACAACTATGTTTGCTTGTAACTAGCAGGTATTTTTAGCACATTCCTCTAATGATTTACTGGAATTATAATCAATAATCCCTAATGTCGATCCAGTAGCAAAATATGAAATATCTAGATTATTCATTTTCGTAATCGATCCTACAGCTTTCATTGTGAACATATTGCTCAGATCTGTGATAGATGTGGTGATTAGCTTCTTGGAATCGATAAAACTCTACCAGAAGACGATTTTTCCTTCACGAAGGAATATATATGGACGAGAAGCAAATCCGATGTTTTGTTTTGTCTAGAATGGTCCTTTGAAAATGAGATTCGAATCGGAGACATCTACCCACAAGCCATTCGGGAAACTAATCCAGATTTAAGTGGAATTCTAGGTTTAATCTCCAGATTCCATCACCTAAAAGAAAGAGAAAAAAGAGATTTAAGAATAATTTCAAAAATTTATCATATTTCTTTTATCTTTGTTTCCTTACCGTGACAACTAATAGGGAGTCACCTATCATCGCTGTATTATTAAAGTAAATCGATATGTAATTTGTGTACATGTTCTCAGGGAAAACAAAAGAAACTGGTTATAACACCATTTTAGTTCCTTGATTCAGTACAAATAAACTGTAATAGTGCTTTAACAAGGAATACCGCTATTTTAAACTATTCATTGCTGCTGAGAGTACATACGGGAAGTCTTAGAAAGTTAAAAGATCGGAGTCACTGTTGAAATATGAGTGCATTAATGGCAAAACAGATCCAACTTAATACCATCTAGCACATAACTCAGCTACTGCACTAACAGACGTTAAAGGTGTCATTATTGGACATATTTAACTACCTGAAAATGGTTGCATGTAGAGCTGATTATTGAAGGCTTCCTGGAATGCTGTTTCTAAGTAGCTCCATTTGCTAGGAATCACTCCATTTGTGTGGGCTCCAAATCTTCCTGTTCCTGGCATATTCGAACTCGTGATGATGAATGGGATATCGAAATTTAAAGTGGTTTTTAAGATTTCATAAGTAGTCGCTGTCTGCATGTGGCCATTCAAGACGTGCATGTCTCGTTCATATTAATGTTCTCCAGCTTAAGGTGAATAAGAGTAGACTGCATTAGGTTAATTGTAGTGAAGTGCATCTGTGTTGAGAAGATGATCGTTGAAATTCAACTGAGTAATATTCTTGTAAATTTTGTCAAATATCCCATTACTTGTATTTAACGTGTAGATTATGGGATTATCTGTATTTGGGATTGGAATGTACTCTCCAGTTATCAGGAGAGAAGGTTCATTTGAAGATAAGAACACTCCACCGAAGTTCCCTTACTTGTAGAGATTAGACAATGCAGTTTTCCAGAGAGTTTAGGAGTCTACACTGTTGAAATCAACAAATACAGATTTCCCTGCAAATCCATCGGATATTAAGGGAAGTTTTGTTTTATTTGATAGAATTAGCGAGTTCCCTGCCATGGCTGCGTTGAAATAGACTTCATTTGTGAACGCAATAGGCGTCAACACAGTCGGAACCCATTTGATTCCAAAAGAATTTATTGTCGTAGGGATGGAAGGATCATTCACTGAAAATTAATTAGTCTCATCATACATTTCAGTCCCAGTCCAAATCCCATCGATTGGGAAACTCACAGATTGCAAAAATTAAAGGAACGTTTTCGCTTATGCTCCAGACGTGAATGACTTTGAGTGATGGTAACCCATAGCCCAAAATGGAATCAGCGAAAATTTCCCTAAAAGTTCATGGTACTGTGAGATAACATCGTTGGGGTATTCAGTTTAACCAAGAAATAACTTTAGCTGAAGCATTGGTGAGAATGCCCTGAAGACTACTGCTTCTTGGTCTTCGCCTTCAACGTTCTAATAGTATTCCAATTCTAACCCAGAATGGCTGGAATCTAGATACAGCAACGAATAAAGATTACTTTTTTCTTACATCAGATAAACTGGCTGATAACCTGCAAGCTAACCTGAGCCTTTTCCAGTGTCAAATATCACACCATCAATAGATGGATTTGTGTTCCAAAACCGATATAAATTGCAGGAACCATATGTACATTGTGGGTTATCACCGTGCAGGTTATACCTTTTAAAAAAAAGAAGTTAGTTTCAGGGATACAATATCAATAGATTTTTTTACGGATATTATGATGTTCTTCTCTCTCCTAAACCATAAAACATCCCTGAAGGAATTAGCGTTCCTAGAGTTGAAGCATATTCGGAGAGAAGAATATCGAAACTTATGGAATTTAGAAGTATTTCTTTTGTTGATCTCCTTGAAATTATGAATCCAAGTTTGCTATCTTCTTCGCTGTATTCTAATTCAAATTAACCGAAGTCAACATCGCTTAGCACAAGCTTTGAGTCTTGACCTGAGGGATTCTGTTGTTAAGACTAAGCAGCGAAAGAACTAGCATCTTGCGTCCCTACAGATTATTTGAATTCCAAGTTCAAGAATATAATGTTCTAGTTTGGATTTTGAGAATCAGGTATGGATTGCAGGGAAATATTCAGCGATATATATGGGAATATATCAGGAAACTATGGTTCTTATTGACCGGTGAAATAAGCCGTGAGAACAAGATAACTATCAGCTTTTTCTACATTCACAACTCTATACAGATTTGGTACATATTCCTCAGTCGAATCGAGAATATCATTTATCAGAAAAGTCACAAAAATTGGGAAGAATACAGCTGCCATTGCTATTGCTAATCCAACAGAATAGATTCTTGTCTCCTTGCGGAATTTCTCACTAGTGTAAATGCCAATACTAGAGCGAGTAGTGTCTATTTCTCTTAGAGCTGGACCAACAGATTCCAGCAAAGATTGGTCATCAGTCTAGCGGGATTCTCTGATTTTCCTACCAATCAGTGACATTTGGTAAGAACTTAGATTTATTTTTTTCAAGAGTTTATTGATTGATTTTTGGCTGAAAAATTATTGGGTTATGTATATTTTTGCGAAAAAATCTATCTTGTAATTTGCTGTCATTGGGGTGCAAAATATTAATTATTGTTTTTTTGAACTTGCATTTGTTTATAAAGGAAATAAGAAGATTAATAGTTATTCATAAATTGAATGGTATGTTTAATAAAGATAATAAGTATAATAATTATGAACAACTGTGTGACTATTTTGATTGATTCTGCCGATTTTGTGTTTGGTTAATTAAATATTTATGCTCGAAAACCAGAAACTTAGATATCTTTAGCTGCAGATTCAAGCTATTTTTATTATTAATTTGAATAATATCACTCAATCTGCTAACAACTTCCTATTTCTCTCAACACATTATAAATATTATTAAAGATCAATTAGTTTATTCAAACTGCTTAAAATGGGGTAACAATTATTAAAGTAAAAGCCACATTTATCCTACATACCTTGCTATAAGTAATATCTTTTCTTAAATTGGCTGTTAATCTTTCATTTGCTGATGATGCCATTCTTTGTTTCTCATAAGCAGTTGTTTAAAATATTTAAAAAAATCCATAATATTTTGATATCAATCATTCCAGCCAATTGTTAATGCTCTTAATTTTTCAAAAACCAGTAATATTGATCCCAACAACACCTGCTAATTTGCTCTTATTTCTTAACTGTTTTCGAAATCCTCGATTAATTCTAAGTTCATTTTCCGCTTGAAACCAACTGTTTCAAAAGGTGCTCTCTTTTCAAATCATTTTGTTCAAATAAACCACCTCTCCTCTTTTGCTTTAGACTGTTTGTTGATTTACTTCTTAAAAATAAGTAAATATTTTAATTTTTCTCCAAAATGACCTCGACATTAGGTAAGTAGCTTTGATTTTTCTTTGTTATGTAAGAAAGAAACACCTAAAAAAACATCAGCTTTTATAGATTCATAATTTATTCCTTTTCAATTCACAGAGCCCTTGTCAACTCTGGGTGTAAGCGGAACAATGTCGATGCTTGGAAATAGTGGCTCCCTTGCTACGATTGAACCCTCTAAAGTCTCAATTTCTACTATATATTCAATAGAAAATTAAACTAATAAATTAATTTAGATTTACCATAATTTCTTCTTTTTTTTTCTTTTCATAGAAGCATACAAGAAAACAAGTGATATCACTCTAGCTAATAGATCTTGATAAATTTCTCGTTTCAGGGCAAATCAGTGCATTCACTTAAGCGACTAAAGATCTGCTTAAGGCACTTTAATTAATATTCATTCTTTTTTAGATAATTACGTTGATTTTGCAAGAAACAATTGAAACACTTTGAATTAGAGATTCAGTGCAGAATGGGATCAAGACAAAAAGGGATGGAAATGCAATCTAACTTTTTACAAAGAAGTCAGCAATCAGGTAAACAAAATGGCTTTGGATTCTCAAAATCAAGTTAACAACATTTGTTTTCTTTTAGCTGAAAAGTCTCGGAATAGAAGTGAAAGGGATCCCTGCTATGGCTTTAGACTCAATTACACCTATGCAAGATGTCCTTTCAATTCAGAAAGATGAAGATAACCCAGCAATTGAAATTAACTACTCACAATAAGAGAAAAATGTAATAAAAATAAATGAAATTAAAGAATTCGTTTAGAATTTCTCATTTTTTTTAATTATTTTTCTCTATTTTTTTACATTTCAAAACAGCGTAGAATCGAAAGAGAGCTTCCATCCAAGCTGCTAAATAATCTCTATGAATTCTAAAAATAAGGCATTCAATTTGGTCTTAGGAACTATGGAAGAGTGCTCTTTGCAGATGAAATGGTAACAATAATCATGAATATTTTACATTCTCTCACGGAACTTTGCATTAAAAGTTAATAATATTTTTGGGGAAATAAACACAAAAATTAGGGTGTTGGTAAAACAATCTAAGCGATTTGCTTGGCATCTTGCTTTCGAAATGCTTGGCCGCTCATAGTAATCTGTCCTTCTTCACTGGTAAAATAACAATAAACTATAATAAATACCCTAATCTCCTAACTAACTTGCTGTTTCTAATCACTTTTTCCACAGAAATACATCTGGAAAGAGGAGATCCTGAAATGGGACGGCACTCTTAAAGAAAATCAAATCTAAATCATGATGAAACACGTCAGTGAGATTTACTTAACTTCCAAAGTCCTCATCTGCTCCTACGATATTGTCCCATCGATCATCGATAAAATCAAGCGCTTCAATTTCAACATAGCAATCGCCGATGAAGCGCATTATCTCAAGAACTTAAAAGCCAAACGCACACTCATTCTCGTTCCTTACTTGAAGAGACTCCGACATGTGATACTTCTAACTGGTACACCAGCATTTGCTCGCCCGATGGAAATGTTTACTTTGCTGCAAATCGTTCGGCCTGATGTTTTTAAGTAATTCAAACCATTCGGGGATAGATACTGTGATCCAAGACCATCGAAATTTGGATCGGGATAAGATTATCAAGGATCCTCCAATGAAAAAGAATTACACTTTATATTAAAAAAAACATTAATGATAAGAAGACTTAAATCTGAAGTGCTCTCATAATTACCAAGGAAAAGGAGAAAAAAAGTTCTTGTGAATATTGATCCCAAGATTTTACGGGAGATCTAAGATATCCTTAACCACACTAGCAAGAGTTCGCTTGAGTCATTATTTGATTTTGCGACAAAGTAAATTAATGGCAAAGACAAGATAGACAATGATTTGATGCGAAAGAGTGGTTCAGGCAGTTATTTCGCTGCACTTTCATTATGCTACTAGCTGAGTGGCTTAGCGAAGATGGAGGAGCTCAAAAATTACATAAAAGATCTTCTGGAAAATTAAGTCAAAGTAAATGACTAAATACCTTGAAATTTACTAATTTTAAGCCAAATTCAATTTATTTTTGTGTTGATTTGATTTGAATTTTTCATAGCTAATCATATTCGCTCATCATTTGGAAATGCTGAATAAACTAGAGATGTTTGTGAGTGTTGATTTGAAGGTTAAATCTATTCGAATCGATGGGTAGGTATCTGCTAAGGAAAGATATGATCGAGTGTAATAATTCTAAACTGATGAAAGTATTAGAGTTGCTGTGCTATCTTTATCCGCTGCAAGTACAGGTCTTACATTGACGGCATCTTCGGATATTGTCTTTGCAGAGGTAGCAAAAGATTCAAAGATGATTGAGTTTATTGTTCAGATACAACAAAAATTACTTTTTTAGATAAATAAATTGCCATTTTTTAATTATGTAGATGCACTGGACACCTGCATTAATGCAATAGGCTGAAGATAGAGCACATAGAATCGGTTAGGAGAACAGTGTTTTATGTCATTACATTGTCGGGCAGTAGACATTAGATGATATTTTGTATAAGAAAATTGAGTAAAAAATAGCGATTGTAAGTAATATTCTCGATGGATAAACAAGGAATCTCAAAATGGATTTAATTAGAGATGCATAAGGGCTGGAAATACTAGAGAATGAGGAGAATACTGCCGATGAAGAGGAATAGAACAATGAAGAATTTGAAAGTTAATTAGAAAAAGATGGAATACCTTAGTAAAATGGGATATTATTAGAAAATTGGAGTAAGAATGATCAAAAATAGGAAATACCTATTGAGATTGAGAGCAGTATAAAATAGAATTTAAGTGACGATTCTGACGAAGACGATAATGATCTTATGGAAATGATGGCTCTTAAGAGAATAGCTGAGTAAGAAGCTTTAAAGAGAAAATAACAGCCTTACTAAACGCAGTTAGATTGGAAAAATGCTGAGAAAAATGAAGAAAGTAAGAAAAAATATGAGAATAATGTTAATAATAATCCAGTGAAACCATCACTTAAGACACTGGACGAGATTTTCTTAGGATTGAAGTCGATGCCATCTACTGTAGGGTCAACTCAATTAAGACAAGAAAACTTATTAGCAAGTTAGAAAGTTCCTATTCTTTAGAATTTAACAATTCAAAGTAATGCTAGTTAACGTGAAGAACAAACAAAGATACCTGTAATACCTGGTAATCTGTAATAAAAGCCTTCTAAAGTTTGTGTGTCTTCTTCCATGGAAATCGAAAACTAACCACCTTAGCATAAGACAAGAGATTACGTCAAGGAAATAGAAAAAGCATAAGAAAAGTGCAATAATTCAAAGAAAACATCTTGCTAAAGTAGACTAACTACTGGATTTGATTTCCTTGATGAAGCCTTAGACGAAAGAAGTGATGGGGAAGAAAGTAAATCCGAACCTGATGAGGGAATAATTCTTGATAAAAAACATGGTAATGAGATTGTGATTGGAGAAGACGACAATGATATTGACTTGAATGCTGAAGAAGAGACATACAGTAACTCGAAACAGCTGATTTCAGTAAATTTCGTGCGAGAGAGAAAAGTACTGAAAAATGGAAAAATAGTAGAAAAATAAGAAAATGGGATTTTCAAAATAACTCATCGAAATGGAGATTCCTATTTTATTTCTGACTACGAAGAAAGCAAAGAAGAAGCTGAAGATGAAAATGATCATTCCCATCCTATTTAGCTTAATGATTTCTTCAACTAAAAGAAATTCATCCCAACAAAGTTTAGCAATTATTCTTCTGGGAGTAAACTAAATGCAAGTGGAAATAAGCAATAGATATAATCCTAATCAGCAGGAGGAATTAGATTCAGAAAGAGTTTCATTGAAGACAATGGTGTACATCACTTAGATCAAGATGATTAGACAAATAAGAAACTTAAGAAATCATCATATTTCTAGTGAATCATTAATAGAAAAAAATACAAACAATACATGTATTTTGTTGGATTATTTTTTGAATTAATTAATTCGATCATACCTTGGCTTGCGTTTAACGAATTGATTGAATTTCCCACTAGGAAAATTATTAAACAGTTTAAGAAAATTCAATTTCAAGGGAAATAAATCCTATTTCTCCCCACTTGTTCCTTTGGTATCCAGAACCGAATCTTTTGGGGTACTTTCTTATCATAAAGCTTAAAGATTTGATGTTTCTACTAGTTTAAAGCTTTTTAGATCTTTTAATATTCGCATGAACTACCTGTAACATTGAAACTAATATTGCCAATACCATCCTTATCTCCCTCTCTCTTTCCCACACATACTTATTTCCCCTAAATGTGTCCATTTTTAACAAAAGCAATAAATAACTATTTTCATCTTAAAAAATTCTTTCTTCATAAATAGCATGCTGTTACACATGAATGATGAATAATGAATCCAAATGTTCAGAAAATTTATTAAAATTGAAGTTAGAAAGAAGTATTTTTTTGAAAATATAGAAGGAACATGCAGATACTATTCAAAAAGCGTTAAAATGTCCTTTTTAATTCATCTCTGCTTAGTTGCGCACTCATCATCTATTCAAATAATATGCAACTCAATTCTTCTTGGGTTTTCCTCCTTTCTTGGGGGCATCTTCTGCAGGAGCGGGTTTTCCTTCAGCAGCAGGTTTGTCACCACCAGCTGGTTTAGCTCCCTTCTTTCCACCAAAGTTAGCGGTAAGAAGTTGAGAGAGTTGTCTCTTGTTGAATTGCTTAAGTAGGCCGAACATTATTGAGAGTGCGTTAAGTAAATACTTTTTTTTGATTTATTTTTGTTGTAATTTTTTTTTATTTTTTCTCAAATTTTTTTGTTAAGGAGTTAACTTTTAAAACAACGGAGAAATCTCCAATGAGAGCAGATAGATCGACTTATCGCTATGCCAAACAGATTCTGTTGCATCACTAGATTGCAATATATCAAAGAATCATAAGCATTTCATAGAAATTTCTAAAGTTTCTACTTCCATTTGGAAATAATTAGGAAGATTGCAAAAAACGACCTTCATATTATTTTTATTTATGATCATCATAGTCAATATAATTAGTCCTTCATATTCATGCTATTATTATTTATCTTAATTAATTTGAAAATTAGTTAATAGTGCATCAAGTCTTTGTCAACTAATCATTAAATTAGTCAACCGAAACATCTTTAATACTGCATAACAATCTAATATTCTTCTCTTATTTGATGCTTATTATGTAAATTTGTTGAATAATTTTGCTTCTAAATGGATTAAAAAAGAGCCAAAATTAAAATATTTAAAAGATCAGAAATCTCAAAGAAAGAGAAGCATTCATTCGCTTAGCAATAAATTCAATCAAAATCAAATTTGAGAGAAACAAAAGGAAAGGAAAAATAAGCAGCAAATGTCAGCTAAATAGACTGATTAAGTGTTTGAGTCACTTGCAAAAAGCCCTTATTTCGTTGATACTACAGACTCGATCGCATAAGTCATTTCAGATTTTGGAATACACGCAGTGATCGCGAGGCCTCGGAGATGGGGGAAAACACTTCTCCTTTATTCTATTGAGCTTTTCTGTGGACTTCCATTAGATGAAAAAGGGAATATTCATTACAAAACTAGTTCGAAACAGCCCTTTGGAGTGTTCACTAATTTGAAGGTAGTTACCGAAGATAAACTTCTTATGGATGATATTTTATATATTCTCAGAAGTAAGGAACTGAACACTTCAATTCATAGTTAGCGTTATTCTTTTTTTTCGGCTTCTTATCCTGAATTCCTATCTGAAAATGTAAAGACAAATGAAAATTTAATAAAAACACTCTTAAAAAAGAAATACAAAGCTGCTCGAAACTGCTTTTCCGATGCCGATTATGAGACATTCTGCAAATCTACAGAAGAATAATAGAAACTAATACTTTTAGAACTAATTTCTGGGCTTAAAAAAGACAAAACTCCAGCTTTCTATTGTCTTCTTAAAGAATTTGGCCTTACATTTGTAGACACTATTAAAAATATCCCATTATATTCTTAACTTTTCCCACAACTATCTTAAAATCGAAGAGCTCAAGTGAGGCAGAAATCGAATATATTAAGCTCATGAGTTTGGCTATCAATAAGTTATACTCCAAGAATATGAAAATCTTAGATCGAATGAGGGAAGATTCATGTTTGAAGATGAAAATATCCAAATTTTTAACTTGTGCTGAAGAAAACCTTGACTATCATTAATAGTAAAGATCTCTCTACAACTTAACATGGATCTTGCATGAGCTCTACGATTTGAGGTGTTTAGTGTTGATTGATGAGTATGATAGTATTGTTATTGGAGCTTACAACAATGGATGTCTTAATAAAATTGCTAGTCTCATTTAGTCGATGTTATCCCCCGCTCTAAAAAATAACTCATATGTCAGCTCAAGTTTTTTGACTGGGGTAACTTATGTAAAAAATGCAAACGTTTTTGCTGATGGTCTGAATCATATGTAAGGCTACAATCTCTTGGATTTTAGGTTTTAATAGTGCTTTGGATTTTCTGAAGGCTAAGTTTAATAATTGGTAGAAAAATGCAATCTCAAAATGCCAGCTGACAAATAAATATAATTTAGCATGCTGAAGACCATGTACAACTAGTACATAATAGGTAAAGGGAGTTTCTTTAACCCGTTCTCAATTTATAAATGCGTTTCATCATCTGTAGAATCTTAGTGTCCTAATTATGGCCACTTTTGGACAGAGTCTGGTTCTGTTGACTGTCTAATAGATATTTTGAGTAAAATCTCAAATTTTGAGAATATAATTGACGATTTCCTTAATAAAGAACTTGTCTTCGCTCCTGAAAAACACTTAGATTTCAGATTTTTAGCATTATCAGCTAAAAAAAGTTATGTATATTATGCCCATGCCTACTCTGTTGCGTTTCATTTGGGATACTTGACACTCAGCCAAAGCTAAGATTCTCTCACTGAATAACAGAAATAGGAGAACAATAAAGTATTTAAGATTCCAAACTAGGAAATTAAGGATTAAATGATAAAAAGACTCCTACCATTTTACTTTTTAAAAAAATGGAATGTGAAAAATCTTACTTTCAAGATAATTGATTCATTTATGACGGAATTAGACAATATTGAAAAGTTTGAGGCAACAGTACAGTCTTCTTTTCTTGATAATCTTGGTTTCAAAGAGACTATGACCGAAAGTGATTTTCAAGGGATATTTTCTGGAGTGTTTCATATTTTTAGAAATAAGTACCAAGCCTTCAACGATTAACCAACTAGTAAAGGCAAAAGTGTATACACCATCTACTGTCCCATTGATCAAACTACTCCTGTCGTTGTTTTACATGATAATAAAATCTCAAAAGAAGGAAACTAAGATCAATCTCTTGACGATGCTCTCTGGCAGATATTTACATAAAGATATGTTGAAAATACTCTCCCAGAAAAAACTAACCTGCCAGCCACCACCCATGCTCTTATCAGAGCCCTTGTTTTCTATCCAAACTTAAAGATCTCCAAGTGGGAGATGAAGGCTGAGCAATTTATTCTAAACTTTGAAGGAGCAAAGAAACTCATTAATACTAATAAAAAGTATGACAAGTTCGTGAAGACGTAAGCACGCTTACCTGAAAAAGAAATCAGGGACTCGTTTCTAAAAAACAATAATGTCTCCTCAATTTCTTAGATTTTTAAGTCCCACTCTCTCCATAATTCTGCAAAAAAAGATTTCTCTTCTGCCTAAACCAGAGTAATTAGACCAGCTCTAAAAACAGAATTCTCTATCCCTCAAGCTTCTTTCAATAGAGTTAACTTTCTCAGTTCTCTAAAAGCAACTCAGAGTCCTCCTATTCTTTCTCAGAAAATGGCTATCTCTCTCCTGAACAGCTTTCAAAGAGCAGAACATCACAGAATCTAAGTATGATTATTTCGCTATTTTTATTGGTTTTCATTTCCAAGTTGTTTTTTTATAATTAGAAGGAGTCTCTTCAACGGATAGCTTGTCTTGGAAGGGCTCTCTCATTCTTCAAGAAAATGTTATGATTTTTTTCTCATTTCACCAATAATTATCATGTTGTTTTATCATTTAATCTGTTACCTACTTAAACAACTAGATTTCTATGAGTAATTTCTGCAATACAAAGAGCACACACTTTTAACTTATTGTAATGATATTCTCCTGATCATTTTGTTATTTTACTTATTTTTGAGTTAGAACTGATGACTTTTCCTTGTTTTCTCTTATTTTCCTTTCAATCCTTCTTTAATAACAAGTCAAACAAAAAATACTTCAATAAATAACTCTATTCAGCAAAGATTTATCTGGGAAAATGAGAGACAATAATTAATGATATAAAGGTTGATTTTCAAGATCCTTTTGGATATTTAAGATTAACAAATTCCTTTTTACAGTTTCATCTTTAAATGGTTTTTCTATTTTTTGTATTTGTAATTTCTTCAGAAATGAGATAAAAGGTAAGGAGTTGCATCTACTCATAAATAATATAACTTTATTGTTATGAATTGATTAGATTTTTCTATGAGTTTAAATACTTTTTTGTTTTTCCGCATTCTAATCGTTTGCTAAATAATCTAGATTTCAATTTAGCTGGCTTCCCCCAAAAGAACTCAATGATTCTTTGA
>Ga0302271_10002260_pt1 | contig 17483 bp, 18 predicted proteins | sample III_Bog_N1_1_FD_198767 | JGI IMG/M metagenome (GOLD analysis project Ga0302271, IMG submission 198767) | Peat permafrost microbial communities from Stordalen Mire near Abisko, Sweden - III_Bog_N1_1 | ecosystem: Environmental > Terrestrial > Soil > Wetlands > Peat | place: Sweden: Abisko...
GGCCTTCACTCGAATTGTTAACCCCTGCCAGGAATCTGGCAACTCAACTGGGGAATGACACAAAAGTGCTTACCCTGCTTATTGGAAAAAACGTTAAAGAACTAGCTCAGACTCTTATTGAACACGGCTCAGATGAAGTTATTGTTGTTGAAAACGATAAGCTTGAAGAATATCTTGTTCTGCCGTTTTCCTCAATTTTTGCACAGATCATTAAAGAAAGAAAACCTGAGATTGCGCTTTTTGCCGCCACAACTTCAGGACGCGAGTTAGCACCAAGAATAGGCATGAAAACAGATAGCGGTGTGACCGCAGACTGCACAGGCCTAGAAATCGGAGAGTATATAGATAAAAAAGAAAAAGTCATCTATGCGCCTATTCTTGAATCAAGACGTCCTACATATGGTGAAAGCAAGCTCGCCACGATTCTGGGTTTTGTTTGTCCCCAGATTTCAACTGCAAGGGCTGGTACTTTTGAAGTGCCGAAACGAATACCGGGCCGGGTAGGGATAATCTCAGGATTCAAACCAGTATTAAACGATAAGGATTTTATTGTAGAAATAGTGAAAACGGAAAGAGGTGAAGGCGGACTGTCGAATCTATTCGAGGCAGACGTAATAATTACCGGTGGCAGAGGCACTACCAGCGATAACCTCGGACTGATAAGGGCTCTTGCTGAAGCTCTTAATAATCAGGGGGTAAATGCGGAATGGGCATCGAGTCGTCCGGTTGTTGACGAAGGTGTTGCAGAATACGCAAGACAGGTAGGACAAACCGGAAAAACAATCCGTCCGAAAGTTTATATTGCGGTGGGTGTATCAGGTGCTATTCAGCACATAGCAGGTATGAAAGAATCAGAAAAGATTATTGCCATTGACCATAATCCGAAAGCACATATCTTCCATAACGCTGATTTTGGAATCGTTGGAGAATATACCGACATCATTCCCGAATTAATTGAAAGAGTAAAAGCCGGATTTAAATTCGGTATTGAAACCAAAAAAAATTGATTAAATTACCGGGGCAAATTGAGCTACAAAAATTTATCGGTTCAATTGAAGGATTATTAATCTGACCTACAATTATAATGAAACAGGTTACCCGGTCATTTCTGTTTATTGGAGTTGTATTTTTATTATTAATCACTGCTGCCTGCAAAAAGGCGAGTGAGGGCATAATTCCAAAAGTGAATACAGTTGAAGTAACTTTTATTACTCCTGTCTCCGCAACGTGCAGCGGAAAAATCATAGCAAATAGCACACCGGAAATAACTGACATAGGAGTTTGCTGGGGCATCAGCCAGGTACCGTCAGTTTCGGATAGTAAAACTTCAGGTAAAGACCTTACTGATACATATGCATTTACTCATAGTATTACCGGTTTAAGTCCCAATACGACATATTTCGCCAGAGCTTATGTCACCAACCAGTCAGGAACTGCATATGGCAATGTACTGTCATTTAAAACCCCGGTTGATCATTCAGGAGAAAAGGGTACACTGACAGATATTGAAGGAAATGTTTATAAGACTTCCGGTATTGGATCACAGGTATGGACAACTGAAAACCTGAGAACAACCACTTTTAATGATGGCTCGCCTATTCCTCCGGGAAAATGCTACAGATGCTGGAGTTTCCTGGCATCACCCGGCTATTGCTGGTATAACAGCGATGAATTCCAGAATAAAGCCTCATTTGGAGCAATATATAACTGGTATACTGTCAATAGTGGAAAACTCTGTCCATCAGGATGGCATGTTCCAGCGGAGAAGGAATGGACAATCCTTGAGTCATATCCCGGAAACAAGGATATAGTTGCATCGCTGAATATTCTGCCGGGGGGTTACAGAGGCGATTTAGCCGAATTCTCGGGACTTGGGGAAAAAGGTATATTCTGGACATCGGACCAGAGCGCTCCGGATAAAGCAGTTTACAAATCAGTCAGTTTTGCAGATCATGTCATCTCGGGAGGAACATTTTCTATTGACTGGGGAGCATCGGTGAGGTGCATTAAAAATGAGACTGCCAACTAAGGGCTGACTGAGTTCTTATATGACCAACAGCTTAAATCCAAGTACATTGACAAGATTCTTGCCGGGACAGAAAACCTGATAAGAAGTTGCCCATACCCTGGTAAGATATTTGTCCTGCATATCCCGGATCATGAGAATCAGTTCATCGAGAGCCGGGAGGTTTGCTCCTTTCTGATAGTTATAATCTAATTCTCCTACAATCTGATTAAGGTCATTAAATTTCCCAAGATTCTGCGTCATATTTTCAAGCTTCTTTTCAAGCACTTTAATGACCGACGGGTTTAAGGGCCTGAAGATGTAAAGCTGATAAAGAAAATCTTTGGCTTTTTGTCTGAATCTGTGCAGATTCTTTGGCTTTGTATTATTTCTGCACTTTAAATATAAATCAGAGACTATCGTATAAGAACTATCAAGTTCCTTAAGTAAGAGGTGCGGATCGATAGAATTCATAGATTGAAACCGGATCCGGTAACCTGTCTTACCCAGGAGTATGTCTGTCTCATTCAGTGCTTCCTTTATTTTTTCCGGTGGATTTACTAATGAGTCATGTTTTTCAAGAAGCACATTGAGATTTGGATTATCACGAAGCTGATAAAATATATCCGGAAATTCCTTTTTATAAGATTTCATTATTTTTCGTTGTACCGAGGTATCACGAAAACAACTTAAAATCCTGCCTACCTCTTTCAACTCGGCTGTATCCCTATCATAAAACGGATTATCTGTCTGATGGGCAACTAGTTTCAATACAGCCCTTGCCTTTTTCATCAAAACACGAATATCATGAACTGCAGTTTCATATACAATATCCGGATCCTTCAGCAGTATCTGAGATTCCCTGATATATCCTGCAATTGCAGGTTTTACCGGTTTCAGTTTAATATAGTCGGGCTCCATTGGGACTACTGTCATTTGATAATGTCAGCTAAAGTTACATAATTAATACCAAAGAGAAAAAGCTGCGATTCATAGTTATCATGAATTCCTGCTCTGTGGAACTCTTTGACTCCGATAGTAATCGGTACTTGTGTAATAAGAAGAATCTCAGAAAGACACAGAGAAGGCACAGAGATCCACAGAGAGCAATGACAAAATCCGATATTTGTAACATTTTATTAACTTCTATGTACTTAGAAAGAGTTAAATTTGTTAAAACTATTATTAAAAGGATAAAATGGGTAAAATAACAAGAGGCCAGAGAATTGGAATTCTGACGGCCGGTGGTGATTGTCCGGGTATCAACGCGGCTATCCGCGGAGTAGGAAAAACAGCAATTGTGAAGTATGGCATGACACTTGTCGGCATAAGTGACGGATTTACAGGGATGATTAACAAGGAATACAGGGAACTCACAGAACATGATCTTTCAGGCATTCTTACTCTTGGCGGAACTATTTTAGGCACATCCAGGGAGAAACCATTCAAGAGCAGCGGGAAAGGTAAAAATGAGATAAGCAAGCCGGTTCTGATTAAAGAACACTATGAGCAGATGGGCCTCGATTGCCTGGTATGTATAGGAGGAAACGGGACCTTGAAGACTGCGCACCTTTTGTCGCAGGAAGGTCTTAATGTTGTAGGCATTCCTAAAACCATTGACAATGATGTGTGGGGAACCGACCTTACATTCGGATTTGATTCAGCTGTGAATATTGCGACGGAAGCTATTGACCGGTTACATTCAACGGCCAACTCACATAAAAGAATCATGATCATTGAACTGATGGGACATAACGCCGGCTGGATAGCCCTTTATTCAGGCATTGCCGGCGGAGGTGATGTAATTCTTATACCTGAAATTCAATATGATGATAAAAAGATCGCAGAATATCTTCTTCAAAGGGTAAGTGACAATAAACCATATTCAATTGTTGTAGTTGCCGAAGGGATCAGGAATCCCCTGAAGGAGAGCTGTTCTGCAGCACAGTCGCTAAGTAAAAGAATTAATGACCTTACAGGCCTCGAATGCCGTGAGACTGTTCTTGGTTATATCCAACGCGGAGGCACCCCCTCCCCTATGGATCGTGTACTTGCCACCAGGTATGGCTCCGCAGCAGCTGACATGATTGCCGAACGCGATTTCGGGAAGATGGTTGCCCTGAAAAATACCCAGATCGTGCCGGTGCCACTCTCAGACGTATCGGGAAAACTGAAACTTGTCGATCCAAAGGATTCACTGGTAGTTCAGGCCCAGAAAATGGGAACCAGCTTCGGAATCTGACAGTTCATTCCTTTTAATTAATAGTAATATCCGGAAGAATGAAAAGACTAATTTTAATCCGCCACGGGAAAGCAGAAGACGGGACTTCCGAAATCAGTGATTTTGAAAGATCCCTGACAGAAAAAGGCAAGGTAATTGCACACCATATGGCGCTCCGGCTAAAGGAAATAGAGAAATCTCCGGGTGTTCTTATGACAAGTCCTGCCTTCAGAGCGCTTGAAACTGCAATTATCTTCGCCGGAGAATTCCGGACTAGTCCAGATGCTGTAATAATGAACAGCAATCTTTATTTTAAGATGAGCTACAGGAACCTGCCTGCACTATTGTCAACGATTGAAGAAGATACGGAGACATTAACGCTGTTCGGTCATAATCCTTCATTTACGGAAATCGCAAATAGTCTATGCAAAGAGGGTTGCGATTTTATACCCAAAACAGGAGTCATCTGCATATCTTTTAAGATCATGACATGGTCACAGATAACACCAAGCAGTGGAAAAACTGAATATTTTCTTAAACCCTGAAGGTTAGTATGAATAAAATTTACATCCCAAAAGAGATTAGCTGGCTCTCTTTCAATGAACGTGTTTTGCAGGAAGCTGAAAATAAAGAAGTACCCCTGCTGGAAAGGTTTAAGTTCCTGGGGATCTATTCGAATAACCTCGATGAATACTTCAGGGTTAGAGTAGCTACCCTGAAAAGGCTATCGCTGTACGGTTCCAAATCGAAAGAAATACTTGGCTATAATCCGAAGGCAACACTTAAGACAGTACATGACATTGTTTTGTCGCACAATGAAAAATTTGAAAAGATCTATACAGGGCTTCTTCATGAACTGGCCAAACATAACACACATATTATCAATGAAAAGCAGCTTAACCAGGAACAGGCTGAGTTCGTACGAAATTATTTCCACACAGAGGTAAGAACAAGACTTATGCCATTTCTGATAGAGAAGGATACGAGTCTCCCGAATCTTACAGACGATGCTATTTATCTTGCCATATACCTTGCCAAAACTGATACCCAGAAAAGAAGATATGCCCTTCTTGAAATACCTACCAATGTTTTACCAAGATTTATAATCCTACCTGAAAAAGACGATGGGAAATACATTATTTTCCTTGACGACATAATCAGGTTTGGGCTGAGCGAGATATTCTTCATCTTCGATTTTAATGAAATTTCAGCTTATACTATTAAATTAACGAAAGACGCAGAACTTGAAATCGCTGATGATATATCTGAGAGCTATATAGATAAATTATCAAAGAGCTTACAGCAAAGGAAAAAAGGAAATGCAGTACGCTTCATATATGACAGGACCATACCACAAGATCTTTTGAAAATTATCACCAAAAAATTGAACTTCGGTCCCGACGATGTTACTATTCCAAGCAACAGATATCATAATTTTAAGGATTTCATGAAGTTTCCAAATCCGGGTCGTAAGAAACTTTTCAATGAACCTCTTATACCAATACCACACAGGGATATTCAACCAGGAAGAAGCATTCTTTCAGCTATAAAAAGGAAAGATCTTATGCTCTACTTTCCTTATCACCCTTTTGATCATTTTATAGATCTTCTCAGGGAAGCTTCAATTGATCCATATGTAACATCCATACAGATAACACTTTACAGGCTAGCCCGCAACTCTAGTGTTATAAATGCGCTTCTGAATGCCGTAAGGAACGGGAAATCGGTAACTACTGTTGTGGAGTTGCAGGCCAGATTTGACGAAGAAGCAAATATTCTCTGGGGTAATAAATTGCTCGAGGAAGGTGTGAAGGTAATCTATGGTGTACCCGGCTTAAAGGTACATTCCAAATTGTGCCTTATAACACGTGTGAAAAATGATGTAACACAGCGATACGCAGCTGTCGGTACCGGGAACTTTAATGAAGATACAGCACGTGTTTATACCGACCTTTTGCTTCTTACAACCGATAAAAAGATCACTAATGAAGTTTATAAGGCATTTAACTTTTTCAATGTTAACTACAAGAAAGATAATTTTTACCACCTGGTTCTTTCCCCATTTTTTCTCAGGAATAAAATAGTCTCACTGATAGAGAATGAAATAAAAAATGCAAAGGCTGGAAAGAAAGCTTTTATCTATCTGAAACTGAATAATCTTACTGACAGTGAGATCATCGACTACCTATACAAGGCCAGCCAGGCAGGTGTTAAGATAAAACTTATTGTGAGAGGAATGTTATCCCTGATCCCAGGTATTAAAAAAGTAAGTGAAAAAATTGATGCGATAGGAATTGTCGACAGGTTTCTTGAACACTCAAGGTATTTCATTTTCTGCAATGGAGGCAATGATCAGATCTTCATCACTTCCGCAGACTTGATGACCCGTAATCTCGACCACAGAATTGAGGTAACCTGTCCGATCTTTGACAAGAACATAAAGTGTGAGATAAGAAAGATATTTGATATTCAGTGGGATGATAATGTTAAGGCAAGGATATTTGATTCGACGCAGTCAAATGTATTTGTCAAACAAGGTAAAAATGAAAGAAACCAGTCACAGATTGAGGTCTATAACTGGCTGAAGAAATCGAACGATAAGATTCCCTCAAAATAAATTATAGTTTACGATAATGAATTATTTAGTACTGGCCGTCGGGACAATTCTGATCATGCTCTTTTCGTGGTTTCTGTCAATAAAATACAGGAGATACCATGGTATCATCAGATTTTTTGCGTTTGAGAGCATATTTATAATGGTGTTTTTAAACTACAGGGTCTGGTTTATTAATCCGTTTTCGGTATTACAGATTATTTCATGGATACTCCTCCTGCTTTCAATCTATGTAGTTGTTACCGGTTACCTCCTGCTGAAAAAGGAAGGCAAACCAGACAATAATTTCGAGAATACCTCACTTCTGGTAAAATCAGGGATATACAAAAATATCAGGCATCCTTTATATTTGTCTGTGTTTCTTCTTGGCACAGGAGTAATGCTTAAAAACCCTGCACCTGCTCAACTAATTCTGGGTTTTGTCAATCTTGTAGCTGTGTATTTTACAGCACGTATTGAAGAAAATGAAATGATTGCAAAATTCGGTGCGCAGTACCTTCAATATATGAAAGAAACTAAAATGTTTATTCCATTTATCGTCTGATTGTATTGCCGGACTTTTCTCCCTTTCTCCCTTTCTCCCCTTCTCCCATTGATACCCATCTTCGGCTTTACGCCCTTGTCCTTTGTGCCAATGAACATTTATTTGTTAAAATCTTTCACTCTTCAACTTGTTGGTTATTATTTAGAATCTTTCTAAACAATCTCTCTGTACAGATTGTTTAAGTTCTATAAAGCAATTAATAACTATTACACATGAAGAGAAGTAGTCCAAAAGTTTTTACTGGGTGGCACAGTCCTGGTATTTGTTCCCTCAGTTCTCGATAGTTGTACAAAGGATTCAACAATGAATCCGGGTACTAACCCAGGTACAAATCCAGGTGGAACCAGTATCAATCTGGATCTTTCGCTTGCTTCAAATTCTTCACTTACGACAGCCGGCAGCTCAAAAGTTGTTCAGAATATTTTAATCTTCAACACAGGAACCAACATAGTGGCTCTTTCGGCTATCTGTACCCATCAGGGGTGTACGGTAGGTTATAATGCAGGGAAAAATGATATTGAATGTCCATGCCATGGATCGGTTTATTCAACGTCGGGCAGCGTACTCGTAGGCCCTGCACCATCAGCTTTGCGAGCCTATCCAGTTACTCAGGACGGGAATATTCTTACCATAACACTTTAAAAAACAGGAGGGAACAGTCGCTACTGCTCCCTCCTAAAAAACCACTCAATTAATCAGAGAAAAAACAATTTACTTTGAAGAAAGCCAGGACATTATCTTATCTGATGTAGGCTTTTCCTTAGGATCAATAACCTGTACCAGTTTCCCGTTTTCATCTATAAGGTATTTCTGAAAATTCCATTTGACTTCAGAGTCCATTACTCCATTTTCTTTTTTGGATGTAAGCCACTTGTAGATTGGAGCCATATCAGAACCTTTAACAGAAATTTTTTCCATCAAAGGAAAAGTGACGCCATAGTTTTCTGTACAAAATTTTCTGATTTCTGCAGCAGTACCAGGCTCCTGGCTTGCAAAGTTGTTTGCAGGAAATCCTACTATTACGAGATTGCCTTCATTTTTTACATACAAATCTTCAAGATCTTTATATTGTGGTGTATTTCCGCATTTGGATGCCACGTTTACAATCATTACTTTTTTCCCCTTTAATGAACTGAAATCAAAAGTGTCGCCTTCAAGGGTCTTGACTTTGAAATCATACAATCCGGAAGTTTGTGAAAAAGCAGTTCCGGCAAAAAGCATCATGGAAAATACTAAGCTAAGTTTATTCATTTTCATATCTATTAATTTACTTTTGCATTTCTAACAATTGCTGAAGAGTTATGTTCAAAAAAACATGGAAACAGATCAAGTTATTTATAGCGCTCATAGTAATTTTAATTTGTCTTCCTCATTCAATTCTACCGCACAGGACAGTTGCAAACGGTAAAGAGGAAATTGAGAGCTATCAGAAGCTCAATGAATCGGAAAAACGTCTCATAGAATTCAGGGACAACGACGAAGCGCTGAAGCTGAAAATAGCCCAGCTTGAAGTAATTAATACCAGCAGGAAGAAATATCATGTCCAGGAGGTTAAACTTGACATTCTTGCATCGCGCGTCGCCAACAAGATGGCGAGAGAAGCCTCTGAGAATGAGTATCTCGGACATTGGAACATGGCGGGTGAAGAACCATATTTAAGATACGCATTTGCCGGAGGATATGACCATGTCTCAGAAAATGCCTATGGAGAATGGTCATCTGACAATTTTAACACCTCAGTGCAAACCACAGGTGCAATGATGAAAACCGGACACGAGAAATTCATGGCTGAAAAAGCGCCGAATAACGGTCATAAAGAAAACATAATTGACAAAGGACATAATTTTGTTGGAATAGGGTTTTATCTCACAGGAAAGCAGTTCAGATACTATGAGGAATTTCTTGACAGGTATCTGGAGTTCGAGAATATTCCTTCAGAGTTGAAAGTTGGACAGCAGTGCAAAATAAATGTTAAAACGAACGGAAGGAGCTTTTTATATTTCCTGATGATATACAGGGAAGATTTTCCCCAGGCTCTAACGCCGGAACAAATAAGCAAAAAAGGAAGTTACCGTGACTTTACCTCAGAAGAATATAAAAACATTGCCGGTTGGGATCTTTCAAGGTACAGGAACGGCACTATTTACGAGATACCACTGAGCTTTACAAAAGAAGGACTCTACTATATCCAGATATTTTCTGATAAAAAAGAATTAACAAAACAGGCGTCTCTGAACACGAAGGGAAAGACGCCGGAAAGTGGAATTGTTATTAAGGTTACACAATAGGGTGTCCCCTATTTAACTACTTCAGTTGTACCTGTAACATTCATCACAACAGGAAACGACATATTCTGATCAGGTATCTCAATTGTCCCTGTCATTTTATTTGTAACTGTTTCTTTTAACAGAACTCCTTCCTTAAGTGAAAGAAGAACAATCTGGGTTCCGGTATAAGGTCCGCTGGTGTGTATTTCCATTCCCTGTGACTTTGTGACCATTTTACGCGTTCCGCTGAGTGTTGCACTGATTTTAGCACAATCGATCCCATCAATAGTTTCTGTTCCTTCATATTTGTATGTAGACTCAACAGGCATCCACATCTTATTTGTAGGTGATGTACTGCTAATAGTATCACTTGTAACCCATGTGTCACCGGGATTAACAGCACCGGCAGGCAGAGCCGGGAAAAAGTTAAGGAAGGCCTGGGTAAGATTGTTTTCTCCGCTTCCTTCAATTGTATAAACGACTTTCGCCGCTTCAGTAAGATCAACAGCTTTACCGGCCGGACTTATTATCATATTAAAAGCCTTGCCTTTGACGTCAACAATTGGTCCGCCCGTAGAGCCCTGTGGTGATTCAATGTTCTGAGCCATAGAATCCACTGTGATCTCCAGCTTAAGGTTTTCTCCAGCCTTGCCAGTTGCTTTTACCTGGCTTACCATATACATTGCTACATTAACGAGCATTGATTGTCCGTTAACGTCCATATCCTGAACTATTTTGCTGTCACTGATATATTTAAATTTTTTCCCCTCCGGATATTTATATTCCAGTTTAACTCCAGCCTTTGCGGAAGCAACTTCAGTTTTCTTCTGGGCGTAAACAGAGGAACAAATTCCCGAAAAGATGAGGATGTATACTATAACAGCCAGTTTCCCAAAATACTTTGTCTTCATTGATTATTTTTTTTGATGAATAATGAAACATTTATAACGATTCAATAAACAAAGATCACATTTTTAATTTAATTGATGGTATTGAAAAAGAATAGAATTTTGTGACATAAAATTACTAAATAACAGCAGGTCTGTTAACCCACCTTATAAACAATTACCTTTGGTCAATTAATAAAACCACTATTGATGCCAATAAATTTTTGCAGTCTTAGCAGCGGGAGCAGCGGAAATTGCTACTACCTGGGCAATGAGTTCCATGGGATACTGGTTGATGCGGGGATTTCTGCGACATCAATCCGAAAGTTTCTCAATAATATTGGCATTTCTATGCAGACTATCATGGGTGTTATTATAACACACAATCATATTGATCATGTCAGGGGTCTGGAAGGCTTAACAAAGAAGCACCATCTGCCGGCTTTCACCTCACCTAAAGTATGGGAAAGTATACTTACACAGCACAAAAAAATATCTCTTGACTGCATGAATGAAATTCCTATCCTGGAAAAATTCAATCTTGCAGGTTTTGAAATAGAAGCATTTCCTGTTCATCATGATGCTCCCGAAACCCTCGGATTCACTATATCTGCTGGTAATAAAAAAATAACTGTCGCGACTGATCTTGGACATATCTGCGAGACAATTGCATCTTATTTAAAAGATTCCAATCTTCTTGTTATTGAATCGAATTATGATGAAGAGATGCTGGCAAACGGCAAGTATCCCTATTACTTAAAACAGAGGATCCAATCCGACTATGGACATTTAGGCAATCATCAGACCTCGGACTTTCTTGCAGATATACTAAAAGATAATCTTAGCCACATCTGCCTGGCACACCTGAGCAGAAACAATAATACTCCGGAAAAAGCACTTGAAACCCTGCAAATGACTTTTAAAAAACGGGGAATTAATCTTAATGGTCTGCAGAGTATAACAATACTTGCCCGTCATCACCCGTCAGGTATGATTACACTGACTGAATGATCATTCCATTAGATCTATTAAAGTTGTAATGTACCGCTTATATACTAATTAATTATAAATCAGGGAATGGCAGTGTAAATATAAATTTGCTTCCTGTTCCGGGCTGGCTGTCAACCCAGATTTTTCCCCCGTGTTTATCCACAAATTCCTTACAAAGAATAAGTCCAAGCCCTGAACCATATTCATTTGCAGTTCCTTTAGTAGTAATTGTAGTATTGATATTAAATAAATCAGATTGTGCTTTTGCATCCATCCCTATCCCATTATCGGCAACAGTTATTTCAGTCTGTTTATCATATAAAACCGCAGAGATTCCGACATGGCCGCCTTTTGGTGTAAATTTAACAGCATTGGAAACAAGATTCCGCAGAACAGTCATTAGCATGTTAGTATCAGCGTAAACCACAAGGTCATTTGGTATTGAAAGATTCAACGATATATTTTTAATTGAGGCAGACATTTGCAGAATTTCTATCATTTCATGAATAGCAGGTTCCAGTTTCAGCTCCTCGGGTTTAAAATCAATTTGTCCTGTTTGTGTATAAGACCAGGCAAGTAAGTTTTCAAGTAATACAAGCGTATGCTTTGCGGTGGAATTGATCGCTAATATATAGTGTTTTGCGTCTTCAATGTCAGTGTCTTTATCATTTGCGATAAGTAAGTCAGAAAAGCCAAGCATGGTATTGAAAGGACTTTTTAAATCATGCGCAATTATTGAGAATAGCTTGTCCTTTGTAGCTACCAGCTCTTTTAGTTCCCATGACTGCTGATTAATCTGCTTATTACTCTGATTAAGATCTTCGTTTCTGACAATAAGCTGTTCCTTTTGCTGTTTCAGGCGATTGTTTAACTCTATTTGTCTGAACTGCATTTTTCCGAGGACATCCAGAATATAGTAAATGGCAATAACATATATTGTTCCGTTAAGCAAAAGAAAAGGAGCATTCTGAATTAAAAAGATATTATGTACTCTAATCAGCGTCGATGCATAAATGAATAGGTAAACAACAAGGATTTGAAAAATATAGTTTTTGCCACTGAACAGACCATATAATGGTATTAACATTCCCAGGGAGATAGCATTACGTAAAAATTTTCCTGAAAAATCGATAGAATCAACAGGATTTATAAAATGGCTCAAAAGCATGTTTACCAGTACACCCAGAACCTGAATTCTAAAAACCAGCCCAATTTGTATTTTTCTAAAATGAAATGAAATAGCAATTACTGTTGAAATTAAGATGTTGAGAGAATCAAGATAGAATACCAATAGAGGTATTTTACTAAAAATTATTTCAAATAAATAGCCCAACGAAATAATTAAACAGAATAAATACGCCAACAATCTGTATTTATGCTGATTAGCCTTAGTCTCTTCACTAATTATTACCTCAATTATCGACACAACTTAAATTTGTTTTTTTAGACAAATGATAGATTTATATAACCTAAAACACATATTCTGATATCAAGACACCTATGAATACTTTCTGTTCGCCAAATTAAACAATAATCAGACTTTCTCCAATTGATACCCTTATTTTGCAATTCTGTTAAAAAGAAAACTAATTGAAAAAACTTTTATTTTGTTTTGTTTAAGAACAACCAGTTTAATAACCTTGTATTTTTAGATTTCTATTGTCCTTATTATTCTCTTTAATCTAAATCAGATAACCAGATAATTTGTCAAGTTATGAAAACCCAATCTGTCAGAGAAAACATTGATGCAATATTGTCAGCTACAAAGAACCTGGTTCCCGTTTACTATGCGATGCCCAAAAATGCCTTTTCGGAAGGTAATGTGGCAATTTGCATCATTGATGACGAGGGGAATGTATTTGGAAGTCTCTTCGGGACAAATAAAATAAAGACCCGGCGGGCATATCAGGTCGCATGGATCAAGGCGAGCCAGGTATGGATCACCGGCATGAAAACTTTTGACTTTGAGAGAAAGGTTTTCAATGGTGAAGTGAACGCTAAGGATTTTGGCATAGAGCCTCCTGACTTCATTGGCTGGTATGGCGGCCAGCCGGTTGAGCTTAAAGACGGAACTCACTTATCCATAGGGTTCAGCGGATTTAAAGGAGAAAGCGATGTGGAGATCGTCAAAAAAGCTATAGAGGATCTCGGGATATAGATTTTGAACGTCTATCTCATCATAACCGGCCCGATCATCCCTGCCGGCAGAACCTGATCTTCTTTACCTTTGAACTGATTGTATTTTTTGTCTGCGTTTATTGTGTTACCTATAAAATCATTAAGTTGGCCTGTACTAAATTGAACTTCAACTGAATCAGTCACTTACGGTTTAAATAATTATTTATCAATCCGACAATTATTCTATGAGCCCAAACCGGAAAAAATCAAATTGCTTCGCTGTTTTTTTTCCCGGTCCCCGGTTGCTTTATCGGACGACAGATGATCAACTTAACATTGATAACATCTGTTTTAGGAAGGGCTTGACGGGTAACTCATTAAACCGCAGGATTGTTATAGCAAATGAACAAAATACGGTAATAAAGATTATATGTATACAATGAGAAAATATAAGATTATTAATATTATTATACTTGTGTTAATAATTAATGCCTGTGTGCATAAACCAGATATTGTTCAATGCATAGCCGGTACAGGTGGAAATTTGTCAATAGTAGCTTACGCTGCGCACGGAAATATTCCCATCCCTAATTATTATACTCATCTGGATACAGCATTTGTAAAATTCGGAACTCTAAGTTCTCCGGGAACTAAACCTGAAAATTACGATACTTATTACGTTAGTGATCCGGGGGAAGATCATATTCATTGTTATGGGCTGAAATGTGGTAATTATTTTATTTACCGGACTGCCTGGGATTCAGTTTCAAATGTAAGTCTGTACGGAGGTTATGGAACCAGTATCTCTGATCCTGAAGGAGGAAAAAGTATTATCGTCGCAGTAAATTAAACCGCTTTTATGAATTTTACAAAGATTAATCCAACCTGTGGTTTTTAAGCATTGACAAAAGACTTTAAAAACCAGACATTCTAAAATCACTTGTTATATCCCGGGGGGGTTAATAATTAAAAACAATCACACATTTGTTCAATGAACCCTGACTGTAAAAGATTTTCAAATTGATTAGCTTAGTGACTCTCCCGGCTGGTCCACGGCTAAGCTATCCCCTTAACTGATGACAAGTTCTATCTGATGCGCTTTACAAAAAATTCTTATCCAGAAATTCTTGAAACTTCTCCTTGTACTGATCTCCTACGGGTATGTATTTCTTTCCGAAAACTATCCTGCTGCGGTCAATTGTTTCAATCTTCTCAAGATTCACAATAAAAGAGCGGTGAACTCTCATGAATTTGTCAGCCGGCAGTTTTAATTCAAGAGTTTTCAATGAGGAAAGTGATAGTATTGGAATATCTGAAAGCATGGTATATACTTTTACATATTCTTTCAATCCTTCAAAGTAAAGGATATTCTGGAAATTAATACGTTTAATTTTATAGTCAGACTTCAGAAACAGGAATTCACTGTTCGAGAGAACATCATCTGCCGGTTTCGTATTTGATCTTATCATCCTTTCAGCTTTGTGAACTGAGGTAAGAAATTCCTCATATGTGAAAGGTTTAAGCAGATAATCAGCAATATCAAGTTTAAAGCCTTCAATGGCATATTTAGCAAAAGCTGTGGTAAAAATCACAACAGGACCATTAACCATTGACCTCGTGAATTCAATACCATTCAGACCGGGCATCTGGATGTCAGTAAAAACAATATCGATAGGGTTTTTACTTATATATTGTGCTGCTTCCACAGGATTTTCGAACTGTCCGGCTAAAATCATATCCGGTGTCATCTGAATATAATCAACAATCAGCTGAAGGGCCAAAGGTTCATCATCTATCGCAATAACTGCTATCATTTTATAACTGAATAATTAAGATTACCTCAAATTTATCTTTGAATCTGTTGATTTTCAGTTCATGCCTGTCCGGATACAGCAAACTCAGGCGTTTTTTTAAATTCTCAAGTCCGATTCCGGTAGATGCAAAGATGGGCCCTTTACTACTCTCAGGCAACCCGTTTTCACATTTAAATAAAATGTTATTCTCTCCACACCTAAGACTAATACTTACATAAGACTCGTCTTGGACACTTATCCCATATTTGAACGCATTCTCAATTAACGAGATAAAAAGCAAATGCGGGATAATCAGATCTTTGTATTCAGTTGGGAAATTGACGTTAAGTTGGGTTTTAGCACTTATCCTCAGCTTCATTAAGTCAATGTAATTGTTCATGAATTCAATTTCATCACTTAGCAACCTGCTGTCTTGCCTTGATTCATTTAGAACATATCTCATCATTTTCGATAGCTTTATTACAGCATCTTTTGAGTCTTCATTAGATCGGCCTATCAAAGAATAGATATTATTCAGGGTGTTGAAAAAGAAATGTGGGCTGATCTGACTTTTCAGGAGTGCCAGCTCCGAGTTAAGCTTTGCCTTTTCCATCTCATCCTGCATTTTTTCATTGTTTGACTGACGTTCAAGCACCCTGAGACCCAGCGAAAGAAATACCATAAAAAGAGAAGTTAAAGTGAACCCAATGAAATAGGCATTAGGCATAACTATTATGAACCTGGGTCTTCTCATTTGAATCGGTGGCAGGTTTAGCCTCCGTTCTTCACCGGGCTGCCTCAGAATCTGCTCTGAATTACCATTTTTAGATATTATATTGGAAATTTGGTTGTTGGCAAAGTTAGAGATGAAATAGACAAAGAAAACAAGAGTTAGTACGGAAATATAATACCTGTACCTTTTTTTATGAAAGAAAAGCACAGGAACGAGAAACAGGTAATTTGTGTAGAATATTAATGCATCTATCGCCGTCAGGGTGTAATAGGTTAACAGGAAATTACTTCCCATTTGGAACCTTTTCGCGGCGTAAATCGGCAAACCAAGAATAACAGCCCAAATCAGGATGTGAACTATTATCATGGTGTATTTTCCCTTTCTCACTTTCCTCATAGTTTCTTTGGCAAGCGAATTTTAGTCTATTCCGAAAAGTATTATTCCGCCACAAAGACACCACGTCTCCATATATCACCAGGCATTACATTATGATATTTAACCTATTGGTGAACCCTGATGTCTCCGTACCTTGATAGCATTTTTCTAAATATGTGCAAAATTCATTTATAAATTTAATTATTCATAACTATTCAGCGTCGAAAGTTATCTCATATTCATAGTTCATTGAGAGCGAAGGCTTTTCACAGGATTTGCAAACGCAGCTTTAAGTGCCTGGAAACTTATCGTTGCGAGTGCAATAATTATAGCAACTACCCAGCCTGAAGCAAATAACCTCCAACTGATGCTAATGTGATAAACATAATTCTGCAGCCAGTTGTGCATTAAATACCAGGCTATTGGTGCAGCAATTGCAAAAGCAATTGATATGAGCAAGATAAATTCTTTAGAAAACAAATAAACAATTTTGCCTGCGCTTGCACCGAACACTTTACGAATACCAACTTCTTTTGTTCTCTGTACTGACATGAATAAGGCTAAACCGTAAAGCCCAAGACAGCTGAGAAATATGGCAATTGCAGCAAAAATTTCGTACAACTGAGATAACTGACTTTCCTGTTTATAAAATCCTGCAATTTTGTCATCAAAAAATTTGTATTCATAAACAAAGTTTGGAAATGTCTGCTCCCATTTCGTTTTAACAGATTGCAGTGCAGAAGAAAAGTATTTGGTATCAAGTTTTATTGTAGCCTGGCTGTACATTGTCACATTTGTGGTAATAAGCAATGGTGCAAGATTCTGGCGAAAAGACCTGTTATTAAAATCTTTCAGTACGCCAACAACAGGACATTTTATCCGATTGCCCCATATACTTATTTCTTTATTAAGTATTTCATCAGGATTTTTTATTCC
>Ga0302271_10002262_pt1 | contig 17474 bp, 11 predicted proteins | sample III_Bog_N1_1_FD_198767 | JGI IMG/M metagenome (GOLD analysis project Ga0302271, IMG submission 198767) | Peat permafrost microbial communities from Stordalen Mire near Abisko, Sweden - III_Bog_N1_1 | ecosystem: Environmental > Terrestrial > Soil > Wetlands > Peat | place: Sweden: Abisko...
TGATCGATAATCATTTTTATTTACTAATTACTCTATGCTATCACTTTCATTCTTTAGTTTATCTCATCTATAGCTCGTTGCGTGGTATCATGTCCTTTCAGCAGATCAGCAAATTAATTCAATTCGATTTAATCAGATTTTTTCATCAAATAGGCTACTTTCTCACAGCTATCAAACTACGTGACTTATGTCTACACAGTCCGATACAATATACCAATATCCCGATGGATCGTGGAACTACTGATTTATTTGAAGTAGTTCATACTTGAAACTCGCGATTGTGTGTCTGGATTCAGATCGAAGAAGAGATTGCCTTTTAGCAAAAATATCCCAGAAGGTTTCAAGACCTATTTAGGAATCATCTTTACAGCATATTGAGATTTTTAAAGCTCTTAATCGTTCTTCTATTTTCTTCTCTTAGGATTATTATTGGGTGTTAATGCCATTATTTCTTAGCCCTCCCTTTTGGGCTTATTTCTAGATGATGTTAAAGAAAAACAATTTTGTTTCAATCTTAAGTTGTATGATCTTTCCAACAATTTCCTTTCCTTTATTCCACTGCTACTTCCAAGATCAAATAATAACCACTTTCTTTCTTTGCTTTATCAGGCAGAATCAATAAACAACTTTCTTCTTTTTGATTAAATACTGTCTTCTGTGTGCATAATGTCTTATTTCTTAAATGATAATGTTTCTGCTGTGATGGTTACATACATTATATTCTGTCCATTGATCCCTTGCATAGTACGCTAGTAAAGATACTGTGATTTATCAGTCATTGTGAAAATTAGATTGTTTCAAACTATTATCTACATCTTTCAGTTATTTAAAGAAAAAAAAATAAGATGATTTTCTTTGTTTTTTTGTTGTTTTTGTGAAATGTAATGCAACAAATCTTCTAAAAAACGATGAGCTTCTTCAAGAGAATAATAACAAATATGATCACTAAACGGTTCTAAATAATAAATAGCATTTTAAAATAGCAGATCAAAGCTATTTCATGTATTGTTTGATCTCATTTCTTATTGAGGGTTGAAACAAAATAATTAGAATGTGTATTTACAATATTTATTTTAGATTATTATTCCCTTTTTGTTTGATTTTTATTGACTAACAACTCAGCTTTTTCTCTCAGCTTATTTTAAGTCTGATCGCAAGCAAATTCGTCAGATTCTTAAGTAACTCTGTATTCTCCACTGAAAGTGTGCTCGCTTTTTGTAGATTAAATGCATTCTCCATGGCAATCGCTTATTTTTCTTTAGCTAATGTCTCCACAACCTTCTCTAACTCAAGTATCTTGTCTTTGTAAACAATTATCTCACTTTGTTACCTTCCCAGCATACTCGCTAGGTCTCTTGATGGCGTAGTTGCTCTACCTTTTCCTAATAATAAAATATTGCCCCCCGAACGAATTTACTAATTACTTTCTCGACTCAAACTCAATCCACGACTCTCACATAATTGTTCATCACGCTAGATAAGTCAAAATCAAAGCAAAAAACAATAAAAACCAAGATTCAGTTTATTTTATATCTCTCTCTCTCTCTCTTACAGTCGATGATAAATTAGTCGATTTCTTGTAGTTAAGTTGCTGCAATATCATCGAACCACCAGAAGACGATTTGGGTGTGAGACTGTTCTAATTCCCTTGAAATCCACTGTTGTGAGAAGAACTATTATGCATTCTAGGCACTTTAAACGTTGTTTCCTTCGCGCAATGAGGGCAATTCACAGCAATAAACATATCTAATTAACCATTTTGATTTTCAAAATAATTTGGTTTCGATGGATTCGCAGTGAAGTTCTTTCCAGCGATCTTAGCATCTAACAGACTGTCTTCAGAGTGCTCTTCTGCCAATGAGCTTTAACTCCGAGGCAACAAGTAACCATTTTGATTACTCCTATTATTATTGTTGTTGTTGTTGTTGTTATTATTATTGCTGATGTTTCCTTCATTCCCATATTTTAGCGCGCATACTTTCGACTTTAATCTTCTTCTGACATCACTTTCATAAGCAGCCTCTCTCTCCCCTGAATTATCTCCATTTTCTTCAATCAAATAGCTAGTATTTCCACTGTCTTCTTCATCTAATTCCAATTATTTTCCCTATTTATCTTAGAATTATTGCTTCTAAAACATCTACTTTGTTTCATCTTTTCTAAAATCTCTGCTGCTAAACCCTCTTAGGAACGCATATTAAGGAGTATCGATGCAATTCGGTATCCTCCCTAAGGAATTCGGCGGAGTAGTTATCTTTCTCAGTCCATTCTTGGGTGATTATTATGATTGCAGTATCACATTCTCAACTGAATTCTCATGAAAAGGTTGTTTCCTATTTACCGCTGTATTCTTGTAGCTTTTCTCAGTAACATCAGCCGTACTTGCAGCTGCTTGTGGGAGAAATGACTCTGCATCATCTGAAAAAGCTTTTTTAGATAACGATAACTTTCGTTGAATTGTTGTACAGGCATTATTATTATTGTTACTAACAGCAAATGGATCTTTAGAATTATTCCCCGGTGTGTTCCTCATAATTCTACTGAGATTCAAGTTATTCTAAGCGCTGATAGTTGCTCGCTGCGAGCTAGAAATACTCCCTTAGTCGAGATTACTCTTTGGACTGCATTCTAATCCTATTGTTTATTCACCTGCGAAGAGGTTATTATTAGTATTATCTCTATCTTGTCTTTAGAAGAAGTTATTAAACAGTTATGTCTTGAAACTAGTGCTATTATTCCTGCTATTCTGTTAGCCATTCGAGATATTGCAGTTATTTTGATTGTTTAGCTATCCAATCTGTTGCGTTTAGGTTGTTGTTTCTTGCTTGAAATCAGGGTTGTTACTTAGCGTTTACTTGTTTTTTATCAGCAACGCGTTTTTTGTGAGATATTAACTTGGTTGCTGATGCTTAGCTGAATGACTATGCGAGGCAACTTCAAAATCAAGATCACCAAGGTTGGAAAGCTATCTTGAGACTGATTTGTTGTTTCGCTGAGGAGTTGATACGAGAATAGTGTTGTCTTACTTGGAAGATGAAACTGGATTGGAAGCATATGCTTAGGAGAATTGAATTAGCTACTTGTTACCATTGTTGTTGTTGCTTCTGATTGTCTGTGAGTTATTCTCAGCTTCTTGAGCAGATAGTTTATTGATTTGCTTGGATGTTAGTTAATCTGGCTAGTCTATCGTCTACTCTCTAACACTGAACATCTATCTATTCGACAATTACTTTTGTACAATTCGAGACGGTGGTGAAAGTGCTGATCTAATGGTATATCCAGCTGAAACATCTCTATTGTTCTAATCATGCAATAGCGCACTCAGTTTGTGTCTGATTTACTCCGGTGGATCAGAAGGAGAATGCGAAGGAGGTGAAAAATATTGTTAGCCTGCATTGTTTGTTCTGCTGTTAGACTATTATGAATATTGCTGTGTTTCATGATCGTTTTATCTATTTGAAGGTGATTTTATCTTATTATTCATAAGAGTTGTTGTTGTTGTCTACGGGATAGTCTTATTAGTTCTCTAGGATACACTTGCTGGAACACGAAGAGCTTAGGAGACAATAATACCTTATTACTTTTGTTATTTCTCTTAATTTGTCTTTGACTGCTGATATGGCTCTGACAAAATCGATTAATGCGACTCTGAAGTAGGACGAATGACTGATGAAGTATTGCATTAGTTGTAATAATAGTATTAATTGCCATTTAGATTAGTATTATTAGTATTTTAGAATCTGCTGGATGGTTTTTTGTTTTATTCTTGATCTTGCTCAGGAAATGCTCTGCTTGCTATGTTGTTGCTTTTTGTTGTGCTCGAGTAATGATTCAGAGAGTTGTAACCTTAGCGCTGTTATTACTACTGGATATTCTGAAACTATGTGTAACTCATCATTTTCTGTTGGTTCGATTCTTTCAAAGTATTCAAAGCAGATCGAGTTATTGAACTATTACTGCTTTCACTGCTGTTCTCCATATATCTTTTGAAGCTTTATATTTACCTATTTTAGAACTTGTATTCTCAGAGACTCCCTAAGTTGTAAGGTTTCTCTTTATTCTCTTATTCTGTATTAGTCAACTCCCTTTTAGTTACTGTAGTATTTCTTCTCTAACTCTCTTAAGTGAAAATCAGATTCTTTGCAAGGAAATTCGCAAAAATACACAATAAAAATCAATTTAGAAAGAATTAGGTTTTGAAAAATTCAAAGCGACAGACAAAACAACAACAACAAGCAAAACAAACTCAAATTATTCATTGTTAAAATATTTATCACCAACACTTGGACATGAATTTAAAGATATTGCTTTTGTTATTTGTTTGCTTGAAGCTGCTGCTTTTCGTTAACTGACTGGATGCATAAATAACTACATTAAGATGAGCGATGAATTTTCTCCCAAAATAACGAACAATTTACAATTCTGAATTTGGTTTTCAGAAGAAGCAAGAAAAAATACTGAAGAAAAAAAAAATCAATTAATAGTAAATAACTATTATTTTAACATAAAGAGTTGGTTTCTGCTTTAATTCCTCTACATCTTGTAGCTTTATTCAATCCATACATGTACGCATCTAACTCAGGAGAAGGTGGAGGGAAATCGAGTGCTGACATAGCAAGATAATATTCAGGATTGCTTGATGTCTTGCAATAGCAATATAACAGCAGATAATAAGATCACAATCATCATCAAAAAGGAAATAGCTAAGACAGTCATTATTAGCAGCAACATTAGGATTGCAAAAGTTAAAGGGAATAACCTCCAATTTTGATTTCTCGCTAGAAACTCAAGTATAAAGATGATAATAACGAGACTGATTGCGAGTTATTGAAGAATTCCAGTCAGCCCAACGCGAATGAGAATTATTATTTTGATAACAAAAGTTGGAATGCCCCTCAGAAACATAGTATAAGTCAGGATTCTTAGAGTTTTAACTCTAGAACCTAGAAGTTTTAGTTATCCAGTTAACCTCCGAAGCTTGGGTTTTAGTTGAGATCGTATTCTTACTTTCCTCATTCGAAGTTATCTACGTTTGAAGAGCAATCATAGTAGTCTTAAAGTGACGAATAAAATGTACAAGTAGCCTAGATCAAGAAGTCTAGCAGAAACTCCAAGTTAAATGGCAGAGATCATCAACACAAAAGCAAAGTAATCTCCAATGATATTTTAGAAAAATAACGAGACATGAAAAAAACTATCGATTTAAGAAGAATTTAGGAATAAATGTCTGCTTCATAAGATCCAAACAGTCACCGGAACTTCAATAGTCAAGAGGAATAGTCATCGATTTAACAGTTAGGTACGTTCAGGGAGAGTTTGTGGAAGCCTTCTATTACCAGCAGTAGGAGTAATAAAAATAGCAGCACAGCAGAAAATAACAATTCTAATAATACGAGCAAGAACAATTATGATACTTTTTAAGAACCGCAAGGGAAATAAGAGTGCTCTTATCATTATCGCAAGGACACAGCAGGAATAGCGACAAGAACGGCAACTTCAGCTGGAACTACAAACAGCAGAAATAAACTACAACATAAAAATCATAATTTAATTCCAACATCCAAGATCAGTCACTTTGTAGATGTGCAGCAATAACAATCATAGGCAAGTCAAATTACACCTTCTTTTAATATTATCAATGCTTCACTTCGTCCTCCTAAATGGGAAGGGGGACGTTTAGATACAAATAAGGAAAACAAAGAGAATTAAAGGGATTTCAGAAACTGCCCTTGGAAAGAAATAAAAACAAATGGAAAAGCACAACCACCACCTGGAGTAGCAGGGAATCATATTTCCTTGAAATCCTAGCCTTCTCGTCATTAACACTAATCATACGCCAGCTTAGATCAAAGTGACAGCGTCGTGTTGTTTGAGAATTCATTCTCAGAAATTATGGATCCAAATTATGAATCAACATCTTAACCAAATAATCAAATCGAAAACCAAGAGATTAACACCCACAAGCCAAACCTACATTTGCCTTCAGGATGGTTGTAGAATGATCAAAAACAACAACAACAAGCATAAAATTAGAGTAGAGGCTCACTAAGTGTTAACAGAAATCCAAATATCAATTCTACCCGAGAAAACACCAAACAACAACAACAAGGAACTCTCTTTAAAAATGAAAGCAGCCTATCTACAACATTAGCTTCTTCATTCTCGCAGACAATCAGTCACCCACTAGGTCTTTCCAGTCAGCGATCATAACTAGTTTCAGTAGCTGCTTTCTCCCCCCTCGATTATTGCAATAATTCAATTCCTCAAGGGGATCATTTCCATCCGATGTTTTACAAAGCTTAACGAAGTAGTCAACCTTCATTAAACAATAGGCTTCTTGGGATGTCCTCAAACAGCCTTGTAAACTACGAAGATACCAATAACTATCATGATAACCTTTCTCATAATCACCATTCTATTGTGAATTCTAAGACTGGAATAAATCTATCTGCTTCTCCAGTGCATTAATCAGGACATTTCTTGTAACCACACACTGAAATAGAGTATATTCTAGCCACTGAAAAAGCTAAATAACATAATGAAGTAAAAGGAAATGAATGTGATATGGCACGTGGTGTTGCTCTTGCATCTGAATTGGTAAACTTCTGTAGTTTTGCAGAAGTCAAAAGAAAACTAGAAATGAGTATTTCAGAGGAAAATATTGTTTCAGATGAGAAAATGCAGAACGAAGATGATGCAAATGGAAGATTTTGGAGAAGAGATATTGATAGACAAATCAATATACGTTCTTAAGGTGGTTAATTCAATGAAAAGATGGCTGTGTCAGTTCAGAAAGTAATGCTCAAAGGTAAACTAAAAAAAAGGGAATTTCATTTGGAAATAAAATTTATTTTTGTTGATTTTTAAAGTCATTTCAGTTCTGAGAAAAGCTAACCAAAGGCTCATGAGTTTCACCTTCAAGCAGCTTCGTTTATCTCAAACTCATTATTAGGGCTAAATCAAAAATTTTACTGAAAATCTTACTGAAGAAAGCTGTCATTTTGGCAAAAACAAGATTGATTATCCCAATTAAAATCAATAGGTATTGATAAGAAAATTAACAGGTGTTTTGTAGCTCTCCATAAAGCTCAGGGATATTACTATAAATCGGTTACAGACTGCGATGTCAAAGATAAATCAGCAGTCTATGAGAAGACTAATTTTAAACGAAAATTACAATACTAATAATATGATCTAGAATTAACCTATTAGATTTGCTCTTGGTTTGGTTAACACATTCAATAAAATGATAAACTCAAGGAATCAAATCAACGTCCATTAAGCACAAACCGCTGCTAAAATATTGACAAGAGTTTTAGCTACAAGAATCAGAAAAGATTCTTTCAGCAAATGGAAATCGTTGATTTTACAAAGATACAACTGCTCAAAGGAATTAGGAATCAACTCAAAACATGCTTCAAAATCACCGAAATACAACATATATTCCTTCTGTGAGTCACACTCAGATAACAATAACCTCTGGAGTTTCAACGCGAAAGATACCTGCAATCAACTGGAATTCCAAGAGAACTAAAAATCATTGAATAACCAAAGATAGACTCCTTTTGACAATAAATAAAATAAAAGTTAAGTCAGTCATAAAAAAACTAGGGACACTCACCAGAATCACTGCAAAACAACTAATTTCAGGTCTAACTTTAGCAAAGAAAGAGCGCTCTCAAAAGAAGAAAAAGACAAAGGTCAGATTGTTCCTCCAGCATATTGGCATTCTTCAAACCGTCGAGCTAAATCTGCTGAAGAAGATCGAAGAATAAAAGATAATAAAACTACTACAAATAAGGCTGTTATTGATACTAAAACAGCTATATTTTCTCCATCATTTCGCAAACACTAATAAAAGTGAAAATATTAGTGAAATATAAGTTGCTAATCTGTAAATAATCAAATGTCTAAAATCAAAATGTGTCAAATAAGTCCATCAACTCAATCAATTTCATGTGTCTTTTTTTAATTATTCCTCTAAACTAGTCATAACAAACATTTCTTGAATGATTACTAACTCTCTCTCATAAAAACGCAAAAACAATATATACTATATAAAATGAAATACAATCTATTTTCAGTTTTTCATTCAAGGTAGATCACATGGTATAGTTATTTATTCAGGGCACATTCAATTCATTAATGGATTATTACTCTTAGCAGGTTTATTATTAGGAGTTGTATTTGTGTTATTATTAATCTTGTTGTTATTATTATTTGGTATTCCTTCAACAATATTTTTGCATCTTTCAAGAATCATTTTGTTGAGAACATCATTTTCATCTACAATAGATGTGTCAAACCTTCCTGGATCAGTCACTTTCATTTGTGAAAGTGCAGATCCTTCCATCTGTCTGTTAGTTTGTTAAATTGATTAAGGTTCTTCAGGAGGCATTTATCTAGAAAGATGGAGAAGATGTTGCTGTTGTGTAGCCATATAACCAGACATTGGCAAAGGAGGTCTTTTAAGTGTTTAATTCAACCGCTCTTCATGGCTGGCAGTGGTGTTAATTGTATGGGAAATATCTAGAGATTATGGAGTTTCTGAAGGTGATAAATTGTTTAAACTTGCGTTTTTTCTAAGAAGAATTGAGTTGGCATGTTATCCGTCTAATAAAGACGGATGACGGTACTTGGAATATGCTGGATAGTTGTTGGCTAAAAGGTTTGAACTTGCTGAAGGAAGAGGTGGAGGATACTGACGATCAAACGAATTGAATGGCTATTATTATGAATATTATTGTTGCTGGAGTTAACTGTAAAGCTGATGTTGTTGCTGGGACAATTAGGGTGCTTAAAGGGTTCCTTGTAATAGTTACCCTTATCCCTGTTACTGCAGTTGCAATTATTATGAAGCCATCGCCGGGTTATTTGCTTAAATCGAGTTGATTTTAGCAATAACTTCCATTTTTTCTTACAGCAATAATTACATCCTTTGATGCTCTCTCTACACAAATGCAACTTCTCTGTCCTTTTCAGCTCTGAAGTTTTGCAGAGTTCTCTCACTTTGCTAAGCTAAATTGTGTATTTGTCTCTCTAATTATGAAATCGTTTGATCTTTCTCCTGTTTAGACAAAAAACAGATATTTATGTAATTTTTCTAAATTGATTGATTTTTTGTTTCCTTACAGCAATGGCATTGGTGTGTTGCTGAGCTAGACTGTTGAATCTCGTGACTTATTAATCCATTTATAGCTTCATTGTGTTGTTATCAGTTTCTAGCTCTCTCATTGCTATCTTTAAGTTATTCAACTAAGAATTCAAACCATATGTCTGTTCTGCAATTTTCGTTGATAATTTCTCTTAAATTTCCTGCTCCTATTACTCAGACATCTACACATTTGTTGTCTCAGCTAGCTAGAGTTACTCAAGTAGCTGCTAATTCAGAGCTTACAACTGCTGCAATTACATGAAATTATCAGCTTTTGTACCGATTTCTATTTTGAGCTAATTTATTTCTTCAAGAGTTTATTGCTTCTCTTCTTCAGCTTTTTTTCTCACCAACTGCAGTTCAAACGAATGATTGTTCTCCAATCTCTTCATCTCTTCCAATACACTAGTCGTTTCTGCTTGCAAGCTAGCATTTATAAAACCACACACATAAAAGAATTTTGTTAGAAATATCAAGATAACTTTTTGTTTTTTTTTCATTTTACACTAATTTATCATTCTCGGAGTTGCGAATGAGTTAAGCAATGTAGACATCTTTTTACGCTAGTTTATCGACTAAAGAGCTACTCGCTGCTATGGCTTATTCTAATTCTCGAATGCGATTGATATGCGTTTCATTTATCCCTAACGATTCCGCATTCATTTTCTGAGATTCTTCAGTCATTTTCTTGTATGATTCCACAAGCTATTCCTACTCGTACTTGCTCTCCAGAAGCTCAGCTACCTTCTCATCTAACTCTTTGATTCTCTCTTTCAAAGACTAGTTCAAGGTAAGTTATTATTATAGTTATTCTTGTCCAGATTATTGATGCGATTCAGGTTGGTTATTTTTTCCAGCGAATTAATTGTTGTTTTCTCGTTTCAGAGTATTAAATTCAACTTAATAATGGTTCTTTTCAGCTGTAATTTCTTCTATTTAACGCCTTAACATCTCTTCTGCTCTCTTGCTTTCATTTTTCTGCTATTAAAACAGTTATTCCGCACTTTAAACATTTTAACTTAATGCAAAATATTTTTGTTGTTCTCTTGCGATTACAATATCTTACTGCTTCAATCTCTCTTACAGCATTAAGATATCCTGATTTATTTCCCCCGGTGTTCCATTGGAGCAATTACACTATGGATTCTATGGCTATGTTTACTTAAGTTATTCTATTTCCTCCTACATTCTTTGATTTTAATCAGTTAATTTACTAATTTCATTTTCCAATGCTACCATTTTCGATTGGGATTCTTCCAAAAAGACTTAAGCGCTACTCCCATAACTGCAGTACTACTGATCTGACTGGAATTGCTGCTGTTTCATAGGATTGTCACTCAAAACAGGAGCCTTAGATATATTATTATTGAAGACACTGCATGAGCTGATATTGTATATTTCATCATTCGAATACGAGCTGAAACTAGTCTCTAAATGCTTGCTGTTATATGTCTTGTAGTTTTCAAGGAGTAATTGATCTTATTGCTGTTTTGGTATCAATTGCTAAGGATCACTCTGAAGTTTACTGCTATTATTGTTAATGCAATTTTTATTGTTTTCCTGAGTCAACAACGATTGAAGTTTCGTTGCGGCATTCGAATCAGCCCCAGAATTCCTAGTGAAAATATCTTTATTGCTCTGACCAAACAGGATACGACTGGATATCTAAATTGGAACATTGCTGCTGTTTGTATTTTCTGATAGATAAATATGGTTCATTTGTGAAGTAATCCCAGAAGAACCTGTCGTCTGAAGAGTTCCAGCAGTACCAGTAGAATTAGTACCACTGTGAAATGAAGAAGAAGTATCACTGGAATTGCTCGTAGGAGATAGCATTGTGGGGTTCTGATTGTTTATTGTGTTTTTATGTGCGCCTACTTATGAGCTAGATACAATTAGAGTGGCTTTTTAAGTATTATCTAAGCCTTAGCTGCTGCTACTACTTTAAAATCCAATTTCTTGATTGTTAATGCTGATGTTTTAGTTGTTATCGCTTGTGTTATTAGTGTTATTACAATGATTCTTCTTGATGTTTATTTCTTCTTTTCCTTGTTTCTCCTCAGCCATCAAATTGTTGTGTTTAAGCTTTTTTTTTTAAAAAAAATCTAAAAAAACAAATCAAGAAATTCAAACTCCCTTTCGCCTCTCCCTTCCACTGATCATTCATTTAACCTTATCCTTCTATTAGCAACTAGCACACTTGCATGTTTGAAAATACAATTTAAATCATTTTCATTTCTATTGTAATATGATTCTCTATGTTTTATCTCCTTTGTCGGTCTGTGACATTTATTTTTGCTTTCATAGTTAAGAAATCTAAATGCCTTGGATTTCTTATTAATTATTGATATTCATATCCTTTTTGAAATTTTTTCTCATAATATCTTGAGTTTCGATGAAGAATAATGAGCTATTCATTAACTTCTGCTTGGTAACTCCCCCCCTCTAAAAAATAAACTAAAAGGAGTAAAGTATATAAAATATTAGAAAATTTACAAGAAATAACAAAAATCGTCAAAGGAATTGTTACAAGATATTTTTGTTATCTCTAATAACTATCTCACTCTATTTTATTTGATATTACCTTTGTTTGAAATGAGAGGAGGTATGCATTAAAATCAAGAGCAAAATAGAGTTTCCTAAAAAGAACAAGAAAACAGACAACAACTCTCCATGCTTGATAATTGAAGACAATCTTCAAAGATGAGATAAACACCTCCCTCAAGAAGGTGAAAGAGAAAGAGAGAAAGAGAGGGCATATCAGAAAAACCGGGGATGAACGAAAGAGTTAGAGGGAGTTTTTCTAAATTATTAAAAATCTAAGTTCATTGAACTTTAAGGGGGGAATATGTGAGTGATTTACTAACCCACAATTAGGAACAATGAGATATTTTGAGAGTTATCAGAAATCTTCTCTACACCAATGGCGAAGTGATTTATCTTTTTCTTGGTTACTGCAATCCAACAGGCAGAGGACGATAAGGCTTCCTTGAAGAAAAGCAAGAAGGAAATCGAAACTATGAAGGGCGAAATAGCAATCAAAAAAGAAGCAATCAAGAAATACAAAGAATTTTTGAAGTAGCGGCCATAATACAAATGTCATATCTGCGTCAATAAGGTAAGCAGCAGACATAAAACCAATGCTGACTGGATATTCAAATGATTTAGGATATTAAGGCATTCATTTTTTGGATGTCTTTCTGAGCAATTGTTTGACATATTTGTAATCTATTTCTTTATTGGTTTTGAAAGTTTTTCTAAAACGAGGAGTACTTAGACGGTCATATGAAGCGTAGACATCAGAATGTCTTACCAATGAACGCAAACCATCCAAACTTTGCTGTTATGCAAAACATGGTATTTGCGCAGCAGCTTTCATAGGAACGATAGGAATTCGAAAGATAGCAGAAACTTCTACTCAACAGTGAAAAATACAAAAAAGATGATGTTCTTGATAAATTAGAATTGATTCTAAATAAGAATCGAGAGGAATAACTGCAATAATAGTTGGAAATGCAAAAGAGATTGAGAGACATGGAATCGTAATAGTCTTAGTTAATTGTGAAAAAACAAAAGGAAAATGAAATGTAATAGCAGCAAGTGTTAGAACTCATGAAGAACATGGGAAATATTCATAGTGTAAATGAAACATATTTAAGATAAATATTTGTGATTATCTTGTCTAACTCTTCATTTGATTTTTGTTAAAAAAGGAAATATCAACCTTGAAGACTCGTGAAGTTGTCGTGTAGGGATCTGCTCCATAACCAGGAGAGTTACAGGTTATTCAAGCTCGTTAGGCCCAGCTGTTCGAGGAATAAAGTAAAGCACTTTTAGAGCAGCAGAAAGCGATGCAACTTGAAACTTAAAAGCGTAGACAAGAAATTGAAAAAGAATCAGAAGAAGTCAAGAGACTCAGAGAACTGCAGGAACAGCAATGGAAAGAGAAATTGAGAAAAGAAAGAATTAAAGAAGACTAAGAAAGACAGTAGAGAATGTAATAACTGGAAGATGAATTGGAAAATAAAAGAAAAGTTTAACTTCTGATTGGAGATGATAATTATAATAATACCAGACCACCAGCAGGACAAGGAGCAGGGATGGCAGCTAAAAAAGGATATGTTAATAACAACAACAATAACGAGATACTTCAAGGCATGAATTTATTGAGTGAAATTAGAAAACCTCCAAATTCTTAGAATCTCGAAGATCCAGGTGATAATGAGCTTATCCAAGCTCTGAATGGCATCCCATCAGCTGTGCAGAATAAGAATAAAACAAACAGCAACTCAGTGGACTCGAAGCACAGTGATAACTAGATCTTAAATCAAGATCCATAAGCAAACAAATTTGTAAAAAAATAGTTTTAACAATAATTTTTAAATTTTTTATAATATTTCTGTCTGTTTTTTCTGATACTTTGCGTTTGATAATAACTCTTACAGAATAGTCACGCATCAAACTTAATGATCCAGTAGTAGAAGCAATAGCTTGAACAGTAGCAGATGCAACAGATTGAAGATGATATTCAGGATAACAATGATAATGAATTTGAAGCTTCCTCCAATGAAAATGATATTGTAAGGAAATATAAACATTTTTAGGTCGAAATTTGAATGAATTCCTTGCTTTTTTTCTTCAAATATTCAAAATTTTTTTTAATAAACTACTAGTCTAATGACAGAGGATTTAACAATGAAATCGAGGAAGACAAAGAAAGACACGATGTAAATGCATAGAAGGGAAAGACTGGAAAATAAAAAATGGCTACGGATTTCTCAGATGACGAGAAAAACAATAACAAAAGCAATAATAATATTACATCCAAAAAGAGCTTGTAAGAAAATTCAGTGAATATTAGTGAATTTTGGTTTTTCATTTCATTTAATATTATTGCAGACACAACCAGGAAGATACCAGCTAGAACTTTGATGAAAGTGGTTTCTACAATGGATCTAAAGGGAGAGACTAGGATAAGTAATTATGATAAGTTATGGGAAAATAATTGTTTTTTTACATTTATTTTTCTTTAAAAATATTTTCAAACAGTTAAATATACCCCCCTACTTCGTTATTGAACAAGGGCAGCATCTCCATGGGAGAATCGATCTAAGATTAGCTGTACAGCAAGAAATTCTAGGCTGATAAGTAGCGCAAACAGTTCTAATTCGAGGACTCAGGTACATATTGTTATTTCATAAAATCAAATAATTTTTTGTAAAGGGGAGAGTTTCAATTTTTCTTTGTTTATTTTGACTTAGATGAATTTCAATGAAGAATAAAATAGGATTTATCATATGCTTTCAGAAGAAACTTGTTTGGATTTTGTATTAATTGATTCAGATGTAAAAAGCTGGATTTAGAAGTTAAAAATTAGATGTAAATAAATCTATTGTTATCATGAAAATTCAATTTAAATAGGTTTTAACCTATTTCTTTCACTGCCATTTTAACTTTCCAGGAGAAAATAAATCAATATTTTAAGTTAATCAAAATAAAGCAAAGTATTAGTATTAATCTGGATGAATTTTGCAAGTGAGTCTATTGTATACTTTTGAAATGAAATAATAATCAAAAAAGCTTGTGAATAATTTCCTAAACAAACAAAAAATTATTTAACCTTTTTTGTATTATTGCTTTTTTTCATCATGGATACCAGTAGTGTGCAAGGTGAATCTTCGTCATCTTCGAAGAATGTCTCTGGCAATCGAAAGGCTCTTCAATTCGGAGCTATGGTCTATCTATGTTTTGAGAATGAAAAAAACCAAGAATACTTCTCAACTGCAGAAGGATTCACTAAGAATAAAATCAGACTCAAATAAGGCAATGTCATGGAGAAAGATGGAAACTACACATCAGGGTTGTTTAGGATCTTTCCTCCATTTTATAACTCCGAGTACATCAAAACGAAATAGCTGTCTCAGCAAAAGAAATCAGAAAAAAGAGACAAACATAAACCATTCAATAGGAGAGGTAAAAACAAAAGAACAAGAATGCAATAGTTTGAATGCTAAAATGGTGGGAAATAAGAAAAAATAAGCTTGAATGGGAAATGGAGTTTAATTTGATTGGAGTCAATGGGTGTGAGAAGGATAAGCAATAAAATGAAGTAGAATTAGAATGTTTCAAAGAAATGAAAATGTTGAATTGAAGCTGAAGACTAAGAAATGAATGTTCTTGAGATCCAAAACTGAATATTTTCTATTGAGAAAAAGCGTTTTTTCAAAAAGAAACAGTGAGAAGAATTATGCAATCAATATTTTTTGAATTTAACAAATAATTCAATATGATACTTCAAGAGAATATTATAATATTATTCCCACTTTCTTCCATTACAAATCTTTGAATGGCTGAAAGGGCACCCTAGGAATCGCATCTAAACAACGAAATAACCCGAAATATCCATCTATTTATTCATATTTTTTTATTTTTAATTTAAATTATTTCTTATCTTTCTTTTCTTGTTTCATTTTTTCTAAGCTGCTCGTCAGGAAATCCCAAAGTAAATCAAACTTATGGAAGAAGAGGCATCCTTGAATTATGACTAATACGAAAAACAAAAGGGAACACCTGTTATGTTCGGATAAACGATCTAACTTCTCCATCACAATTCCAATAAATATCTGCAATTTGACTAAAAAAGTGTTTCCGATTTCGAAAGTGACAATCTCAAAATCAGCTTGAATGAGGAGTACTCAGAGGAAACTTAGTTTAAGATTCTTCCTTGCTTCAGCTACTAGTAGGAAAGCTAGGGAATGATCTTCGATGAAGATACAGTTTATATTGTGAGCACTATTGACTCAAGAAATAGTGTTGGTGATCCTTATTTACATGCTTCCAAGGATATTGGAGAATAAACCACCAGTGATGCTTAAACTAAAAAGGAAATGAATGTTTCCACTGATAAGAAATCTCAATGGAAGTAACGAAAAAGATAATAAAAGATGGAACTATTTCTAATTTCAAAAATATTTTTGTCTATTTATCTGGATTAAAATGATTTTTATTTGAATATTCTCAAAGAATTCGTGTATTTTGCGATTACAATGATGATAAGAACGGAATGTTGTCTGTCTGTGACATTGTTTGGATCAATTATTCTGAAAAAGATGTAACATTTCTGAAATTTAACTTGATCTTTTTTTCTTATTTTCATCTTAATCCTTTTCTTCAAAGCTAAATCTACTCGTTCAGAAAATCGCTGAGAATGAGAAATCTGAAAAATATCTTCTGCGTTTTGAAGATTGCGATTCTACCGAAAAATACAAGAAATTCGTAGGTAACTCCAATGGTATGTTTGTTGTGGAGAGTGAAAATATGCTTTACGGAGGACTTGTTGAGTGGGATAAGTCATATCGTCTCCGCCACTTAACAACAAATCACTACTTATCTCTGGTAGTTATGGGAACAAATGAAGTTATCTAAGACGATCGGTGTCTAGTACTACAAGCTGATCCCAGCAAAGCTAGTTATTTTAAATTCGAACTGATTTACTCAACGCTCATATAAAGAAACAGGAAGAATCTCACGAAATACATGCAAAAGGTAAGAAAACAGATGATAAAACACAAGAAGAGCATTGTTGAATTTGGTTTTTAAAATCTAGGATTCTTACTTTCGGATGTCTGTGAGGGCTTAATAGATTTCTCAGAATAGCAAAGGTTCTAAAGACGATGGTGTTTTTTGGTTGAAAACTGCTGATTCAGATGAATTCAGAGAAGCTGTTAGAGGTACTTGCATATATGAGAAAATAATATGAAATCTAATTGTTTTTTTCTCTTTTGTTTGCAGAGTACCAGGATGTGGCGAACGTGATTTCAAATGAAACCCAGATTTTCCCTGCTTTCTCCAAGATCAAAAAAGAAGAGAATGTCTTCAAATTGAACAAAGCCAGTGCCAATGAAGTCAGAATGACAGAATTTCTGCTTTCTTGCAGAAAAACGATCAAAAAAACATTCCCATTCCTTGATCCAGAGGTAAAACCCAAAAAGTTTAAATGTATTTTTCATTCCTTAAACCAAAAACTAACTTTTCTATTATTTTCCCCCCTCTTCACCCAAGTACATGAACAGCGCAGATTAAGGCAAATTTTAATCTAAATACAAGAAATTCCTTGTGATGGTCGGCCGATTAGATAGATGTTTGATTGATTTGAATCGTTTCTGCCATAATAAACTTCGAGCTTACTTAAACATTGACTAAGAATTCGGTGCTATCAACAGCTTCATTTAGAATGTCTTGAGGGAATAACTCTTCATAGAGTTATTAGTGTCATTGCTAGCGTTGTCGTTCCCAACAGTAGCTCTACTGAACGAGACTT
>Ga0302271_10002265_pt1 | contig 17466 bp, 7 predicted proteins | sample III_Bog_N1_1_FD_198767 | JGI IMG/M metagenome (GOLD analysis project Ga0302271, IMG submission 198767) | Peat permafrost microbial communities from Stordalen Mire near Abisko, Sweden - III_Bog_N1_1 | ecosystem: Environmental > Terrestrial > Soil > Wetlands > Peat | place: Sweden: Abisko...
ACACCGCTGTTTAATCTCTTACATCTCCCAAGATTACAGATCATTTGCTCTATATTTGTGTTCAGTTACCACCCAAAAATATCTTTAACACAAAGTGATCGAATAAATAATAAGAATTTTACTTATTCCCTGGTCTGATTACACAAAAAAACTAAATTTTATTGTCTTATTATGAATATTAAATTTTTTTCTCCATTTTTCAAAAAAATAATCAATTCCCTTCATATTACAAAAAGCTCCTGAGCACGGAGGAATTCATCTACAATAATTCTAAGAATAGAATAGAATAGAGAGAGGATATAAAAGTTTTTTGATGGTTTTGGGGTGAAAGTTGAGAAGTTTATTAAGAAATCTTTTTATTCCTTTGAATTAAGATAATTTATTACCTAATGCCCACCAGTCGACAGGCTTGCCATGTCCTGTCTTAGTTAGAATTTCTGGTGCAAGATATTCGGGAGTGCCACAAAACGAATGGGCAGAATCATGCGAATCAACGTTTGCTTTGGAAAGTCCAAAATCAGATATCCGAATGTAGCCCTCCTTGTCCAGGATTACATTCTCCGGTTTCAAGCTTTTAATAAAAATAATGTTTTGTTTGAGAGGTTAACTAATTAAAAAAACAAAGTTATTATTGCTGTATGAAAGGAAATCTTTTTCTTTAAAAAAAAGAAGCATAATTTTAAAAGATGGTTTTCAGAAGAAGAAAGTTTATTCATAATTGAATTATTCATCTAAAAATATCCATTAAATATTCCTTTTTTTTCCATAGAAAGCAGCAGTAAAAACAACCGTAATAGTAGCTTCTTTAATTAATCTGAGTAAGCTTATAAAGCGAATATCTTTATTAATCAAATATATTTTATTTATTTTTCTTTAAAATCTTTCATTTTCTTGCTTTCGATTTCTATAAAAATATCTTACTCTCTGTAGATAATGCCATGTGCGTGCAGGTGCTGCAATGCTAGGACGATTTAAGCAGTGTAGAACCTTGTCCTTTTGATTTTAAAAAATGAATAAAACATGCTTGGATTTTTCTCAAAAACTAATCCAAAATATGCATTTTTCCTTACTATCCTTCATCGAATTTATGCTTTCTTTCTAGAATCGAAAAGAGCTCTCCACCGGGACAAAAATCCAATGCAAAGAACAAAGTTGTTGGATTCTAAAATGAATAATGAAGTTTGATGATAAATGGATGTGGTGGTATGTTAGCGAGAATATCCCTTTCCAACACAACTCGATGCTCTTATCCTAGTTCTGCTATCATCTTTTTCTTGAGTATTTTTAGTGCATAAACCTTTTAATTTGAGGTCTTGCGGACTAAATAGACTTTAGCGTATGCACCTTCACCGATCAGGCTAAGTAATGTAAAGTCATTTAGACTTACACTTTACTGCTTAGTAACTGGAGGATGATTGCTGTCTATCGATAGGGATGGTAATTATTGTAGTTAATTGTTTTTTGAAGGATGGTTAGGTTTCATTGAAAAAGGATGTGGATGGAAGAGAATTCGAGGGAGAGAGAAAAGAAGTGCTGACAGTGGTGATGACGAAACAACTTCTTTTTTCTTGAAGCATTCTTGTTTTTGATTTAATTATTTGCTTTTCTGGCTGAACACTTTCTCTCTATTTCTTGCTTTCTCTCTCTCAGATAGTCAAACTCGATCTATCACGATGATCTCTCGCCTGACAGATTTTACAATCAGAATAATTATTTAGAACATTTAACTACTCTTTCTCCTTCCCCACCGTTCATCCCCAGATATCACAGAAAAAAAAGAAGATCCAAAGGAAGGAAAAAAAAAGGATATCAAGAATAAAAATTATTATTCTAGACAAACATGAAGGTTTTCTATGGAATTTACCTATTAACAAAAAAAATTCAGTTTTATTTTTTTTTGAAATTTAACTAGGTCCTTCATTTTGATTTTCAATGTAAACTCTTAGTCGAAATGCTAATAATGTAAACTTAATCTACAGTTGTTAAAAAGATGAATATTTAATAAAATCTTTCTTTTTATTTTTGCATAGATTTGTATCTTCAGTCATTATTAGGTTTTTCTCATCAAAATAAACAATTTGAATAAAATATTCATTGATTTTTATTTGGTTTTTCTTAAGAAATCCCCCATTTACAAATAAGTTATTTGAATAACAAAATACTAAATCTAGCATAATAATAATTGAAAGTATCAAAATACTAACAGAACAGGATTTCAAGATTATTTTAGATTTTTGAAGATATTTGTAAAAATCTTAATGAAAGATACAAATAGATGATGATCTTCTTCAGCAATAAATTAAATCATTACAGCATAAGAATTGTTAACTATCTACTTTTTGGTTGGGCTTTCTTGAAAATTATGAGTGAATAACTCAAAAAAAAAGAGTCTACGTTTGATTCCAATTCCAACAGATTGAAAATAGCAAGAAATAGATAGAATCAAAAAAAAAAATCTAATTTCATAACGAAACTAAGTGTGTTTCAGTTCAAAAACGCTTGAATTCTTTTGAAGCATAAATAACCAATCTGCAATTTATCTATGCATTCTGTGTTTGACACAACATTCTCAAGTTATGGAAAGTACTTGAATTCAAATGTCTTTCTTTAAAAGCCAAAGAAAAACACTCATCGCTCTTTTCATTTGGATTCATTTCTACCTAAAACTCCAGAATAACCTGATACTTCGTTTAGTTTCATCAAAAGATCTAAAACTCCTTTAAATACTACTTAAGCTGTCAATCAATCAGATATTGTTGTTGTTGTTGTTGCTTCAGAGGAACGCCCAAAAACTTAAGGATCCTCAGCATTTCGTTCAGTGACAAGAGCTAAAACTAGAGGATTCTGTCATTACTTCCTGAAGGAAGCTACCTCTGAAATTAAATATTCACCGAAATATGATCTAATATCTACGAAATCACCAGCGTTTTCTATCGCCAAAGAGCATTAGTACATAAAAGGTCAACTAAATAGTTAATTAAATAATTTTAGCACATCAAATCATCAAAAAGAGAGTTCTTTGAGCTTCATGTCAATCCATAATCACTAATAAAAACACATGAATAAAGATAACAATTCAAAATAGCAGATAATCCTAAAAGATACAGGAATTTATCTTATTCAAAACTAAGATCAATAATAATAAAGTAATCAAAATACTCAAGAGTCAGTTCCAAGAAAGAGAATGAGTGTAACTTCTTATCTTCTCATCCCTACAGAACAACAACAACAACAAAACTAATAGTAAAATCTTAATCTTAGCTTTAAAAATAAAAAACTCAATATTGAAGTCTAAAACCAGAAAGAAAGGCCGTTGTCTTATTGCAAGACAGACAACCGCTATTACAAGAAGTCTCCGAGTTTGTTTCTGAAGTAGCCTTTGGAAAATATTTAGAACATAACTAATAAAAATGAAAATGAAAGTAACAAATCGAGAATCATTTATCAACAAGAAAAAGAATAAAATAACTAATTTATGACTCCTATTTAGAGAGGCGAACTGAAAAAGGTTTATTTTGAAAGGCAAAAAGTCAATGACTAACAGAACAGAGGAAATGCTTCAAGAGATTAACTGTGAATTTTGCTCCATTTCTCTTTTTTTTATTTCTGTTAAAAAATCTTGAGATAATAAAAACTTAATAATCATCCAAAGCTGATGAAATCAAGTACATTTATCTTAAAAAAGTCAGCTATCTCAAATGCTCATCAGTCTTTTAATTGTATTATTATTCTTTCTCTGTTGAGTTCTCTGAACTGCATATTGTGATTGTTATTTTGAGGATGATGTTAAAAATATACCCAAACAATTCTACTCAAATAAAGAATCGAGCTAAATTAGATGATTCTACTACAATTTTTAAGCAAATAGATTACTGATATTATGTATTATTTAATAATTTTTGTGTGTAATTTTTAATAATTGATAAACAAATTAATCAAACAAAAAATGCATCAACCGGGAATCGAACCCGGGTCAAAGCGATGGCAACGCTCTATTCTACCATTAAACCATTGATGCTTACATATTATTATCCTCTTCGTCAGTGATTCTATACATTAACTTTTTTGCACAGAAAACCTAGTTGAACACATGGCTTTGGTCAAATCATTTCTAAGCTGTTTTTGGAGCTCTATTAAGTTCAACTTGGCATAACAAATTCTTTTAAATTCAACTCAATTTATTCATGATATTTTACTAATAATTATTTATTCTTTAAAGAAACTAGCAATTACTGCAATCAAACATATGATACCTTCTGAATTAATTACATAAAAATACAAACTACTCTTATGTATTCTTTGTTTTTCACAGATATTTCTTTTTCATGCCGATTTCAGTCCAGGATTAAGAACTGGTGGTTACGGGACAGGTTCAGGATGAAGATGCTTTGTATGAACTGATCTAGAAAATGCATATTTCTTATCAACATTCCCAGATGGATCAATCTTTTAAAAAACTGCAACTCTGTAGCAATGAGAGATTTCCCATAAATCTGGATCGATAGAGGGATGCTCATCAGAGAATTTATTCAGTCTCATTGTCTGAAATAGCTCTTTATTTGAATTTCGATAAGTTTTATAGAAATCAATGAAATTCAGATTTTCTTTTAAATCAAGAGAATATTCCAATGCAAGTTTCTCCAGATTATTCAATTCCACAAGATATTCCGGTGTGTATGTGATAACTCCTGTCTATTAATCCTTTTTACCAACTGCATCTTAAAGGAAAAAGCCATAACTTAATCCATAAGGCTTGCCTACTGGAAAATCTAACGAATCAAATGCCATCGAAAAATATTTATTCTCAAAAATGTGCTTCTTCAGTTTCTCATTGTAAACAGACCGACTTCGCATTTTCTTGACAATCGCATTTGCATCTGAAAATGTCAGCAGCAAATACCCGAAATTATTGAGTTTCTACGAGGCATTTTCAAAGAAATTTCTCGCTGTTCTCTCACTTCCGAACATATAATGCATAGCCATTTAGCAACTGACAATATCGAAGAAGACTCGTTTCCGATAATCTTTTTCTTGTTCGGGTTCTTGAATGTGCTTCCAAAATACATCAGAAGGATCCGATCCATCTTTTTAGTAGAATCCATATCTGAATCGTTTATGTGCTTCATCAGGTCGAAGTTTCTCTAGCATCTCCCGAGCACGTCTGTGAGCTTCTTGGAGAGAATTAAAAGCGATATCTACGCCAACATAAAATGCAATATCTGCGTGTAACCATTTTTTGAGATCACCTCCCATACCGCAAGCAATCTCCATGACATACAGTTAATTCTAAGTAATTGCTAGATCTTCCTTTCCTTTAATGAATTACTTCCTCGCATCAGAATATTTCTTAATTATCACACTTTTGATCCAATTATGGAAATTACGCAGATCAGTAGTCTCCAGCACTTACCTAGTCATTTCAGTTAACGCTTCTTTATTCTCATATCCAGCTTGAACTTCACGCTTTTGATCGTTCACTTGCTGCTATTTAACTGGGAATATTGGAGGTACTCCGCCTAAAGACTGCTAGATATTACCTCCTTATTGGATTTCCATTTGAGTTTTTAAATTGCCTGACTGCTACTTTGATAGATCGTTCATTTGAAAATCATTATTGAGAGATACGTTATTTTCAGTGCTCTTCTTAATCTACCTTTTGTTAGGGCGTTGCTATTTTTCCTGTACTTATTATTTGACTTTGCGGACTTTTTTAACTTACGGCAGACTGTTTTGTGTAGCTTTTTGGGCTGATTTTTTTGCTTATCCATCATCATAATCTTCCAAATCATTTTCTTCTAACTCAGAGTCTGAGTCTTTGCCTTTGGAATTTTTTGAGATCGATTTAGTTTATTTAGTTTCATTCTAATTACTAGCTGTGTTGGTATTCGTCTACTGTTTGGATTGCTTGTTGAGCACAATTTTTTCCTATTCTATACGTTTTTGATGGGCATCAGCTTAATGATCCGATGAATCAGAATTGAAAAATGACCCGGAATCACTTAGTATTCCAGATTCCTGCTGCTTAAGTGTTGGCTATTTTAGCTCTTCTTTTTATTTTTTTTGCTGTACCTTCTGCTACTACTACTACTGCTACTACTGCTACTGCTGGTGTTTCTGGATTGAAGCCTCCTTTTTAAGATTTTATTCTGAGAGAGGTAGATTTTCATCTTCATTATCAAAATCTAAAGAGAAACTATCTCCATTGTTTGAAGAGTGTTCTTCCATATTTTGTGTTTTCTTAATAATTTTATGTCTTAAAATCAACAAAAATGAATAATTTTTTGAAAATAATAAGTATTAATTTTATTTATCTTAGCAGAAATGTGTCTAACTTTTCTTTGTTTTTTTCCTTTCAAACAATCTCTATGTGTTCCCCTCCCCTTTAAGAAAGTTATTCCCATTTCTTTAGTTATTGGGAGAAAAAGAAAAAGGCTTTTTTCAGAATAATTGAAAAAAAAGAAGGAAAACTAAAACTTAATAAAAAACCTAAAAAAGATGAAATAAACCTGCGTAGCTCCTGGAGGAAAGCCTACATAGGCTAAGGTAACGAACTCTAAGATCGATCGACTCTTCCAAAACGTTTCTATCACAGCTCTAACTAACATCTTCGATTTGTGATCATCTTCGCAATACAGTTTGATAGAGAAACGAAACAAGTGCTTGATAGTTTCGAGAAAGAATTTGGTGCAGCTGAAGAGACAAACAAAGGACCAAATGCTCCTCTTTTCGTGAGGGGTGGAGTCTAATCTGCAGGATCAGTTGGATCTTAAATCGAAGAGAAACCGAAAGGAGAGTTCTACACGCCTCTATCGATTTTAAAGAAAGAGGTAGGGGTTCCCCCTAAAGAAGAGCTTGAGGAGGATCTAAACCCATATCTTAAATATGAAAACCGCAAATAAAAAAAAGGTAAATTGAAAAAAATATTGAATCATTGATGGACTGCATTACGATTAGAAAATAAAACTCCGAATAATTATTTCTCATTTTCCTTGAAAGACTTGTTTTAATTTTTAAACTTTTTGCATCTATTTTGACAAAGATGAGCACACAAAAACACAAGTCGATGAATTCTTTAGTCTCCTAAAATCGAAGAATGTAAATATTGAGCGACATATGCTGAAAAAAATACTGATTTCGTTAAGTTTTTTGACATAATATGTATTCCTTTTTTTCGGCTCTTTTCTGTGTAAAAAAGTAAGGATCAGCTCCTTAAACTAGTCGCAGACACAACCAATTTAATACTTTGAAAGAAGAATCATGTATAAACAAAAATATGGCTGAAATTCTACCAGTTAACATGAAATTTCTAAATTGTTTTTATGACAGATGGTGGAAGTATTATCCAAGAGACTTAGCAGCCCAGGATAAATGTGGAGTTAGATAAAAGAGAATTCTCTGGTGAGTCAGCATATGATCCTGTTGATTCTCTACTTCGCTTCTAATCCCATCTCTACTCAAAGCATCCTATCTCTTCACTATGCCTTTGTACTTTTTTAAATAATTTTTGGTGAAGTTCATTTGAAATAATATTGATATTTCTTTGTAAATCAGAGAATCTGGAGCTTGAACATGACGAAGCTTATCTTCATCAGATTCTTGCTAAATATGGTCAAGTCCTTAGGCTTGCTAGAAGAGCGATATATTTTCCTGATCATCTAGTAAGTTAAAGCTGAGGAGAATGGATTCATGATAAAATTAAATATTTTTTTTTAGGAAGCAGAACTGTTGGCATATGTGACATTTAGCAGTGTAGAATCTGCAACGGGTGCTATGACCTACATAAACGATACTCCAGATATCAAATTCTCAGCAAGGTGGAAATAATTACTGAAACATTTATAAAGATAATGATATGCATTTATATTGGTAGACACATATTTTTAAAACAATTTACAGATATGGCTATGAGCCAGATGGTGAGATGGCAAGACTCTTCAAGATGCTCTCCCCTTCATACTCGTATTAATTTTTAATTATTTAATTCTTCTCTTCGTCATTTTTTTCACATGCTATCTGATTCTAGACATCCAGCAGCATTGCCACCAGATTCACTACCAGCAGACAACGACCTCATCAGGAAAGAAAATGAAACATTTTCTCAGTGGACAGTTTATCAGCTTCATGAGCATCTCAGCTTTGAAAAAGCAATTCACATCGAGCAACCCAAAAACGATTATACCAGAAAGCTCATTGATCGGACAGCGAGATATGTCATATAAGTAATTAATTTGTCAGAAACCACATGTTTGTTACAAAAAGAAGGAATGGTTTTCTTGAATGGGTTCAAACAAAATATTTCTAAAAAATGTTTATTTTAGGAAGGTTTGTGGTTTGAAGAGCGAGTGAAAGAAGCTGAGAAGAAGAACAAAGAATTCGCATTCCTCTTTGTGGTAAACAAAAAAACTCAACGATTTTTTCTTTAAACTTCCTTCATCACTAATTCCTGACTTTTCCTACTTTTCAGACATACTGCTATGAGCACCACTACTACAAATGGAGACTGTACACCTACACTCAAGGAGAAGATGACAAACGATGGTCAGTAGATCCCTTCCGTATGACACTTGACGGTCCGACCTTCTATCCTCCCTTATCCGAAGAGTGAGCCCATTTAAGATAGATTCGACGACTCAATGTGTGAAAGCACAGGATGTAAAAGGAGCGTGACAAGAGGATCTCCAAAAGAACAACCCAAGGTCTCCAGCCAATGGTGTTCTTCGACAAAGACATTCTCGAGAAGAGGCTAAGAGCACTGACTTCATTGAAAACGTCCATCGCAGAGACTATGGTTTTAATCATGGATCTCAACTATTGCGCTGCCGATGCGGTTAATTCGATATTAGCTGCTTGCATTGCAGAAAAGAATAATCCAAATGGACTCGTAAGATATTTTTTAAATCCCAAATATCTCCTATTTTTTAACATTTTTCTTCGTTTTCTTTAAAAAATTTAAAAATAAATAGATCGCACTAGTGTATTTGATATCCGATGTGCTGTACAATAGTTCCTAGACGACATCCGATTTTTGGTCATTTCGATTACATTTTGAATGGGTGTTACCAGATGTTTTTGAAATCTTAAATTTCTGTCTACGAGGTGTAGAAAGACAAGCAGTACCAACAGTTAAAGCTAAGCAAAATTCGCCTTCACAATCATAGCAAGATGCTCAATCATTCAAAGAAAAAGTCATCAGGGTCATCTAATTATGGAATAATTGGGCTGTCTATGATTCGAATTTCTTAGCTGGATTGGAAACAGTGTTTCTCGCTTAGTCTCTTGAGGAGTCACTATCAAAGACACGAGAAGTGAGGGACCATGTGAGCTTTAGATTAGCTCTTTATCTGAAATAAATATCTGGCCTTGTTAAAGAAAAAGTAGAATTCTCATTTAGATTTACAAAATTTTCAATTTTCCCATTTTCCAAAAAGCAGTTGTTTCGTCTAATTCCTGTTTGTTTTGTAATCTTTTAGTTAGAACGAGAAGCTCACAATCAAGGTGTAAGTGCGCGTGGTTCGAACGAACAGATGATCAACAGATTACGAGTTGTTGAACTTGAAAAATTAGAAAAACAAGCCAGGGCAAATCCTTCTCAGTGGAGCTCGAAGAAATTCACTGCAACAGAAGCAAATGTACAGATGGGAAGGTTCTTGAAGAAACTAGGTTGTGGTGCAGATGAACCTGAGGGAGCAACTGATGATATGTATGAGTTAAACAAAGAAGGGTTGCAAGAATCAACTGCAATAGGGATTTCTCTTTTGTAATATCTCCGAAACCACAATGATGTCTTCTTGAAAGCCGCGCATAGCAATAAATAAGCTTCTGAGGGCGTTCCTCTAACACCTTTTGATGAAATCGTCTTTTAAGTACAATAAGCTAGTAAAGTTTATGTTCAACCAGGTTTTGAGGTCATTGAAGAAGTTCAAATCAAGAATGAATAAGGTTCTGCTTAGATTGAAAAAATTCCGCCAGAAAATGAGCTTAATGGAATTGCCTTAACTGCAGATGAAATTAATCAAATTCTTAACGATTAGCATTCGTAAGTATTTACTGTAATCTCTAAATATAATCTCAAATATCTTGTCTAGAATGCCTAATCTCAGAAAAGTCAAGTAACCTAAACAATTCAAGCAATTAATTTATATTTATTTTTGGTTTCTGTTTTCTAGTCACAAGAATAGTCACTCAATAGCAGATTAAATCAGAAAAATGAACCCAATTAGCCTTAACAGTAGTAACAATAACGTAATCTCTAAAAGCCAGCTAGCCCTCAAAAAATTGGACAAAAATATCAAAAGCTTAATTTACCTTCGATTACTTCATTCAAAAAAGAATTAGCATCTTAATCAAGGGTTTCTCATACAGGATTCTCAGAACTGAAAGGTAGCTCAAGAAGACATTAATCAAGCTCATCGTCTTCTTCTTCATCATCATCTTCATCGTCGTCCTCTTCGTCTTCGTCTTCTTCATCAAAATCGTCTTCAAGAAGCAGATCTAGGAATGGTTCCTCAAAAAGTTCTAAGAACACAAGCTCTTCGAGAATTCCATCAAAAAGAGATAGTAGAAGTGATATTAATTAAAGACCTAATGACAATAAAGCACTTATCTTGGAAGGCAACAGAGATAAATAGGATAGCTTTCATAATATCTCAAATAGGAACACAAAAAATGACAGTTTTAATAGATAAGAGAGGGATGATAAATCAAGCAGACGAGACAGAAGAAGTAGTAAATCTAGATCCAGATCCCCTAGAAGGAATGACTCCAGCCGCAACAATGAATCTTATAAGAATAACTCAACAAGGTCTGACAAAAGAGCTAGAAAATCTTCCAGATCAAACTCTTATTCTCCAAAAAGAAATGACAAAAAAACAACTAGGAGATGATAGTCTATTGATGAAATTGCTCTGTAATAAAAAAGCGAGAATATTTATGTTATTTTACTTGGGTATGTTGTGTTTAGAAAGAAAGGAGAAACACTTTGTTAGTAATCCTAATTCAATCATTTTTTTTCTCATAATATTTCAACAAAATACTTCTTTTATTATGAATATTTAAATGTATTGTTTTATAATATTATTTCTTTCATTCTTTCTCATTCATTTTTCTTGCATATCTTCAATTGTTAGTTCCCTGAATTATTCTTCTTGCTAACATACCATTTTTCAAAAACATATCAGTTTTTCAAAAATTACTCATGTTAAAAAAAGAGGTAATCTTGCGGCTAGAAATGCTCTAATCCTTATGTTTGCATGCCCTCAAAAAGCTTAAAAATACAAATCTAAGCTCAATTTATCCGATAAACACTGCATGTAAAAAAAGATCGAAACTGTTAGCCCAAAAATAAAATTCTCTCGACAATTTTTCCAAAAAGAGACCAGCCAATCAATTTTTATTTTTCTCATTAGTTTTTTAGAAAAAGGTAAGGTTCAAAAAGGATTTAAAATTAAATTACACCTACCACTCCCCTTTTCTTTGAGGGCATCAAAATATCTTCAAAAAGGACAAAATATAAAAGAGGGTTACTCAGCAAAAGTATTTCTTTAGAGTTAGCTCCTTAGACAGATTTGGAGTTTTCCTCTTTGAAAATGGAATTATTATGTACTTTTTATTTGATAAGTCTAGACTATTCAAAGATAGATAAACCAACAGCAACAAATGAAAGAAAATCCAGAAACAATAGTAACATCGTTATTTTCATCTAAAATTATCATATTTTGGTCTAACAATTCTTCTTGAAATCGTTTTTTATGTATTTTTGTATTATCAATATTTTGAAGAAAATATCATGAAATTTCTATTTTTACTCGTTTTTCTTCAAGCCGCACTAATACTATTCCTAACTAAAGATAAAATTACTTAAGCATGTTTTCAAACAATAGCATTTATTCTTAACTCCATAGTTGCTTACATTCACTAAAGAAACCTTTATTGGTCTAACAAAAAGTAGAAGAATTATCTTTTAATTAAATGTAAGCTACAATCCCTAATTGTAATAGCTTACTGAATACAGCTTTCATAAGGATATTTATTTTATATTTCAAAGATATTGCGTAGGATGTTTTATGCAAAAAAAATGAAATCAAAAATATTTATCAATTCCTTTCTTGAAAGTCCAACAGATATCAGAGGAGAGATTGAAATTTGCATAAATACAAGGGGAAGAGGGGGAGGACATTAATTTCAGGAGAACAAAGGTTTGAAATTATGCCTTTATGGTAAACTAGCAAGAAAAATTAATTATTAAAATGATTAGAAAATCTTACTCAAAAATTAAGTAATTTTTAGTAAAACATCAAGCGAATTTCATAGTTACTTTTTGAAAGCAAATAAGTTACAAAGTGCTAAGTAATAGGACAATTAAGAGGGGGACTATTTTTCATGGAAAAAAAAATCCATCTTCTCACACACCTTGAACGAGAATAAACTATACATCTCCAAAAGTAACAATTATCTCTCAAAATTGTATTATTTTTAAAAAATGATGAAATAATTCAAGTATTTTTCTAGTTTAAGTAAATATTATATTTTTATTTGTTTTTCGATAATCTACTATAAAACTCAAGAATCAGTGCAAAGACACAGGATGTTTAAAGGGTTTTGAATTACTTTCTGTGTGCACTAAACGAGGAAATTAGTGGTTAACAATGAACTTTACTTTGTAACTATACCTTTAAGCTTTAGAGCTATTAATTTGCGAATAGCACAGACATGAAAATTTTTATGGATTACATTAATAAAATAAGAGTTCCAGTAATAGCAACTTACCATAATATTTAAAACATTCCATTAATTTTCCTCCAAATGCACTTTATAAGCTTGAATATGGGAAGCTTTTTTGAAAATTTTTTGGGAAAATTGAAGAAAGTAGATTTTTCTTTTTTTCTCCATCATACAAATTAGAAATTGGTGAGAAGGCTTTTGCTAGGAGCATGTCTTAGTGAATGTAATTAATTGAATTGTATTCTTATTTAAAGGAATGTTGAAAAAAAGCATTTTTTTAACTAAAAAGAGGATATTTAAAGGATTTAGCCACGTCAGATTTGTGAAAATACTGTTCTAAAAAATTTATGATCTTTCAAATTCGATGAGCAGTTGACTACTAAAATGAATGGAATTAACTTAGTTGATATTCTATGGCAAACTTTCTTCTACCCCTTTCCCTTCCCCCCTTCCTCTTCAAAGTTTAATATAAATTTCTTTTAAAATCAATTAAAAAATAAAGTAATCCCTTTCTTCTTTTGATTTATTGTTGTTGCTTGATTGATTATCTGTGTAAATATATTGTGTTTCCTTGATTGTTTTCCCTCTTGTAACTGATAATCAATCATGAGTATTAAAATGTAATAACTCGAGCAGGATCAATTGATGTTCTGGAAAAAAAAGGAAAATTTTGTAATTTTTCACTTTTCCTAAATCTCAAAAAAGAGAAGAATGTAACAAGAATGAATTATCTGTAACTGGGCACTTTCGAATGAATTTTTAATCTTTTAATGAGTTTGAAGGGTGAATTTGAGATCATTTCAGTTAGGAATTTTGTCTTTTTGTTAGGTTCTTTTTGATAGTCATTGAGAGAATTTTTAATATTGTTTTTTGGATGTTTTAAATCTCCAGATAAGGGCAGTTTTAGATACCATAAAAATCATGGATTTTTATCTCTTAATTATTAAAAATTTTCTGTTATAATTTTTTCTTATTTTTCTTCCCCTTACTTTAGTTCTAAAGAAAATTAAACAAGTTTGCAGTTAAGCAGTTACCTCCAAGCTGCTTCGTATTTGGATAATTAAAATAGAATCAAAAAGGATGGCTGAATAAATTGCTGATGTATTTTTCAGAATTGAGATGAAATAACGAAGAGAATAAATAACTCAAGAAAATAAATTGTTACATTCATATCAAGAATGGCTATAAATATTGATTTCTAAATAAAGTATTGAAAAAGATGATAAGAAAATCCATGAATACCTCTTTCTTAGGTTTTTGATTTTTAAAGTACCAGACAGGAAAAAATTTGATTATTTTTATTCCTCAATTTTTACCTTCATACATATCTTTTGTCTCTCATTGTGAGAAATCATCAGATCCACAACTCTCTGTTCTATCTTCGGAATAATTTTTTCGGGAAGTCTTATAGCAAATCAATTTGTGAATAGATGCCTTATCTTTAAGGGAAGATTGTAAGTTGGACAGAACTTCCTAAGCAGCTCGTTTGTTGAGAATCTTGCTTCTCATGATCCAAGAGGAACACTCTGAATCAATGAAGTGTTGGAAAATAATACTGTAAGTATCATGCAGGACAATGTATTTGAGGACTTGATGGTTAAATGAATGGGTCTTGAGAAATCTAGCTAACTGCTTGATTCGATTGTCGATCTTCTCATTTTTTGGAAAAAGAGCCTTGATTTTCTTTTTTTCTTTCAGGAAGCACTTAAATGCATTTATGATGCTCTTGAAGATGTTTTGCTTAACTTAACTTTCTACAACTGTAAGTGAGTTGTCTTCTTGAGACAAAAAAGAGGATACGGAAAAAGAAGAAGTTGAGGCTGGGCGCTTTTCTTCGATATCTTTAGTAGAAATATCAGGTTACGTTGAGGTTTCTTATTCGAATATAAAAATTTATTTAGCTTCTTTTAGAGAGGTTGAGGAAGACAATTAAGATGAGGATAAGTTGCCATTTTGATTGTCTTCTGTGTTATTATTAGGGAAAATATCTTTATTGATCGGTTGTTCTAGTTAAGAAATTGTGATAGCCTACTGAGTTAAGCTAGTATTAATGTCAAAATGCGCACTTGATCCTACCCCTTCGAAAACTGATGTGTTCTAATCAGTTGTTAGCCCGTCAGGGTGTATTGAAGACTTCAAATTCTCGACATTTTTTTCGAAAAGCTAGTTTTCTGAATCGGATACGTTAGGGACATTCACAGAAAAAAAATCCACAATCTCTTCAACTTAGTAGAAAAGAGGTGAAAAATCTATTCTGTTTGGTAGGTTACATTTGCTTTTTTTGGGTGTAAGAGTTGCAATAGCTCTTGGTTAATGGATAAAAGGAATAAAAGGTAGATACTGTGGGTAAAATAATGTTTGTGAGTTTTCTGAGTTAGCGAAACCAACTGTATGTTGTGAACTCGATGATGTATAACTCTCTGAGAAAGACATCTAGTTGTTGATTGGAAATGTAGATTCATGGTTATTTTCATTACTACGATATTGGTAATTAAATGTAGTGAAGGGTTGAAAGTCACTCGAGGAAGTTAAGTTAAAATATGACTATTATTATTGTGGTGGCAAGAATTCAGAAAGGGAGAATGGTTATTATTCTAAACTAAACATTTTAAGAGAGTGATGCTGATGTTGATTATTAAGTTGAAAAGTGCTGGATTAATAGGAAAGGGGAGATTGAATTCGATGAATTTTGTGATGTCCAACAAAAAATGAAATTGAAAAAGAATATCTTTTTTTTAATTAATAAATATATCGGGATGGCTGCTTTTTAGTTTAAATAAATCCTTAGAAATCTATTTATTAAAAGAGTTGCACTTACTATTGTAGATCAATTCTGATATGGAATTGAGGGTTTGCACTAATAACTTGTAAGGACTTTTTTCTCAAAAATTCCATTAAAAACAAGTGCTTACTTGAGAGATCATTAGAGCGTGGAAGGTTCATTGAATCTCAAAAAGATTTAGAGACAGTAACCGAAGGTTTTCTATTCTCAGAATCACTCTTATATTATTTAATTGTTATGTTATGTTTTTGAATTCCTTATGATCTATTTATAGAAGCTTATTTCTTTGAATGTAATTATCCTTTTCAAATGAAGCTTCTTAAGAGTACATGTAACAATTATTAACTATTAGTTTTAATCTAAAAATAATAAATAAAAAAGAGCAAAAAGTAATCTAAAATATTAAATAGTCTAAGGAAATATCAACGAAAACTAAACCTGCCCAAAAAAAATAAACCTAAATTCAAGGGTTGCGGTTATTTATAGTTTGCCAGTTAATTTGAGCAGTTTTAATTTATCCAATCGCATCTTACTGATACTGTGTGAAAATACATCTGACGTACTGCATAATATGAGTCTAAAAAACAGTGAGAATGGATATTATTTCAGCTTGAATTTGAGAGCTGAACATGTTTTAATTTTATTCTTGCTGGGTGGGATTTTTGCTAATATTTGATTGGATGTGTTAAATAGATTACCAACTCAATCCGAATCTGGCTTGTAAATCACTTTTAACCATAAAAAAATCGTAACCCAAAGGAAAAAAATAGTTTTTATATACTTAATACGTAACCTAAAATACAATCTTCTTATTATGGAATTACAAAGGTGTTTCCACTCCTGATAAAAAGCAATCGAATAAACCTAATAATAATCAATCACTTTGCTCAATATCTTATCAGGGAAGAGCTCTTTCATTGCCTTAGATTTCTTCTTTGATCTGAAAAATATGATGAAAGAATTTTCGATAAGGATAGAATAATACTTTTTAATGAATATAAACTCATTTTTTCTGCAATATATTTATTATTTATTTGTATTTTCAAGAGCTTTGCACGAATCAAGCTGAGAAACCAAGCCTGGAAAATAAATTTTTCTTCTTAATTTTTTTTTTGAGATCTGTTATTGCCCAATTAATTCCTAGCATTTACTCAAATCTATTAGTAAAGATAGGTAAAAACCCACTTATCGAATTTTGTTGACTTTTTATTTATTTGCCATTAAAAAAAATGTGAGAATCTGGGAAAGCGCTAAGACTCTAAATGATGTTTATCGCTAGATTACACACAAGATAAATAAAATAAACAAATGAGCATCTCTAAAGAAAAATATTTAAGTACATACAACTTAAAAGTATATTATTGTGTTATTGAAGGTTTTTATAAGGTCTCTGATTGAAGCGAATGAATGGGTGTCGAGATAGCAGAGAAATAAATGTCAAAGTTGATTTAAGAGATAGATACAAATCACAAGTGAACGATGTGTTCCCGGATATGTCCAGAGATTCTCCCAACATCGAAATACTGTCTTTGAAATGTGAGTAAAGGATAAAAAAAGGTGAGAATTTTCAAGATCTCAAAAAGGAGAAGATAAGTGCGAGTGTTACTCAAAAAAAACTATTTTCATATCAACTGGAAAAGCCCTTTAGTTCTAATTAAGAACTAATTAAAAAATTTGAGAAATTTTTGAAGTTACAGTTCTATCAAAGAATCGAGTTTCGAAAAGACTGACTTTTGATTAAAAGGACTTCGCTGTCATACATTAAATTAAAATAATCTGCTTTTTCTTTGTGGGATTGTTAAGATTTGCAAAAAACTGTCGCATTGGAGGTTACAGGATGAAAAAATAGGTACAATGCAACCTTCATAATTTAAGGTTTAGGAAGGGGGGGGGGGGGGGGGGGAAGAGGAAAAAAAAAAAAAATATATTGAAAAAAAAAAAAAAAAAAAAAAAAAAAAAAAAAA
>Ga0302271_10002266_pt1 | contig 17465 bp, 10 predicted proteins | sample III_Bog_N1_1_FD_198767 | JGI IMG/M metagenome (GOLD analysis project Ga0302271, IMG submission 198767) | Peat permafrost microbial communities from Stordalen Mire near Abisko, Sweden - III_Bog_N1_1 | ecosystem: Environmental > Terrestrial > Soil > Wetlands > Peat | place: Sweden: Abisko...
TTTATGTCTATTTCGAAATATTAAATACGAAAAATAAAACTGTAAATATATTTATTTTGTAGTCATTGCATTATTTTACATCTTAGAAAGAGTATAAATTACTTACTCTTAGTAAAATATTCTTTTACTTTTAGTATTGATTACAATTTCCATACTATATTTGACCCATATTCATTTCATGTGAAAATCATTTAAGTTTAAAATAGTATGACAAGAAATATAACAATACGAAACTTTCAGGACGCATTAAATTGCATAAATGCATCTACTAAAAATACAAATTGTTTTTTCGAAATATTGATATTTTAAATACAAAAACATGAATACTCAGAACCTCAAAAACACCTCATAATTTAGTTTTTTATCAGCTTGTAAAGCTGATAAAAAAATCAAAAAAAAAGCATTTGACAGATTAAAAAATCATAATTGATTTCTAATCTAAATAAAGATAGTTGTTTATAAATTATTCACTTAATACTATAAAATATTAATTATTAAGATCGTTCTTTTTTCTCATCTGAAGCTCAATAAAAACACTCATTTTCTCATAAAAGAATTAAAATTTAAAATCATGAAACTCAAAACGCTCATGCTTGTCTCTTTTTTCGCAATTTTTGCAGTGAGTTGCAATGAATCGGTACTCCAACCTGAAGATTCTCCAACTGCCACATTAAAAGCTGCTGTTATCGGACAGAACTATTTTGTTGCAAATACTGGAAGTAACAATAATCCTGGAACAGAAGCTTTACCTTTCCAAACTATTGCATATGCCGCATCATTAGCTAATCCAGGTGATGTTGTAACCGTTGAAAATGGAACTTATACGGTATCGGCAGGACAATTATTTGCCACTTTTTCCCGGTCCGGAACCAGTTCCGCATACATTACCTACAAAGCCAGAAATATAGGTGGAGCGATCCTGGACGGGCAAAATAACAGTGCTTTACGCGGTTTCAATGTCAGTGGAAGTTACATTAACGTTGAGGGATTTGAGATGAAAGGGGTTTCTGAACGTTTTTTTGTAGTGACAGGATCTTACATTAACATTCGCGATATAAACGCCCACCATAATGCTAAATATTGTACCGACACAACGGACGGTTTAAGTTTCGCTTCTGTCCCTTCACCTGCTAACAATGTTCTGTTTGAACGGTGTTTGATCCATGATATAGGCCGTTTGTCTCCTGAAGAAGGTTGTACGCTTACTACTACAAACTATTTTGCGCACGATCAGGGAATCTACGTTTCGGGAGGCTTAAATATAACTATTCAGAATTGTATTTTTTATAATATGCACCACGGATTTGCATTACAGGTTTACTCTGGATCTGGCGCAGTTTCGTCTAATGTGAAATTCATCAACAACACCTGTGAAAGTGGCAATCCATACCATCCAGCAGGACATGTAATCTTATGGGGTAGTTGCAATGGAGCATTGATCGCAAACAACATCTTTAAAGATCACCTTTCGTATGCAATTCAGGTTTATCCGACAGGATACACTTATTCAAATGTTCTAATTACTAATAACATCACTGGGGGAGGAAACGGTATTATATCTACAGGAACGGCTACTGGCGTTACAATTGCTAATAACTTTAACAATACAGATCCGTTATTTGTTAGTGAATCAACACATGACTATTCACTTGTATGCAATTCTCCTGCAACCGTTATTGGTTACGCAACGGGATTGTCAACCGATTATTTGAAAAACGCTAGAACGACAATTGATATTGGTGCTTATGCGTCAACGACAGTTTTATCTCCTACATTATATAATAATGCGCAGATTTCAGCAACCGCAACAAAAAATAGTTGTGGGACTGGTTATATTGGTTCGATAGTAACTTATACTGTTTTAGCTAATAAATATAGTTCGTCTGTAAGTCAGGTAGATGCGGATAACCAAGCTCTTTCTGACTTAAACGCAAATAAGCAAGTGTATGCAAATACAAATGGCACTTGTACGTTAATACCTGTAACAACATTTTATAATATTCTAACGTCTGCAACTGCGACTAAAAATACATGCGGTACTGGTTACACTGGCTCAGTTGTAACCTATAGTGTCTCTGCAAGTAAATATAGTTCGACAATAAGTCAAGCAGATGCTGATAATAAAGCACTTTCGGATTTAAATACAAATAAGCAAGCGTATGCTAATACTAATGGCACTTGTACTTTAATCCCTGTAACAACATATTATAATAATCAAATGTCCACAACTGCGACTAAAAATACTTGCGGTACTGGTTATACAGGTTCAATAGTAAACTACACTGTCTCTGCGAATAAATACAGTTCAGCTGTAAGTCAGGCTGATGCAGATAATAAAGCACTTTCGGATTTAAATACAAATAAGCAAGCGTATGCGAATACAAATGGCACCTGTACATTAATCCCTGTTGTTTATATGAGTGTTAAGACAATTGGATATGCTACTAAAAATGATTGTGGATCAGGGTATAAGGGATCGATCGTTTCATATACAATTAATGCCGGAGCATATACTTCAAATATAAGTCAGGCTGACGCCAACAATAAGGCAATATCCGATAGAAATTATAATGTACAGCCTTGGGCTAATTCTCATGGCACCTGTACATCAGTAGCAAAGAAAAAATAAAGTTAATTTCGAATCTTTAAGGTTTTCAATTTTGACATTCATTTATGAATTAATGAAAGAATTTTGTGTCAAATAAGAATGAGGTTTTAACACTACTTGTTAAAACCTCATTCTTATTCTATCAATTTTATCGATATGGGGAAATAGTGTAATATTCAATGCTCTTAAAACTAAAGGGGTGGTTTCATTAAGTTTTCAAAAGTCAAATAAAAGACTTGAATATTACCTTTCAGAATGTAAAAACGATCTTTAGTAAAAAAAGAATTTTTTTTTTGCTTGCAAAATGGCTAAGGCTTTTTGACATTCAAGATGAGAATAGATAAACAAAGTTATATGAAACTGCTTGTTTCAAATATTTTCATCAACTACGAGGTTTTTTACTCGAAATTTGTCCTATTTTAGTCGACAAAGAGTCCTTCGTATTATTCCAAACTTCAATAAACCTGATTTTTATTTGCCCATTCAACTAATTCCTCAATTACTCGCTCATTAAATGCGACCATCGATTTTCTACACGACCAATTTAATTTGAAATGTTATTCTAGTTATTTGTTATTGAGATATGTTATGATGTAGCAAAATTAGTTTGAATATCTTTTATTTACGTATTGAGATTTTATTTTTTTCATTATTTAAAGCTTTTTTACAAAATCTCTTTTATATTTCCCCGAGACATTCAATTTCGATTTAGATCATGCCCTCAGTATTTTGGCTGATTTTTTTTAGGAATGACTACATTTTTTCCAAATAAAATACTTTCTTTATAACCTAATACTTTGACCTAAATTTTAAAACATGCGAATCATAACAATTCTTTACACTTCTATTTTTGTGCTTGCTATTACAAGTTGTAATGAACCAGACATCCAAATAGAACAAATGATTCAGGAACAAACCACGCACGGGGAACTTAAGGCGGCTACAATTGGAACAAATTACTTTATTTCTACAACTGGAAATGACAGCAATCCTGGAACTGAAGTGAAACCATTTCAAACTATTGCTAAAGCAGCATCTGTAGCTAATCCAGGAGACGTAATAACTGTCGAAAATGGAACTTATACTACTGTGCCCGGTGGAATATTCGCAAATTTATCAAGAAGTGGAACTTCTTCAAATTATATTACATATAGGGCCAGGAGTAAAGGAGGAGCAATATTAGATGGTAAAAATAATAGTGCATTACGGGGAATTAATATACCAGGAAGTTACATTAATTTTGAGGGATTTGAAATGAAAGGGGTTTATGAACGCTTCTTTGTTATATCAGGAAAGTATATCAATATTAGGGATATTCACGCTCATCACAATGCTGGATATTGTACGGACACAACAGAGGGGTTAAGTTTTTCTTCCGTTACTTCGACTGCAAATACTATTCTGTTTGAACGATGTTTAATTCATGATATTGGTCGTCTCGGTCCGGGTGAAAGTGGTTGCTCTCCGGCAACCAAGAATTATATGGCTCATGATCAAGGTATTTATTGCAGTGGAGTTTCAAATCTCACCATACAAAACTGTGTTTTTTATAACATTCGACATGGATTTGCTTTACAAGTCTATGACGGATCTAATGCTACATCAACCAATATAAGGTTCATTAATAATACATGCGAAAATGGTAATCCTTATCACCCCGCCGGGCATGTTCTATTTTGGGGAAATTGCAATGGGGCATTAGTTGCGAATAATATTTTTAAAGACCAATATCAATCCGCAATACAAGTTTATCAAGGATCTTATATTTATTCCAATATTTTGATTACCAATAATATTACACGAGGAGGAGATGGCACTATATCAACTGGGACTGCAACTGGATTAACGATTGCGAATAACGACAACAACACGGACCCTTTATTCGTAGATGAAATAAATCATAATTACGCATTACAACCATCATCTCCCGCAAATAAAAGTGGGTATGCAACTGGTATAACAACTGATTATCTTAATAATGTGAGAACATCACCAAACATCGGAGCTTTTGCTTCGTCAGGATCCTCATCGACTGTATATTATAATAGTCAAATATCTGCAACAGCGACAAAAAATGATTGTGGAACCGGTTATTCCGGTTCGACTGTAACTTATACCATTTCATCTAAAAAATATAGTTCCACAATAAGTCAAACTGATGCGGATAATAAGGCACTTGCTGATCTAAGCAATAATAAACAAGCTTGGGCTAATTCCATTGGTACATGCACCATAAGCCCTGTTGTTTATTACAGTGTTCAGACAATAGGATATGCTACAAAAAATGATTGCGGAACTGGTTATACTGGATCAACTGTACAATATAATATTCTTGCCGGGGCATATTCTTCAACAATAAGTCAGGTTGATGCCAATAATATGGCCATAGCTGATATGAATTGGTGTATTCAGTCTTGGGCTAATTCGCACGGAACCTGCACTTTAAATCCTGTGGTTTATTATAGTGTTAAGACAATAGGATATGCCACTAAAAACGATTGTGGTTCAGGATATACAGGATCTTCTGTTCAATATACAATTAATGCCGGCGCATATACGTCAAGTATTAGCCAAGCCGATGCTAATAATAAAGCAATATCTGATATGAACTTTAATAAGCAGTCTTGGGCGAATTCACATGGATATTGCATATTGATTCCTTAATGTTCTATTATCAAATGTTTTTATGCCACGACATTTTCCTTTAAGCTTTGTTGTAAATCTTTGAGTTAATATATCTATATTCTTGAGCATTTACTCCCTCCACTGTTCATTAATTGATGTAAAACTGATATTATTCCAACTTATCAAACCCGGTTCGACGACACTGCAATTTACTAATATTGGGCAGGCTTAGTTTGTATTTGAATTGATTAAAGAAAACTTTGTATTTGTTTAATGATTGAAAAATGGAAAAAATTGCAAAAGCTTAATCATATATTTCAATCTTCTCTTTAATACCATGTATCATTGAAGATGTGAAAATAAAATATGGATATCGTTGATATAAACAAAAGCGACATTATATTGTTTTACTTTCTTTAGCATAGAAATTAATGATGAACAGTAAAAGTTTAAAAAGAACACTTTTTTTCTTAGTCGGGATAGTATTATTTTGGTATGTATATCGCAATTTTGATATTCTTTCAATTAATGACGCACTTAAGGGTTTGAAATTTAAATGGATAATTTTATCGGTAATTTTGGGTTTGATAAGTCATATTGTCCGTGCCCTTCGGTGGGGAATGTTAATTAAACCTATGGGGTATAAGCCTAAGACCATAAATCTTTTTTTATCTGTTTTGGTTTTATATTTCATAAATTTAGTGATTCCTCGTGGAGGCGAGCTTGCTCGTTGTGCTGTTATAACAAAATCTGAGAAGATCCCATTTGTTAAATTATTAGGAACGGTATTTATCGAGAGGGTTACAGATTTCATTGCTTTCATCATTATATTTTCCGTAGTTTTAGTTTGGCAGTTTAGAATAGTAGAACAATTGTTTTACTCTTTGACACTGGATTTTTCTCATTTTCAGTCTAAAACAATTACACTTGGAATCGCTGCCTCCCTTATTCTTATTTTTTATGTTTTATCTAAACGATTTGGGCTATTAAAGAGATTTGCTGCAAAAATACATAAGGTACAAGGTGATATAATGGAGGGATTTAAATCGATACTCCAAATCAGAAACAAGTGGACATACCTATCTTATACAATTTTAATTTTCATGTTATGGTCGGTAATGTTCTATGTAATATATTTAGCGTATCCGCCAACAAGAAATTTGCCATTTTCGTCTGCCATTTTCGCGTATACAATAGGGACTTTTGCCTATCTACTTCCGATTCAGGCTGGAATCGGAGTTTGGCATTTTTTGATTATTGAGTCTTTATTTCTATTCGGTTTAGATAAGGAATCTGGTATGATGTTTGCTTTGATAGCGCATACTTTCACAGATCTGATTTATTTAGTCTTTGGAACTTTAAGTTTTATGATTATTCCTTTGATAAAAAATAGGGGATAATATATCATATTCTGAAAATTGTCAATCCGAAAGGTTGGTGCGATGGAAGATTTTTGAAAGAAAGATGGTGCAGAATACCCGCGCTAAAAAAAACCTCAAGCATTAAAGTAATGCTTGAGGTTTTAACTCATATTTTTGGTTAGATCTTTCTTAACCTATTTTATCACAGTAATATATGTAAATAAAATCATGGTGGCAGGATACTTTTAACTCATACCAAATCATTGATAATCTAATAATTGTTTGCTGCATAACGGTAGTGATCGGATTATCCTAAATTTTATTGGTTTATTCTTTATAGTAGCCTTTATTTCGACTATTGTAGTAACCTCCACTTCCAAAATTTTCTTTTATCGCATCATTTAAAACCAAGGCAACATTGGAAAGGGTCTTTTTGCTATCAAGCTCATTTATTAACTTGATTTGTTCTTTATTGCTATATCGAAAACGTATTACGAAAAGATTTACATCTGCATGGCGTCCAGCAATAATTCCATCAGTAACTAATGAAACAGGTGGACTATCAAGGATAATATAATCAAACCGTGCTTTGGCTTCTTTCATGAAATTTTCAAAGTTCCCATTTTCAAGCAGTTCTGCAGGATTTGGTGGAACCGGACCAGATGGAATAAAACTGAGATTATCAATTGAGGAATTCTCAATAACATCTTCAAAACGATCCTGATTGCTAAGATAAGTACTGAGCCCCTTTTTATTTGTGGATTTTAAAGCCTTATCCAAGGATGACATGCGCATATCCACGCCGACAAGCAACACTTTAAAATCATTCATGGCCAAAATGGAGGCAAGATTCATTGAAACAAAAGATTTCCCTTCACCGGAAACGGAGGATTGAACTGCAATAACTTTTTTGCCCTCCCCGTTAAGTATATATTTCAGGTTCGTTCGAAGAAGACGGAAGGACTCGGTAATATTTGACCGCGGATTTTCAAGAACAACCATATCTTTTTTGCCTTTATTATGAATAATCATTCCTGCAATTGGTAATCTGGTAGTTTGTTCTACTTCCTCTTTCGTTTGAATTGATCCGTTAATAAAATCAGTAAATAAAATAATACTGATTGGTAACAAAAATCCTAATATCATTCCTATCAAATAATTAAGTAATGTCATCGGACTTGTCTGTTTCGTTGTTTCAAGACGTGCAGGATCCAATACTTTTACATCTGGTTGATTTGAAGCATACGTAATTGCACTTTCTGCCCTCATTTTTAAAAGATAAGTGTATAACTCATTATTCAAATCAAAGCTTCGTTTTAAGGAGCTTAATTGCTGTTCTGTTTTGGGTAAAAGGGATAACTGATAGCTAAATCCTCCAGCACGTCTGTTAATATTCCTCAAATCAGTTTCTGTGGCAGTAAGCAATGTGTTAATGTTTTTAGATAACATACTATTAGTGAGTTGGATTTCTTTGTCCAATAATATCAGAGATGGTGCTTTTTCCTGAACGGAAAATGAGAGTACTTCCCGCCTGCTATATAAATCACTTAATTTAGTCACTAATGTGTTTAGAGTTTGATCTGTAATTCCGAATACAGAAGGCACCACAACCTGTTTCATCTGCTTCGAATCGTTTATATCATCGTGGAGATTGCGTAAATACGCTAAACGACTTTCAAGAATTGCCTTTTCAGACTCTAGTGATTCCTGTTTTTGCATAGCTAATCCTCCAGACTGGTTCAAGTCCACTGATTGGGTCCTCGTACGAAAATTCGTAAACTTATTTTCTGAATATGATAAGGAATCGGTGACGCTTTTTAGTTGGCTGTCAATAAATTTCATTGTGTTCTCGGCCACTCTGTTTTTCTCGTCAAGACCATATTCAATATAAGTTTGCTCTAATCTATTCAAAAAATCAACTCCACGTTTTGCGTTATTTTCAGATAGAACCAATTCGATCATATCTGGTTTTTTTTCGTTTGAAATTACTTTCAGTTTCTTTTGATATTGTAAGGCTAGATTGTTGAGATTATTGATCACAAAATAAAACCGCTTTCCTGAAACTATCTGACTCCCGAATTTCTCCAAGATAAAACCAAAGTATTTGTTTTCAAAAGGTTCTCCAAACTGGCATTTTTGAGAAAACTTAATTGTATTCTTCAAACTATCAGTTGTCTCTACATCTACTTTAAATTCGGAATCCGAGATACTTGTAATCGAAACTGGGATATCTTTTAAATTTGTTTTGTCTGAAAGTAAAATTACCTTAAACGGATCCCTACCGTAAAGATCCTTGCCATAAAGTGGCGTATTCTGATACCAGGAAATATTCCAACCAAGGCTCTGAAGTGTATTTAAACTTACGAAATGCGATTTTAGCCTGCCTGCATGATCCTGACCCATTACGTTTACAACACGCTCGTTGCCTTGATTTGGAGATAAATTTAAACGCTTAATGCCGCTTTCATACTCATTGATAATCAATGATGATTGAATGCTGTATTCCGGAGGCATATATCTGCTGTATAACCAAGCTGCAAAGAAACCCATGAAAATGGATATAGCAAACCAATACCATTTTTTTATAATACGGAAAAATAATTTTTTAAAATCGTATTGGTTGTGTTGTTCAGGATAATATATAATATTCTCAATTTCTTGTTTCATTGTTTAATAGGTATAGAAATGAATTATTTTTTTAGATAGCTAAGCACCAATATGGTTGATGTTACGGCAGAAAGAGTTATTGTAAATAGTGTGCTGTTTAAAGGAAGGTTTTTGTATTTGTCCGGATCGACATATAAAACATCGTTAGGAAGTAAATAGAAAGCTTCTGATGTCATCATTTTTTTTTCAGTCAGGTCTAAACGATAACTTTTACTTCCTGTGTTTGTCGTTCTGATCACGAGCAACTTTCTTACGCTCGCGTTATCTGTTGTCCCATTAGCCATTCCTAATGCTTCCAGAATCGTAATGCTTTTATTGTAATTGAAATAAACGCCTGGGTTTTTCACTTCGCCCAATATTGTAATTTTATAGGTCAAGATCCTAATCTTGACTGTAGCATCTTTAAAATATTCGCCTACCTTCTTTTGTATCGCATCTTGAGCCGCTTCTTCTGTCAAACCTATTACGCTGACTTCCCCAATTACAGGAAGGATTATCATACCTCTTTGATTAACCAAATATCCATTTAGATATTGACTTGATGTTTGTCCAAAGTCAGATTGTGTTCCGCCACTATTACTGGTTGATTTTGATGGACTGAATAGCTGACTTACCTCAGCATTCATAGACTTGATGTCAATATAAAGGTTATCCTCAGTTTTTATAAGATATTCTGGAGCTTGCCTAGGAATCCCTTTCTGTACATCCGTATTAAGATCCTGAAAATACTTCATGTTCCTTGTTGTCTTGCAGGAACTCAAATTCAATGCAAGTAATAAAATCAGCCCAAATAAGAGAAAATTTTTCATAAAATGTAATTTTAACTTTAACTATTAATTTTGTATACTAAAAGTCAAATACAAATGTTTCAAACATTACCAAATAAATTTCAATGTTAATTAGCGATAAAATAAATTGTATTTATTATTTATTGAATTATTGGGGGTTTTAAGTGAGGCCGATTTTTTTCTAAGTGTGCCCCAAGTTGTTGTCTCTTATGACAGTTCGATTTTTTTTCAAATAAGCCTTGTAAGTCAATTTCTTCTATTTCCTTTATGCGCAATGTGAATTTTTATATTTAAATTTACTTCTTCACCTTCTTTCCTGAAGGACTGACGTCCATTGAATTTTTAAAAACAATCTGGGTCGGAACTTTATAACTTGAAAGTTTTGAACCGCAATACTGTTTGATTTCGTCACTGGTTATTTTTTTCCCAAGCTGATTAACTACTACAGTAACCTTGATTGCCTCGCCGAGCAGTTCATCATCTACACTTTCGGCAGTACAATCAATTATTCCTTTCATCATAACAATTACTTCTTCAATCTCTTTAGGGCTTACTCTTTTGCCTCCTACTTTGATAATCTCCTTTTTTCTGGCAGTAAGGTAAATGTATCCGTCTTCATCAATTGTCGCCAAATCTCCGGTATATAGCCAACCATTTTTAATAGCCTCAGCTGTTGATTCTGGATCTTCAAAATAACCCTTCATTACATTCTTCCCTCTGGCTAAAATTTCTCCAGTATCACCTGGTGAAACTGGATTCCCTTTATCATCAACTACTTTCAATTCAACTCCCGGAATTCCTGTTCCCAGTGAGCCCGGCTTTTCTTTGAGCATGGATGGTGGAAGAAAGGAGAGGCGGGCTGTCGCTTCTGTCTGACCATACATTACGAAAAATGGGATTCTTGGGAAGGCATCCGTAAATTCATTAATAAATGTATTGTGTAGCTTTCCACCTGCCTGAGTTACATATCGTAAGAATGGAAATTTTGTATTTTTAAAAAGATCTGATTTCCTTAACAAAATTTGAAAATGGCTGGGAACGCCTGAAAAACCAGTACAACTGTACTTGTTTAAATCACTAATTGTTGATCCCAAAAATATAAAGTTGTTGTTCAAAACCAATGAACCACCCACCCTAATATGTGTATGAAGTAATGAAAGACCATAACAGTAGTAAAACGGCAAAACGACCATCACGATATCCTTTTCGAGTAATCCAAGATATTGAACAATTGAGTTTGTATTTGCCACAATATTATTGTGCGTCAACATCACCCCTTTAGGCAAAGCTGTTGAACCGGATGTGAATATGATTTCACTAATACGTTCACCGTCAAATTCTGGTTCTGATGCCAACATTTCACAACCTTTATTGGTTATATCAGAAATAAGCTTCTCTGTTATGCATTCTTCAACTGGATTAAGTCGATTTTTGACAATCTCTGAAAAAAAGCCTAATTTTGAGTTTGTTTTTTTCCTAATAAATTCATATCCATTTTGTTCAATACCTGGATTTAAAGGAATGCAAATATTGCCTGATTTAAGTATCCCCAAATAAGCTACTATAAAGAAGGTACTATTGTGTGCCAGTAATAATATTTTTTCATCCTGACCAAGTTTATTCCTTAAGTAATTGGCAAGTTTTGAGGATTCTTCGAAAATGGACTTGAATGACGTTGATTCCTTGGGACCAAGAATTAAATCTTTCTCAAAAGCGGAAGAATTTTCAAACAAGAAATCAAAGACATTCATAAAGATGGATTATTTGTCACTAAAAGTGTAATGTCAAAATCTTGAATAATCAAGTAACTGATTTAATTGAAGAAATTATAGTTTTGAATTGGAGCCATTCTGAGATATTCTGTAGTTTTCTGTTTCCGTGCAAAATTTTTAAAGTTCTTATTGACCAACTCCTCCGAGTAACCTAAAGTTTCTGCCACGTCCTTTGCAACAAAGCCATTTTCCCAGCCATACCACAGCAAATCCATATCTTCAAATGGCAATTGATAGAAAAACTCTTCCTGGGTCTGTTCTGCAGAATAGGTGTCAGTTGTTGGAGTTCTGCGGATAATTTCATCTGGAACGCCTAGGTACTTGGCCAGTTGATATACCTGAGATTTGTATAAACAACCGATTGGCATCACGTCAGTCCCTCCATCACCATATTTTACAAAGAACCCCTGCTCAACCTCATGTTTATTGGGTGTTCCAAGTACAGCATAATGAAGTGTTTCTGCATGATAATAAAGCATCGACATACGACTGCGTTGTTTGAAATTCGAGGCTGCCACAATCTGTAGGTATTCATTGACCGGCAACCTTTTGCTTTCCTGAGTGCCATCAGTATAAATAACTGTGACATGGAAAACAGGTGGCAGATTTTTTTCGATGATTTCTACTGGGATTCCTATTTTCATTTTATCGGTTTCCGGATTAAAATTTGGGATAATCCGTTTCACCGCTTCATCACGTCTGGAATAACATTGAAATCCTTGAAGCGCAGAACTAATATTCTCTATGATGGTTTTAACACCAAATTTGTCGGCAAGATCTTGCGCCAGTATCTGGCTTTCGGGGCTTGAATCTTTCTCCGGAAGCATGACACCTAAAAGGTTTTCAGCTCCCAAAGCCCTAGTCGCCAGTGCCAAGGTAAGGGAAGAGTCAATTCCTCCACTTATTCCTATAACGCCTCCTTTTCGGCGAAGAACATGGTAGATATCCTCCTTAAGTTTGGTGCAGATGTTGTTTGTAACTAGTTCAATATCTTTTATTTGAATTATGTCTCGTGAAAATAATTTCTTTTTTCCCATGTTCTTAGAGAGTTTTTCGTTATTAAAAATGCATCAATTGTGCATCCAGTTCTTGACTTTATTTTTTATTTTTCGCTTACCGAAACTTTGTTCCTGACATGTCCTTTTAAAATTCTTTGTTCATTCAGCGGTTTGAAATCTTTAACGAATTGATCGAACAATAACTGAGTTGACAATATTCCAACCAAAGCCATATTATCCACTTCTGAAGGGATTTGTGTGGTTTTAATCTTATGAATCAGATTGTTTACAGATTCAGGATTGAAAACCTCGCTCTCTTTTATTCTGTCTGCGGAAAGCAAATCACTTACATAATCTGGTATTTTTGAACCTAAAAAAGCATCAAGGATCGGGGCGCGGTAAGCCTGTTTTGGCCTGTTTAGTACGGATTTTGGTAATTCATTCCTCATGAGTTCCTTTAATAGGAATTTTTCATTCATTCCCTTCAGCTTAAATTCGTCCGGTAGGGAAGCTGCAAACTCAAGCAGTCGGTAATCCAAAAATGGATAACGACCCTCGACAGAATTTGCCATCGCCATTCGATCGCCCTGAGATGAAAGTAAATAACCAGACATGAAAATATTTGTTTCTATCAATTGGGCTTTTGCCAATGAAGAAATTCCTTCGACCTCAGGTCTGAGCATTTCTGCATATTCGAAAACAGGATCGTAATCCTCTAAATACTCATTTAATTCAGTTGTAAAATGCTTCTGAATATTACTGGTATTATGCCACCGTAACATATGAGAATAGACCGGTGAATCCGTTTCTTCGAGCTGGTATCCGAAGAACATTCTTAGCATACCCTGGCTTGCATGGCTTATATTTGGAAGGTAAGGATAAAGTTTTTTCAGCAGCAACGGACGAATTATTGATTTGGGCTGTCGGGCCCAAAACTGTCTGATCAATGTCTCTTTAAAAATATTATACCCGGCTAATGCCTCATCAGCACCTTCTCCAGTTATCACGACCTTGATTCCATTATCATGGACTAACTTTGATAATCCCAGCATTGGTGCAGGGGAGGTTCTTAATAATGGAATTTCAGAATGCCATATTACCTTAGGAAACCATTCAGCTATATTATTTGCTGAGCATATAATACTTTTGTGATTTGTTTGAAAATATTGTGAAACCTCACTCTGATATTTTGTTTCATCAAAATCGTTATCTGCAAAACCAATTGAAAATGTGTTCAAATGGCCTGGAGCTACTTTTCTTATCAATGCTGTCGTTGCGCTTGAATCCAATCCCCCACTCAGGTATGCTGCTACTGGTACATCTGACCGCAGTCGAAGTGCAACAGAATCAGATAAAAGATATCTGAATTGATCAAGCGCATCAGCGGCAGTTCCGTTAAACCGAGTTGAAGTTGTTGCATATCGCAAGGACCAAAACTTTTTAATTTCCAGCCGACCATTTTTATAGTGTCCGTAATGTCCTGGGGGTAACTCATAAACTCCATCAAAAAGTGTACGAGGTGAAAGGGTTGTCCAAAAAGTGAATGTCTCTTTTAAAGCCTCAGGTGAAAAATGCCTTTTTATACCTGGAAACTCAAAAAGGGATTTAATTTCAGATCCGAAAATCAGAGTGCCGTTGACTTCTGAATAAAATAATGGCCTGATTCCTGCCCGGTCGCGAGCAAAGAAGCACTCTTTCTTTATATTGTTCCAAATCGCAAATGCAAATTGACCATTCAGATATTGAAGTCCATCAGTGCCATATTCTTCATAAATGTGAAGGATCACCTCTGTATCACTTTGTGTTTTAAATCGATGCCCTTTTTTGATCAGATCTTCGCGTAGCTCAATATAATTGAAGACTTCTCCATTATAAACTATCCATAGTGAGCCATCCTCATTTGATAACGGTTGATCGCCACCCGAAAGGTCGATAATACTTAAACGGACATTTCCCATTCCCATGCTGGGTTCAAGGTATAATCCGCAATCATCTGGACCTCGATGGTGAATACGAGTCATCATCAGGTTCAGAATCGACTCAGCTTCAGCTAAGGATTTTCTGTGATTTATAAATCCGGCAATTCCGCACATGATCCAGTTATTTTACTTTCCTTTCGAGAAATGAGACAATAGCATTGATCGATCCAAAATTAGCAGCATCTAATTCCGAATCGTCTACTTTAACGCTAAAATTCTCCTCCAGAAATGAAATTAGGTTAAGCAAACCCATTGAATCAAAGATTCCTTCGTCAAAAAGTAGGGTTTCGTCCTTAACCTTTTTGGGGTCGCTGAATGTTGTTTTACAAACAAACTCTCTAATTTGTTCTTTCATATCTTTAGTCTTATTGTAATTGTTTTTGAGTTTAAAATATTCGAATTGTGGAAATTATTTTAGGTTGGTTACATTGAACCATTAGTTTCGAATAACCTGTGCCTATGGGTAGATTCCGAGTTCGCAAACAAGATTCCGCTATATCCCTTTAATAAGGAAATACGTTTTAAATGGCTTTATTTACAGGTAGCTGAGATAAAGTGTTCGTGTCGAATTGGTTATTTAATATTTATTCCAATTTGTCAAGCAGAATTGACGAATTGCTCTTCGTCGCATTTTGAATAGCAAACCGTTATTTAATGGTTTCTGATATATACTTAACGGTTAACATTAACATTTGAGCTTTTCTTATTAAGTAATAAAAATCTGAATATCCCAATAAGGTATCCCCATCCATAACTAAGATGTATAACGAAGAAAACATAGGGTAATAAAAATATTAAACGAATATTTTTGAATTTCACTGCCTCAAATGCAGAAAAAATTATTGCCAGAAGAAAATATAGTGATAATAAAGCTCCTGTAATCCAAAATAAACTTTTAAAGAAAAAGCTAAGACTAAATCCCAATATTAATCCTGAAACGAAAACGAACGGAAAAAATTGACGTAAAGTTGTAGATCCCCCAATTTTTCTGAAAACTAAAGGCTTAAATAGGCCGTATTGGTAAAACATTTCTCCAACTTTTGAAATCTTTTCTCTGGCAAAATAAGTTACTACAATGCTTGGAATTAAATAAATTTTTCCGCCATTTTTAATAATTCTAGCGTTAAACTCATCATCTTGGTTTCTTATTAGGTCTGTATCAAAATAGCCAATCCGATCAAAAATTGACCGTTTAAAACATCCAAAAGGGACTGTGTCAACATCCTTTATTGTTTTACTGCCTATTCTAAAAAACGAATTTCCTACACCAAAAACGTTACTCATGGCTATTGAAATAGCCTGAGCCACGCTTGACGAATTTCCGGGCTTGGTTAAAACTAGTCCCCCAACATTATCCGCATTCAATTCTATAATCTTCTTTACCAAGGTTGAAAAGTAGTTTACCGGATATAGACAATGTGCGTCAACCCTTATGATAATCTTACCTACGGAAGCTTTAATTCCAATATTCAGAGCGTAAGAAACAATTTTATCTGGATTTTCAAGGAACTTTATAAAGTCGTATTTATTAACGAAATTTTGAACAGTTGCTCTTGTATCATCAGTACTCATGCCATCAACCAATAATATCTCCATATCATCTTTGGGATAATCCTGAACTAAAATTGATTCTATAAAAGAAGCAATATACATCGACTCATTGTATATTGGACATATTACAGATAATGATTTTGCTTGCATATTAAACGGTGTGAATTATAGTTTGGTATTGCAATATTATCAGGAGTTTGGTGAAAAAAACATCCTTAATATGGAAACTTTTTAAAATGAATGATTAGTTGAAACAAATTAAAGATAGTTTCTAATGATATTCCAGGCTCCTTCCGAAGAATAGCTTTGACTCTTTTCAAAGGCTTTCTTTTTCATATGCAGTAAGAGATTGCGATCATGATAAAGTTTATCAATATAAAAAGGAAACTCGTCTTCGCGATTTTGATCAAATAAAAAGCCTGACTCGCCGTGATCTACAAATTCGGACAAGTATTTCCAATCAGAAACTACAACGGGTATCCCGGAAATATATGCGTCTAAAATTGTACCTGGAAAACCTTCTCCAGGATATCTCGTTGGTAGAACAAGCAAATCATACTCATTAAGTTTTGCGTATATATCTTCCGGATTTAAGATACCTTTATAAGCTATAAATTCGAATTTCGCAATTCCCTCGTTGAAATAATCCATCTCATCCTTTTGTATAGGTCCATAAAAGTCAATAATAAAAGTGTGATTTTTCTTATATTTATCCTCAATATATCTGGCTAATTCGAAAATTTTATCTATCCCTTTCAACCGAAATATTCGTGCCATAAAAACTATTTTGAAATCATCATGGTTTTGCTCAAAAGTTGGAATAAACGACTGCATCCTGAAATTTGGAAAGTATACAACATTTTTATAAAGGTAATGCTGTTTTAATTTTTCGCATAGCTGGTTTGTTTGTGGAAAAATTCCGTCGATATTTGAAAGCAAGTAAACATGGAGTTTTTTGTTCTCTAAGTATTCATCCAACCAACCTCCTACAACTATATAAAGTAAATTTATCTTTAATATTTTGCAAATGAAATAAATAAGCGGGAATAAATATTTAAGATTATTATGAGCTGGGATGTAGATTAAGCTGTCGCAGCGCATTATACTAAAAATCAT
>Ga0302271_10002267_pt1 | contig 17447 bp, 9 predicted proteins | sample III_Bog_N1_1_FD_198767 | JGI IMG/M metagenome (GOLD analysis project Ga0302271, IMG submission 198767) | Peat permafrost microbial communities from Stordalen Mire near Abisko, Sweden - III_Bog_N1_1 | ecosystem: Environmental > Terrestrial > Soil > Wetlands > Peat | place: Sweden: Abisko...
TATCAGAGCAAAAGCGATGAATGGACTGAAGAAAACAAGCTGAGTGCGATATTCCCAATAGATTTTTTTGCAGGGAAAAGTGAAAGTGAATATCAAGAGATTCTTGATGGAATCAAATAACTCGAAGACGATCCAGCTAATTACATTGTGGAGGATATTGATCAAAAGGAGGAGATTAAAAAAACAGAAATGAACCGCATTTTTGTACTTTTCTTGAATTATATCGCGAAGGGAGTCCAGAATGAGGCACTGTAGGAAATAATGATATTCCTTTGTTTCTACCGTAAAGCCCTTAATTAATATGGCTGGGATGCACTTGAATAGAAAATTAACAATGATTTGGCACTGAATTCTCAAATGCCTACTCAAGCCAACCCACCTGAAGGAGAAAATAATCCAGACGGAAATAACCCAGCTGCTGGGGATCTCTAAGGTGCAGGGACATTCAAATTCGAACCTGAGAAACGTCAAATGGAATATTGCAAGGCTAATAACGGGGATTCTTCGTTTTTGATCTGCAATGACTTGGTTATTGAAGTGCTGCCAAATTACTTTAGAGAATACCCTAATTCATCGCAGCTCATAATCATCGGCCCTTCAGACGAGTAGCTTAAGAATGCAGTCTACTTGATCCAGCATTTCGCCAACTGGCTATTCGCAAACAGATACACTAACACTAAGCTTGTCATCAATTCGGAAGATGAGTGATGGAGTTTTATTGTAAGTTGTTTTCTGTGAATTTTGGGGAATCTGTTACATTTGTTCATTGTGTCTTTTGAATAATTCCATCAAGAATAATACTATTTGAAAGGAAATGCTGGCAAAAAAAACTTTTAATTTTTACTGACAAAGACTGCCTTTGAAAGTTTGATGATTTATTGGATTCATATTGAACTGTGGGATGAAAAGAATATGTTGTATTGAATTTGAGAGTGTGTTGAGCGTTCAATTAAAGCATCAAACGCATGGATTGATTCAATAGAAATTTAATTAAAGTTTTAACCTGAAATTTAAGATTATTTAAGTCCTTGCGGAAAGAAGATAACTGGATAAATAAGCACAACTAAAAATTGCAATCTCTCCTTTCATTTGCTTTACAAATTTCTTCTTGATTTTCAGAGAAAGCCTACTCTCATTCTTATTAAATAGACTCTTGGTTTAAAGGAAAAAAGACCATTACCCTAATAAGAATGATCTCCTCACTTATCATTGGACTTTTATCAGTTCTGATATATCTCATATCGTTATCAGGCGTGTCTGCAGGTATGATCAACATGTGATTTATTTAAGCGTATCAGCACTAAAATAATGTTGATTTTTGGCTGATTAGGCACTGTGAACTAAGGGACTGTACCAATTTATAACACAATTGCGAACAAAGGGCAGTACGCAAATTATACCTTCTAAATTGTGCCGTAAACATCCGTTCCAGCAGGAGGCAAAGTTACCGTAACATTTCCATACTAGTTTCCACCTGGCTTGGGGATAAACCCAGTGACTAACACCACATGCAGCGTGCCTTGCGAGATTTTTGGTCTCAAAGTGTTTTTCTACTTTACAAGCGAAGATATCCTTGGCGCAATCTGTAAAAATGGAAAATACAACGAAACACAAAATAATTTAGATTATTTATTGATGATGGCTCTACAACGATAATTCAAGATTAGAGGGATTTTGTGTTTGAAACTTGTATTTCCTTACCTTTCTTTTCTTCCTTTCAGCGTACAGCATATCGATTTACAACGTTAAAAATCCAAAAAATGCTGGTGGAACAGGCAATTTCTACGTGTAAACAAGCAGGGGACCAAATAAATATGATGAGAATCTGATGTTTGGGTCGTTGGGTGTTGCTGGAGACATTGACTTACTAACATCAACGACCGTTGCAGTGGATTCTACTGGATCTACAGCAGCAGGTGTACAGACGAAATACAACTTTGCGTTTAAAACTGCAACTTACATTCCTTAGAACTCCTATATAGAGTTATGGATACCGAATTCAGGCTATTCGATATCTACTAATCCATCTTGCGCTACATATGCCATCAATAGCGTCTAGATCAACGGAACAATTGCATGCTCTTCTGTGTCCGGCTCAAATATCATACATGTTAAAGGTTAGTCTTAGCCTTTAAGTTATGGATTAACTAAATTATTTTAATTTTTGAATAGGATTCACTCAAAACATCACTGTGGGGAGCAGCGTGGGTATCACAGTGACCATGACAAACCCAACGGTATCAGTCTTTACAGGTACATTTCGAATGGTAGTTTATCGCTATGCAACGAAAGTTGTACTGTGCTGGAGCAACTACCTCACTGGGCTGCAAATCACGCCTGGAACAATGCAATCCATTTCCCTCTCGCAGGTTAAGACAAATGCAGTCCAAGCGTAGGCTAAGATACTCGATTATGAGCTTACATTTTTGACCACCAACCCTCTCCCGCTTGGATCGCTCATCGAAATCAGCTTTCCTTCAGATGGATCCATAGCGCTTTTTGAAAACAGTACAAATTTTAATAATAAACCTTTTCATTCCTTTCACAAAGAAACATTTGATATTTGAATAGATTCTGATTTTTCAACAAGCTACCAATTGCTTTATGGGTTGGATGACATCAGTACAGACTCGACTCTTAACGATATTGATGTGGCAAGCAGTTACATACGATTTTCAAATTATGCTGGATAGACAACTCCAACTGAAATATCTGTATTTTTCAGAGTAATAATACCTCCGCTTTCAGGTGTGTCCAATGCAATCATCGTTACCACTTACACTTCCACTGCGATGACATCCATCATCGACTAGGATTCATCGTCTATTAAAATTACTGTCAAGGCAATATCCTCAGCGAATGCTGCTGTTTTAACTGAAAACGCCAGCACTAACAAATACTAAGCAAGCACAACAAACAATATTGCTATTTACTTCACACCGCCACTCGCAATACCCGCTGGAAGTGTCTATCGATTTATCTTTGACAGTGCATTCACACTTTCTGCTGTAGATAGTAAGTTTATTTGGAGATTTATTCAGCAATTTTGTAATATTTTACTGTATTTATTTTAATCTTTTTCCTTTGAAAGGTACTCTATGCTATGTGAATTCTGCTGTATCGACAATATGCAAGAGAACTGATTCCGTTGTGACTCTTGTGTCATCTAGCACTCTCCCAGGAGCTTCCATTACCAGCAGTGTCTAGGCTATTCTTTATTTAAACTCCTTTGTGACTATGCCTGTAACTCAAGGTGCCTTCCTCCTTGATGTGACTATCTATAACGCAGCATAAACATCAGTTCTCTTCACTTATTCTATTCTGCTTCTGATTACTCCTCAGCCGATTTCGACAGTCACAAATCAAGTCTACATGAACTTCCGTAATTACGCGCCAAGCACTTCATTCTACACAAGATATGGGATATTAGAAATCGAATTGACAACAGAAGATCTCACTATACCCAAGGGAAGTCCTTCAAGTGATCTCACCTAAGCTCAAGGTTAGAGATATTTTATGTATTTCACATCATTTTGTTGAATATGGGCGCTAGCTTTCTGGAATTGGTTGATGATTTATGTCTTTATCCTTGCTGTTAGGTTTCATTGATGTTTTGTTTTTGACGAATTTCGACTCCAAATTGGGTTCATCTCTAGCATATGGAAGCGAGTTCTACTGCAAAGGCATCGATGGGCTATTTGATTATGACAGCTCCACTATTAAATGCTACATGCTGCGGGTTACTTACGCTGATCCAACTACTAACAACTCTCCTTCATCCTACACTGCCATCAGAATGAAGTACTTCAAAGCAATATCTCCAGGCACAGTCATCAGATTCCATATCCCAAACATCTAGAATCCTTAATCGACTTCTGCGACAATTCTTGTCCTATTGAAGGAAAGGATTAACAGAAGAGAATACATCTTGAATCTATCCAGCGTGCTCACAGTGAATTACATCACAATAACTGCTAATCCTCCGATATCTCTCTCGAGTAGTGCTTACATTGATTTCATACCCGTTAATCCGTACCTGCAGAAATCGTTTAGCATGAAATTCGACTTTGAAGGCAGCACTGTTGTAACTCTAGGCGATTTTTTCATCATCATCTTTCCTACTTTCGATACGGGTATGTTCGTATTCTTTATTCACTGTAGAAGACTGATAAAATTTGCCCTATTTAAAGGTTTTTTCCCATCTGATGATGGTATCGGCTTTGAGTTGATTTAATCGGGGGTACAATACATCCAGAAGACGATCGTATACTTTAATATAAATTGGCTGCTAGTTGAGATTATCACTGCTCCTGCTGGAGGCACATTCACTGCAGGTTTAGCTAGAGGCAATGTTATAAATCTCGTCTATCCAAGATACTCCTACACTTTTGGTACTCTCTATGTTATTCGAGTGCCTGCGGCTGGATAGAGTATCAAAGATATTGTCGGAGTCACAGTAAGAACCAATCACAACATATCTAAGGTTATTTTTTTAATTTGATTTACCTTTAACCAATCAGTTGCAAGGATTGACTACTGTTCCAGTGTAAAACGACTTCTAAGATGTATCAATTTTGGTACCTTTCAAGGCTTCTTCGTTTCCTGGTTCTTACTTTGAGTTCTACATAGTGCCTTCCAATGATCTTCTCCAAGGGTTTTCGATTCAGATAACATTCAGCAGTCAATTCAATCTCTAGAAGAGCTTTCCTAGTCCAGTGTTTTCAGCTCCTCAGTTAAATGCGTTAGATACTTCTCAAGGAATCGTCTTTACTATTTCCAGTAATGTAGTGACGATTTCCAATCTGAAGGAGCATCCAGCTGGATCACCTTTCAGAGTCATTGTCGATGGAGTTAAAAATCCTGATTTGATCTCCCAAGTAACCACTGGTTGGTCAGTTCTAGCTTACTATCAAAACACAGCCTATGTCATCAATTACAGTAACCAAAACTTATTGAAAGTTCTTTCAAAATACATTGCTGCTTTTTGATCAATCATAGGAAGTTCGTTCACTAGTTACACAACAGGCACAGCTTTCTAGTCTGGCTACATAATCTTCTAGGGAATCTCAGCGTTTCCAAGCAATGCTAACACCTACTCCACATACACTGTTTCTTTCACGCCTTCTTCATCTTTTCGTGCTTATGCTCTGATATAAATAACATTTCCATCGAGTGACTTCTCAACGAGCTAGCTCCCATCGACTCCAGTATGCCAGCTAACAGGTGGTCTAACTACGTTCAAAAGTTGCACTATTTCAGGGAATACCTTCACGATAGTCACGGAGACCAAATATAACTCCGACACAGTCAATTTTATTGTAAGGAAGTTTTCAAAAAGATAAATTATTTTTGTTATTCTGATTGATTTTCTGCAATAAAACACCACAGGTGAACGATGTGCTTAATCCTACGACAGCTGGGAGCACTTCTGGATTTGTTGTGCAAGTGTTCTATGATGGAGTCCTTGTCTAAGACACCGATACTACAAGTTCAACTCTTCGAACTCTTACCATCACCAGCAGAGCGTCTTTGCTGCAGATCAAATCTTTGAATTTCTACCCCACGAATGAAGCTGAATACGCGATTTACTACTTCACAATCATCCCATCATTCACTCTTGATTCACTGATCCTCATCTACATCGAATTCCCTTCTAAGTTTGACTAACTTCTCGGCACTTCTGTCAAGTGCAGTTCAGAAAGCGGTCTAACTTCTGAGATCAACTGTTCTATTTCCAACAGTATTGTCACAATATCTGGCATAACTTCATATGAACCGAGCTTTGACAATCCAATTATCATCAAACTTCAAGGGTATTTTTCATCTTCCAGCAAATATCCTAAACTATTTGATGATTCTCTTTTATTCTTGTTATTTGTACTATTCCCCCCAAAAACAGTATCATGAACCCAAACGAAGATTAAGATCGAAGTGGGAGTGACTTCAAAATAGGTTTATACGAGAGATTCACTTCGTATTTCATCGATTACAACGACGATGTAGACTTCGCACTGACTACACAAGCACCCACATGGCTAGAGCTAGATTCGATGTCTCCTTCTAATTACTACATCCGTCGGGAGAGCATTTACTCCATGGAATTCTAAATCGACACCAGCTATCCTTTACCGAGTTACAACTCTCAAGGTTAAATCATAATAGAATTCCCAAGTGGATACGATATCCCTGATTCCTAAGCACTCGATTGCACATCAACGACTAGTGATATGGATACTCTAACATGTTCAATCGAGAACAACAAAGTTAGTGTGACTGGAAATCTAGTTTCCATCAGTGGAGTTGCTGATCTGTATATTAATAATATGCTCAACCCAACAGAAGTAGGTGCAATTGATCCAATCATCATTAAGCTCTACGACGGATTCAACAAGAACATCATATCAAGGACATTCTACAACATCGATCCATCAGATTTTTCTTTTTCCGTTCCTGGGCCGTTGATCACTGTGAATGGAAACAGCACAATTATAGTTGAGAGAGGTACGCAAACAGAGGATTTGTACATTACTGTGGATTATCCATGTGCTCTCAACCTCACGTTAACACCTACGATTACCTAAGATGGCATCACGATTATCCCTGAAGCAATCTCCCTGAGCTTGGGAGACTTACAAGCGAAATTCAGAGTATCTGTCTTGCAGACACTCAACGCTGGTATTTTATTTAACTGAGGAGGTTTTGGCTTAGCTTGTTTTGCTTAGGGTTTTACTACATTTACTGGACAACGTCGGGAGATGAAGACACACCTTATTATACTGCTCTCAAAAAGACTAAGATATAAGTAAACATATTACTAAATATCATTTGGGGTTTCAAGAGAGATATTAAACTAAATTAAATGATATTTTGAAGGTAACAGCGAATAAGAACATTCGTATATCCATCGGAACAGTGTTTGAGACACCTTTAGGAGGTTGGTCTCTTCCAACAGTTGTATCCACATTGTATGCTCCCAATCTTTCCCTGGAGGTTTTGATTTAGTTCAAAACAGAGCTCACAGGAATCACTCTGTCGTCCAAGAGTTTACTGTTCAGTCAAGGCACTAATTCAGTGTAGTTCTACTTGAATTGCTCGAGTGCAGCTACAGCAACGGGAGGAACGCTCATGTTCTCACTTGACGGAATCAACTCAGATGTCTACTCGCTAAGTGAAACCTCCCTTGATTTCACAATCATCTCAGCAGATTCAACTGCCCCGACAGTCACCGATCTAGCTAACTCTACAACCACACAGACATCTGTCACAGTAACAATAGGTAAAATTAGTTAGATAGCTGCTAGTCAATGCATTTCAAAATTGTTTTGATGTTTGTTTGATTTGCAGGTACATCTGAAGTAGCATTGTCATATTTCATGATAGCCTTACAAGGTACTCCTGTTTAGTCCTACACGAATATTCAGATCTAAAAGAAACCACGAACTGCAACTAGAACTCAATATGGCAGTGCTATCATTGGAAAGACCAATCAAGTTACCTACACTTTCAACGGGCTGGAAGCGAATGTTACATACAGTGTGTACGCTTATGCTGTCGATCGTGCTGGGTTGTGGAGTGCTGTGAAAACTCTTGAATTTTCAACGTCTGACAGGTATTCTGCAGCGAATTTCGCTCTGCAGTTCACGTAAGCATACCTTAACTCGGCTGAAAAGACGAACATCAAAAAGGAAGTAGCATTTGTCTTAAGTCTAAAACAGTCACAGTAAACAAACATGACAATATTGTGACAATAAGTTAATTAAAATCTTATGTTTTTCTAGAGTCATCGAGAGAGTATATACATTCTCAACAAGGAGAGTTCTCGGAGAAGATGGAGAGACTAGCTTCATGGGTTTAGCATTTTTATTAATGGATGCTATTTCAAATATTTTAATATTTTTTTAATAATTTAGTTTTTAAAGATCCTCTGGATGAAGAAGATTACAGAAACAACAGCAATGAAGGTAATGTTTCATTTGTTTATTTAACAGGCAACCCCTAATATTAATTTATCTTTGTCAATAGATTCTCGTAATCTAGCAGATGTTGCAACGATAATCATTCATTTGTAGATTATTTCCAATCCGTACACTGAAAATTTCGTGTCTCCTTACAAGTTAGTGGAGTATCTCATTTCGAATTAAATGACGATGCTTAACAGCAGACTAACTAACCTCAACACTGGATACACTATCACATATTCAGAGTTCGTCAAGTACACTCCTTCGTTCATTGGAGTACCGACTGAAGTAGATGTCTCCACAAATCAAGTTGTCCTTCAAGTTGAGTTGAACAATTACGGATGGGTATTTGCAATGGCTACTAAAACCAGCCAAGACGAAGGCAAACCGAGCAGTTAGTAAATTCAATGGGGACTTAACTCAACTAACTTCATTGTGCCAAGCTGGAAAATTGAAATCCCCGAAGCATACACTGCATATAATTTAACTGTGCCTGGAATGGTGCCAAACACTGAGTATAATGTCTATATAATTGGTGGGAGTGTACATCCCGGGTATCCTGATCTTATGCTGAGCTCGGGGATACAACTCATCGATGTTACGACTCTCTTCATTCCTAGCTGTAACTTTTAAATTATTCATATATTTATTGGAATTACTAATTTATTCTATTTATTAAATTTTCTCAAAAGTGCCTTATCTCGATCTCTCAGGATCCATAAAGTCACCATTAATTCAATTATTCTACCTCTTGCTATTTGTAGGATTTTGTATCTGAAAAGAGAGATTTATGTTTTGACTTGTTTTAAGCCATTTTGATTATTAAACAACATCTCTAACACACTTTTAAATTTCTCCTGATTCAATTTATTCACACACATAATGTATTAATAAAATGAGGAATTATCTGCTCTTAACGTGTCTCCATGCTATGATTTTGGATTAAAATCAGTGTTTAAACAAGAAAAGATTCCCACTAATAGTGAGTCGGATCAATTTCCAAGGAGAAAATAATTCAAAACTTTGCGCAAAAAAATAAATAGGAAAGTAACAATAAAGAATGGAAGAGCTAAAATCTTGGTACCTTAAATTTCCACTTTTCCCAAGGTGTTTTTTGACTGCAGTGATACTCGTCACTGTGGTGTCAAGCACAGTTTTCCCTAACATTCTCTATTACATCTATTTAGACTTGGAGAAGCTTAAATACTTGCAGGTAAAAATTAAATGCAATGAATTTGAATATCCTGATTGATTGTAAAATGATTCTTTTCTGTGCAGATATGGAGACTCTTCACAAACTTTTTCTTTATCGGAAAATTCGGTCCCTCTATCCTTTGGGATGTCATATTCCTGTGAGACTTTTTTTCCTCCATTGTTGCCATGTTAATCACATTTCTTATTTGCATGCTTCCATTAGATATTTTAGTATTACAAGACTTCAATCGCTCTTTTCTGAAAGACAACTCGATGAACAGTTATGGCTAAGTCTATTTAATATGATGTTGCTCTCGGTAAATTAACTTTCCAATCGATTAGATATTTCATGATGATTTATTTGTTGATAATTTAGGTGATAGGATTGATTTTCTAGGAAGTTTTCCTATGCCACTCCCTTCTTTTCTGTTTCCTTTACATCTGGTGCAAGAGACGTCCATTTGAGGAAATTAGCTTTTTCGGGCTTTCTTTGAAAAGTAAGATCATATCATTTTAGTGGATTTTGAATTAATCAATGCAAAATGACTTTTAATTTTTTAAACTAGGTGGTTACTTTCCTTTTGTGTTGATGCTATTCCATCTGATCACTGGCCAGTCAATTTACAGAGATCTTTATGGAATGGCTGCTGGACACATTTACATCTTCCTGAAGGATATCTACCCTGTTTCGAGCAATAACCATTTCTTGAGAACACCACTCTTCTTGTAACAAAATTGAAGTTTTGCTAAGAATATCAAATATAATAATAATATTTTGTTAATATTTTCCAGTTCAAAGATCGTGAATAAGTACTTAAACTAATCAGCACAAAATAACTTCAATCGCAATAACAATGACGCATAAGATTAATAATAATAAGATCAACAGCGCTAAGGAGAAAATGAACCAATGTTTGGCTTCAGAGCCTTCCAAGGAAGAGGAGTTCGTTTGGGATGATCTAATAACTATAAATATGTGAAAAAAGTCTTATTATTTCATGTTAATATCTTCAAGAAACCCAATATGATTTCAAAAATGTTTCAATGCATAATTCTTAACTTAGATAATTTGTTTTTCTCTGAATTCCTTTCTCCAATATCCTTGATTATTTTAATAGATTATCCGTTTCTACTTTTTAAGATTTCAATTCCTAATAAATATCGAGGCAAAACGAAAAAATATTCATATTTCCAAATAATAGATATTCCAATGGTTGGTGCTTAAACATCAGCTTTCAAGCAGCAGACACCTTTCTCCTTACTATTAGTTTCTTTTATACTCTTCTCTTCTTTATGCTTAACCTCAGCAGCTCCTTCCATTCCTATTAGTAGAAATGCATACCCTGAGTAGTTTGGAAGAAAAGTTAGAATGACAAATAAAGATTTGCTGTTTTTACAAACATCAAGTAACCCAGAATGCAGCAAGACTGGAAGGGATTAGTGCCTGAACGGTGGTTAATGCTATAAGTCTGAATGCTACTGCCCTCATCCATTCATTGGATCGTTTTGCTAGTATGAATTAGAACTCGAAACTTATTTGAGTTACACATAAGTTGTAATAATCTGCTTGATAAGTCTTCTAATTGGATTACTTGTGTTTTGGATTTACTATCGTATTCAGCAGAAACTTAACAATGCTAACTTAGATTCGTTTGAGAAGAACTTCAAAGGAGTAGAAGTATGGGATAAAATAAATCTTAACAAGTCGAAAAGTAACAAGGAATGAGAGAGCCATAAATTTCAGATAATTCTAAGATTTATAACTCTCTCTGAATAGTCATTTGTATTATGTTTTCAGGCATTGAAAACCCCCTATTTGTGTGCATTAGTTGTGGTGTTATTTTCCTCTTCATTTTTATTTGTTGCAGGATAAAACTAAGACTAAAAAATGAGTATGAATAAGTTGTTAATGATAATTTATTATGATTTTCTACATAAATAACACTCAATATTTGACTAAAAAAAAATCCAATGTAGATCAGAGATGTCTACGATCGGATAGCTCTCCTTTATTTGGACTCATTTATGTTTAAGATTTACATTCCTGAGAAATAGTCCAGTTAAGAACTGCCACCCAAGTATCGAGCACTTATTTTTCTTAAGAGCAAAAAAGCATGCGCTCTTCTGATTCATACCATTCGTGACTTCTTCCAGACCAAGTTGTTAAATCTAAAATAAGTTATTGAACAAAAATAACCAGAAATTGTGAAATATATGCAAATATACCTTTAATTTATTTGTTCAGTTGTCCATTCTTCTTAGAGCCAAGCTTGTCTTAAGGCATCAAGTGTTAGGGAGGACGCTGAAATATTACAAAAATCTCAATGAATCATCATCCAAGGACAATTTGTATTTTCTAATCTATTTACATTGCTAAATATCGAATCATTTTCTGTTTAAACTGATTTCAAAGCCCCAGCATTGGTGACTATTTCGAAGTAATTCACAGATACACTTCTATTTCCATTTTCAGGATGTAGTTTCTACGTTGCTTTAAGTTGCCTCTAGAATTCTTTCGGCAGAAGAGGAACATTGAAACTCACTTGTGACACAGATAAAATGCAGGAAAGTGGTAATTCAAACAGTGGCTTTTCAGGATAGCATTTAGAACTAACTCTATCTTTATAATACCGGATTGTTTCAAGAGAAAGACAAAGGTATCGAGAAATGAAATTGTAATTCAACCCTGGCTTGTATTTAAACAGCTCACCTTCAAATAATATGCTTTCTTCAAAAAAGCAAAATAAAGAATGAGGGAGATTATTTGGGAAAGAGTGAATAAATGTGAATACTTGGACTCTCGAGCGAAGAACAAATCTTCTGAAAAGATAAATAATCCATCAACTGATTCTCCTTGGCTCCTATTGATCAAAAATATAAATATTGTAATCACTTTTCACATTCTTGTTAAGAGTTACTTTTGAGGGCAGATTAATAGTGTTCACTAGCTTTAAGAGGATCTTAGATAACAGTTTAAAAGGCCATCTCTTTTTCCTATTGAAACCACAGTTTTCTTGTTTTAATAGGAAGCTCTTCGGGAATCCTTGGGAAAATTATTCTTTCAGCAAAGTCCAGATTACTTTTGTCAATATTATCATTATTAATGGGAATTAGATCTGCAAGAGGATTTCTTGGTGCTTCTTAAAAATTATTTTGAATGTATTTGCGAATCTAAGGAATATCATTTGAATAGTCACTCTCTTCATAAGCAAAAGAGTTGTCTACTAAATTGTTATGAGGAGAGTTATTTTCTATTGGAGAAATCGCTATTGAATTTAGATTCTTTACCTAGTCCTTTATCTTTAAATTGCCATCTTATTTAGTATTCTTCTATCTGATTCTTCCCTTATTTTTAACTTCTTCAATAAAGGCTCGAAACAATAGTTGCTTCTACAAATCGTTTTCTAATTATCTTTTATCTCCTTTTCCTTTTCTTTCTGCTGAGGTAGTCTTCGTTTTAGTATTTCTTTTTTCATCTTTAGTCTAAACTCCTGCTGAGTGGAGACTTAGATTAGTTGTTTGAGTTTCTTTGTCTTCGATGGTTACAATGGCAATTATTTCTTATGATAACGATTGGATTGTAGTTTATTAGAACTCAGTTTCTTGATTGTATTCTAGATGTGAAACAGTTGTATTTGCTTTTTGAAAGATCAAACCCAATTAGCTATCTAATGGCATTGAGAACTATTGTTCTGACTCATCAATTTACATCTTGTCGAGTCACTTGTTTTTTGCAAAGTTTAATTTACATTAGTAAACGTTAGTCTTTCACTTTGAAAATATCGTTGAGTTTAAGAATTTAATCAAAAAGGAAATGCCTAACTAAGCAAAATAATAATATCCAGCAATAATAAACTTGATGAAAGGCTATTTTCATCATAAATGCTATTTTAATTGATTCAAAAGAAATAATGCTCATATTTTCCATTGCAATTGTGATATCAGAATGTAGTTTAATATGAACCTTTTTTTTGTTTATCACAGTACACTTAATTAGGATATTGGTTTTTCCATTTAAGAATTTAGAAAAAATATGTTTAACAAATCATAAAAACACAAAATAAATCAATAAATTTGAAGAAAAACCAATCATTTTAGCACTAAGAAAGTCTAAAAAAAACTGCATGATGCTTGAGCAAATAATTTCCAAAAATATTTAAGCTAAATGGTACACATAAGGATATTTTCCTTTTTTGAAAAGTTTAGAAAGGTTAATTCATAATCTTCATAACATTTTTAATCTCCTTTTTGCATAATTTGAAGCCACATTTGACTGAATAAAACACTTATTTATCTTAGGTTTCAAATGAATTTCTTTTGGAGAACTTTATGTCTAATTTAATAATACATAATTAAAAAGGGTTATTTTATTATTACATACAATCAGCTCTTAATATCAGTACCCGTTTCAATGGTAGAATAGATATTCGCCAAGAAAGAAGTTACAATTTCATTTTAAGCTTTTTTTTTCTCTTCAATGAGTTTAAAAATAACTTTTTTGAATTTCCTTCTTCTGTAAGCTTTTTAAATCCTGAGAACACACTTCTTTAGCTGGATTTAAGTTTTTATAACTTTTATTAAGAGTTTTCTCCTCAAAGCTTTGACAATAACAGTAGCAGCTTTTCTGATCTCTGGAGAAATGCATTCAAAATGTTCTTGTATTCTTTTCTTCTATTCAATTTTAGCGTTAATGCATTTGATAAATTTTCTTCTTCTAAACGCGCTCTGTATTCTGGATGCAACCTTTCTCATTTGTATTGCTAAATTGACTGTTTTTCTGAATTTCCTTTTCCTGAATGCTCTTTGAACTTTAACAATTTGTTCGATATCTTTCGATGAAAATTGAGATACTATCTAAGCTCTTTTAACAATTTTAAGAAGTTTTTTCCTCTACCAGACTTTCCATATTTTCCTTGCTGCTTTTCTTTGAAGAATTGCAAGTTTTACTGTCTTTTTAAACCTTCTAATCCGGAAAGCTTTTTGTATTTTTATGATTGTTTTGATGTCTTCTGGTGAGAATTTAGAAGCAAAATTAATTGCTTTCACTACTTTTAAGAATTTCTTCTTTTACCATACTTTCCATATTTTTCTAGCTGCCTTTCTCTCTTGAAAAGCCTGCATAACTATTCTCCTAAATCTTCTTCTTTTGAATGCTCGTTGTATTTTTATTATCAATTTCACATCTTTTTCTGAGAATTTGGATATGAATTATGCTTTTTTCACAACTTTTACTAATTTCTTTCTCTACCAAGCTCTCCATATCATTCTAGCAGCTTTCCTTAACTTCACTGCTTCATTCACAGTCTTTTTAAATCTTCTTATCCTAAATGCTTTTTGAATCTTCACAATTCTTTCAATATCTTTCTCGGAGAACTATTGCATTAACCTTGCTTTTAAAACAACTTTTTTAAACTTTTTGAGCTTCCAAATCTTCCATATTCTTCTTGCTGCCTTTCTCTATGCAATAGCTTATTTCACTACTTATCTGAATCGTCTAACTCTAAACTTCCTTTGAATCTTTATCACTTTTTCAATATCTTTTGGAGAAAATTTAGCAACAAAACTTGCTTTTTCAATTAATCTCTTGAATTTCTTTCTTCTCCATGATCTGACTATCTTCCTAGCTGCTTATCTCTGAATAACCGCTAGTTTAACTACTTTTTAGAATCTTTTTCTTCTAAAACTTCTTTATATTTTAATGATTAATTTCACTTAATTTTCAGAAAATCCTTAAATAAACCTAGCTTTGTTAACTATTTTTATCAATTTTTTCCTTTACCATGCTTTCCATATCTTTAATGCTGCTTTTCTAGTAGCCATTGCCAATAAAACATTTCTTTTAAATCTTCTTTATCTGAATGCCTTCTGTATTTTCACAATTCTTGCTAAATCTTATGCAGAATACTCTGAAGCTAATTTAACTGCCCTAGCTTTCTTAATAACTTTAATTAATTTCTTTCTTTACCAAACTCTCCATATCTTCAGTGCTGCTTTCCTAGTAGCCATTACTAATAATACATTTCTTTTAAATCTTCTTTATCTGAATGCCTTCTGTATTTTCACAATTCTTGCTAAATCTTTTTGAGAATACTCTGAAGCTATTTTAACCTACTTAGCTTACTTAATAACTTTAATAAATTTCTTTCTTTACCATGCTTTCCATATCTTTAATGCTGCTTTTCTTGTAGCCATTGCTAATAGAACATTTCTTTTAAATCTTCTTTATCTAAATGCCTTCTGTATTTTCACAATTCTTGCTAAATCCTGCGCAGAATATTCTGAAGCTAATTTAACTTGCCTAGCTTTCTAAATAACTTTAATAAATTTCTTTCTTTACCAAACTCTCCATATTCTTCTTGCTGCTTTCCTTTATTGTACTGCTAACTAAACTGTCTTTTTAAATCTCATTCTCCTAAATTTTCTTTATATTTTCACTATCCTTTCGATATCTATTTTAGAAAATTATCCAACAAAACTTGTTGCTGTTTAAATAACTTTCATTAACTTTTTCCTCTACCATGCTTTCCATACTATCTTAGCAGCTTTTCTCTATTTAATAGCAAGATTGACAGTCTTAATAAATCTTCTTTTCCTAAATGCTTTCTATATTTTCTTAATTCGCTCAATATCTTGTGCACTAAACTACTTCACAAACTGTGCTTTTTGGACTGTTTTAATAAATTTCCTTCTTTAATATGCTCTCCATATCATTCTTGCAGCTTTTCTTTATTGTATTGCTAACAAAATTTATTTTCTAAATTTCCATCTCAAAAAAGCACGAAGAACAATTCTACCAGCTTTTTTTAGTTTAATCGCCTGTTGTACTGTTCGATAGAATTTAATTTTTCGAATACATCTTAGAATCATCTAAAATGCTTTCTTTCGAATAGCTAAATTTGATACCAGTGCTTTAAATGACTTTCTTAATACCATATTAGCAATCTTTTTTTAAACTTTTTTACTTTTTATAGCCCAATCAATTATCTGCCTAAACTATCTACTTTTAAAAGAACGGAATATTTTCAATCCAGCTTTTAACTCAGCCTTACTCAAGCATGAACCATTGGATTGTTTCTATTACATTTTTAGTTTTTATTTTTAGATATCATTCTTCTGCACTTATTTCAAACGATCTTGAATATCGTTTTGTTTCTATTAATTGTTAATCTATTAATCTTATGTTCCTTGAGCTTATTCTCGATGATTTTTTGCTTTATCACTCTAACTATTCAGTTAATAGCTATTAGAAGTTTGATTCTAAGAAGAAACATAAGCATCTAATTCAAGTACTTTTTTAGTTTTAACTTAGCTGAAATCTGTAGGTTTGTTATTTTGTTATTACGATGATTATTTCACATTTTGTGAATTATTCTAAACCAATAAAACTTTCTCAGAAGAAAGACGCCGAACAAGAAATGGAGCTGATTTATTTTTGTCTCTTAGCAGTGACCCATTACTATTATTGTTAGCTTTATTCTATGAATTAAATAATATTTATTGTTGTATTCTATTTTAAGTTTCAGCGCTATTATTAGGAGTTGCTTGCACTTTTGAGTATATTTTCTTAACATCCAGCTGAACTTAAGCTTGTTTTTGCTGTGGTTGCGTATTTGTTGACGAAAATACAAGTTGCTTCTCCGAAATGAAATACTGTTACTAATTTTAATTCATTTAATTAGCTTTACTAGATGATAGATTTCTCTCGTCTTTAGGAGATGAAATGTTACTTAGATTATTCTATGACTTCTCATTATCAGTCTACAATCTAACTCCCGATCCTTTCGAAGTATCACTTGTGTATTTTATCTAAGAAGCAGATGTCCCAAGTGATTTCCTTTACATTAACGATCCTTATCCTTAATCTGTTGTATCTAAATCTAAAAATTAATGCTCTCCTTCGATTATTTAGTCTGCTGAACCAAGTACAGAAGATTCTTGAGTGTACACAATGCTATGGGCATTGTTTTTAAGTAATAGAATAAACTCATGTCCTCTCGATGTGAGCTTGAGTTTTTGCGATGGAGAATTCTGCGTTGAATTAAAAGCTAGAGAGTTAGAGTCAATGACAAGTAGAGGAAGTAACTCAAGACAAATTGCTTTGAGGATGCTTTTTATCTCTTCAGAGTTGAAACAAGGCTAGACAAAGATGTCACTGACATTCAAGATATGCTAAGGTTAGAATACTAAATCTAGGGATTAGAATAGAATGCACAATGTCATTTTACTCTTGTTTAGATAAAGTTTGATTATCCCAGAAGAATATGTATTACTTTCTGCTTTGTTTGCTATTTGCAC
>Ga0302271_10002270_pt1 | contig 17434 bp, 8 predicted proteins | sample III_Bog_N1_1_FD_198767 | JGI IMG/M metagenome (GOLD analysis project Ga0302271, IMG submission 198767) | Peat permafrost microbial communities from Stordalen Mire near Abisko, Sweden - III_Bog_N1_1 | ecosystem: Environmental > Terrestrial > Soil > Wetlands > Peat | place: Sweden: Abisko...
ACACCTGCTTCAAGGACTGCTTGCTGATTACGATCGCTCACAGAATCAAAACAATTCTCGAAAGCGATAAGATTCTCGTCTTAGATCATGGAAAAATTATGGAATTCGATTCCCCAGAGAATCTGCTCGCTGATCAAGGCACTATCTTCTCGGGAATCATCAAAGCATACAATCAGAATAGAATCAATTGATATGGCTTAGAATAACTAAAATCATTTATTGAACTTGCAAATCTTAATGAATTCAAAGACGAAACATTTTGCATGAATACAACTTTCTTTGTTTTTAATATGTTAAATCCTCTTTTTTTTATTCACAATATGTTGACTTATTAATTTAAAAGTTATTATTTATCTTTCGATACCATAATCACTTAGGAATAAATATGGCAATTTCATTACTAAAACATGTTCTTTTAATGGATGAATTGAGCTTGGATAAATTGAATATCTCTTTGGTTCTTCAACCAGCTAATAATAACCTTAAGTGAGAAATCAAGACACCTAGATATTTTGTTAATTGATTTACTCATATTTTCTAAATAGATTCCTCAATTAACAAATAGATTTCTGTTATTATTAAGGCTTTTAATTTTAAACTCAAGCTCCCAAATTTGGTTATTTTAATAAAGAAAATCTGATAAAAAGAAGAAGGAATGATTTAATACTGATTTTCAAAAAAAAGGTATTATTGATTCTCTTTCTTTCTCAGCCTTCAAAAAGCTAAATTTTTTTCATTTTTAGATAAGATATTGTAATCTTTTCTATTACTTAGCAAAATATTAATTATTGTAAATAATATTAAAAAACTATTCACTTAATATGCTGTCTCAAGATTAAGTTCTCTTGAGTCAAGACAACAACAAAGAGAGGATAAGTAAATTAAAGGGTGGGTTTGTATTGTTATTTTATTCAAAAATGTAATTTGAATATTACGTGATTTATTTGTCTATTTGCTTTGATTATCGGACAAACATTAATGGCTATAATTTGAGAAGAATAGTATTATTTAAGATTCGATGACCACCTCTACATATTAATTAACAAGCAAGGAAATCTAAATAAATCATAATGTGAGAATACTTTAAATTATTTGATTTTATTGTCTGACAAATTACATGATTTAAAAAAAAAGATGTTTGTGCAAAAATAAATTGAATTACTTGTACAGGATGAGAGTTTTAAGCGGATAGTATCCATTTATGATTTTCAATAGACCTAATTAGACTGTAGCCAATTTAGATTGGATAGAATGCTATCCTGATTAGGAACGATGTGTAACTCAATGGGGATGGGGGATGAATCCAAATTAAATCTTTGAATAGAAATTATCAGAAAATATTTCCAAATTTACTGAAAATAAAAAAGAAAATTTCTTCGTTGTTTAGAATTCTTTTAAGGAATTTTAAGATAAATTACCACTTCCTCCCCAGACTCAAGTACCAGTAGCCTCTTAAGGATTATTATCCTTAGTAATTAAGATACTCATGCATTTAAAAGGAAAACAGCAAAAACTAAAATACTAATAAATGATTAAAAATAATAATAAAAAATAAGAAAAACCAATACAAAAAAAATATAAAAATATGGAAAAAAAGAGAAAAAGCAATAGAACTTTGCTTAGCAATGAAGACAAAGAAAACCATCAGGAGATTGCACCAGATGATCCCTTTTAAAATACTAATTTTCTATCAAGATTCTTATTCCTGTGGGTTATTCCTTTTGTGAAGGTAAATACAGGTTCTTTACATATTTTTTTAATTCTAATTGTCTCAAAATGAAAACTATTGTCTCATTAGAAAGCTCAAAAAAAGACTCTCGAGCAAGACGATGTGTTTAAGCTTTCTGACAAGGATTCAAGTCAACAAAACTATTCAAGATTTAAGTAGGCTTATGAATAATTGCTCCTAGATCCAAAAACAACAAATAGAATATAATCTACTTTCTACAGAATTTACACAAGTAAATTGTTCATTTATCTCTTTAAAATATCAAATTTTTAATATTTTCTTTTCTTTTTCTTTTTTTATCCACTATTATTTCTCACATATTCTCATCTTTATTTGTCTTCTTTGTAGAGGAGATGATTATCGTATTTCTTCTTTATGCTTCAACGTTGGGGGTATCTTTGCTTAGTATTGTATTCGTGAAGCTTCTTATGTCAGCTTTCAACAGAGCAGACCGAGGAGAATCATTTTCCCCTCTTATCCCTGGACTTTCTGTGATGTTCATAACATAATTTTCCAATTCCATCATCAAGTCAAATTACTCTTTCTACTACGTAACCATACTTTAAATTTCTGACAATATATCCTTAATATTGCAAAATATTAACTGTTTATCGTTCTCAGAGTTAATTGACTGTGAGAATGACAGGAGCTCTGAGTATGGCTGTTTTTGAAAAGATTCTTAAATTTCCAACATACAGAAATCATTTGTACAAAATTGGTGACATCCTCAATATGGTCTAAGTCGATATTCTACAAGTAAAATATTAGCTTCGAAGCATCACATTCATTATCATGATTATCACCATCTTCCTTTCTTTTTTAAATGTTTTTTTTCAACTTTTCCCCACAGATAGTGTAATACACTTAAAGTCTACTATCTCTTGTTTTAACTTTTCCTCTACTCGCTCTGGCTGCCTATATCACCTACGATTCCATTCCCATTTTCAAAGTAGTAACTCTGGAGGTAGTAACAGCTGTATTCTTTCTCATAATCTCAATAATAATCGGTAAAATCTACGGAGATCTCTAAAAGAAATGCATGCACGAAAAGGATCTTCGTTTGAGATCACTTGAGGAAATGATGAGAGGGATCAAGACTATCAAATACAATTGCTATGAGAAGTATTTCGATGAAAGGGTAAGTTGATTTATTCAGTTATTTTAAAGTAATTCCCTTATTGTTTTTTCTTCCAGATCGAACTGAAGAGATCAAATGAAGTCAAGCAATTATATCGCTAAAACTTTACTCAGATTTTGAACTCCTTTATTAATCAACTTTCCAACTCCTTTGTAACTGCTCTGATCACAATCTTAGTTGGAATCAACTCTTTTAGTGATTTTCTTATCATTGGAACTACCTTTTCGTTTATCCTCACATACATCATAACAGTGCCTGGATATATCAAAGGGGTTGTGGTTGGATAAATTTCCCTTGCTCGTCTAGACAATTTCTTTTCTGAGAGCTTTGTCTATTAGCTTGCTTTTCATGATGATCCTATCAGCTAATCTGAGTATGCTATCCTGCTAAAAGATGCATGTTTCTCATGGAATAATTGTCTAAAGCTTGAAGAACCTGGATCCATTTCAAGAACCAATACAGAAAAACCATTTACCATAAATCCAATAAATTTAAGTATCAAGAAAGGCGAATTTGTGGTATTCTATGGCGAGTACAACAAAAAGTTTCATTAAAAAATCTCTGAATAATCGTTTTATTTGTTTTATTTTTACCAGACTTGGCAGTGGAAAAACTTCTATTCTTTAAGGAATTCTCGGGGAGATGGAAGTTGCTGGAGGTGAAGCAGCTTTCCAAGATATGGTTCAAATTAACGGGGATATTAGCATCAGCACTTAAGACCCCTGGCTGACATAATCCACAGTCAAGGAAAACATTATCTACGAATAAGTTTTTGATGAAAAACGTTACAGAGAAGCACTGAATGCTTGTTGTTTAGTCGAAGATATTGCTTATTTTGTTGATGGAGATTCAACAACTGTTGGAGAGAAGGGGTGATTTATTAAAGAATTTCTTAATTATCTTGAAATCTTAATAATTTGTGTTGCTTTTTTGATTCAATTCGTTAGAGATACTTTATCAGGAGGCTAGAAAAAACGAGTTAACTTATCTAGAGCTATATACAAATAAGCTGATATTTACTTTCTGGATGATCCATTGAGTGCACTTGACTTGCATGTTGCCCATCATATTGTGAGAGAATGCTTCAATGGTATGCTGAAGAATAAAACAAGAGTACTCTTCGTGAACAGTCTTCTTGGAATGGAGAAAGCAGATCGTGTTCTTGTAGTGAAAGATGGAGAAATTGTCAAAGAAGGAAGATTCTAAGAAATAAGGTAGTTTCTATCAAAAGATGGGGAAATATAAGAAGTTAAAAAGGGAAATGAAGATGAAGAGCTTGAGATGAGAAAGCAGACTAGAATCATGAGCTGCATTCTTGAAAACAAAGCACCAGATAATGATAGTAACTTCACGAAATCCCTGATTTAATAAGAAGAAATTCAAACTGGAACAATCAACAAGCAAATCTTCATAGAGTTCTTTAGAAATATTGGAGGAATATTGTTCCTTTTCGGTGTTCTTCTAGGTAAAAATTATTAAACTTTCCTTAAAAATACTTATCAATTTCTATTGTTAAAATTAAAAAAAGGCAACAATTTTTTCTATTTAATTATCGAGCTCACCTTTGAATTCATTTTATTTTGGCTGTTTAGTTTTCGGAACTAGTTTAGGTAGCAGCTTATACTCTCGAATACTGATACTTAATGTGCAAAACAACGCTGCACCCACACAAGAAGAAATAAATGAATAAAAAGCACTTATTTTAAAATACTGTGTTATTGACTTTATTCGTTCGTTTTCTTCGTTCCTTTTAGACAACATTATAATCTTTTCTATGGCTAAGCTATCTAGTAGCCTGCATAAATCGATAGTGTTTAAACTACTCCGTGCTTCGTTTACAAAGTTCTATAATATAATCACTACAGGTCGGATTATGAATAGACTTTCTAAAGATATCTATGAAGTTGATACCCTTCTTTATTCAGATATTTCCTCACTTCTTGTGAATGCTGGAGGGTTTATTGTAGTAGTCATCATGTGTGGTTTTTGCTTCAGCTTAAGGGTACTGCCTATTGGTGTTTTCTACATATTGTTCTCGGTTTTCATTTCGATTTACTTCCTTAGAGCAAAACGGTAAATTGTGAGAATAGGTAAAAAACTAAGACATTTTCTAAATAATATATGAAAATTTCTTAATAACTTTCTTTTTTCTTCAAAAGAGGCTACTTCGAAGAGTCCCATCCTTTAGAATCTTTCAGAAATTCTTCGGGGAATTACTTATCTCCGTAACTGTATCTGTCATGATCACATTCGTAAATAATACACAACATCTGTTGATGTCGATTTGAGGAATTAAATTGCGTTAAATGGAGTTCAATATTGGTATGAAGGTCTTACAAACTTCATGAGCATGTGGCCGATGTTGATCTCATCGATTATTGTGGTAATATTTAGATATTTTGTTAATATATTTCAGAATATTTATTTTTTTAACTTATTTTTTGAATGAAAAGTACTTTGATATGACTGTATTCTCAAATAATGCAATTATGATCTAAAGTTCTATTACGAGTATTTCTCTTGTGGCGATTTCAATATCTTAATTATGGATTTCATTCGAGACTCACTTTGTAAACTATGAAAGATGCTCAAAACTTCATAGGTATTCATTGAAAAACATGAGCATATTTGTATTTAAAATGGATTTGAATTGCTTGTTTTTTTTAAAGTGGAATTGTCCTTGAAGAGGAGGAGATTCAAGAAAAAGGAAGAATTGTCTAGGAAGGAAAATATGCTGCTTCCTCTGAAAGCTTAAGCTTTTCATCTAAATCATGTGAGGAGAATGAGGATATTGAAGAGAGGATTGTAAGCAATCCTTCAATTGAATTATAAGAAGCTTCTTTCACATATCGACCTGACCAACCAAACTGCCTAAGGAAACTTAATTTAAGGATTAAAGGAGCTCAGAATATTGGCATTGTAGGAAGAACTGGAGCAGGAAAGACTTCAATTACACTTGCTTTGACTAGAGTGATAGATTTAACCTCTGGAATTGCGACGTTAAATGGAAAAAGCATCAATTAGTTTAAGTTGTCTGATTTACGTAAAGAAGTAAGTGTAGTAAGCTAAGAGCCTTATATTTTTGAAGGAACGCTGAAAAGTAACTTGGATCCTTACGATGAGCATACCTAATAAGAATTAATGAAAGTGTTTACTAATTGCTAGCTCAGTAACTGCTCTGCATTCTTATAATCATAACTTGATTCTTAGGTATTTGATTTAAATTAAAAATAATGGTTCTCAAGGTTTTTATATTTTGAATAGATAAGTCAACTGGGTGAGAATTTGTCTGAGGGTGAGAAGCAGCTCGTGAGCATAGCTAGGATTCTTCTGAAGAAATCTACAATCATCATTGTGGACGAACCAACAAGCAGGATCGATGAGAAGACAGAAGAGTTAGTTACATCGATGCTGAACACCTGCTTCAAGGACTGCTTGCTGATTACGATCGCTCACAGAATCAAAACAATTCTCGAAAGCGATAAGATTCTCGTCTTAGATCATGGAAAAATTATGGAATTCGATTCCCCAGAGAATCTGCTAGCTGATCAAGGCACTATCTTCTCGGGAATCATCAAAGCATACAATCAAAATAGAATCAATTGAAATAATTGTATGCTTGTTAAGTGATGAAATGAGTTTGGAAACTTTGTATTCGGTTTAAAACAAAATGAATTAATTCATGATTTATTAAACTTCAGATGATTTTATTTCAAGATATTTACATAATCAATAAAATATAAATGATTTTACAATTCAAAGAGTTATTTTAAATCTCTCTTAAACTGATAAATTTCATTAGAAATTAATAAAACTTGTTAATATAATAATAAAACTTGTTCTGCTTAATTGTGCTAAAATCGAGGGAGTTCCATAACTATTTCATAAAATATCTTTAATATCAATTTATTGGCAAAAAAACTATGCTATTTTTCTGTTATGGCCAGACAGATTGTGTTTGAATTACATTATTTATTTTTCACGCTTCTTTTCAATACATTTTGTTAAACTTCAAGAAAAAATGAAGTCACATAATTAAATTAAGTTTTTTAGTGAATTCTTCTTTATCAACATTTTTTCGATTTACAACATGATACATTTCATATTCTTTTAATGATATTTCACAACAAAAATCAAAGTCTTCTTGCAAATTTTTGATTGGAACGTGATGAAACATATTTAGTTTAAATAGCGCATTCTTGTTGAAAATATAAAACGCACAAAGACAATACAATAAAGATTGTGTCCCCTAACAACTAGCTTTGCAAGGTTGTTAATGTTTTTCATCTGTAAGCCTTTTGCATTTTGGATCTGGCACCTCTACCACCACACTTCTTGGGTTCCATTCTTCTGGGGTCAGCAACAAGGAGGGATCTGTCGTATTGCATAAGTTGTTCCTTGATTTCTCTCTTGGAGTTCTCATCAACGTACCTGGATAAAGGAAAAAAATATGTTAGAAATACAAAAAAATTTTGAGATTTTTAAATCAATAATTAATAATAGCAAAAGGAGATTCTTTTTTTAAGGGATTTTTTTCTTAAACGAGCTGAGCCCTTTATCGCTCTTATTTAAAGTCCTGATTGTTCGCTTTTCTTGTACTTTTGCTGTTTGAGATACCTATTTTTATTCTATTCACTCTTAATAATTTTTCTGATTATTTTCCCCTTTTTCAACATTTTTTCCTTGAAAGAAACTAAATATATTATGTACTTTTGATGATAAGCAACGACTCCCTTAGCGAGTGCTTGTCTGATGGCATAGATCTGAGAAGTAAAACCAGAACCTCTAACTCTGATTCTAATGTCAAGATTGGCGAATCTTTGAGCACCAAGAAGAAGAATGGGCTCGTAGATCTTAGCTTGAAGGAGTTAAGGGTTGACAAGATCAATAGGAGAACCATTAACCTTAAGGAGTCCTTTTCCAGGTCTGACGGAGGCAACTGCGACGGCGTTTTTCTTTCTGCCGAAGGTTTGTACCAACTTGGGTTTCTATTATTGAGTGCTCATTTCTTTGATTTTTATAATTTTTTCTTTGAAGATTAATAATTATCCTTTTTGTTTTTCTTCATCCCATCGTTTCTCCAGGAAGATCTTTCACTTTGGCTTGTCTTCTCGTTGCTGAATCATATAAGCCTTAGAGTCTTCAAAATTAATTCGCCTTGCTTAATTTAGTCTTAATTCATTGGAAATATCACTTTAAATGAACAGTTAATAACAATCCAAGAAAAAAACATTAATAATAAGAAAATGTGTTTCTGGCAATATATGAAATGGTCAAGATGAACAGAAACATGAATTCTCTCTAGCCCTCTTTTAAGAATTATTTATTATGTCCACATAATTTTTTAATAAAAACGAACCAATTCTTTTTTCTATTTGTGCATAACAAACTGAGATATTTCATGGATTAATTTTCAATTTCGTTCTTCTTATCATGTTCATTTATCGTTTACATGCAGATAATGTTGTGATTGAGATAATTACAGCAGAAAAACAACATAAAGGGAACAGTTTTCAAACATAAAAATATTTTACCAAAACAAAAGCAAATATTAAATCCTATGAACTTATTAATTCATAAATATTATGGTGGTTTAGCTAATAAGGTACACTTAAGCTTTTAAAAAGAGACTTAGATATTGGGAGCAACTTCAAAGAAAATGAAAAAAGTTAAAACAGGCAATTCAGAAGCTAAATCATTGATAAACAAGCTAACAGATAATCTCCCAGCAATGCTACTGAAAAAAACAACCACCATAAGTGTAATGTAGTAGGCAATTTTTTTTTGAAAAATTTCTTTAAAACCTAGAATAAAGCTGCATAAGTAGTGGATATCATTTCAATTTTGTCTAGACTTTATCTGATTTATCAGAATAAAAGGATCTGGTAAAACTCTTATTTTTTATTGGGCTAAATCCTTATTTCTTTCTTAATTCAAGGCTTATTTTCATTTAAATATGCGAATACTTCAGCAAATTGTTATCTTATTCTATTTGGTAATCACAGTTATAGTGATTATCTTTAGGACAATTAATAATCGAAAAAAATAGTTGAAACAAATGGTTATATTCAATTACAATTCAAAAAATTTAATAAGTAAATAATTGAATGCTAGACACTAATTTTAGATTCAATTAATCCCTTAAAACTGCTCAAAAATGGAAATAAAAAGCGAAATTATTATTTTTAATTAATTCTCAAATGAATCTTTAAAATATTTTTGTTTTCTTGCCAAATGCTGCTAGTACTATTATCATCAGACTTTATCCTTTTATTAGCCTGTTTTGATGTTAAAACAAAGGAAAAAATGCAATAAACTAAACAAACAAAGATAATTAATAATCATCGCAAAATTACGTTTTCCATTCCCCGTTGAGAAATACATAGTAGTACTCTATCAAAAATTTTGAAAGCAAATCAATTATTATTGCACTGCTAGAAGCACTGCATGTTTTGGAAGCAGCCGAATTGCTCCTCCTAAAACATAAGAGTGCAGCAGTAGCAACAACATCAACATGACAAGCTTGATTAAAAAGAGAAATTTGCATAAGATAGAAAAGTATCTTTGTCTTAATCTTCTTAGGTCTCATGTCCTGGAACTAAACCCTCATCGAACCATATCAAAAATATCCACAACAGCACAGAAAAAAGTGCTTTAACAGGTGCAACAACAGTGCATTCTCATGAATCTGATGAACAAATGGATTCTCGAATATTACCTCCAAATTTTGAGACTACCATTTACTAACTCGAGCTGACAATCGAAGCTAACCCAGACATCAAACTAGATAAAATCAAAGAACTCATATTGCTGTACACTGTAACACAACAATGCAACTCGAAAAAATAAATATTAAAATAAGAATTTTTTGCAAAAACAAATCAAAGCATGGATAAACAAGTATTTACTAAATGAAGCTTACATTTATTGTTATTTCCTTGAATACTACGTGGTAATTTTATTTGAAAATTTATTTTGGAAAATCATTAGTTAGCTGTGGAGTATTACGATTCGAACAATGATGATAAATTCATTTACTATAAGAACAAAATAGTGCATCTGCATAAATAGGATAATGTAATCAAAGCAATGAACAAGCATGTTTCACCTGTTAATAAGAGTTCATCACATTTTTCTAGTGATTCGTTAAAAAAATTAGAATAAATCTAGCATTTCACAAATTTAGCTGAAAAAAGAGATAAAATCAAAGGATTCTAGGAAAAAGCTGTTGAAGGAGTTACCGTTGAAGATGTGATTTAAATCATGGATAATTAAGATATTAATGTACTGGAGTAAGAAATGGTCATAGAGAAAGATCTTAAAAGATAAACGAATCATATTCTCAAGAGGTTGAATTAGAGAATGAAGACTAAAACGAAATGCTCTAGTCCTTCTCCTCCTTCTCATTAAAATAATTAAAAAAATACAGGAGACAATCTTGATGGTATGAAAAGCGCAGAAAGTCAAAGCAGATATGAAGATTCATAAACAAAAGGAAATAACTATCATCATCAAGTGAAAAGAAAAATAGACTTAAATGCCACAAGAGAGAACATACAGAAATTAAATCATAATATGATAGACAAAATAGTGTTGAATTTTATTGCAGATAAAAAACAAAGTTTATCTGAAGAAAAAAAGCTCAAAATAGATTTAATAGAATTTGAATATGAGAAACTGTTATTTTAACTAGAGAAGAACTCTACCATGCTAAGTACATTTATAAAATAATCATTTCCATGTATTTGCTTTATGGAGATTTTTCGATTTTTTTTTTTGAATATGGTTTTTTTTTTACTAAGCTGAGGAAGAGCACAATAAGATCGAGAGAGACAAACATCATAAGATACTGTTAGTTGAAGAAGAGTTTAGCATGAAAGAATAGCAAGAAATCGATCTCATCAAAGAGAAATATACTAATAAACCACTTCAACAATAAATCTGAGAATAATCTCAATTGATGATACAGAAATCGTCATCTTCCATTTTGCATTTCCACTATCTTATCCTAATAATTTTCTTGTCTATTTTTCAATTTGGTTCTTTAACCACACAAAAGGCAGTAGTTTCCACTTTTTGAATTGACCATACAAGAATCACAAAGAATTTAGATATTGTTTGTTATTTTGTTTTTTTGAGGGGATAATTTTGTTGTCTTGAAATTCGAGAGTATTTCTATTATCTCAATCTCATTCTCACTAACTTTCTTCAGTCCCAAGAAGGTTTTACTCAAGATTTATTCAGCTACTTATCTTGCTTAACAATATTCCTTTTAGAATTGATTAAGTCAGTCTAATTCCTTCATTTTGAAAATTGTATAACTCCCACTTGAGATAGTGAATTCTCAATTCTTAAAATCAATAATGCTCAGAATTTGTATAACTTTTGGTTTTCAGCCAGATAAAAACAGTTTCCTTATATTTAAGCCTCTTAATATTTACTAATTACACTAGGATTTTACTCCTAGATACGAAAAAAGTATTAACTGTTCTTTGAAACTTTCTTTAAAATTTTTGTAAGAAAAATTAAAACAATAAAACAAAAAACACAACGAAAAAGTTGGCAGAATTCACTTTATTAGTGGAGCTGTAAGAGAGGAATCCATTTTCTAAGGGTGGCTCTCCTTATTTATTTGCTGATTTGCATATGGATTCTGATGGTACTCAACATTTAGAGGATAATTATCATGGATTGAGTGTTTCCTCTCCTGAAAAACCATTGAAAAGAGAAGATCTTTATCCCCATCAATCGCCTGATTTCTCAGCATCTGAAACTGATTTATATTCTTCATTTGCGTCCTCTAAAAACCAAGTAAAGTCTAAATAAGAAGATCATTCAGAAGCTACTTCAGTTACAAAAAGTGGAAGTCGTAAATGTTCAGGAGAAGCAGAAACACTTGAATCGTTTGAAGATAAACATGATCTAGAGTAAGAAGAAGAAGAATCGCCACTGTTTTTACCATTTAGACTTGAAGATATTGCGGATCAACTGTAGTGCTAGTTCTTAAGGGAAACTGAAGATAATCCTTCAGCAGATGCCAGAGAATGTAATAGTTGTTTTTCAGTTGTGTCTATCCAAGGGAATCGTACTCACATGCAGGATTCAGTAAACAAAACACAAACATTCTTTTTTTCCTTATGAAATGTTGATATTCTGTTATTTCTTAGTATAGCGCATTTGCAGCATTTAGCAACATGCATTTTTATGCAGTTTTCGATGGTCATGGGACTGATAGAATCGCTTTGCATCTCAGAGATAGCCTATTTGTTCAAATATACTCACATCCATAATTCTTCGAAGATTTAAATCAAGCTATCATTCAAAGTAAAGACAGTTTAATAGCTAAAATGGAATTCTTTAACTTTAATATTTTTTGTTCTTCTTTTGAATTCGACAGGTTTCCTTGAGTTAGATAAATAATATTAAACACAAACAGAATTTGCAGGAAGTGGATGTGTTTGTGTTTGCGTTCTTATCGTTAATAACTAGCTTTATGTGGCTAATCTTGGAGATTGTAGAGCAGCTATTTTTGACTCATCTGGGAACTCAAAAAATCTGTCTTTTGATCATACACCAAGTTCTCGGAAGGATGAAGTTGATAGAATCATAGGATAAAATGGACTCTGTATGCATAGTGGCAGCTAGTTGCGTGTCGCTGGAGAGCTTAATGTGACTAGAGCATTTGGAGATAAGCGATACAAGCCGTTTATAATAGCTGAACCTGAGATTCTTGTTTATGATGTGAATCAGCTGATTTCAGAATTTCAATTTCGAGATGTATTTCTTGTACTTGCCACTGATGGTCTTTGGAATGTAAAAAGTAGATTTGTTGTTATTAAAAACTTATTTATTATTTTTGCTTATTTATTAGGATTTTAATGGCTGCAGAGCAGATGATTTATGTGGTTTTGGCTTCTCTCAATTTCCTGAAAAGGCACTCCAACATATTTTAGATTAAAATGAATGCATTCGAGATAACACAACCATTCTTGCTGTTAACCTTCAATAGTATTACCTTAATTACATGGCTTCTTCTACTGCTTGCTTGCAGGCTGAGAAATGAGCAAAAAACACTCTAAATTGATGTATTAAAACACTCCATTTCAACTCAATCATTTCGCGAATCTTGTCATTCACAAAATTAAAAACATTCGAGCTCCTTAACTTCTAACCTCTCAACCTCATAGAGAAGCACCACAACCAATTATCTTTTAAATTAATCATAAAAATAAAAAATCTCTGTTATTTCTGTGGAAATCCGCTTCTTATTGTATTCTAAACTATTGCATTATCTTTAGATATGTATTTTAAAAAAAGTAATTGGAAATGCTAAAAATAGTGTTTCAGAAGTATTTCTTTGCTTTCCTTGAAATAAATAATTATTATTTCTAATATTTTTACTGGATTTGGGTATTGAAAAGTTGAAGATAAAACATTAGATTATTGAGATGTTAGACCATTTAAACTGTTTAGTTTTAAAATTCAAGTCGTTTATTTCCATTTGTTGGAGTTAATATAAAGGAAAATTTAAAAACCATAACTAAGTTCGAAGTTATAATAACCAAAAATATAATAATTACATTTATTTTAAGGATAATTTTATGAATTTCTTTTATAAAATGAAATCCAATCGTTTTTTAGATGCAACAATTAAAATGCAGTTCTTCTGATGGTTTTCAATTAAAATTAAATTTATCCATTTGTTTTCTTTCCACTTTCTTATGTGAGTTTTCCTTTGAGAATACACATTTATGCTCAAAACATTGAAAGAATAGAATCTAATCTACTAATTTGATTATTTTATAAATTGAACATTTCTTAATACCATATTTTTAATCCTAACAAAGGCAAATTCAAAGTTCTCAATTCCAAGTTTCAAATTCTTTCTTAGTTTATTATCCTCATTCAATCCATTTGAACTTGAAAATATCATTTAGAAAGCACAAGAAGTAACCTGAATATTAGAAATAAGGATATTTTTTCAAAATTATTTAAATTTCCATTGAAATTTCTTTTAGAACAAAATAAACCCAAAAAACAAGTCACTCTTGATTCTAAAGCATCCCCCAATCTCGCAGTCTAAAACCATCCAATCAGATACTTAATAACCATACAAATACATAATACAAGAAAATCTGGATGGTTTTAACTTTCCCACCTTAGACTAAAACAATCGCGTTGGTTACTATTATTATGAAATCAATAACTTATTCAGTTTAATTATCATTTGTTTCTCAAAGTTTTAGCTTCCATATTGAGACATTTCCCTTCACAATCTTATTAAATAACAAGCCATATAATTATTAGAAAGAATTGAATAATTAACAAGCTTATTCATTGATAAAATACATATAAATAGTATGTACTGCTTATCTACTTGCATGATAAAAACATAAAAATACCCAATAAATAATTGAAAAGAAATTGAAATAGCGCTATTGAAAGCTAGTTTAGGAGTATTTGATATTTTCAAGAAGAGAGAACCAGAAGAAGCAATTGCAGTAGTTTTAGTTTGGAATAAGAGAGTGATATGTGTTGTAAGCTTGGAGGTACTTTTTGAAAGGGAGGCTGCTTTTTTTAAATAAACGAATGAGAATGTAAGAATTTCTTAAGATGAATAGGGGGAGGATTAACATGATGTTTAGTTAATTCTTTAAACTTATTGTGGTGTTTTTTGTTTTGTTTTCAAGACGCGATTTGAAAGACTGATTGGTCTTCATTTCGTTTGATTCTTTTTTAGATTTCCTCAGAAATCTGCATTTTATCGACATCAGTATCTTGAGTCTCAGCATTAGAAGTTTAGTTTGTTGTCTTGTTAATAAATTCTGAGATCTTCGATGGAAGTCGATGGTTTACTTTGTTCTCTGAGGATACCCAATTTTCAATAGGATCATTTGGCTACGCTGATGAGAATAATTATTTAGAATGTTTGCAAACAGAAGAAGAGGAGGAGAACTTCCTTTTTCTGTTGATTGATTATGTTTCATAAGGAGATGTTATCCCTGACTACTTAGTAGCTTATGTTGATTATTAGCTGAATGGCTAGTTTGTTTGATTCGGGATTGGTGAGAGACTATCTAAATCTTCACAATTCGCTTCCATTTGAAGATTAGCCAAACCAAACTAAGCTGAATTATGTTCAATTATCTCAGCTGCTTCTTTTTCCAAATAAGAGAACACATTGTAGATTTCAGAGAGATCGAAAATATCAACTTAACTAGCATAATGATCGAGAAGAAAGAGTAAATATTAGAATTTCGAAGTGTCTTGCAGTTATCGAAGTTAATAAGCTAAACATCCTAGAGCAATAGATGAATTTGTCCATTTTTATTCTATAAAATAAAGAAAATGTTACAATCAAAAAAATTAGAAAAAGAAACACTGAATTAATAATTTAAACTTTCATACTAATGAAGCAAGTGATGATGTCGGAATTGACGAATTTTTAGCTGAAATCTTTGGAATATTGCAGCTCTTGAAAGTGAGTTTCTTAAAAGAATTACAGGACACTTGCGGGAGTGACTAAATCAGTGTTCCAATTTAAATTCCTGAACACGAACTCCTCGAATGCTAAGATGTGACGGTTCCAGAGTTCAATACTGTTGCCACTACGCTGAGCTCGAATCCAGTTTTCTAAGTCATCGTTTTTAACCAACACACTTTAACTCTGCATACAAAAAGTAAAATATCATTTAGATATGTCATAATGAAAATCAATTTGACTTTGAAGTTAGTTTTTAGTTACAATTTAAAACCGTTTTATATTCACAGCCAAATGCTGTTAATTTATCTCTTTTTTTGTTTCATTCCCAATTAATTTTATCATCTTCACTCACCTTGAGAGCCATATTGTAAGCACAATAGAAGAAGAATTATATGCGACTGCTATCGATATTCTCATTCATCACTAAAGGGATTTCTAAGAACATCAAAGTCTACAGCTTTATTTAGAGCATATTCAGTTGTCTAGGGAAAGGCTTATCTTGATCTTGATTATCATCATCGTCTTGGAAAAACTACCAAAAACCAAAAATAGAATCATAAAAAAACTATTTGGCAATTCTGCGTAACAAGTATCTTACATCTTGAATGATCTTTTTCATGATTGCCTTGATGTATCGCTGCTTGGAATCTGCTTTTAGTTTAAGTCTCTCCTGAACACACAACTAACCCTAGAAGCAATTCAAGAAGAGAAGTTAGCAAGATATAAATTCCAATCTTGATCCATCGAAATGTCAAAAAATTAATTGGAGATAGATAATTATAAATAAAGAATAAGAAACTATTAGTCCTTACCCTAATAAAGTTTTTTAATTACAGTTTATAACCTCCACATATTCACAGATTTTCAGATAAACATTGAAATCGACAACTTTTAGGGGAGAGGGGAGGGGGGGGGGGGAGGAGGATAAATTAGAAAGAAGAAAAAAATATTTAAATAATTGAGTCTATTCCCATAGGTTTCTTATTTCAATAAACCTATCTGCTAAAAACACTTTTGCTTTGGATTATTATCAGATTCGTTATTATTGAATAGACTAAAAAGTATGAATTCGAATTCAACTTGATGTGCTTGGTTCTATCAATTAGTTTTATCTTTTTATTATTTCCAACTAATGCAATTCCCTTTATCATCTAATTTATTTCGCTTAGAGATATAGAAAGTAATCTCCTTTGAGCTTTTTCTCATCTCTAAAGAGGTTACAAAAAAATACTTATGCTTACCCAAAAATCCTTTTATTATCATATTTAAAGGTTATTTATTTTCTTATTTAGTCAATAGTAGTTTGCTGTTGCATTTAACAGATTAATATCGCGCAGCTTGAAAAAAAGCCTTTGATAACTCGATAAAAAATCAAATAAAGTGAAAAAATGGAGGATTTTAACATATCGAGAAAGAAAGCATTGAAAATAAGTGTGATGTAGATAAAGTTGGGATAACTTTTGGATTGAATTCGAGGAAATAAGAATGCATTCATGTTAAGATTTGTTATGATTGATTACCTTTTCTCTTCGAAGTAGATTGAATAGTGTATTTGGATCATAGTCTTTATCCGAAGAATCTACGCTGAATTTTAGTTAATAATATTCAGAATGTGCTTCTGCATTATTGGAAAAGAGAAATGATCGAGGAGAACTAGGGGAGGAAAATATATGGAATGAGCTAGGATGTCCTTTCATGTATTTCTATTATTGAGCTCTGAAGTTTTTATCTATCTAAGTGCAGTAATAGCCGTTTCAGAAGAGAAGTTCTTTAAAGCCTCTGAAGATCCTCGTTGAGTCTTGGTTGTAAGAGTTACTCTTAGTGTTTAAGTATGGGGAGGTTGAAGTATTTCTTGCTAAGGATAAAGTCCTGTGGGGTGAAATTGATAGAATAGTTATCAAGGAATAAATTTGCGTGTTTTTGTTAGGTTGCACTTGGCTGTGTTTTTAAATAGGCTTGTAAGGTTTTTGTCGCTATCTCGACTTTTTATTCTTTGATGTGTTTTTTTTTATTTTATTATTTATCTTCTTTGGACCTTCTTCTTCTTTCTTTTTTGATTTCGCTCGTCCTCTACCCACCTATT